>Ga0183260_10004859_pt1 | contig 10631 bp, 11 predicted proteins | sample AntDrymUQ4972206_2_FD_129768 | JGI IMG/M metagenome (GOLD analysis project Ga0183260, IMG submission 129768) | Polar desert sand microbial communities from Dry Valleys, Antarctica - metaG UQ497 (22.06) (version 2) (version 2) | ecosystem: Environmental > Terrestrial > Soil > Desert | place...
CGACACCCGGCCGTGGCCGAGGCGGTGGTGGTCGCCCGCCAGCACCCGAGCGGCGATCGACGCCTGGTCGCCTACGTCGTCACCCCGGGGGCAGCCGTCCCCTCGAGCGAGCTGCGCCGGTTCCTGGTCGAGCGCCTGCCGGACCACATGGTGCCGAGCGCCTTTGTCGCCGTCGCCTCGTTCCCGCTCACCGCCAACGGCAAGGTCGACCGGGCCGCGCTGCCCCTGCCGGGCACCAGGCCGCCCGCCCAACGCCGCGATGCGACGGTCGCGGCCACCGTCGCCCAGCAGCGGGTGTCCGCCATATGGGCCGGCGCGCTCGGCCTCGACGTCACCGAGGTCGGAACCGACGACGACTTCTTCGAGCTGGGGGGCCACTCGCTGCTGGCCACCCAGGTCATCGCCCGCATCTGCGAGGAGTTCGGCACCGAGACGCCGCTGCGGGCCATCTTCGAGGCGCCGACGGTCTCGGGCCTGGCCGCCCTGGTGGCCGCCGACGCCGGTGGGGCCGTCCAGGCCGGCCCGCTCACCGCCCGGCCCCGTCTTCCCGGAGCCCGCTTCCCCCTGACCCTGGCCCAGGAGCAGATGTGGGATCTCGAGGCCGAGGCCGACCCCCCGGCCTCTACAACGTCACGGCCATGCGCCGCTTCGAGGCGCCGGTCGACGAAGGCGCCCTGCGCGCCGCCCTGGCGTTCATGGTCGAACGGCACGAGACCCTCCGCACCGGCTTCGGCCTGGAGGCCGGCCGTCCCCACCAGGTCGTCGCCCCCGCGGGCCACCTCGGGCTGGCGGTGTCGGACCTGCGGGGTGCGCCGCGATGGGAGGCCGAGCTGCATCGCCGCACCGCCGAGCAGGACCGCACCCCCTTCGACCCCGCCCGCGCCCCCTTGGCCCGGGTCCAGCTGTTCCACCTCGACGGCGGGACCAGCCAGCTGGCGGTGACGCTCGACCACCTCATCTGCGACGGGACCTCGGCCAAGGTCTTCCTCAGCGAGCTCGCCGAGGCCTACGACGCGCGGTGCGCCGGGCGCGACCCGCAGCTCCCCCGGTTGGCGGTCCAGTTCGCCGACTACGCCCTGTGGCAGCGGGAGTGGCTCACCGAGGACATCCTCGGGGCGCAGCTGCGCTGGTGGTCCGAGACGCTCGAGGGGATGCCCCTCGGCCCGGCCGTGGCCTTCGACCGGGAGCCGGCCACCCCGAGTCGACGGTTTGCGTCCGAGACCCTCACCGTGCCGCCCTCCACCTACCAGCTCCTCAACAACCTGGCCCGGGCCTCCCGCAGCTCGGTCTTCATCGTCTGCACCGCCGTGGTGCAGGCCGTGCTCAGCCGCATCGGGGGCACCACCGACGTCGTGATGAGCACCACCCTGAACGGGCGGCAGCGGGTCGAGCTCGAGCGCCTCATCAGCATGTTCGCCGGGGTGGGCCGGATCCGGACCGACCTGTCCGGTGACCCGAGCCTGCTCGAGGTCGTGCAGCGGGCCCGTGGCACGGTCCTCGGCCTGTTCGAGCACCAGGACCTGCCGTTCATGCGGATCCGCAGGGCGCTGCTCCCCGACTTCCCCCCCGACGGGCCCCACCTCGCCGCCGCCCTGCCCATCGAGCTCGGCTACTTCCACACCGCCGGCGCTACGGGAGCCGAGCACGAGTTCTTCTTCCGGGGCCAGATGCACCCCCTGAGCGTGACCTTCCTCGACGACGGGGCCAGGATCGACGGGACGGTCAGCTACAAGCAGGACTTCTATGACGACGCCACCATCGCCCGGCTGGTGGAGGGACTGGCCCAGACCATGGAGGCTGCCGCCTGCAACCCCGACCTGCGCCTCTCCGAGCTGCCGATCCCGCCCTCGCCGAAGGGCGCCCCGTCATGAGCAGCAGGACCTGTGAGGAGCTGCTCGCCGGCCTGGACGTGGTTCCCAGGATCCTGCTGACCACTGACGGGACCCTCACCCACATCCTGGAGGCCTACGCCGCTGAACCGGTGTACCTAGTCAAGCTGGCCCACGCTTTTGTGACCGACCCGGCGGCCCGGGCCGAGTTCGACCTCGTCGACCGGGAGCGGGCTGTGCGGCGGGTCATCCTGCTCCGGGGCGCCAAGAGCGACACCGCCTACCTCTTTGCCGACTCGGTGGTGATGCTCGACCGGCTTCCACCGCTGGTGGCGGCGGGCCTCCTCGAGACCGACACCCCGATCGGCAAGCTGCTCTTCTCGAGCCGGGCCGAGACGTTCCGCAAGATCACCGAGCTGGGCGAGGAGCACAACCCGGCCGTCGCCGCCCACTTCGACATGCATCGCGCTGAGCCGCTGGTGTACCGGACCTACCAGATCGTCCTCGACGGCCAGCCGATCGCCTTCATCACCGAGAAGTTCCCGAAGGCCTCCTTCCAGAGCACCGAGGCCTGAGCGTGAGGCGCTGAGCTCGAGTCCCGGACCTCAGCTCACCACGATCTTCAACGGCACCTCGACGGGACGCTCTCCCGACGCCGCAATCAGGATGTTGCCCTCCCAGCGGCCGCTCATCTGGAAGCTGATCTGCACCTCGTAGGTCCCTGGAGCAGTCTCGGCCGCCGCGTCGCTCACACCCATCGCCTCCATGCCCGTCATGGCCAGGGTGGCGCAGACCTTGGCGCCCTCGATCGGCTTTCCGTCGCGGGTGATCGCCACCTGATAGCTGGTTCGCTCCAGGTCGATCGGGCCGACCAGCTCGGCCTGGTATGCGGGATCAACAGGCGCGTTCAACGCACAACCGAGGCGGGCATCGTCACCGAGAGCCACGATCGCCACCGCGAAGGCGGCGCTGGCCACCGCGGCGAGCAGGAGCACGCGGCGGATCCCTCGGGTCGTCCGGGCCAACCTCAGGTCACCACTCGGCGACGGAGCCCACGGATGCCGAGCAGGGTGAAGACCACCGTGAAGGCGATCATGGCGGGATAGATGACGAGCAGCGAGAGGTGGGGCTCACTCGGGACCAGCGCGGCCCGGAAGCCTTCGCTCACATAGACCAGCGGGTTGGCGAGCAAGCCGTACTTGAGTAGCGGGACGGGGTCGAGCGAGGGCCAGGTGTAGAAGATGGCGCCGAGGAAGCTGAGCGGGAGCGCGACCACACCGAACAGGTACGACGCGGTGTCCGGTGAGAAGCGGGTGCCCATCGTCAGGCCCAGCGCCGATGCCGTGATGCAGGCGAGCGGCGTGAGGGTGAGCAGCACGACCGGCTGCACATCGAGGTAGACGGGGGTGGCGGGGACCAGGGCGGCGATCGGGAACACCACCATGGTGCCGAAGAGGGCGTGGAGGGCGCCCGAGAGGATCTTCTCGATGGCGACCAGCGCGATGGGGGCCGGGGCGAGCAGGCGATCCTCCATCTCGCCGGTGACGCCGAGCTCACGCACCATCTCGGTGCCGACGATGAAGATGCCGCTGAAGATGATGGTCTGCGCCACGACCCCGGCCAACAGCAGGCTGGAGAAGCGCGACGCCCCGTCGCCGCCGCCGATGGCCTGGCCGATCCGGGGGAAGACGTTCGTCAGCACGAACACCAGCATCAGCGGCTGCATGATCGTGCCGGCCAGGAACTGCGGCAGGCGCTTGTCGAGGATGGTGAAGTCCCGCAGGAGCATGGCCCGGAAGGCCGCCCAGCCGGCCCCGGAGCTCGACCTGGTCTCCGCGTCGACGGCCAGGGGCTCCGCCGCCGCCGTCACTCCCGAAGCTCTTTGCCGGTGAGGCTCACGAAGACCGTCTCGAGGGTCTCGTCGGTCACCGACAGGTCGGTGAGCTGGTAGCCGCCGACCTGGGCTGCGGCCAGCACCCACTGCAGGGCCCCTGCGGTGGTCGGCAGGCAGAACCGGACCTCCTCTTCGACCACGCGGATCTCGGTGACGGCCGGGGCCCGTCCCAGGTAGGCGGCCAGGTTCTCGAGCCGGTTCTCGGCTCGCACGGTGACCGCCGCCCCCGACCCCAGCGACGACTTGAGCTGGCGTGGCGTGCCGACGGCCAGGATCCGTCCGTGGTCCATGATGCCCAGCCGGTCGCAGTGCTCGTCGGCCTCCTCCATACGGTGGGTGGTGACCAGCACTGTCTGGCCCTCGCCCTGCAGCTCGATCAGGATCTCCCACAGGGCGATCCGACTCTGGGGGTCGAGGGCGGCGGTGGGCTCGTCGAGGAAGATGACGGCCGGTCGGTGCAGGAGCGCCCGGGCCACCATCAGCCTCCGGGCCATCCCTCCCGACAGCGAGCCCACCTCGGCCGTCTTGCGGTCGCCCAGCCGGAACCGATCGAGCAGCTCGTCCGAGACGGCCCGGGCCGGCTTGTCCGCCAACCCGAAGTACCGACCGTGGAAGTAGAGGTTCTCCCAGACGTTGAGCCCCTGGTCGAGGGTGTTGGCCTGGGAGACGACCCCGAGGACCTGCTTGGCCTGGGCCGGCTTGGCCGCGATGTCGATGCCGTTGACGATCGCCGTCCCCGACGTCGGGATGATCCGCGTGGTGAGCATCCCGACGGTCGTGGACTTGCCGGCGCCGTTCGGGCCCAGCAAGCCGAAGATCTCGCCCCGGCGCACCTGCAGGTCCAGGTCCTCCACGGCCACCCTGCCGTTGGCGTAGACCTTTCGCAGTGACCGGGTGGTCACCACGGCGTCAAAAGCCGGGTCTGGGCTGACGCCATCTTCGGTCGCCGCACCCCCCCACGGGAGGTGGTCAGCGACCGGCGCCGCAGAGACTTCGGCGCGCAAGGAGGTCCCCATCAAGTTCATCAGGCTAGCCACCTGCGTCGCCAATTGACACACCCCGAGCCGGCCGCCATTGGGTTGCGAGACGTGCAACGGTAGGGGCATTGGACAGATAGCGGCCGGCCTTGTTGGAGAAGTCAACCGCTGTTAGGTTTCGTTCGCTACACAACTGGGGGATTGGTGAAGAGCGTGGTTGACGTGAAGTGCGACATCACTGGACTCGGTCTCATCCCCCGCATCCTGTTCGCCACCGACGGCGGCATCGGCCACATCCTCGAGGCCTTCGCCGGCGAGCGGGTCGACCTGACCAGGATGACCTCGGCCGCGGTGACCGACCCCGCCGAGCGCCTGGAGGTTGGTCTGGTCGACGACGAGCGGGGCCTGTGGCGCAGGAGCCTGGTGCGGGGCCGCCAGACCGGGCGGGTCTTCGTCCACGCCGATTCGGTGGTGTTCCTCGACCGGCTGCCGCTTGCGGTGGCCGACGAGCTGGTGGAGACCGGCACTAACCTCCTGAAGTTGCTCACCGACTGTCGCATCGGCACGTTCCGGGAGATCATCGCCGAATGGGAGGGGACGAACCCCCAGATCGCCGCCTGCTTAGGCATCGACCCGCAAGAGGTCCAGGTCGCTCGCACCTACCAGATCGTGGTGCAGGGCCAGCCCGTGGCCAGGGTGACCGAGAGCTTCCAGAAGTTTGGCTTCTCATCTGCGCCAAGATCGTGAGCATGGGAAGCGAGGTGGTCGTCGTCTCCGGTGGAGCCAGGGGCATCGGCCGGTCCGTCGCCCGTGCCCTGGCCGCCGCAGGTCATCCGGTCTGTGTCAACGACACCGGCGTCGCCCTAGACGGTCGCAACCCCGACCCGGCACCGGCGCAGGCGGTTGCCGACGAGATCGGATCGTCGGGCGGCCGGGCCCTCGCCGTCGCCACCGATGCCCGGACCTCGGCCGGAGCCCGCAGCGTGGTGGCCGAGGCCGAGTCGTGGGCGGGGCAGGCTCCGACCGTCCTGGTGCACGCGGCCGGGACCCTGCGCGACGGGATGGCCCACAAGGCTGCCGACGAGGACTGGGCCGAGGTCCTGGGCTCCCACCTCAGCGTCGCCGTCGAGCTGACCCGAGCCATGGCCGGAGCCATGCGCACCTGCGGGCGGGGCCGCATCGTCTACGTCGGCGGCGCCGCCGGCCTGATCGGCAGCGTCGGCCAGGGGGCCTACGACGTGGCCAAGGCCGGGCTCTTCGGCCTCACCCGCTCGATGGCGCTCGAGTTGGCCGGTCGCGACGTCTGTGTGAACTACGTCGCCCCGTTCGCCTGGACCCGGATGACCGAGTCCATCCCCCCGGTCACCGACCAGCTTCGGGCCTACCTGAGCACGGCGGGCAAGGCGACGCCCGACGACGTCGCCCCGCTCGTCGCCTGGCTGTGCTCCACCGAGGCCGCCGGCGTCACCGGGCAGGTGCTCGGTGCCAGGGGGGCGGAGATCGCCATCTGGTCCCAGCCTCGACCGGTGGCCCGCTGGGTTGAGGAGGCGGGCTGGGACTCCCGCTCCCTGACCGAGCGGGCGGCTCCAGCCCTGGCCCGCCACCTGACCCCGCTCGAGTCCGAGTTCGACCTCTTCGGCGGCCCTCCGGTCGCCGTCTCCGGCCGCCAGCCCGCATGACCATCGCCCCGCCCACCACCGAGCAGCCCTTCAAAGGCCCCGTGGCCGACGCCGCCGCCGCGGCCGAGGTCGGCGCCGAGTACCTCGAGGTCGTCGGCAAGGTCATCGCCAGCCACGTGCGCAACGAGCTGGCCGGGGCCTCGGTGTTCGACGAGCCGGCCATCGCCCTGGCCCCCACGCCGCGGGAGAAGTGGCTGGCCTGCCGCATCGCCATGGAGGAGTACGGCCACCACCTGAAGTTCCAGCGCCTCGCCACCGACCTCGGTCTGCCCGTCCACCAGGGCCAGCCGCTGTCGGTCTTCGAGTTCGAGCTCACCACGTGGGTCGAGTTCGTCGTGCTCAAGGCGATCGTCGACCTGGCAGAGGTCGTCCTCATGGACGAGCTGGTCGAGTGCAGCTACCTCCCCCTGCGCCACCTCGCCCAGGCGCTGATGCCCGAGGAGCGGTTCCACGTGTCCTTCGGCGCGGTGCGGACCAAGGAGCTGGCCAGACAGCCGGCCCGGCGGGCCGAGGTGCAGGTCGCGGTGAACGCGCTGGTCACCTTCAGCCTGCCGTTCTTCGGGCGCAGCCGATCCTCCAACAACGACGCCTTCCGCCGCTGGGGCATCAAGAACCGCACCAACGACCAGGCCCGTGCCGAGTTCATCGAGCGCACCCGGGCCTTCGTGGTCGACGACGTCGGCCTTGAGTACCCCGACGTCTCTGGGTCCTGGGACGGGCGTTGAACCTGGCGGCGGCCCTGGAGGAGCGGGCGACGGCACGAGGCTTCCTGGACCGGCCGGCTGTGCTCACCGAGGGGAGCTCCCTCACCCACCGGGAGGTCCATGACGGGGCTCGCCGCACGGCGTCGCTGCTGGCGTCGCAAGGCGCCGGGAGGGGCGACACCGTGCTGTTGGCCCTGCACGACGGGCCTGCACTGTGCTGGGCCTTCCTGGGAGCCGTCGGCCTCGGGGCCATCGCCGTGCCGGTCAACCCCCGCCTGCCCGCTGACGACCACCGGGCCCTGGCCGGAGACTGCGGTCCGGCCGTGACCGTGTGCGCCGACGACCTGGCCGACCGGTTCGGCGGCACCCCGGTGGTGACGGCCGGCTCGCTCGGCCCGGCGCTGGCCGGATTCGAGCCCGAGCCGCCGGTCCCCGCCGCGGCATCCGACCCGGCCTACGCCCAGTACACCTCGGGCACCACGGGCGCCCCCAGGGCCGCGGTCCACGGTCACGGCGACGCCCTCGTCTACGCCGCCGCCTTCGCCGATCCGGCGCTGCGCCTCGGGCCGGGTGACGTGGTGCTGTCGGTGTCCAAGATGTTCTTCGCCTACGGCCTCGGGAACTCGCTCTTCTTCCCCCTGCTGTCGGGGGCCAGCGCCGTGGTCCACCCCGGCCGACCGACGCCCCAGGACATCGCCGACCTCGTCGAGCGCCACCGGGTGACGGTCCTGTTCGCCGTGCCCACCTTCTACGCCAACCTGATCCGGGCCGAGGTCCCGCCCACCCGGCTCGGTTCGCTGCGGGTCGCGGTGACGGCCGGTGAGCGTCTGCCGAGCGGCCTGGCCTCGCGCACCGCCGAGCTCCTCGGTTGCCCGTTGGTCGACAGCCTCGGCTCCACCGAGGTCGGGCAGGCGTTCGTCGCCGGCACCCCCGGCGAGCTGCGACCCGGCACCGTCGGGCGGGCCCTTCCCCCCTACGAGGTGGCGGTGCGAGGCGACGACGGCGCCGGGGTGCTGACCGGGACGATCGGGATGCTGTGGGTGCGCGGTCCCACCCTGCTGCGCGAGTACCTCGGCGGAGCCTCGGCCGCCACCTTCGACGGGGACTGGCTGCGCACCGGTGACCTGGCCTCGATCGACGAGGACGGCTACCTCCGCCACCACGGGCGGGCCGACGACATGGAGATGGTGGGCGGCATCACCGTGGCCGCCCAGGAGATCGAGGACCTGCTCAGCGCCCACCCCGCCGTCTCGGAGGTGGCCGTGGCGGCGGTGGTCGATGAGATGGGCGCCTCGCGGCTCCGGGCCTTCGTGGTGCCGGCGCCCGGAGTGGACGCCGACGAGCAGCTCGGGGAGGACCTCACCGGCCTGGCCCGGGCCAGGTTGGCCGCCTACAAGGTGCCCCGCTCGGTCACCTTCGTCGGGGCCCTGCCCCGCACCCCCACCGGGAAGCTGCGCCGCTTCATGCTCCGATCCGGCGAGGCGTGGCGGGCACCGGTGGCCGCCGGTGAGCCGTGACCCCCTCAGGACGCCGCCGAGGGAACCTGCGCGAGGTAGGGCCCGAACGCCTGGCGCAGCGACTCCTCGGTCAGGCCGAAGCTCTCCCGCTCGTAGCGGTGCACACCGTGGCGGTGCTGGGGGTGGCGGGACAGCCAGCCCGTGAGCGCCTCGGGCAGCTCCGGCGGGAGGGATCGGCCCAGCCGCTCGTAGAGCCCAGCGATCGTCTCGAGCGGGCGGGTGAGGAGATCGCGGTACTGGACGTCCACGAAGCGCTCGGGCGCCGTCCGACGCACGGCCAGGCACCGGTTCATCGCGGTCTCGCAGCGCCGCAGCGCCTGCTGGCCCACCACCAGCGGGGAGACCCGCTCGCTGTAGGCCCGCCGGAGGCACAGGACGAGGCTGGCGTAGGACGGCACGGCTTCGGTGGGGCGGCGGTGGCAGTGCACGATCATGGCCTCGGGGCAGGCCTCGAACAGGGCGTCGAGGTGGCCGAGGTGGCTCGGCGACTTGAGGACCCACGGCCGGGTCCTCTCCTTCCCGGCGCCCAGCACCCGCAGCTGGCGGGCGTAGGACCGGTAGGCATCCCGCAGCGGGGCGGTGGCCAGCCAGGCCGAGTAGGCCTGGGCATCGAACATGTCGTCGAAGTGCTGGCTGGCAAAATCGTTCTGCAGGAGGGCGTCGCACTCCTCGGGCCCTTCGGGGGTGGCGGCGTGGATGGCCCGGAAGTCGGGCACCAGCTCGTAGAGCCGCTCCAGCCACGTGGCCGCCTGGCCCACCAGCTCGGCCTGCGACGGCCCCTGCCTCGGCGGCACCGGGCGGAGCGCCTCCCAGAGGCGCAGGCTGCGGAAGCCGGAGTCGAGGGCCAGCAGGTTGTGCAGCAGGGTCGTGCCTGTGCGGGGCAGGCCCGTCACCACGATCATCGGGCCCACGGGCCCCGCCGCCGCCTCGGGCCGGGCCGCCACCTCGGCCTCGATGAGGAGGCGGTTCACCAGGTGACGTACGACGATGCTCTCCAGGACCCGACGACCGCCTGCGCTCAGTGCGGCCGTCTCCTCGCACGATCGCACCAGAAGCTCGAGGGCCGGGAGGTGCGACTGGTCCTGTGGGCGACGGCCGCCGGCGACCTCGCTCGCCTTAGCCATGAGCGTCGTCAGGGATCTTGCGGTCGGCTCGTTCGGCATATCCGTGTTTGTATCGGAAAGCAACGGGTCAGCGCAGCCGCGAAAGGGGCCATCGGACTGGTTAGGGTGGGCGAGATGATCGGTGGGCAGGGTCGGCACGCCGTGGGCGACGGCGCCGGACGCCGCTCGTGAAGGCCAGGTGGCGGAAGGTGGCCGACCGCCCGACCCTGCCCGTCATGCCGACGGCGTCGCCGACGGCCACCTCGCTGGACGAGCCGGCGGGGCGGGACGGGGCCGGCGGCGGCGCCCGGCTGGTTGAGGTGACCGACCTGACGGTGCGCTTCGGCGACGTCGCCGCCCTCCGGGGTGTCACGTTCTCGCTGCAGCGGGGCGAGACCCTCGCCGTCGTCGGCGAGAGCGGCTCGGGGAAGTCCACGCTTGCGCTGTGCCTGGCCGGGCTGATCCAGCCGCCCGAGGCCAGCGGCAGCGTGCGCATCGACGGCACCGAGCTGCTCGGCGCCGGCGACGAGGTGCTGCGCTCGGTGCGCTGGGCGAAGGTGGCCCTCGCCCTGCAGGGCTCGCCGTTCAACCCGGTCGCCACCATCGGCGACCAGATCGACGAGCCGCTGCGGGACCGCCTCGGCTTCGGAGCCGCCGAGGCCCGGCGGCGCTCGTCCGAGCTGGCCTCTGAGGTCCTGCTCGACCCCGGCCTCCTCGACCGCTACCCCCACCAGGTGTCGGGCGGCCAGCGCCGCCGGGCCACCCTGGCCATGGTCCTGGCCCTCGACCCCGCGTTCGTCGTGCTCGACGAGCCCACCGCCGGCCTCGACCCCTCCACCCGGCGCGAGCTGGTGGAGCGCATCGTCCGCCTGGCCGAGAGCCGGGGGTTCGCCCTCCTCGTGATCTCCCACGACCTGCCCGACGCAGC
>Ga0183260_10004860_pt1 | contig 10628 bp, 10 predicted proteins | sample AntDrymUQ4972206_2_FD_129768 | JGI IMG/M metagenome (GOLD analysis project Ga0183260, IMG submission 129768) | Polar desert sand microbial communities from Dry Valleys, Antarctica - metaG UQ497 (22.06) (version 2) (version 2) | ecosystem: Environmental > Terrestrial > Soil > Desert | place...
AACGCCACGTACCTCGAAGTGTTCCACCCCGACCGTGATCCGATCTGGTGGAACCTCATCCTGAACCGGCCGGCCATCGTCGACGGCCAACTCGAGCTGCCGAAGGGCCCGGGCCTGGGCTGGCAGTACGACTTTGACTTCATCGAGCGCAACCGGGCCGACCGCTGAAGAACGTTCCAGCGACAGGACGCACGCGGCAGACTGTCGCAATGAGCCGAACCGACGCCGGCCCGACGTCGAAGCCGGGGATCAAGGAAGTCGCCCAGAGCGCCGGTGTGGCGATCTCGTCGGTGTCCCGCGTGCTGTCGGGACACCCCGACGTGAGCCCGTCGATGCGGGACGCCGTGAACAACGCGGTCCATGAGCTCGGCTACCGACCCAACGCACTCGCACGGGGCTTGCGCAGCCAGCGCAGCATGTCCGTGGGATTCGCCGTCGCCGACATCGCCAACCCGATCTTCGCCGACATCGTGCGGGGGGCCGAGCGCGAGCTACGAGCCAACGACTACTCGCTGCTGCTCACGAACTCCGAGGGTGACGCCGCCCTCGACGCCGACAACATCTCGCTGCTCGAAGACCGTCAGGTCGACGGACTCCTGCTCTCACTGACGCAGGAGGACAATCCCGACGTGGTGCGCGCCCTGCGGGCCAGCAAGCTACCGATGGTGCTGCTCGATCGAGATCAACCGGAGGGGGTCACCGCGCTGTCCGCCCGCTTCGACCATCGGGCCGGCATGACGCCGGCCGTCGAGCACCTGCTCGAGCTCGGCCATCGCGACTTCGCCTTGCTCATCGGCGGCCCGGCGCTCCCCGCCCGTGACCGCCGCGCCGCCGTCGAGGAGACGCTGTGGCCGAGTGCTGGCCGCTGCATGGTGGTCGAGGGCGCGTTCGGTGTGGAGGGCGGCTACCGAGCGACCATGGCCGCGCTCGACCGGAGCCCGCGCCCGACGGCGCTCATCGCCGCCGGCAACACGCTGATGGCCGGAGCGATCCGGGCGCTGCACGAGCTCGACGTCAAGATCGGCACCGACATCTCGTTCGTGGGCTGCGACAACGTCCTCATCGCCGAGCTCCACAACCCGCCGATCGCGGTCGTCTACCGCGACGCCAGTGCGCTGGGCGAGCAGAGCGCACGGATGTTGCTCGCGGCGTTGGCCACCAAGGACCCGGCCGACGGCGAGGAGCCCGAGGTGATCGAAGCGATCGTGCTCCCGACCGAGTTCCTCGCCCGCCCCAGCTGCGGTCCCCCACCACCCGGATGCACGTAATGGCGCGCCCGGACGATGGTCAAGGGACGACAGACCGAGCGCTGACCGAGTGCGCAGGGACGCAGCTCCGTCCGCGGTTCGTTACGATCCGGGCTCGGGCGAGACTCCGCTCAGGTGTCTTGTGCCTGCGCCCGCCGGGCGTCGAGGGTTGCCGCAGCGTCGGCCTTGTCCCGGAGCACGTGGTTCACGGCGAGTTCGCGGCGCACGTATGGCAGGCGGAGGTCCCACTCGGTCGAGTCACGCAGCACGCCGCGGAAGGCGTCGCTGCGCGCCAGGTCGAGCGGCGAGCTCTCCATCGGGAACTCGGCCAGGATCATCCGGTTGCCCTTCGACATGTAGCGGTCGTAGGGGAAGCGCGCCGGGACATCGCGGTGCTGGCGGAAGGCACGCACCCGCAGCACGTCCGGCAGGCTGGCGACGGCGTCGAGGTGCGGGCCCTCGAGCCACTCGTTGAACTCGGCGTCGTCCGCGGCCCCGACCTCGAAGCGCTCGGCGAAGATCATCGATGGGCCGGTGAAGTCAACATAGAGCGGCTGGCGGACTGCCGTCACCTCGTAGATGTTGCCGGTGAACGGCTCGCCGTCGAGGGACGGGAAGGCGCTCTCCCGGTCGACGCCGTCGTCGATGGCCTCGCGGATGATCGGGCTGTCGATCCACTCGACCAGGCCCGGCAAGTTGTCGGCGACGTAAACGATGAACCGGTTGCCGTGGCCGTTGAGCAACCACGGGAACCCGCTGTCCGGCTCGAAGTTCTGCACGACGCGCCACGACGCCACGCTTGTCACCGCCTCATGGTCGAGGCTGTCGTCGAAGTGCTTCGGCATCCATTCGTCCACCCCTTCGGCCATCGATGGTGGGCATTCGATGCGGCATACGAGGATGGGTCGTTCGTCGATGGCAGTCATGGCTGGTCGTCTCCTGTACTCGTTGGTGGATGGTCGTTGGCCAGGTCGTGACGGCGGTCGCGCATGGCGCGGACCGCCTCGGGGGGAAAGTGGTCCCACACGATCGAGAGGGCACCGGCCGCCTCGGCTGGCAATGTGGCGAGCAGCTCGTCGATCTCGGCCAGCTGACTCTCAGTGAGCTGCCACTCGTCCGACCCGACCAACGCCTCCACCTGGGCCACCGACTTGGCGCCGATCAGCGTCGACGTGACTCCGCCGCTGGCGAGCGTCCAGGCCACGGCGAGCTGCGGGAGGGTGTGACCGTGGTCGTTGGCCCACGACTCCAGGCGAATCGAGAGCCGGGCCCAATGGGGGAAGACGTCGGGTTGGAAGCGCGGCAGGAAGTGCCGCTCGTCGTCGGGCGGGAACGTGCGCGCCGGATCGAGCTGCGATCCGAGCAAGCCGCGGGCGAGGGGACTGAAGGCAAGGAACCTGACGCCGTGATCGTGCGCCCACGGCAAGATCACGTCGCCCACCGGCAGGTGAATGGAATCGTCGCCCCCCTGGTCGTAGATCGAGTAGAGGTTCTGGGTGGAGAACAGCGACACGTGGGACTGCAACTCCTCGAGGGCCGAGAGGGGGAGGTTGCACACACCGACATGGCGCGCGGATCCCGAGGCGACGGCCTGGGCCAGGGCCTCGCCGATCTCGGCCATCGACGCCGCGTCGGGGAACTCGACGACCCAGTCCTGCGGTCCGTGCAACTGGTACAGGTCGACGTGGTCGGTGCGCAGGTTGCGCAGGCTGTTGGCCAGGGCGACGCGGATGTTGTCGTAGCGGAACGGCTCGCACGGGAACACCTTGGTGGCGAGGAACACCTGATCCCGACAACCCCGCAGGGCGCGCCCGAGCCGCTTCTCGGAATCGAGGTACGCCTCGGCGGTGTCGAAGAACGTCCATCCGGCGTCGATCGCGGCGTGGATCGTCGCGTCGGCCTCCTGGTCACTGACCTGCCCGTAACCGCCGCCGAGCGGATAGCAGCCGAGAGCGATTCGGGAGAGCTCCAGGGGAGTGCTCCCGCCCGTCCTCCTTTGGTCGGGGCTCCGGTTCACGAGAGGATCGCGATCGAGGTCGTCGGGTCGAACAGGTGGGCTCGCGAGCCGGGTTTGGGGGCGATGGTCACCCGGTCGCCGACGCTGACCGGCGAGGCGCCGGGCACCTTGGCCACGAACCGGGCGCGCGGACCGAACTCCAGCGGTGCGCCTTCGTCAGCGTCGTCGGCGATCTCCAGGATCTCGTCGGTGACGACCGGCGGCGCCTCGACTTCGACGTGCACCAGCGCCTCGCCGCCGAGCGACTCGACGAGGCGGACCGTCGCCGCCATGCCATCGCCATCGCCGCCCGGCATGATCGCCACCCCTTCCGGGCGGAAGCCGAAGATCACGGGCTGGCCGACCGCAACGCGAGCGCCGTCCGGTTGCTCGCCCGGCGATCCGCCGGCTCCGATGGCGTCTCGCACGATCGCTGGCAGCGGCAGGTAGGAACTGCTCCCGGAGACGCTCAGCACGGCCTGATCGCCGCGGAGCACGATCCGCCCGGCGATCAGGTTCATCGCCGGCGACCCGATGAAGTCGGCGACGAACAGGTTGGCCGGGTGGTCGTAGATGTCCTGCGCCGGTCCGACCTGCTGCAGCGTGCCCCGCCGGAGGACGGCGACCCGGTCGGCCATCGTCATTGCCTCGATCTGATCGTGGGTGACGAAGATCATGGTCGTGCCCAGCCGCCGTTGCAACTCGGTGATCTCGGCGCGGACCTGGCTACGCAGCTTGGCGTCGAGGTTTGAGAGCGGTTCGTCGAGTAAGAACACGGCCGGTTGGCGCACGATGGCCCGGCCCATGGCGACCCGCTGCCGTTGCCCGCCCGACAACCGCGACGGCCGCCGCTCGAGCAGATCGACCAGGCCGAGGATCTCGGCCACCTCCTCGACCCGGCGGCGGCGTTCCGGTTTGGGCATCCGTCGCAGCTTGAGGGCGAGCTCCATGTTCCTGCGGACCGTCATGTGCGGGTAGAGGGCGTAGTTCTGGAAGACCATGGCGATATCGCGTTTGGCTGGCGAGCGGCCGTTCACCACCTCGCCGCCGATGCTGATCCTCCCGCTGGTCTCGGTCTCCAACCCGGCGACCATCCGCAGCAGCGTCGACTTGCCGCAGCCGGAGGGCCCGACGAGCACCAGCAGCTCTCCGTCCTTGACCGTGAGGTCGACGGCCGAGACCGCCACCGTGCCGTCGCGGAAGATCTTGGAGACGCCGTCGAGCAACACCTCAGCCATCAGCCGTTCCAGCGTCCTTGCCGAACGCGAGCTGGGCGATCTCCCGGCGGACATAGCCGAGCCGGCGATCCCAGCGTTGGGCGTCGGCGAGGGCGTCGAGCAGTTCCTCGTCGCGACCAACCGTCGCCGGGTCACCGTCGAGGTCGGTGAGCACGACGTGACTTCCGCGCGAGTTGTAGTAGGGGATCGGCAAGTCTTCGCGGACCGCCCGCCCGACCCGGAGCGACACGATGCGGCGGGCGGCGAGCAGGCGGTCGACGTGCGCGGTCTCCAACCATCGCTCGAACTCCTCGAGCTCGGCCGGCAACACCTCGTATCGCTCGACGAGCCAGACCCGGTCGGCGCCGTCGGTCGCCGCGCATGCCGTGCCGTCGAGTCCGTCGTCGAGCCGGTAGATGTTCCCGGTGTAGATGTCGCCGTCGAGTTCGTTGAAGCTCGGGAAGAACCGGCTGCCGTCGGCCACCGCCATGGCCAGGCCCGGGTGGGTGAGGAACGTCAGTAGATCCTCGATCGTGTCGCTCCAGTACACGGCGATCCGATTCCCCGAGCCCTGGAGCACCTGGGGCAGGTCCGTCTCGATGGTGCGGTAGTACTCGGCCCGCCCGACGCCCGGCACAGCGACGAGCTCGGGGAAGTGCCGGCGGTGCTGCCAGGCGTCGAAGTCGTCGACGGCCGCGCGGTTGGGCCACGCGCGGGTGAGCAACATCGCGTCGAACGCAGCGGTGAGCTCGCTGCGCTCGCTCATCGTCCCCCCAGTCCGGAGAAGAGGAAGCCCTGCTTGAACCGCCGCTGGAGCACGAGGAACAGCAGGGCCACCGGCACCACCATCCACAGCACGGACATCATGAACAGCGCCCACTGCGGATCGAACGTGGCCTGGTAGTTGAACAGGATCCCCTGGGGCAGGGTCTTCCACCGCTGCGACTGGGCGTAGATCAGCGGCCCGAGCAGGTCGTTCCAGAAATAGACGAACTGCAGCATGCCGAGGGCGACGAGAACCGGCGTGGCCTGGGGCATGAGGATGATCCAGAACGTCCGCCACGGCCCCGCGCCGTCGACGCGTGCCGCCTCGTCGATCTCTGGGGGGATCGACAAGAAGAACTGGCGCATCAGGAAGATGCCGTACGGCGAGCCGCCGAACCACCAGGGGATGATCAGCGGCCACAGGCTGTCGATCATCCCCAGCTGCCGGAACAGCAAGAAGCGGGGGATCATCGTGGCGACGAACGGCATCATCAGCATCGTCAGCGTCAGACCGAACAGCACGTTGCGGCCGGGAAAGCGCAGCCGGGCGAACGCGAATCCGGCCATCGACTGGGTGAGCAGGCAGCCGGTGGTGGCCAGGCCGGCGTACAGCACGCTGTTGCGGGCGTAGCCCCAGAGGGGGCGGATCTCGCCCTTCGGTGCATCGGTGATGTTCGACCACGAGATCGGGTGGGGGACCACCGACGGGGGGAAGTCGAACTCCTGGCCCGGTTGCGACAGGGCGAGGTAGACGAGGTAGTAGACGGGCAGCAGCATCACCACGCCGAGCGAGGCCAGGGCGAACGCCCGGGCGACCGATGAGCGCGACGGGCGCGACGGGCGCGACGGGCGCGACCGGCGGGCGACGAGCACCGTCACCGCCGGCCCTCGTAGTGCACCCAGTGACGCGATACCCGGAAGATCACCGCGGTGCAGACGGCGACCGACAAGAACAAGAGCCAGGCCAAGGCCGAGGCATAGCCCATCTCGAACTCTTCGAACGCCTTGCGGTAGATGAACAGCACCCAGAACAGCGTGCTGTCGGCCGGTCCGCCCTTGGTGAGCACCCACCCGATGTCGAACACCTGGAATGAGATCACGATGCCGATCACCGTGTTGAACAGGATGACTGGGCTGAGCATCGGCAGGGTGACGTGCCAGAAGCGGCCGACCGCGCCGGCGCCGTCGACGGTGATCGCCTCGTACAGGTCGCCCGGTATCGCCTGGAGGCCGGAGAGATAGGTCAAGAACGCGCTCCCGATGCCCCAGAAGCCGACCATGATCGTGAGCGGTAGCGCCTGCCCGGCCGACTGGAAAAACCCCTGCGTCGGCAGCCCGACCCGATCGAGCAGGAAGTTCGCCAGGCCGAAGTCGCGGTTAAACAGCCATCCCCACAACACCGCCGCGGCGAAGAGCGGGATCAGGCTCGGGAGGAACACCAGCAGGCGGACGAGCCCGATGGCCCGCCCGGTACCGTTGCACAGGATCGCCACGAAGAGAGCGAACCCCACGTAGATGATCAGCGAGAACGCCGTGTAGATCAGCGTGACTCGAATGGCGTGGACGAACTGGTCATCGTCCATCAGCTTGCGGTAGTTCTCCAGCCCGGTGAAGCGGGGACTGCCGATGATCGGGTAGTCGGTCAGCGAGTACACGCCGGACGCGATGAGCGGGCCGATGTAGAACACCGACATCCCGATCAACCAGGGCGCGAGGAAGCCGAATGCGGCCAGTACCTCTCGTGGTTTGTACGGCTCGGGAGGCAGCTTGGCCCGGCGAGCGTGACGAATGTGCTGGGCCTTCCGGGCCTCAGCCGGCAAGTAGCTCACCGATTTGCTCGGCAGCGTCGGCGGTGGCCTCCTCGGCGGTCGCGCTGCCCTCCCACATCGGATCGAGGGCAGCCATGGCCGCGGTGTCGACGGCGGCACCAGCCACCGTGAACGGGGTGAACGTCGACTTGTCGACCATCGTCAGGCTGTCCTTGCGCCACACGATCGACTCGTAGCCGGCCTCGGCCAGCGCGGTGCGGCGCGTCGGGGTGCCGACCGCGCTCCAGATCCGCAGTCCCTCGGTGTCGGTGACCGTCTTGACGAACGCCCACGCCGCATCCGGGTTCTCGGTGGCGCTGGAGATCGCCAGCGAATCGATCTCCAGTTTGCAGGCGGTGACCCCGTTGAAGGACGGGAGCCCGGTGACGTTCCATGCGAACTCCGGCGGGGTGGCCTCCAGGGCGGGACCCCACCACGGGCCCATGATGTACATCCCGACGTCGCCGTTGCGGAACGGCTCGAGGTTGGCGCCGCCGGCCACGACCGGGCTGGGCGCCTTCTGGTCGGCGACGAGCCCGGCCAGCAGCCCGAGCATCTCCGGGCTCGCACCGTGGTCGATGACCGGCGCGAGCGACTCGTCGAGCACGGCTCCGCCGCCCATGAAGCAGAAGTTGTCGTAGTTCCACGACTCGAAGGCCACGCCGAACCGCACGCCCGACTCCATCAGGGCGTCGACGGCAGCGAGGAAGGCGGCGTCGTCCCACGTGCCGGCGACAAACATTTCCTGGGCGTCGTCGAGACCGGCCGCGGCGAAGGCGTCCTTGTTGTAGTACAGGACGTATGGCTCGCCGTTCTGCGGAACGGTGTAGGTGGTGCCGTCGACCATGGCGCCGCGCATGACCGACTCGAAGAAGTCGGACTGGTCGAAGTCGGGCGAGGCGGCGATGAAGTCGTCGAGCGGCAGCAGGGCGTTGCCCTCGCTGACGAGCTGGGTCGGTTGGAAGTTGAGCACGCGGATCACGTCCGGGGCGTTGCCACCAGCGATCCTCGTCAGCAGCTGCGGGTACTCCTCGTAGCCGTTCTTGGCGAGCGGCTCGAACTGCACCTCGACGTCGGGGAACTTGCTGTTGAAGTAGGCGATCCGCTCCTGCCACGCGTCGAACTCGGGGCCAGCGCCCCAGGCCCAGAGAGAGATCGTCCCGGAGATCGCTGTCGTCGGCGCCCGACGAGATCGAGCGAGTCGCGGACCGAGTACTACTGCGCCGGCGCCGAATGCGCCGCTGCGGAGAAATTCCCGACGTGAACCGTTGTCGTTGAACCCGTACATGAACTTCCCCCGGTGTGTCGAAACGTTTCCTGTGATGATGACACCGTGTTGCTGTCATTGTCAAGTGGACAGATGCTCGCAGCCCACTACGCAAACGTCTAGACGCGAACCGCCTTCGTCGATAGACATTCGAATCGTTTCCGCAACCCTCAACGTCCACCGCTGGCCCCCCGTGCTCAGACGATCGATCAACGAAACTCGCGCCAGCTGCGTCACGAGTCCGACCAGCCCGCCAATGACCGGCACCACTTGGACAACCCGGTGAGCGATCACCGTGGGTTGCGTCCTGTCCTGTCGGAATGGCGCCAGGACCGATCGGCAATTCCGAACTTCGGCGTGGATGGGCACCCGCTGTCGTGATCGTTCGCGCCGCTGGATCGGTCAGTACATCAAGACGCCGCCGCTGAGTGTTCAGTGTCGTCCGGGTGATCATCGAAGCGTGGTCACGCGGCCAGGAACACCCAGCCGGTGAGCTCGGCGAGTCGGCAACACGGCCAACGGCGTGGCCGATTACGCTCGCCATCACGTGATCGTCTCGGCCGGCCATGAGCATCGACGTGTTCGCCTGCCCGGAGGACACCGCGTTCACCGCGAACGCCGAGCGTGTCATCTCGATCATTGTCCGCTCGTTGGTCGTTGCCAGGTTGACGTGTGGTCTGAGCACCGACAGCATCGTGTCCGCGGCGCCGTGGTCAGCCCTGCCTCGCTCGAGCGGTCGATTCCCTCGGGGAAAGGCGTGCAGCTTCGACGTCGGCCGACATGTAGTGCGGTGCGGCCTGCTCTACGACCCCACGCTCGACACGATGGCGGTGGCCTCGAACTCGACGACCAGCCCGGGTGCCATCAGCCGGCTGATCTCGACGAACGTGCTGGCGGGCGCGGTGTCGCCGAACGCCTCGCCATGGGCGGCCGACGTCTTGCCAGTCGTCGATCGACGTGAGGTAGGCACGGGTCCGCACGACATCGGTGAGATCGGCGCCGAGCTCGGCCAGCGCCGACCGGATCTCGTTGGGATGTACACGGCTCGCGCGTAGGGATCGCCGGGCGACACCATGTCGCCGACCGGCGAAGTTGCGGACGTGCCCGCCACCTCCACCACGTCGCCGCGCCGGACCGCCCGGCTGTAGGTGATCCGGGCCGCCCACGGAGCGACCGGCGTCGACGGTGCGGTAGTCGTTCATCGTGATGCTTCTTTCCAGCCGTTGCTGTCGATGGTCATTTTCCCGCTCACCTGTCGAGGCGGAACGGGTTGAGCACGTCGCTCAGGGCGTCGCCCAACAGGGTGAACACGAGCACCGTGCAGAAGATCGATGCCCCGGCCCCGATCGCCAGCCATGGGTTGGTCGACAGCAGCACCTTGCCGGTGTTGAGCATGGCGCCCCACGACGGCGACGGCGGCTGGGCCCCGAGGCCGAGGAAGCTCAACGCTGCCTCGGTCAGCACCGCGGTCGCGAACGTCAGCGTGAACTGCACGAGGATGATCGGCATCAGGTTCGGCAGCACTGCCCTTGTCATGATGTAGGTGTGCCCGCCCCCGAGGGCCCGGGCGGCCAGCACGAACTCGCGCTCCCGAAGCGACGACGTCATCGCGCGCACCTGGCGGGCGAACCGTGGGATCTGCACCACGCCGATGGCGATGATCGTGTTGCGGAGGTTCGGACCGAGGACGGCAACGGTGGCCATCGCCAAGATGATCGGTGGGAACGCGAGCATGCCGTCGACCACGCGCATCAGCACCGTGTCGACGAACCTGCCGAAGTACCCGCTGACGATGCCGAGCGGCACGCCGGCCAACGCGGCGATCGTCGTCGCACCGAATCCCACGTAGAGCGAGATCCGCGAACCGTGGAGCAGCCGCGAGAAGACGTCGCGTCCGATCTCGTCGGTGCCGAACCAGTGCTCCCAGCTGGGGGTCTGAATCGGGGAGCCGGCCGCCGCCGTCGGCGAGTACGGGGCGATCACTCCGGCCAGGAGCGCCACCAGCAAGAGGATGCCGAGGAGCACGACGGCGAGCAGGTTGAGACGGTTCTGGACCAGCGGGAGCCACCACCGCCGGCCGGTCAGCGCCGCCGACGGTTCCACGGACACGATCGACTCGCTCACGACCGCTTGGTCCTGGGGTCGAGCCACGAGTAGGCGATGTCGACGCACAGGTTGATGATCACGAACCCGGCCGCCGTCAAGAGCACGGCGACCTGGACGACGTCGAACGCCCGCGTGAGGATCGAGTTGATCATCAGCCAGCCCAGGCCCGGCCAAGTGAAGATCTGTTCGATCACCACCATGCCGCCGACCAGCATGCCGAAG
>Ga0183260_10004861_pt1 | contig 10627 bp, 9 predicted proteins | sample AntDrymUQ4972206_2_FD_129768 | JGI IMG/M metagenome (GOLD analysis project Ga0183260, IMG submission 129768) | Polar desert sand microbial communities from Dry Valleys, Antarctica - metaG UQ497 (22.06) (version 2) (version 2) | ecosystem: Environmental > Terrestrial > Soil > Desert | place...
ATTATTAAAATAGAGTACAACAAGAAAATCTATTAGGGATTTTCCTTTTTTGATCTTAATTCATTATTTTTGTTGCTAATATTATTTTCACATTCTATCACTTCCGAATGCAATAGATTATTCGTAGAATTCATTAAAAAGGACTGCGGGCCCGTGGGGATTAAGTTCCTAGTGGTAATAGGGTTCTAATGAAATTTAATGATTTGATTTTAAACTTGAATTAGAGTTATAGAAGAGAGCTACAAAAAATGATTAGAGATGATTTAGCTCTGTGCTAATGCATTGTTTCCAGTATTTTCTTGATTTTGAACATTGATGTTGTTACCAGAACCGATTAAATAATAGTAATCCCAAGAAGGTTATAAACATCACAAAATCTTGACTCTTTAACTATTTGGTTGGATATGCTTTTTTCGTCCTAGATCTAGAAACTTGCCAAATGAGATAACATACCCTAGTTAAATAATCTTTGAATACTTTTGACAGAATCAATTTGCTTTTGTTGATAAAGAATCAGAGCCATAATAAAGGCGAAATGTCTGGAATAACAGGAATCTGAATTCGCTTTGAAGCTTTGATTGATTGATTTATGGTAACTGTTATAGCAATCACCTATCATTTTCATGAAAATAAATTCATCATCTTCATTTAGACAATCAATGAATTTATTCCAATCTTGTATTATTTTGTTAAATCCAATTTGTATCTCAATTTCTGATTCTTTGATTGACTGACAGATTTGAAAACCGCCCTCTTTGATACTATCATTTTCAACTTCTACAGATGTAGTCATTGAGCCATGAACTATTTTATTAAATATCTTGAAATTGTTGAAAATGAGACTAAGAATAATTGGTTCGATTGTTATTGGATTGGATAAATTAGATAAAGCATGACAATATAGTTTAGGAACTGAAAACAATCTATCAAATCTTTGTTTGTCTTCTTTGCAGAGTTCTTTTTTAAAATCTATCCATTCTGATCTTTCAATGTCTATCAACATTCTAAATGAGGGGATGGAACGACCCATCAGACTCCACTCAGGTTAATTAATTTTGCTGGTGAGACGCATTTATCCATGTCCAGATATGCCAATTGTTCGATATTAGCGCTATTTATCGAACTGTTGTTCCGGTATGTTATTTGTTCTATTTTAAAAATCTGTTCGTTTTTATTCTTATTCTTCTCAGTCGAGTGCTTTATGTTGATAGCGTTATTGAATTTGATTGCTATAGAACTACCCTTAATATTTTCACAATCATCATAAGTTAGAATTACGAAATATTTTACTGAAAGACTAATCAAAACGTCAATCATTTCATTGACTATCTTTGCATTCTCCTGAATAGCATTTCTTGATGTTGCTGAATAACGTTTATTTTCAAATGTTTTTATTTTGCTTTTAACAGTCGAAGAAACCAATGTATCGAGCAAGTCTAGTATAATAATCTGTAACTTGTTACCTATTTCTTTAACTACCTTGGGAAGTTCATAAATTAATATATTAGCCAATTGGTGAAATGTAAAGGCTCTAGTAATGATAATCCTGTCAAGAATGTTGTTAATGTCTATTTCTTTCTTTATTGCTTGATTAACTAAATTAAGATATAGACAACCTAGATTATTACCGCTTCCTGCATCTATCAGAATAGTTATTTTCTTTTCAACTTTATTATCCTTGTCACTTGTTTTACATGCATGATAATCAATGCAAATTTTTGCAATAACACGATTTAAAAAATTACTGCTTTGATGGGATTGATTTTGGATACAAATGTTTTTCTTATCTGAAAAAGATATGAGTTTATCGACCTCAGGTACTTCAAATAATTTCCTGTTTATGTCATTAAATTCATCAAAGGCAGTACAAAAATTATTATCTACATTGTAATTGTTTTCTCGGTAATAATAGGCTTGCAAATTAACATTTTACACCTCCGTAAAGTTATTTTTGGTCAGTTTCCTTTCTAGCCGATAAATGTTTGGAAATTTTTCTGATCGGTTTTGTTGTACTAATGATAGGCAATTTTATTATTATTTTTGATTTTATCATACCACTATATGTTATAACATGTTTATATACATTACGCAGCGTAATACATGTACTTACGATGTAGCGATAATCATAATATTAAATATTGAGTTCTCGTATTTATAGCACCTAAATGCCTCGATCTACTGCTGCAGAATTAATTACCTTACGAGTAAATGTCGTAAAAGACGTTAAAGAAAATAAGACAGCCGAGATCCATCTTAATGACAATAAATTATTTTGTTCACTGTGTAGATCCTTTTCTTGTTTTCACATTCAATTTGCAATGGCAACGTCTCGAGTAGCAAAGTTAAATATCGAGTCTAAAGCGATAGACCTTGAGTTAGAAGTAGATGGGAACAAAGTAAAGAAGATATCAAATAGAAAAAGAAGGACGCATTCGATATACAGGTCTAAATATTATTCACGATTGTAGAAAGTTTAACTGGCATCTACATCACATTAATGACTATATTCTTTATCGTTGATCTGGTATAAGAACCGTATTACTCAGCGGGCCCGTGGGGATTAAGTTCCTTGTGGTAATAGGGTTCTATTACATCCCGTAAATATTTTCTAATCCAAATTAATTTGTCGTGTGTGTATATTTTTTATTTCTAAAACATATAACGCATCATCTTAATAACGTATTATCAATTATTTTACCATTATTAATTATCATATGGATATTTTGTGTATTACGTATATCTTCAAGGGGATTTGATGAAAGTATTACCATATCTGCTTGTTTATTTAATTCGATGGTACCGATTTCATCATCTAATTCTAATGATTTTGCAGCATTTATTGTCGCAATCCTAATTACTTCATGTTGAGGGATTCCTGTTTCTACAAGCAATTCTAATTCATGATGAAGGCTTTTTCCCGGAATTAGTCCAAAATTAGGGATATCTGTACCCGCCAATATATTTATGTTTTTTTCATACATTTTCTTCGTTAATCCCATTATTTTAGTCCAAAGATATTTTGAATTTGGGTGGTCACTGAGCATGGCCTCATAAATGCTCAAAGTAGGATCCACAGTCACATTATTTCTCGAAAGTGATTCAACCATTTCACTTATCTCTTGGCTATTTAGATCAACCAGTTCTAACCAGGAAAAATGATCGAAAGGACCGGCTGCGGTATTAGTTTTAAAGATGCTGTTATTTTCACCTGATAAAGTATTTGGGTCAACTGGGACACCATGAGTCAAATAATCGATACCCATATTTGCTGCGTCGGTCCAGCTGGTAGAATATAAATGTCCTATTACTCTGATACCATTAAGATGAGCTTCCTCTACTGCAGCACTTACTAAATTGGGTGTTAGGCCAACATACAATTTGATAAAGTCAACTCCCATATTTGCTTGTCTTTTGACCTCTATTCTTACCTCTTTTTCAGTACTGATCTTCTTTTCTACAAAAGGTATAAGCTCTTGGGGAGAATTCAACAATTCTCCGGCGGTTAGAATCTGAGGTCCATGAATTTCACCGGAAGATACCTCTTCCCTCAAATCTATAGATTGTTCTGTAGGCCCTCCAGGATTTCTTATCGTTGTTACGCCATGATTTAAAAGTGTACTGAGAGTTTCAACTGCTAGCGAATAATTGAAAGAATTCTTAAGTACTCCTGCTACATGTGCGTGCATATCAATTAGACCGGGAATAAGATATTTTCCTGTTGCGTTGATTAAGCTTGCATGCGGATTATTTTTAATAAATTCATCTATGCTTGAGCGGTTGTTGTTGTTAATCGCTATTATATTATCGATATTATTTTCATTTATTATTATGGCTACGTTATTTCTTGGTATAGAATTTACACCATCTATAAGAGTTACGTTATAAATTATCATAATGTCATTGTTAACGTTATCAAATTTAGTCAGATTAGTGTCTATGGATGAAAGATAAGATAATACTATTATTGGTTCATTAGAACAAACAATAAGTAGTAAAATAAAATTTGAAATAATACCTAGTATTGTGATTTGTAAAGTAGTTAATTTAAACATGTTTGATATACATACAGATGCACACCGAAATATTTTAGAATTTATCGAGTTATTCGAGTATTGTTCCTGTTCATTAATGCTTTACTCAATTCAAGAATCGAATTACATATCATCTTTTCAATAGAACTTACAGTCGTAAACTACTATAATTGAGAATTTGCATCAGGCCAGTCAACTATAAGTCCTCATCCATGGGGGGATTAAGTTCCTAGTGGTAGTGGGATTCTATGGTAATTAACGATATCACAGTTTTTAAACTCGAGTAGGTGAATCATTTCCATATAAGTTGTAGATGTATTTTGTAACAAATCATCAATTCGACAACCTAAACTTTATGGGCTTGTGTCTTTTTAACTAGATAGTAATAATTTAGTATATCTCCGTCAATTTGTTTGACGTCAATTGGCCCTGAAAACCCGGCTTCTTTTAGTTTTTGTTCCGCCATCTGTCGTCCCCAAACTGTTCCTAAACCCTCTCCATCTTGCGCCAATGAAACAGTCATACAGTGCATTGTTGAGAATGTATAAAGAGTAGGAGCCAAGGGGTTTTGTATGTTTTCTTCTGTATTGCTTGAAGCAGCAATGTCTTGCATTAGGAAAGTTCCATTAAGTTTTAAGGCGTTATAGATTTTTGATAATACAGTCGTGGGATGAGCTTGATCGTGAATAGTATCAAAGGCGGTAATAAGGTCAAATTTGTTAGTATCAGTTAAGCTATTGACATCTCTAACCTCCAATTGAACATTGTCAAGATTCATGTCATTGGACTCTTTCATCCCAGCCTCTATTCCTTCCTCTGAAAAATCATATCCGACAAATTTGCTATTTGGAAACGCTTTTGCCATAAGATTTAGAGCATGACCACGTCCACAACCTATATCCAGGACAACTGCTCCGTTTTGGAGATTTTTAAATACATCCTTTCCTGCTAAAGGTATTATCTGGTCTATCAATCTTGAATCAAATACTCTAGAGGTTTCTTCTGCTTGAAGTGACTGAAAACCAGGGTACTCTGAATAGGGTACTCCACCTCCATTTCTAAAACAATCTACAATCTTGTCTTCAACTAATCCCATTAGAGAAATATATTGAGAAAAGAGAGCGATATTGTCAATTCCTGCAGCTCTCGTTGTGAATGCGGCATGTTCAGAAGGCAAAAAATATCTTTTTTGATCAGGGTAATAATGAACTATACCTCCAACAACCATTGCTCCCAACCACTCTCTTGTATATCGTTCATTGAGATGTGCTTTCTTTGCTATTTCCTCTGATGTGCTTGGAGCCTGTAATTCTGACAAAGTATCAAATAGACCGGTTTTGTGACCTATACTAATCATAAGTGAAACGCTACCCCCATTGATGATTTCTAACAGTTTTCCAGCAAATGCTTCAGCTTTGGCATTATCAAACCCAGATTTCTCTACCATGAAAAGTGATTTTCCAATGAAATATTAAAGAATTGTTATTGCTATCATACTATTAGATTGCTTTTTTAACTTTGATTACAACATCTTTGGCTGGATATTTCCAGTTCTAGAACAATTTTTTTTTAATACACCTATTTTATTATAAATCTTAGCTTATCTATCTCAAACCTAATCTAATAATAATTGGTAACAGTTCTCATCCGTGGGGATTAAGTTCCTAGTGGTAGTAGGGTTCTAATACATTTTAATGGCAATAGGTTCTTTTAAGACAATTGGAACTAAAATCGCTACATACCATTACAATACAGCAAAGGCTATAACATTAACGATGTATTAAAATGCATTAGTATGTCGAATTCACAATCTGATCAAATTAAACAAACCCAACGCCAAAGCTGGGATAGTGTGGCTTTGGGATGGCAAAAATGGTGGAAGATATTTGAAAATGGTGCGCAAACGGTCAGTGATAAATTAATTGAGATAGCGAATGTAAAGCCTAACTCAAAGGTTTTAGATATTGCAACTGGTATAGGTGAGCCAGCCATTACCGCCGCAAATCGTGTTGGTAATGGTGGATATGTATTGGTCACTGACTTGTCACCTCAAATGCTATCCATAGCAAAAGAAAGGGCCAGATCCCAGAATCTAGATAACATAATGGAGTTTAGAGAGGGCGATGCAGAAACAATCGCTTTACAACCATCTAAATTTAATGCAGCACTTTGTAGATGGGGATTGATGTTTCTTCCTAATCCTGAGTCGGGGCTATCAAATATTTATAAATCCTTGGTAGATGGGGGACGCTTTGCTGCGGCCGTTTGGTCTACACCCGACAAAGTGCCACAGCTCTCTATTCCTATGGATATAGTTAGACGTGAAACTAATGCTCCGCTACCTCCACCAGGAACTCCCGGACCTTTTGGTTTAGCTGATGAGAAATTACTTTACAGGTCTTTTGAAAAAACTGGATTTAGAAATATTCAGATAGAAAAAGTCAATGTGACTTTCAAGTTTGATACCACAGAAGACTACACAAAGTTCACTCAAGATATAGCAGCCCCTGTCAATGCTATGTTGAAAAACCAGTCTAAAGATCGTGCTGAGCAAATATGGAATACAATAACACAAGAGGTATCAAAATATACAATTTCTAAAGAGGACGGTAGGAAACAAGAAGGAACAGTAAGCCTGAATAATGAAGCTATATGTATAGTTGGTACCAAGTAAAGTTAAATTGAAAATCTTGATGAAATATTAAAATTTGTATCATATAGTATTGATACCAAAAAGAATTAAAATGAGTTCTATATTTTACTCATAGTTTATTTCTGAAATTATTTCTTTTAATTTTGTTACAATATTGTAATTCCCTGTATTGTGTAATCATTACAAAAATCCTAAAATATATACTCATATGAGTTTCATTATACAGTAACAGTTCTCATCCGTGGGGATTAATGCCGATAGCGGTTTTTAAAAAGAGATTCTATTATATAGCGAGAACAAAACTAAATTTAAAGATTTCTAAGGTTAGTTGCCTAACTATTTTTTTAATTTACTGTCGTACTTACCGTATTTAATTTCTAGTTACATCAATAATATCTATCTTTCACGAATAACCATGAAAGGTAGCGCTGATAGACTAAAAGGATTGTTAAATCTGGCATTCATTAATTAATAATTGTAAGAATATAGTATTAAGTATGTCAAATCAAATAAACAATATCGACCTTGACAAAATCCAAAAAACCATAGAAAGCGGACAAAGAGACAGACAGTTTTTGAAGAAACCAGTTAAATTAGAAGGAGAATGGAATTTTGATATTCAAAAAGGATACCAATTCAAAACGGAATTAGCATATGAGAAAGGTAAGGAAGTGATTGAAATAGATTCACCGTCATTCTTAGGAGGTGGCGGCAACAGATTAGGACCTATGGGCTATTGTGTAGCAGGAATAACCTCCTGTTTTATTACCACATTCGTAAGTATTTTATCAAGTCATGGTATCAAACTTAATAAACTACGAATAAATGCAGAATGCAACATTAATTTTGCAAAAACATTTGATATTTCCGATGAACCTATTACAGAAGGGATAAATTTTGAAATTGATGCACAAATGGAAGAAAAAAATACAATGGATAAGCAAAAGCTTCAACAGTTGATTACCATGGCTGAAGAGAGATGTCCTGCTATTTACAGTATGAGTCATATAATCAAGGTAAGTGCTAAATTAAAATAGAAATGGGTACAGAAAACCGAAATAATTTAGGAAATCAAGAATCAACAACAATATCTTCAAGTCTTATAGAATAGCTATTTTTTAATACTCTTTGAGTTGTTCCTACTTGAGTTTCTACTACCTATCTGTTAATTATACCCTTTTTAATTTCGATTCGCCATAGTATTCTTTCATTCTCAAAAGTCAAATACCATTATGTTAATATATCAATATTTATGGATACTGTGATTACGTCCTTATCTGAACTTACAAAATACTCAATAAAATAGGAAATAAGATAACAATATCTTTAATTCCAATTGCATTACTCAGAGTCTGGGCGCGTGGGGATTAAGTTCCCTGTAGTAGTGGGGTTCTAATACAACTCAATGTCAATAGGTTCTTTCAAGACAATTGTTTTTCAAAGGTATTGTCATATTTGAAAGAAATAAATTCTCAAAGTTCCTATTGCTTTCGTGAAGGATAAACCATTTGATTTTCATGGTGCAAAGTTTACTATCAAGGTCCTTAGCTCCGAAACAGACTATAAATATACAGTTCTAGATATATTTCACCCACCTAATTTAGGGCCCAGCATTCCATACACATCCAAAAGGTTCAGAAACTTTTTACATAATAGATGGAGATTATCGCTTCATTTTAGATGTAAAATCGATCGAAGGTAAGCCTGGAGACACAATCTTTGTTCCAAAGGAAACTCCTCATCGATTTGAAGTAGGTCCTAAAGGTGGACATGCAATTGTAATCAGTCCCTCAGAACTTTATTTTTTCAAAGTTGGTGAATTATTAGTTAAAAGACCGGTGTCCTATGAAGAGTCAAGCATAGGGAAAAAGTATGGTCAGGTTTTCCTTGATGATACAAAACATTCAGAATATTAACTTGCCATAGCCTCATTTATTATTTGAGTATCCGTATATTGTTTGAACTGAAAGATTTTGCTATCTCTAATTGTATACAGGTGGCAAAAAGGAACAATAAAATTTTTGCCAATTTTTGTTTGACCAGCATATCTTCCAAAAACAATCACTTTATCATTAATACATAGAAACTCGGTTGGATTCGCATGAAATTCTTGAAAATTTGACAGCATTTTAGGAAAATATTCTTCAAAAACTGACTGTAGTCCAATATATCTTCCTCCATTTGGCATTCCATCCATTGTTATCCATTCAATATTATCTTGACAAAAAAGATGGTAATGCTGATCTTTATTTTTAAATGAATCATAGAAATCTCTTACTAATTTCTCATTGTTTTGCACAATTCTTCCTCTTAAATTTTATAAATTTAATCTCTTTTAATTAGGATTTCTTTGGTCCTTTCTGAACTCAATTTTAAGATCATCATTCAGACGGTATCTTGAAATCACGGAATTTGATCCACCATAATTATCAGTAACAGTTCTCATCCGTGGGGATTAAATTCCTGGTGGTAGTAGGGTTCTATTACATTGACAAGCAGACTTTTCATTCAGTTAATATATCTATAAACTAGCAAGAATTTTAGAATTACAAATTATTTTTTCATTGGATGACCAAACCACTGGTGCAGTTCTATGCTAAATAACTGAGGGTGGGTCATAATTCATTTTAGTATTCTAGTCATCGTTTCCAGGTCAACTAACATCCTATCATATACTTGATTACTCGTGGACTATCTTTTTGTATCTTACAGTTATAGTATACAAGTAATTGATAGAGCAATACAGAAAGAAAAACAATAGCACTAGCCTTATCATATCCTCGGGTAGGTAATGGATCTATTCTAAATATGGATTTGATGTGTTCAATCAACGGTTCTATGGACGTGCCTCTTTTCGAATATATGACCTGTCCCAATGCTGACCGATAGAAATCAACCAACTCCTGTCTTTCCTTCGATGTTGTTTGGTATCTACGTACTGGACACACTAGCTGAAATCCCAAATCTCTGCTTAATTCATACAGTTTTTGGTCATCGTATCCTGGGTCTGCTACCATGTAATGTGTTTTCTTTATGATGACAGAAGATGGACTTGATGATGATGATGTCATCTTTGGATAAACCTGATTGTCAGGCACGTTGGCTGTTGTGATATCGGTTGATAGAGGGACAATAATGGAACCGGTACTTGACACCACATGCAGTTTGTATCCATATATCCATCCTTTTGTATGACTGAAGCCCCATTTTGCCTCTGTGTCAATACCTGAACGTGGAACTATACCTTTATTCATTGATGATTTGTGCCACACTTTACCTTTGTTGGCTCTGATAAGAGTACTGTCCACTGCAAGGATGTATGGATTGACCATATCTTCTGAAACAAACAGGTTTCCCATTGCTGATATCCTTTCCTTTATATCGGTAGAAACAGTTTTCAGTCGCCTGTCAAAAGTACGTCTGTCTGGCAAGAATACATCTGATAATCCACATGCTTTCATTATCCTTCTGTTATATGGTAGCTTGATAGAAAGAAAGTGATGCAATGACCGGTTCGAATCAAGCCTAAACCATATACGGACTATAAAGCATCGAAGGATTATTGTGGTTGAGTATACATAAGGTCTACCCCTACCTCTACCTCTACCATGATCCTTTTTAACCGAGTTACACGACCAATCAATCAATCCAATCAAATACAAAATGCTAATTAGAATGGATGATGAATTGTAATTAGCTGGTCTTGTGGATAGTATCTGTTTCAATCAAAATATGATACTCTATAAGACTAGCTTTATTTGTTATGAATTATGACCCAGGCTCAGATAGATAGTAGATAATAAAAATGAGGTTTATTTTTCTGCTAGAAATAACACAATCGATGAAATAGTTGATATGTATATATATATGATCTATGATGTTGGTGTTAACGGTATATGCATTGATACTTTTTGGATTCTTGAGCGTATACAGTTTATCAACA
>Ga0183260_10004863_pt1 | contig 10616 bp, 15 predicted proteins | sample AntDrymUQ4972206_2_FD_129768 | JGI IMG/M metagenome (GOLD analysis project Ga0183260, IMG submission 129768) | Polar desert sand microbial communities from Dry Valleys, Antarctica - metaG UQ497 (22.06) (version 2) (version 2) | ecosystem: Environmental > Terrestrial > Soil > Desert | place...
CGCCAAGCAGGCAGTGGAAGACATCAACGCGGCCGGCGGCGTGCTCGGCGAGCAGCTCACGCTTATGGTCGAGGACGACCGTTGCGATCCGAAGGAGGCCGTCGCCGTCGCCAACCGCGTCGCCGCCGCCGGCGCCGTGCTCATGGCCGGCCATTTCTGCTCCGGCTCCTCCATCCCCGCTTCGACGGTCTATTCCGAGGAAGGCGTCATCCAGATTTCGCCGGCCTCCACCAATCCGGCCTTCACCGAAGAGCGCCCGGGCCCCGGCATTTACCGCGTCTGCGGCCGCGACGACCAGCAGGGCGAGGTCGCCGGCGCCTACATCAATGATACGTTCAAGGACCAGAAGGTCGCCATCATCAACGACAAGAGCGCCTATGGTAAGGGCCTCGCCGACGAGACGCAGAAGGCCATGGAAGCCGCCGGCAAGCAGGCCGACATGGTGGAATCCTACACCGCCGGCGAGCAGGACTATACCGCTCTCGTCACCAAGATGAAGAGCGAGGGCATCGGCGTCGTCTATGTCGGCGGCTATCACACCGAAGCGGGCCTCATCAAGCGGCAGATGAACGAGGCCGGCATGGACGCCATCCTCGTTTCCGGCGACGCGCTGGTCACCGACGAATACTGGCAGATCACCGGCGATGCTGGCGCCGGCACGCTGATGACGTTCTCGCCCGATCCGCGGCAGGCGCCCGGAGCCGCCGAGCTGGTGGAAAAATTCCGCGCCGACGGGATCGAGCCGGAAGGCTACACGCTCTATACCTATGCCGCCATCCAGGCATGGGCGCAGGCCGCCGAGACCGCCAAGTCGACTGACCATGCCGCGATCGTTACGGCGCTCGATGCCGGCACGTTCGAGACCGTGCTCGGCACGCTGGAATTCGACGACAAGGGCGACGTGTCGCTGCCCGGCTACGTGTTCTACGAGTGGGAAGCCGGCAAGTACAACCAGATGTCGGATGCCGGCGGCGCGATGGATGCCGCCCCGGCCGATGCAATGGCTCCGGCAGCTGACGCCATGGCGCCGGCCGCTGACGCGATGGCTCCGGCAGCCGATGCGATGGCGCCCGCCGAAGGCGCGGAGCAGCCGGCCCAGTAATCAGGGACGGGCTGCGGATCTCGCCCCGGCGCGCAAGCGCCGGGGCTTTTTGCTGCGCATTTGCCGAGCCGCCGTCCCTGAAGCGACGGACGGGTTTTCTTCCGCGATCGATTGTCCGATCCTCCCGTCGCCCGCAAGCGATTCCCCGGCGGGCCTGACCCGCCCCGCCTGATTCGGAATAGGGGGGCGACAAGGAGGTCACATGGAAATCACGCTGAATGCCGCGACCCTGACGCCGATCATCTCGCTGATCGCCGGGATCCTGATCCTGATCATGCCGCGCCTCCTCAATTACGTCGTGGCCATCTATCTGATCCTGGTGGGCCTCCTTGGCTTGTTCCCGGACGTCCTCGGGTGAACGTCCTTCCCGGCCTCAGGGTCGGGCACGCGGCGGATGCGCTGCTGAAAACGGGCGTGACCGTGTTTTTGGCCGATGCGCCGACGGTCGCCGCCGTGCACGTTTCGGGCGGCGCTCCGGCGACCCGCGAGACGGACCTGCTCCGGCCCGGCAATCTGGTCGAGCGGGCGGACGCGATCGTGCTGTCCGGCGGCTCGGCTTTCGGGCTCGCCGCGGCGGACGGCGTGATGGCCTGGCTTGCCGAACACGGCCGAGGGTTCCAGGTGGGCGCGTTCCGTGTGCCGATCGTCCCGGCGGCGGCATTGTTCGACCTGGCCAATCACGGCGACGAACTCCCCATCACCGGAGGCGCGGCGGCGGCCATCTACCGCTCTCTCGGATTGGCCGCCTGCGAAGCCGCCGGGAGCGAGACGGCGATCGGCTCGGTGGGCGCCGGAACCGGCGCGACCACGGCCGACCTCAAAGGCGGATTCGGCGCGGCGGAAGCTGCGTTTGATGACGGCGGACGGCTTACAGCCTTTGTCGCTGTGAACCCCGTCGGCCGCGTCACCTTCGGCGCGTCTCCGCATTTCCGAGCCGCGGCGTTCGAGGAGAGCGCCGAATTCGGCGGCCTGGGCCTCCCCGCACCGCTTCCAGCGGATTCGCGCGAGCTGGCGCTGAAGCAACCGTCGGCGGCGCGGGCCAGCACCACGCTCGCGGTCGTCGCGACGGACTACGCCCTGACGCGCGCCGAAGCCAAGCGCCTGGCAATCGCCGCCCATGACGGCATCGCGCTTGCCGTCTTTCCGGCCCATACGCTTCTCGACGGGGACGCCGTGTTCACGCTCTCGACCGGCGCTAGACCTCTCGGGGACCGCCCGCGCGGCTTGGTCGCCCTCTCCGCGGCGGCGGCGTCCACCCTGGCCCGCGCCATCGCTCGTGCCGTTTACGCCGCCGAGGCGGCTCCCGGCGACCGGATGCCGACCTGGCGCGATCGCCATGGCGGGCGGATGTCGCCCGGTTCGCGGTGAAATGTCCCCATGTGGTCGGTAGCCGCATGCTGGCCCCATCGACGAGCCTTGAGCCCTTGTGGTAGCGGCCGGTGATGGACCGCCCGATCCTTGTCGCCCCTTCCGTCCTGGCCGCCGATTTCAGCCGTCTCGGCGACGAGATCGAAGCTGTCGACCAGGCCGGCGCCGACTGGATTCATCTGGACGTGATGGACGGCCATTTCGTCCCGAACATCAGTTTCGGCGCGCCGGTGATCGCGCATCTGCGCGGCCGGACAAAGAAGCCGTTCGATGTCCACCTGATGATCGCGCCCGCCGACCCATTTCTTGAAGCTTTCGCCGCGGCCGGGGCCGATGCGATCAGCGTCCACGCGGAAGCCGGCCCGCATCTCGACCGCTCGCTCCAGGCGATCCGGGCGCTCGGAAAGCGCGCGGGCGTCGCGCTTAACCCGGCGACCCCCGCCAGCGCCATCGCCAACGTGGTCGACCGCCTGGATCAGGTGATCGTCATGACGGTGAACCCCGGCTTCGGCGGCCAGAGCTTCATCCCGGCCATGCTGGAGAAGATCCGCGACGTGAGGACCATGATTGCGGGCCGCGACATCGACATTACCGTCGATGGCGGCATCAACACCGAAACGGCCGCGAAGGTCGTGGCGGCCGGCGCCAATGTTCTCGTCGCCGGATCGTCCGTCTTTGGCGGAAGCGCTCAAGGGTATCCCGCCAAGATCGAGGCCATTTGTCGCGCGGCGGGCGCGTCTCGAGGCGGATGGGCCTGATACAAGCCCCGGGGGCCGGACCCTCCGTGTTTGCCGCTCCACCTCTCCGGAGAAAGATGAGGCGCGTTTGGCTTGCGCCGCTCTTCGGCATTGCGATCGCCTCCTCCTACGCGATCGCATGGTTCGCCTTGGACCGCGCGTTCACCGCGCGCACGCTATTGGCCCTCGGGTTCATCGCGGCAGCCGGCGCCTTATCCGCCGCTGCGGCGCTCGTCGCGACGCATCTGCTTGCATCGCGGCCGTGGACTGCCCGCTTTGCCGCCGCCCTGTTCTGCCTCACCGCCGGCGCCGTTGGGCTGACCTCGCTCTTCCTGGCGATTGAAGTGGCCTGGGCCTCGCACCCGCTGGCTGAGCTGCCGCTTCACATCGTCTTGCTGATCGTCGCGAATATCGGGCTTGCCGCCCTTTACAACTTCCTCGCCCTTGCCGGATTCCTGTTCCTGCCCCTCGGGCTTGCATTTATCGCGGCTTTTGCGTGGGCAATCGCCTGGCCGCCGCGTTGAAGCGGATGGGAGGGCTCTGCTGAGTGCCCTCGTCCCTCCCTCGGAGCCTTCGATGATACCGCGTTACAGCCGCCCCGAGATGGCCAGGATCTGGGCTCCCGAGACCCGATTCAGGATCTGGTTCGAGATCGAGGCGCATGCGCTGGACGCCTTGGCGGATCTCGGCCTGGCGCCGAGGGAAGCCGCCGACGCGGTTTGGGCCAAGGGGCGCGACGCGGTGTTCGATATTGGCCGCATCGACGAGATCGAGCGCGAGGTGAAGCACGATGTCATCGCCTTCCTGACCCACCTCGCCGAGATCGTCGGCCCCGAGGCGCGCTATGTTCACGCGGGAATGACCTCGTCGGACGTGCTCGACACCTGCTTCGCCGTGCAGCTGACGCGGGCCGCCGACCTCCTGGTCGCCGATACGGACGGCCTGCTCGCCGCCTTGAAGCGGCGCGCGTTCGAGCACAAGGACACGGTAACGATCGGGCGCTCGCATGGCATCCACGCCGAGCCGACGACCTTCGGCCTCAAGCTCGCCTATGCCTATGCGGAGTTCAGCCGGGCCAAGGCTCGCCTGCTTCAGGCGCGCGAATACATCGCGACCTGCGCCATCTCCGGCGCGGTCGGCACGTTCGCCAATGTCGACCCGCGGGTGGAGGAGCATGTCGCGAGGAAGCTGGGGCTCAGGCCGGAGCCGGTATCGACCCAGGTCGTGCCGCGCGACCGCCACGCCATGTTCTTCGCCACGCTCGCCGTCATCGCTTCGTCCATCGAGCGGCTCGCCACCGAGATCCGCCATCTGCAGCGCACCGAGGTGCTGGAGGTGGAGGAATTTTTCGCCCCCGGCCAGAAGGGCTCGTCGGCCATGCCGCACAAGCGCAACCCGGTGCTGTCGGAGAATCTCACCGGCCTGGCGCGGATGGTGCGGGCCTACGCCCTGCCCGCCATGGAAGATGTCGCCCTTTGGCACGAGCGCGACATTTCCCACTCGTCGGTGGAGCGGATGATCGGCCCGGACGCGACCGTCACTCTCGATTTTGCCTTGGCCCGGCTGACCCGCCTCATCGAAGATCTCGTCGTCCACCCGGAGCGGATGCAGGCGAATCTTGACCTGATGGGTGGTCTCATCCATTCGCAGCGCGTGCTTCTAGCCCTCGTCCAGGCCGGCTTGTCCCGCGAGGCGGCGTACGCGCTGGTGCAGCGCAGCGCCCTGAAGGTCTGGCGGGAGCGGACGGATTTCCTCTCCGAGCTCCTTGCCGACGCTGAGGTGCGCGCCGCGCTTTCGGAGAACGCACTGCGTGAGCAGTTCGATCTCGGGTACCACCTGAAGCACGTCGACATGATATTCCGCCGGGTTTTCCCGACCCGTTGAGGGCTGCACGCAACGATCATGTTCGCAGTTGCGCCGATTCGTTTCCCGGCGTAACTTCGAGACGAATCACGTCGGCTGGAACGAACTCGCCTTCCGTCACGTTCTCCGGCGGAACTACTTTACTGGGAAAGGAACCGCGCATGGCGCACGTCGATAACCGTGGGGGACCAGGTGGACCGCGCGGTTCAAACAACACCCTCTATTTCATCGTGGGCGCGCTGGTCATCGCGGTCCTTATCATCGGCTGGTTCATGTATGGCGGTGACGATGTCGACGATGCGGTTGATGTCGATGTGACCACGGAAGAACCCGCCACTCCTGGCGCCGCGGACGTGGACACGAACGTGACGGTGGAAACGCCCGCCGCCCCGGCGGCGATCGAGCCCGCGCCGGCGACACCGGAACCGGCCGCCCCCGCCACCACCGAGTCGGCCCCTGCGACCCCGGATCCCGCCCCGGCGACCCCGCCCGCGGCGGAGCCCGCTCCGGCCACCCCGCCGGCAGGCGGAACCACGACGCCTCCCTGATTGATCAAAGGGTTTCGTTCCAAATTACGGCGCCGCTCAAGCGGCACCGTTTTTGTTCGGCGGAGGCGTCCAACGGAACGCCACGCGGCGGCGCTCCGTTTCTTCACCTGAGCAGACAGGAGAGATCCCCATGGCAAGTTCCGACCAGCGCCCGACCGAGCCGAGCGCCCGACCGACCGGCGCCGAGGGGGACGGCATGGATCGTTACCCCACCTACCGGGACGGCCCGGCCATGCCGCACGGCGGATCAGGCTCGGCCGGCGCCAAGCCGACCGATGTCGCCCTGCCCCGCTCGCGCAGAACCTACGCCCTGCCGCTCCTGATTGGGCTCGGCCTCTTCGCCGCGGTGATCATCATCCGTATCGTCTGGGGCGGCATGAATGTCGCCAGCACGAGCGACGAAGCTCTCTCGCCGGGCGATCCCGCCACGCCCCCTCCCGCCGCGAGCGCTCCCGCGTCAGCGACGCCTCAGGCCGCCGCTCCGGCGACGGAGATCGGCGGCGCCGAGGACACCGCGGATCAAGGCGCGCCAGCGGAAACGCAGACCAGCCCCGGCGAGATTGAAGCCACACCCGGCGCAGTTGATGTCCCCGGCGGCGCGACGACCACCCCCGTTGAGCCGGCGCAACAGTAGCAACAAGGCGCAAACAGGCTGGTGGAACTCATCGGGCGCGGGTTGAAGTTCGCCCGCTATGCCCTCGCAGCCTGCAGGATCGCGTTGGCGCCGGCGGTGAGATAGTAAAAATCGCCGCTCAGCGCGATGAAGCGGAACCCGATTTCGCGGAAGCGGATCGCTGCTTCCGCCGTCATGCCGAGCGTGCAGGGAATCTTGCCGGCCCGGCGCGTTCTTTCCGCGACATCTCTCGCGCTCGCCAGCATGTCCGCGTTGCCAGGGTCCACCCGGGACCCGGCGGAATGCGCGATCGAAAAATCCGACGGCCCGACGAAAACGCCGTCGATGCCGTCAACGGCCAGGATGTCGTCCAGGGCGGCGAGCGCGGCTCGGGTCTCGACCATCGCGATGGCCAAGGTATCCCGATTGGCTGATTGAAGGTAAGCCTGCGGGTCGGCGTGGCCATGCAGCGCCAGGACCCGCGTCGGTCCCCAGGATCGTTCGCCCATCGGCGGGAACTTCATCGCCGCGGCGAAGGCGCGCGCGTCGGCGACCGAGTTGACCATCGGCGCGATCACCGCCATGGCGCCGAAGTCGAGCGCCCGGCTCGCCATGTCGAAGCTACCGACGGGAATGCGCACGACCGCCGGCTTGCCGGCCAAGGTCACCGCCGCGACGCCGCGAAGCACGCTGTCGGTCGAATGGCAGCCGTGCTGCATGTCGAGTGTCACAGCGTCGAACCCGGCGCGCGCCAGGAACTCGGCCACCAACGGGTCGGGAATGCCGGACCAGGCGGTGTATAGGGTTTCGTCGGCCCGCAGCCGCTCGGCGAGGTTCATGTGGGGAGCGCTGGCCTGGCTTCTAGCTTGCTTCGATCTGGGCGACGGCCTTCGCCATCAGCTCGTCCATGGTGCGCCGGATCTCTCCATCCGCTTGCGCCACACCGGCGGCCTGGAAATCGCCGCGCACCTTGCGGAGCACATCGTCGTCGCCCGCTTCGGCCATATCCGACCGGATGACTTCGCGCACATAGGCATCGGCCTCGTCGCCGGTTTTCCCCAGTTTCTCCGCGGCCCACAGCCCAAGCAGCTTGTTGCGCCGGGACGTCGCGCGGAAGCGGAGATCCTCGTCGCGGGCGAACTTGCTTTCAAAAGCGTCCTTGCGCTTGTCGAATGTCGTCATGTCGATGCTCCTCACGCATTGGCCGACCCCATGCTTCCCTAGCCAGCAACCGAGCCCGGCGCAACGGCGGAACGGAGGCTGAGCCAAAAACCTGCGCCAGCGGGCGATGATTGTGTCCGGCGGGCGTTTCCGCTAGGTTCCGAGCGGCATTAAGACCGGCATGAGCGATTCCACACCTTGCCGATGACGCCTCCCAAGCCAATATCCTGATGATGAGAGCCATGAACCGCCGCCGCCGCATCTACGAAGGCAAGGGCAAAATCCTTTATGAAGGGCCGGAGCCTGGCACCCTTATCCAGCATTTCAAGGATGACGCCACCGCCTTCAACGCAAAAAAGCACGAGGTCGTCGACGGCAAGGGGGTGCTGAACAACCGCATCTCCGAGTTCATCTTTAATCATTTGAACGGGATGGGCATCCCTACCCACTTCATCCGCGCGCTCAACATGCGCGAGCAGCTGATCCGCGAGGTGGAGATCATCCCCTTGGAGGTGGTGGTCAGGAACGTCGCCGCCGGCTCGCTCGCCGAACGCCTCGGCATCGAGGAGGGCACGGCCCTTCCCCGCTCCATCATCGAGTTCTACTACAAGAACGACGCGCTGAACGATCCGATGGTTTCCGAGGAGCACGTCACGGCCTTCGGCTGGGCGAGCCCGCCGGAGATCGACGACATCATGTCGCTCGCGATCCGCGTCAACGACTTCCTGTCCGGCCTTTTCCTCGGCGTCGGCATCCGCCTGATCGACTTCAAGATGGAATGCGGCCGGCTGTGGGAGAACGACAATATGCGCATCATCGTGGCCGACGAGATCTCGCCGGATTCCTGCCGGCTCTGGGACATCGTCAGCAACGACAAGCTCGACAAGGACCGCTTCCGCCGCGACATGGACGGCCTTTTGGAAGCCTACCAGGAAGTAGCCCGCCGTCTCGGCATTTTGAACGAGAACGAGAAGGCGCCGAAGACCGGGCCGGTGCTGGTGAAGTAGCGGGCTAGGGATGCTCGGCTATGGCAGCGTGCAAGTTGATGTAGATGGCCGAGGTTTCCAGCGAACTGATCTACGAGGTCCTGAAGCGCGTACAGGATCAACTCGTGAACCTCAATGATGGTCAGCGCGACATCCGCGAGGAGCTTAGGGCCCTTCGGGGGCATTCCCTTGCGATGCAGACCGATGTTCACAACATCTACAACATCCTGAACAGCCTGGAGGGCCGGGTGGACCGCATCGAACGACGGCTTGAGCTGCGCGACGACGCTGCGGAATAGTGTCGAATGCGCCACGACGTAATCTGCTTGCCGAAGTCCTGTTGGCAGCCTTCGTCACTGTCATCACTGCCTGCCAGTCCGCGCCGCCGCCCGCGGATTACACCGAGTTCCGGTCGAGCCAGGATCCCGCCACGGTCGCGGCGCGCATTTCTGAAAATGTGGGCGCTTGCTGGTTCGGCGGCGGCCATCCCGCCTTCGCGGCGTATTCCTACACCCCCGAGCTCACCTCCTATTCGGATCGCCCGCGCGTTCTCGTAGTGTGGCCAATCCGACCGGCCTGCCGAAACTCGTCATCGAGGTCACGGAAGCGGAGCGCGGCGCCAGGGTGAAGCTGTTCGGCCCGCTGATGGCGACGGCCGAAGCGTCGGCGATCAGCCGCGACGTGGAGCGGTGGGCGATCGGATCGGTGGCCTGCTGAGCCGCTGCGTCGGGCGCCGCTGAGTCTGAGTGCGATAGCCCCGCATTGACGGAGTTCTACCGCAAGCCCACATTGGCTTGGCTGCCCGGCCAACGAAGCCGGGCTTTCGGAGTTCGATCGATGCCGATGAGCGCCAGGGATATCGAGGGCCTGATCAGAACCGCCCTGCCGGACGCCCAGGTCTCGATCCGCGAATTGGCCGCGGACGGCGACCACTACGCGGCCGAGGTGGTTTCCGAGCAGTTCCGCGGCAAGAGCCGTGTGCAGCAGCACCAGATGGTGTATGAGGCGCTGAAGGGAAACATGGGAGGCGCGCTGCACGCTCTCGCGCTGCAGACGAGCGCTCCGGATTGAGGGCCTGATCCTGTGACCGAGAACGTGGCTGATCTGACGCTTCTGCATCTTCGCAGGATCGACCAGACACAAACGCGCATCCTGGAGGTGCTTGAACGTCACGACGCTCGCCTTGGGCGTATCGAGCGGGATGTTCACGAGATGAAGAGCGATCTGATCATCATAGAGAACCGTATACTCTCTAGGATGAACGAAATCTTGGATTTGGTGCGACGTGTGGACGACCATGAAGCACGGATGCGCACCTTAGAGGGCTCAATCGAACTGGCATAAGGTGAGATCATGACTGCGATGAACGAATGGATCGACGGCCAGGTGAAGGCGAGCGACGTGGTGCTCTTCATGAAGGGGACCCCGACATTTCCGCAATGCGGCTTTTCCGGCCAGCTGGTGCAGATCCTCGATTACTTGGGCGTGCCCTATAAGGGCGTGAACGTGCTGGAATCCGACGAGCTGCGCCAGGGCATCAAGGCCTATGCGAACTGGCCGACAATCCCGCAGCTCTACGTCAAGGGCGAATTCGTCGGCGGGGCCGACATCATCCGCGAGATGTTCCAGGCGGGCGAGCTGCAGACGCTTCTGCAGGAAAAGGGCCTGTCGGCCGCTGCTTGAGAGAGGCCACGCGATGCCCGCATCCCTGCAGAGCCTGATGGAGGCCGCCAACAGCGCCGTGCCGCGCATTTCGCCCGAGGAGGCCAAAAGCATGGTCGACAGCGGCGAGGCGGTGATCGTCGACGTACGCGACGGCGCCGAGGTCGCCAAGACCGGCAAGGCGGCCGGCGCGCTGCACATCTCCCGCGGCTTGCTGGAGTTCAAGGCCGACCCGGACGCGCCGTCGCACGAGCCGCGGCTCAAGGAGGACAAGGCCGTGATCCTCTATTGCGGCTCCGGCGGCCGCGCCGCTCTCGCCGGCAAGACGCTCCAGGATTTCGGCTACGAGAAGGTCTACAATCTCGGCGGCTTCACCGATTGGGCGAATGCCGGCCTGCCGGTCGAGGATTGATCTCCAGCGGGTTCGACTATTCGGCCGCTTCGGCCGCCTCTTCTTTTGGCGCCAACCCGGCGAAATCGTAGAGCGCCGGGTCGAGCAGATGCGACGGGCGGCTGTTCGACAGCGCCTTGAGCATGTTCTGCTTGGTCCCTGGCCGCGCCCTCTCCCAATCAGCC
>Ga0183260_10004864_pt1 | contig 10616 bp, 9 predicted proteins | sample AntDrymUQ4972206_2_FD_129768 | JGI IMG/M metagenome (GOLD analysis project Ga0183260, IMG submission 129768) | Polar desert sand microbial communities from Dry Valleys, Antarctica - metaG UQ497 (22.06) (version 2) (version 2) | ecosystem: Environmental > Terrestrial > Soil > Desert | place...
AGGTCTTCCTGTATTCGGGCGCGAAGATGAAGTGCTCGCCCTTGCGCTCCTCGAGCCTGAGGTGGTAGGGGTCGAAGAGCGCGCCCACCCAGGGCTCGAACCATACGGTGTGCCCTCTAAGCTCGCCCATCATTCGGGAGAGCCAGGTGCTCCCGGTGCGTCCGGCGCCGAAGATCCACACGACGTTCTCGGTCCTTATGCCGCCGGTTTCCTCGCCCGCCAGCCGCCGCCGGGCCTGTATCCTGAGCGCCCCGCGTGCCTTCGATGCCCCCGATCTTGGCACGTGCTCCGCTACTCCAGCACGGATAATGCTTGCCACCATCTTCGAGAACACTCTTGTGCCCCGTGCTATCTCGAGAGCCACGCGATTCTCGAACACTGGTACCTGGGGATCCCTCCTGTCGAAGACGTACATCAACGCACAACGCGTTGACTGTATAGCGCAATAGCGCAAGCTCCTTAGCCGAATCGATATATGAGTAAGATTTCACGGAGATTTTACGAGGAGTTTACAGATGGTAGAATCGCCCTCTATGATGTCGTGCATGTCCCAAGACTCGATGCGGCTGTCCCTGTTTCCATGCCAAGAAGTAGCGTGATTCTCGTCGAACCGCGATCTATAAGCCGTGGGGATAGGGCTTGAGGAGCCGGGTTAAGAGCATACTCCCGCAGTGGATGCTCCCAAAGAGCATCTCGCAAGCCGTGTCCCAGCAACGCAGCTTGCGAGATGCTCGATTCAGCTGGGCAGAGGCTGCGCTCGAACAGTACGACTTACGAGATGCTCGGAGCGAGCTCCTTAAGGAAGGAATAAACCAGCGTAAGCTGGTCTTTCGTGTAGATTCCCCTACCCGAGGGCGCTTTCTTCTCCGGATATACAAACTATCTCGCCACAGCGAGAACCTCATACCGGAGCTGCGATGGCTACAAGCCCTGCAACGCGAGATGCCCCTCTCCGTGGCCGAGCCTATATCCGCAACCGACGGTTCGCTTGTAAGCTACGCGTCCCCTGAATGGGCTTCGGAGCCCCGACGCTGCGTGCTCCTACGTTGGCTACCAGGTAGACGCGAGAAAGCCGACATGACCCCGGCGAACCTCTCGCTGGCCGGCTCGCACGTAGCCCGATTGCACCGATACTTTGAGCAGCACGGAGTTCCCGAAGGGTTGGTGTTCCCCCACGTATGGGACTGGGACTGGGTGTTCGGCGATACAGCACCCCTATGGAACAAGAAGGAGAAAAGCGTCTACTCCCCGAACGAGCTGGCCGTGTTCCGCGCCGCGGCGGAGCGCGTCCGGCAGGATCTTCAGGAGCTGGGGAAGGACAGCAATGTCTTCGGTATTATCCACCGTGACCTCCACCTGAACAATATCTTATTCGACGATGGGAAGGCGTACGCTATAGACTTCGAGGTCTGCGGCTGGGGTTACTACCTCTTCGACGTGGCGGTGACGCTCTCATCGCTGGAAGGCCACGAGGCGCCGCTGCAGGTCGCGCTTCTCGAAGGCTACCAGCGAGAGCGTCCCCTGCCCGAAGGGCACTGGAGGTACCTCGAAACGTTCATGGCGATGCGACTGATGCAGAGGCTCAACATGGTCCTCCGCTGGAAGGATCCTACACAGCGACGGTGGGGACCCAGGGTCTTATCAAGCTCGGTGGAATGGCTCAAAGAATTTGCGGCAAGTGAAGGGGAGGCGGGGCAGATAGATATGTGCTCTCCATGGTGGCGCAAGGCGTTCCGAGAGTAAGAAATCATTCAGATGCTCCCGCGAGCGGCGGCCTATCTTCGGGCCCCGCCGAACACCGTCGGCGCTTCCCTCTAGAAGCCGTCAAGCTGGTACCCTTACAGGTATGGACGCGGCGCGTCGTTGGCGAGTATAGCGTCGTTACTATAAACTAGCGCGGTCCTGCTCTCTGTCCAAGGTTCGGACCCGCACCAAAACTCGATGAGGAGACGCATTGTCTGCTTACACGCCCACTTATACATCCGGCTCGAAAGGTACTATGGAGGCGGTTTCGAGTTCCCTGGTCGCGCTATACCGGCGGCGGTGGCTGGCAGTGTACTTGACACAGCGCGAACTATCCAAGAACCACCGAAAGTCTTACCTGGGCTTCTTATGGGCATTCCTGACCCCCTTGCTCATGATCGTCTTCCTCACGCTAATCTTCTCGGAGATGGTCGGGCTTAGGTTTAGGGAATTAACGGGCGACACAGCATTGAACTTCGGTTTGTACCTGTACTGTGGGCTTGTCCCCTACTTGGCTTTCCAAGAAACGCTCAGCAAGTCCATAAACAGCATCCGGAGCAACGCGGGCCTGGTGCAAAAAGTGATTCTTCCGCTCGAGGTCTTCCCGCTTACCAGATCGATCGCGGTCTTGACGGACATGGTGTTCGGGTTGGTGATGCTCATACTCGTCGTCGCGTTCCTGGAGCACCGGATAAACTGGACGATCGTCTTGCTGCCCCTACTCATAGCGCTCCAGCTGGTGTTCACCCTGGGCTTAAGCTATTTGTTCGCCTTTATCGGTACTTACTTACCGGATGTGAGAGGATTAGTGCGTGTATCCGTGCGCGCGCTGTTCTTCATCACCCCGATCATCTGGACGCCGGAGAGATTGCCCGAGAACCTCCGCTTCCTGGTGGACTACAATCCGCTGGCGTTCTTGGTCATCGCTTACCGGGACCTGGTCCTGGGAGGGGTGATCCCGGACCTATCTTGGGCCCTCCGGTTCTCCATCTTCGCGACAGCGTTATGCGTTGTAGGGTTCGTCGTATTCGCTCGGACAAAGCAAAATTTCGCGGAATTAATCTGATGGCCGTAATCTCCTTAAAAGGGGTTTCCAAGAGGTACCGGATCTTCCAGAGTTGGCGAGAGCAGTTGAAGTGGGTCGTGAGCTTCGGCAGGTCCAAAGCCGGTCGCGAGTTCTGGGCCCTGAAAGACATAGATCTGGAGGTGGAGCGGGGCACGACCCTCGGCATCATAGGCCGCAACGGAGCCGGCAAGACCACCCTCTTGCGTATAATCTCCGGCGTCATACAACCCACGGACGGCACGGGCAGGTTGAACGGTCGCATGGTGGCGCGGTTCGCGCTGGGGGCGGGCTTCGACGATAAGTTCACCGGCCGGGAAAACGTCATATTAAACGGCCTGATCCTGGGCATAGGCCGCAAGGAGATGCTGGAGCGGTTCGACGAGATAGCAGCCTTTGCGGACATCGGGGATTTCATGTACGAGCCGGTCAAGACCTACTCCAGCGGCATGCGCGCGCGTTTGGGTTTCGCCGTCGCGGTAACCATAGAGCCGGACATACTGATCGTGGACGAGGCTCTCTCTGCCGGAGACGCGGCCTTCAAGGCCAAGGGTATGCAGAAGATGCGCGACCTGCAAGCTTCTGGGACCACCGTCCTGTTCGTTTCTCACGGCATGGCCCAGATAAAGGAGTTCTGCAGCGAGGCCGTCTTGCTCCACCAGGGCATGCTCGTGTCACGCGGGGATACCGAACAGATGATAGACCAATACCGGGCCCTGATCTCGAAGACCACGGTGCAACAGGAGAACCAGCGCGACCTCGACCAATCGTCGGAACTTCTCGACCACCACGGCAGGCCGGTGGATGTGGAGACTCCAAACGGAAGCCCGAGTCTTCGCCACGGCACAGGGAACGCGAAGAGAAAGAAGGCCAAGCTTCTCGACCACCACGGCAGGCCGGTGGACGTGGCGGCTCTAAACGGAAGCCCGAGTCTTCGACGCGGCACGGGGGACGCGAAGAGAAAGAAGGCTAAGCTTCTCGACCACCACGGCAGGCCGGTGGACGTGGTGGCTCCAGAGAAGGATCACGGTCCGGGTGCACCTGCAGTACGTGAAGGACGTAAACGATAGTGTCGTTAACATTATCCTTCGCGACAAAGTCGGACTGCTTGTCTTCTCGACCAACACAACTGTGGAGAGAACTCCAGTCGGGTAAAGGCGTGCCGGCGAACGGGTGATCGTAGACTTCACCTTCCAGGTGCCGCTGAAGCACGGCCGTTACAGCATAGCCGTCGCCGTTTCACACCCCGAAAGCAAAGATTCGTACCTGGACCGGATTGGTGTGACGGCGACTTTTAAGGTGTCTCACCCACCTGGTAGGGACGGTAGGGACGCTTTCCCTGGTCTAGTTCATCTACCCACACAGGTCGAGATCTTCGAGCCGGATGGAGTGCGGCAACGCAAGCCGTCCGGTTAAAGGATATCCTCAATGTCCCTCCGCGCCACGGTCGTGATCCCGAACTGGAACGGTGAAAGGTTTCTGAACCTCTGCCTGACCTCGCTGCGCCGCCAGTCGTTCAAAGATTTCGAAACGGTCTTGATCGACAATGGCTCTACGGACGCTTCGGTGGACTTCACAGAGCGAAATTTCCCGGAGGTTCGGGTGATCTCCCTAGGAAACAACCTGGGCTTCAGCGCGGCGGTAAACGCGGGGATTCAAGCTTCCGAGGCGGAGTACGTGGCGCTGCTGAATAACGACACGGAGGTAGATCCCGGTTGGCTCGAGGCGCTGGTACGCGCTGCTGAATCTCACCCAAAGGTGGGGCTACTCGCGAGCAAGCTAGTAGACTTTCACGACCGCTGCCTGCTGGACGGCGCGGGGGACGCTCTTAGGCGAAGCGGGCTGCCCTACAGAATCGGGCACCAGGAACTGGACCAGGGGCAATTTGACGAGCCGGCCTACGTCTTCGGCGCGTGCGCGGCGGCTGCCCTGTACAAGCGCGAGTTGTTCGAGGAGATAGGGCCGTTCGACGAGGACTTCTTCGCCTACTGCGAGGATGGAGACGTGAGCTTTCGGGCCCAACTCGCCGGTTATAGGTGTCTCTACTTGCCGGGGGCGCTCGTCTACCATATGGGGAGCGCCTCGACAGGCGGCAAGAGAAGTCCGACCGCGACCCGGCTCGGCACCCAGAACAGCGTGAACCTGCTGGTAAAGAACCTGCCCACAGCGCTCGTGTGGAGGTCCTTGCCCTCCGTCCTGGCCGGCCAGCTCTCACGCGTCGCGATCACCTCCTTCTCGCCCGCCGGGCTCCGGGCACACCTGGACGGCCTGGCCGGAGCGTGGCGCCTCTTGCCCCGGATGCTCAAGAAGCGCAAGGAGATCCAGAGCCGGCGGAGGGTCTCCGATAGCTACGTCCGCCAGCTCCTGCAGGAGTCCTCCCGCCAGGCGATCGAGAGCCGGCGCCGGCGCGTCCGGGACCGGATCCGGCTGCGCCTCGAACAGTGGAGTTCCCGGTCATCGTGAACCACGCCTCCTGATCCCTCACCCCTTCGGTACGCGAGAAGCTGGCGCAACTCCAAGCCCAGGTCTTTTAATACACGCGTGCCTCTTGACCCGGCTCTTCCCCACGTGTTAAATATCGCAGGTACGATAGGAGGGTGCTGAATCGGATGTCGATCTTCAAGAACCACACGGGCCCCGGGTTAGTACGGAGAGCAAGAGGAGCGATCATAACCCTCCTGTCGAGTACGCAACAGGCCAAGCAGGCTCACCAAGAGGTCAAGCGGGCTCACCGAGAGGTCAGGCAGGCTAACCGAAAGCTGGCAAGGCGAGAACAGGAGCTTGCCGCGCTGCGGACGATGCTGGCTAAGAGGGAGGCCGGCGGCCAGGTCGAAGGCATCCGGCCGGAAAACGTCGTCTGGGTGTTCGGCTCAGGACGAACCGGCAGCAGTTGGCTCACCTTCATGATGGGAGCGCTGCCCGATCACACCAGGTGGAATGAACCGATGATAGGGTATCTCTTCGGCCATCTTTACTACAACCGAGGTCGGACCCGCCAAGACAGCAAGCACTTTATCCTAGCAGACGATTACGGGGAGACCTGGTTAAGTTCCATAAGAAGCCTTCTCCTTAACGGAGCTACCGCGAGGTTCCCCGAAAGGGCGGAGAACGGTTACCTGGTGGTCAAGGAGCCGCACGGCTCCGTGGGAGCGCCGCTCCTTATGAAAGCCCTGCCGGAGAGCCGGATGATCTTCCTGGTCCGGGACCCGAGAGACGTGATGGCATCCAGAGTGGATGCTAAAAGGAAAGGTAGCAGGCCCTCCCAGCGACGTGTGATGAAGCGTCCGGAGCGGTTTGAGGAAGACATGCAAGCCGACAAGCAACCGGACGCTTTTGTAGAGTCGCAGGCACGACACTATCTGCGAGATATAGAGCTCACCAAGCAGGCCTACGAAGCTCACAAGGGGCGCAAGGTGCTGGTCAGGTACGAGGACCTCAGGGCCGACACCTTGGGGACCATGAAGCGCATCTACTCCGCCCTGGAGATCCCCGTGGACGAGGGGGACCTGGCCCAGGCGGTGGAGAAGAAGGCTTTCGAGAACATCCCCGAAGAGGAGAAAGGGCCGGGCACGATCCGCCGCAAGGCCACCCCCGGGGGCTGGAGGGAGGACCTGACCCCCGAGCAGGCGGAGATAGTGGAGAAGGAAGCCGCTCCAATCCTCGAACAGTTCTATGCCAAAGACTGACGTCTCGCTCCCGAACGGTCGCTTCCGGACCTCCTTGTTCACGCTCGGTGATCGGCCGCTGCACACCATCCTCCCGGCCCGCGAACGCGAGCCCTGGAAGAGATACAGCGTACCGCCTCGGACCGGATTGGAGGCGTGAGGTTCTCGGTCGTCACGGTCAACTACGGCTCCTGGCCGTACACTCTGGAATGCATCGATTCCCTGTACGAAACGGGGTACGAGGACTTCGAGGTCATCATCGTGGACAACGGCCAAGAGGAGCCCCCAGAGATACCGCGCCCCGTGCACCTGATCCGTAACCCAAAGAACGCGGGCTTCGCGAGGGCCTGCAACCAGGGCATACTCGCCTCCGGCGGAGAATACGTGGCGCTCGTAAACCCCGACACCGTCGTGAAGAAGAACTTCTTCGAAGGCCTAGAAGAGTTCTTCGGCGAGGCCCCGAGGGCGGGGGTGGCGGGGCCCAAGATAGTGGACGGCGAGGGGAACCTCCAGCTCTCAGCACGCAAGGAGCTGAGCTTCGCCTCCGGTCTTCTGGGCCGGACCTCCCTGTTAACCCGGCTCTTCCCGAAGAACCCGCTGGTGAGGCGTCTCTTCCCCGCAGCGAAGACGCTTACTGGCCCGACGGAGGTCGATTGGGTCTCCGGGGCGTGTATGATCGTCCGGCGCCGAGCTTTGGAGGAGATCGGGCCGATGGACGAGCGCTTCTTTATGTACTTCGAGGACGCGGACCTGTGCCGGCGGGCCAGGGAAGCGGGCTGGCTCGTCTACTACCTGCCGCAGATCGAGGTCCTCCACCACACCGGCGCCAGCACCCGGGCCAAGCCACGGGCGATCTGGACCCTCCACAAGAGCGCCTTTCTCTACCACCGCAAACACGGCCCCCACGGCCCGCTGCACCTCTACAGCTTGCTCGTCGCCGCCGGGCTCTGCGCGAGGACCCTCGTTCAGCTGGCAGCCCTGCTGATAGACAGGGGCAAGTAGAACTTTACGGTAGGAATGTCCGGGCTACGGTTCGTACTTGGGTAACTGCTCGACAGGCATCTCCCGAAGGGTGGGTGCGACCCGGTCTTTCTCGGAGAGCACGGGCACCTCGACGGGCCAGTTTATACCGATCTCTGGGTCGTTCCAGAGCACGCCGGCCTCGGCCTGCGCGTTGTACCTGGCCGTGCATTTGTAGGCAAAGAGCGCCGTCGAAGAGGTGACGAGGAAACCGTGAGCGAAGCCTTCGGGGACATAGAGTTGGCGCTTGTTCTCCAAGGAGAGCATCGCCCCGGCCCACTCCCCGAAGGTCGGCGAGCCCGCCCTTATATCCACAGCCACGTCATAGACCTCGCCCTGCAGGACGTAGACCAGCTTGCCCTGCTGGTCGGGGTTTTGGAAGTGCAGACCCCGCAGGATACCGCGACGCGAGAAGGAGAGGTTGTCCTGCACGAAGCTGGCGGAGCCAGGCAGGCCCGCCTCCTCATAGCGTTCCGCGTGCCAAGTCTCCATGAAGAAGCCTCGCTCGTCGCCGAAGACCTTTGGTTCGACGAGGAGTACGCCGGGGAGCTTCGTCTCGATAACGTTCATCCGCCCTCCTTCGTGCTTGCGGAAGAGATTAGGGCACCGCCGTTTGGCAGCTCTTCTTGCGCGATCTCCAGGAGGTACTTGCCGTAGCTGCTCTTTTTCATCGGCTCGGCGAGGCGCGAGAGGGCCTCCGCGTCGATGTAGCCCATGCGGTAGGAGATCTCCTCCGGGCACGAGACCTTTAGGCCCTGACGCTGTTCGATAATTTCTATAAAGCTGGTCGCCTGCTGCAACGCCTCGTGCGTCCCCGTGTCCAGCCACGCCATCCCCCGCCCGAAGAGCTCCACCCGGATGCGGCCTCGCCTCAGGTACTCCTTGTTGACGTCCGTTATCTCCAACTCCCCGCGCGCCGAGGGCTTCAAGCCCGCGGCTATGTCGAGCACCTGGTTGTCGTAGAAGTACAGGCCGGTGACCGCGTAGTGCGAGCGAGGCCTCTCGGGCTTCTCCTCGAACCCGACGACCCGCCCACCTTTCTCGAACTCCACCACCCCGTAACGCTCCGGGTCTCGGACATAGTATCCGAAGACCGTCGCTCCCTCCTCCCGGCTGGCGGCCTCCCGCAGGACCGAGCCGAAGCCGTCGCCGTAGAAGATATTGTCTCCCAGCATCAAGGCGACCGGTCCCGACCCGACGAACTCGCGCCCGATGATGAATGCCTGCGCGAGCCCGTCCGGACTCGGCTGCTCGGCGTACCGGAGGTCGATACCCCATCGGGAGCCGTCGCCGAGGAGTTGCTCGAAGCGCGGCAGATCCGTGGGGGTGGAGATGATCAGAATCTCGCTTATCCCCGCCAGCATCAAGGTGGAGAGCGGATAGTAGATGAGCGGCTTGTCGTAAACGGGCAGGAGTTGTTTGCTGACCACGTGCGTCAACGGGTAGAGCCTGGAGCCCGACCCCCCGGCCAGGATGATGCCCTTCACGCTAACTTCTCTCCGTGGCAATCCCGCACCGCCGTAGTCAACCACACAAGCAGTCTTCCTACCAGCGCCGGCGTCCCGGTTGAAACAGGCATGCCACCCCTACTATGATATGAGCGACGTTAGGGTTATAGAGAGAGGACGAGTCCTGTAGTTTGTCGCGCATCAAATCATATATCGCGCGTTTGATACCGTCGGGCGCCAAGCCCACGGCGCGTAGGATCTACCACCTCCCCACCGACGTCCTCGACGCCGTACTCGGACGGCGCGACCCCATGACCCCGCCAAAAGGCCGTATCTTCTTCGGTGGCGGAGACTTCAACAAGATCGGCGAAGAGTACTTACAGTATTTCGTGAACCTCGGCGGCCTGAAGCCCCACGAGCGAGTCCTCGACATCGGATGCGGGATAGGCCGCATGGCAGTCCCCCTCACCCGCTACCTCAACGCCCAGAACTCCACCCAACCCTCCTACGAAGGTGTCGACGTGTTCCCCGAAGGCATACGCTGGTGCCAGGAGAACATCACCCCCAGGCACCCGAACTTCCGCTTCCGGGTCGCGGACATCAAGAACAAGGAGTACAACCCGTCCGGCAGGTTCGCGGCCTCAGAGTACACGTTCCCCTACGAAAACGCCTCCTTCGACTTCGTACTCCTCACCTCGGTCTTCACGCACCTGCTCCCGGAAGAGTTGGAAAACTACCTCTCGCAGATACGCCGAGTACTCGCGCCGAACGGCAGATGCCTGGCCTCCTTCTTCCTGCTAAACGATGAGTCGCTCGGGGCGATACGCTCGGCGACCAGCACCATAGACTTCAGGCACGACTTCGGCGGGTATCGGGCAAGAGACGCGGACACGCCGGAGGCCGCCATCGCTTACCCGGAGGACTACGTCAGGAGCCTCTACACGGAACGCGGCCTGAGCATCGCCGAACCGATCCACTACGGGGCCTGGCCCGGTAGGAAAAATTTCCTGAGCTACCAGGATATCGTGGTCGCCGTCAGCCAAGACGCCACCTAGCAGCATCCTCCGGTCATGCCACGAGGCCGTTTTGTATACTCCGGCCACGACCATCAAGTAACGATAACCCCCGATCTACGCTCCGCCAGGCGTGAGGAGTATCAAGATCCCGAACGAACCCGGAGAGCATAAGAACAGCCTCAAGGGCCGCAAGCAAGAGCGTGGGACGCCTGGCATGGCCGGATGCCTGCGTTCGCGAGCGGGCCTGTTGCTGCTGCTTGGCCTGTTTTGTCTGGTAATCGTTGGTCCCGTGCGAGGGGTGCTTACGCCGCTGCCCGCGCTGCTCTTTCTGGCTAGCTTCGGGCTGTTCATGGTCCCGGGGGCCGTGCTCTCCGGCCTGATCCCGGACAGAGAACTCTCCGGGGCCGCGAGGATACCCGTGGCATTCGTGTTCAGCGTCGGCGTCTTTGGACTCTCCGGCATACCCATGCTCCTGCTTCACCGGAGCACCAACGAGTACCTCGTCCTGTGCGCCATGATCCTGGCCGCATCCCTTGTGATACTGGCGATTAGAGCGTTCGGTCGGAGAGTTAAAATGGAGGACGAATCAGACCATCCCCAGTCCTTTGGGGCTCACTTGAGCGTTTACTGGCCCTGGATCCCTTTTCTCGTCCTCGCGGGC
>Ga0183260_10004865_pt1 | contig 10616 bp, 11 predicted proteins | sample AntDrymUQ4972206_2_FD_129768 | JGI IMG/M metagenome (GOLD analysis project Ga0183260, IMG submission 129768) | Polar desert sand microbial communities from Dry Valleys, Antarctica - metaG UQ497 (22.06) (version 2) (version 2) | ecosystem: Environmental > Terrestrial > Soil > Desert | place...
CGCGATCGTGCGCGGCTACGGGACGCAGTCGCCTCCCGAACGAATTCTCGAACACGTGCGACGGAGCTACGAAGCAGGCGTCACTGACGAGTTCCTCGAGCCCCTCGTCGCCGGAGGCGCGCCCCGGCTCGGCGCCGACGACGCGGCGATCTTCTTCAACTTCCGGCCCGACCGGGGACGCCAGCTCGCGGCGAGGCTCGTCGAGGCGGGCTTCGACCTGACGACGATGACCCGCTACTCGGCCGAGCTCGATGTGCCCGTCGCCTTCGGCAAGCAGGACGTGCCCCACACACTCGCCGAGACCCTCTCGGCCGCCGGCGTCCGGCAGCTGCACGTCGCCGAGACGGAGAAGTACGCGCACGTCACCTATTTCTTCAACGGCGGCGTCGAGGAGGAGTGGGCGGGTGAGACACGGATCCTCGTCCCGAGCCCGCGCGACGTGCCGAGCTACGACCTGAAACCGGAGATGTCCGCGCGGGAGATCGCCTCGCGGTTCGCCGCCGAGATTGGGCACGGCTACCGCTTCGCGGTGATCAACTTTGCGAACCCCGACATGGTCGGTCACACCGGCCGGATCCCCGCCGTGACCCGTGCGGTCGAGGTCACCGACGAGTGCCTGGGAGTCGTCGTCGAGGCGACGCACGCCGCGGGCGGCGTCTGCCTCGTGACGGCCGACCACGGGAACGCAGAGACGATGCTGGAGGCGGACGGCATCAGTCCGCACACCGCCCACACGACGAACCCGGTTCCGCTCGTCGTCACGTCCCTCGATTGCGCGCTCAAGGCGCCTGGCGAGCTCTCCGATCTAGCTCCTACAGCCCTGCGGCTCCTGGGCTTGGACACGCCGTCCGAGATGACGGGAGGCAGCTTGTGCACTTTGACGCTAGCGTGACCTTCCGTTTTCCGATCTCGACGCTATACTGCCGCCCACTTGTCGCTGCCCCAGCCTGATCTCGGCGTCCTGCGGAAGGCTCAGCGAGGTGATGAGCGAGCGTTCTCGCTCATCGTCCGCGCGTACGAGCTGCCGGTGTTCAACTACGTCCTCCGGCTGGTCGGGGATCGCTCCCTTGCCGAGGACCTGACGCAGGAGGTCTTCCTCCGCGTCTACCAGGGGTTGCCGAGCTTCTCGCTCCGCTGCCGTTTCACGACCTGGCTCTTCCAGGTGACCAAGAACCGGGTGCTGGACGAGTTGCGCGCGCTCGAGCGTCGCCCTCGCGCGGTCGTGAACCTCGAGGACATTCCGCCACTCGAGGTCGTCGACGCGCCGTTCGAGCGGATCGAGGCGATCGACGCCGTCTGGCGCGCCGTCGAGCTCCTGAGCGTCGACCTGAAGATGGCGCTGCTCCTCCGCGACGTGGTCGGGCTCTCGTACACCGAGATCGCCGACTCGCTCGAGGTCACGCTCGCAACCGTCAAGTGGCGGATCTACAAGGCGCGCGAGGAAGTCCAGCTCGCGCTCGCTCGCGAAGGGATCACCTTCGCGACGACGGGCGAGCAGCCGGCCGAGCCGGCGCACCTCTAGCTCGTCCGCTCGGCCCTCTTCGGCTGTTCTAGCCGCTTGCGCGCAGCAAAGCAGCGAGGCGCCGCGCATCGGTGACGGCGCTGCCGAGCGCGACCGGCGGGTCGCACTCGATCGCCGCGAGGAGGGCGTTGGCCGATCCGAGCAGCTCCTCCTGGAGCTCGCCCGGCACCTCGCCGTCATTGACGGCTTCGATCGCTTCTGCCTGGAGCGCCTCCGCCGTTACTCGCGCCCCACATGCGTCTCCGGCCTCAACTTCGGCCGCGACCGACTCGCTGCGCACGGCGAGCCGCTCGGCGACTTCGCTCGACAACTCGCGCTCCTCGCCGCCGCAGCCGGCCGCGAGGAGCACGAGCACGAGCATGGCGCTACGCCTCAGCGTTCGCGTCTTCCTTGGCCGCGAGCTGCAGGCTGGCGGCCATTACGTCCTTGAGATGGCGTTTCTGGATCGGCAGGTGGGTTCCGACCAGCTTACGCACGCCCGGGTGCTTCGTCTGCTTGTTCAGCTCCTGCAGCACCGACCAGTGGCCGACCTCGCCGGCCTCGGCCATCGTCAGGAACTCGAAACCGTCGAGGTCGTCCGAGCCGCGCTCGAGGTACGTCTTCATCATCGTGGCGCCCTTGGTTTTCACCGACCGCGCCTCGGACATGATCTTGCTCTTCTTGCCGTCGAGCGTGGCCGCCACCGCGGTCCCGTCCTTCTCCGCCTGGACGGCCTCTTTGCGCATCGTCTTCAGCGCGGAGACGAGCTTGCGGTCTGCCGTCAGCTTCTCGACGCGCTCGGTCGCGGCCTGCGCGGCCATCGCCAGACCGATCACTTCGCCCAGCTTGGTCTCCAGGTTCGTCAACTCCGCCATGTGACTCCGTTTCGTTGGGGCCGGCTAGACGCCATGGGCGAGCCGCTCGGCGAGGATCTCCGGGAGACCCTGCCCGCGCAGCTCGGCCTGCGTCAGCTCGACCGGATATACGGTACGGCGAAAGGTTGCCCGCGCTCGCTCATTGTCAATCTCGGCCTTGACAATCTCGAGCCATGAGGCGCGCGGGTCGCCGTCGCGCGGCTGGCCGACGGAGCCGGGATTGAGCAGGCGGCGCACTCCGCCCAGGTCGAGCTGCATCCCGGCGTCCGCCTTGCCTCCGTGGATCTGGGCCCCGTCGCTCGAGAGCTCGAGCGCCACGTGGCTGTGCCCGACGAGGACAAGCGGTTGCGAGGTGGCCGCGAAGCTCTGGCGCGCCGCGTCGTCCGAGAGCACGTAGTCCCAGACGGGGTCGCGCGGGCTACCGTGGAAGAGCTCTGCACCCGGGACCGTGGCGGCCGGCTCGAGCCCCTCGAGAAACGTGCGGGCATCGTCGTCCAGAGCGCGCTGAGTCCAGACCGCGGCTGCGGCCGCATCGTCTGCGAACGCGGTCATCGGAATCTTCCCGAGCACGACGAGATCGTGGTTCCCGGCCAGGCAGACGGTCGCCCGTTCATGCAAGAGCGCAGCGCATTCGTTCGGCCGCGGCCCATAGCCGACTACGTCGCCGAGACACCAGAGCTCGTCGAATCCTCCGGCGCCGACCTCCGCGAGTACTGCCTGGAGGGCGTGCAGATTCGCGTGGACGTCGGAGAGAACGGCGATCTTCATGGGTCCTAGCGACTCCTGGCGCGTCGCCCCAGCCGGGCAGGGGCCGTTACGGCTCGCGGGGAGGGGCTTCGGGGAGGTTCTGGATCCCGCGCACGGTGGCGTACTTCGACCACGAGTCCTGCATCGCGTCGAGAAGCTCCTTGGCGAACTTAGTCGACATGTTCACGCGGGCGACAACGACCCCCGGGATGTCGCCCTCCTGGACCTCGTAGTCGATCCGCGCGAACGTGACCGTGAACTCGTACTCGGAGAACGAGATGTTCGCGAAGTTCGCGTACGACCCGGCGAGGAGGGTGTCGTCGATCTGGATGTTGAGCTGACGCTCCGGGCCGGACTCCTCCACGCCCGTACGATAACGGGATGCCAGCCCAAGCCGTCACCCCGCTGGCCCGCGTAGCCCGCGACCTGGAGGTCATCTTCGACCGGACAGTCGAGCTGGAGCGTCCGAAAGACCCCGCGCACGGTGACTACGCGACCAACGTCGCCCTTCGGATGCAGCCCGCTGGGCCGACATCGCCGCGTCAGCTCGCCGAAGAGAAACTCCCGGCCGTTCTGAGTGTGGCAGGCGTGAAGCACGCAGAGGTGGCAGGCCCGGGATTCATCAATCTCTGGCTCGCCCCGGCGGTCTATGGCGAGACACTCGCCGGCATCCTCGCAGCCGGCGGCGCGTACGGCGGCGGGTCGGCGCAGACGAAGGAGCGCGTGCAGGTGGAGATGGTCTCGGCCAACCCAACTGGCCCGATCCACGTCGCCCATGCCCGGAACGGCGCTTACGGCGACTCGGTCGCGCGGCTGCTCGAGTTCGCCGGGCACGACGTCGAGCGCGAGTACTACTACAACGACGCCGGCCGGCAGATGGAGCTCTTTCGCACCTCGGTCGAGGCGCGCCGGCAGGGAGACGAGCCGCCCGAGGACGGCTACCACGGCGACTACGTCGCCGATCTCGCGAAGCTGCCGGAGGACCCGGTGCCCGCAATGCTGGGGCGGATCGAGGCGACGATGGAGCGCTTCCGAGTCCACTTCGATTCGTGGGCGAAGCAGAGCGAGCTCGAGCGCCGGCTCCCTGAGTTCCTGCCGCGCCTGGACACCTATGAGAAGGACGGCGCCGTGTGGGCCCGTTCGTCGGCCTACGGCGATGAGGACGACCGTGTGTTGATTCGCTCCGAGGGCGGATCGCCGACCTACCGCGCCGCCGACGTCGTCTACCTTGCCGACAAGCTCGACCGCGACTTCGTACGCGCGCTGTACGTACTCGGCGCCGATCACCACGGCACGCGCAACTGGTACGCCGCTGTCGCGCGCATGCTCGGCTACGACCCCGGGCGAGTCGAGGTGCTGCTCTACCAACTCGTCCATCTGACCAGGGGCGGTGAGACGGCAAAGATGTCAAAGCGGCGCGGTGACGTCGTCTTCCTGGACGAGTTCCTCGACGAAGTGGGAGTGGACGCGGCGCGGTGGTACCTCGTCTCCCGCGGACCCGATCAGGCGATCGAGATCGACGTCGACCTCGCCGCGGACAAGAGCCAGTCGAACCCGGTCTACTACGTCCAGTACGCGCACGCCCGGATCGCCGGAATCCTGCGGAACGCCGAGGGAGCAGCTACGTCTGCGGAGCCTTCCGCAGAGCTCGCCGCCGAGGAGCGCGACCTGATCAAGCGGCTGGCAGAGTTCCCCCTAGTCGTCGCCGAGGCGACCGAACGGCGCGGGCCGCACGCGATCCCGACCTACGCGATCCGCGTTGCCGACGACTTCCACCGCTTCTACCACCACCACAAGGTGCTCGGTTCCGACGCGGAATCGTTCCGCCTTGGCCTCGTCACCGCGACGCAGTCGGTGATCGCCCGCGCACTCGACTTGATCGGCGTCGAAGCACCCGACACCATGTAGCCGTGCTCAAGGTCGAGATCATTCTAGGCATCGTCGCGAGCTCGATCGCGATCGTCGCGTTCCTAGCCCGGGCGATCGTGAACGTTCGCCAGGGACGGCGGGCGCGGCAGGAATCGCAAGGCCGGCGCGAAATCTCTCCGCCAGAGTGAGCTACCTGATCATCTCGACGATCGTCGTGATCGTCGCCGTCATGTCGGTGCTGAACGGCATCGGCCTGCGCCGGCAGGGAAAGCGCGACGAGGGGACGGCGTGGATCCTGGCGTCTGCGCTCGCGGTGATTGTGGTCGTCGGAGGCTGGGGCGCGTGGCGCTCCTTCCACTCCGTCAACGCGGGCCATGTGCTCGTCGTGCGCCAGTTCGGCGAGATCATCGGCCAGCGCGGCGACGGCTTCCAGACGATCGCCCCCTGGCAGACCGCGGAGGAGGTGTCGACGCAGGTCGAGAGCCAGCGCTTCCAGATGGACGACCGCACCGGCGGCCCCGAGGGCACGATCTCGAGCGGCCCCGCGATCAGTGAGGAGACGCAGCCGGTCTACGCCGTCGTGACGCTCAACTACCGCGTCAGCGACAAGGCGGTGCAGGAGCTCTTCACGGACGTCGGCTCGACCTACTTCGAGAAGGTGGTCGCACCACGCGTCTTCCAGGTCTTCAAGAACGAGACGGTCAAGTTCAAGAGCGTTTCAGTCGCGCCGAACCGGGAGCAGATCCGCGAGGCGGTGCAGCTCGAGCTCGATCGGCAGCTGAACGGCTTCTCGATCGACGTCGTCGACTTCCTGATCAACGACCTCGACTTCCCGAAGGAGTTCACCGAGGCGATCGAGCGCAAGCAGGTCGCGACGCAGGACGCGCTCGCGGCGCGGCAGAAGGTGGAGCAGTCGAAGGCCGAGGCGCAGCAGGAGATCGAGCGGGCCCGCGGCCAGGCTCAGGCGCAGCGGCTCCGGGCGAGCTCGCTGACCGACCGAAACCTTCAGTTCGAGGCGCTGCAAATCCTGAAGGAGGCACCGCCGCAGATCGTCTTCCTGCCGGCCGGCCAGGGCAACCTGCTCGATCCGTCGACCTTCCTCAAGTCGGCCACGACCACGCCCTAATAACATCTGCGGCGTGAGCGCCGCTCCCGACCGCAACCTTGCCCTCGAGCTCGTCCGCGTGACCGAGTCGGCGGCGATGGCCGCCGCAGGCTGGGTTGGCCGCGGCGAGAAGGAACTGGCCGACCAGGCTGCCGTCGACGCGATGCGCCTGATGCTCGGCACCGTCGAGATGAACGGCGTTGTCGTGATCGGCGAGGGGGAGAAGGACGAGGCGCCGATGCTCTACAACGGCGAAGCGATCGGGTCGGGCCACGGCCCCGAGGTCGACGTGGCTGTCGACCCCCTCGAAGGCACGCGCCTGACGGCACTCGGACAGCCGAATGCAATCGCCGTGATCGCGGTCGCCGAGCGTGGGACGATGTTCTTCCCCGGGGCGGCCGTCTACATGGACAAGATCGCCGTTGGGCCCGAGGCGGCCGATGCGATCTCGATCGACGCATCGCCGAGCGATAACGTGCAGGCCGTGGCCGACGCGAAGGGCATGGACGTCGCCGACGTCACCGTCGTCGTGCTCGAGCGTGACCGGCATGCCGACCTGATTGCGGAGCTGCGCGAAGCGGGAGCGCGGGTAAACCTGATTCGCGACGGCGACGTCGCCCCGTCAATGGCGGCAGCCCAGTCGTTCTCCGGTGTTGACATGCTGATGGGCATCGGCGGCACGCCCGAGGGCGTCATCTCCGCCGCCGCGATCAAGTGCCTCGGCGGTGCGCTTCAGGGCCGGCTCTGGCCGCGCGACGACAACGAGCGTCGGCAGCTCGTCGACGCGGGCTACGACGTCGACCGCGTCCTCACGCACGACGACCTCGTCACCGGTGAGGACGTCTTCGTCGCCGCCACAGGCGTCACCAGTGGCGCCCTTCTCCGTGGCGTGCGCACATCGGCTGGCGGTGTCGAGACCGAGTCGATCGTGATGCGCTCCCGCTCCGGCACCGTCCGTCGGATCCAGGCTTTCCACCCGCTCGCGAAGCTACCGACGTTGCTGAAAGGAGGCCGATGATGGCCGCTGACCTGCATGAGACCGCGAAGGCGCTCGTCGCCGACGACAAGGGGATCCTCGCCGCCGACGAGAGCTCGGGGACGATCGAGAAGCGGTTCGACTCGATCAAGCTCGAGTCGACCGAGGAGAACCGGCGCGCGTACCGCGACATGCTCTTCACGACCCCGGGGCTGGAGGAGTTCGTCAGCGGCGTCATCCTCTTCGACGAGACGCTGCGCCAGTCCTCGGCCGACGGCACGCCGTTCGCGAAGCTGCTCTCCGGCAAGGGGATCATCCCGGGCATCAAGGTCGACACCGGCGCCAAGGAGCTCGCCGGCGCGCCCGGCGAGAAGGTCACCGAGGGCCTCGACGGCCTGCGCGAGCGGCTGCAGGAGTACCGCGAGCTCGGCGCCCGCTTCGCCAAGTGGCGCGCTGTGATCACGATCGGGGACGGCATCCCTTCCGGGTACTGCATCTCCACGAACGCCCACGCGCTCGCGCGCTACGCGGCCCTCTGTCAGGAGCAGGGGATAGTGCCGATCGTCGAGCCCGAGGTGCTGATGGACGCCGACAACGACATCGAGACGTGCTACTGGGCGACCTCGCGGACGCTGCACAAGGTCTTCAAGGAGCTCTGGAAGCAGCGGGTCGACCTCGAGGGGATCCTGCTGAAGCCGAACATGGTCCTCTCCGGCAAGGGCTGCGCGACGCAGGCGAGCGCCGAGGAGGTAGCGGAGTGGACGCTCAAGTGCTTCCGCGAGCATGTCCCCGCGGCGGTGCCCGGGATCGTCTTCCTCTCGGGCGGTCAGTCCGATCAACAGGCGAGCGAGAACCTGAACGCGATCAACTCGCGTGGCCCGCAGCCGTGGGCGCTTTCGTTCTCCTACGGGCGCGCCTTGCAGGCGCCCGCGATCAAGGCGTGGGGTGGATCCGCGGACAACGTCGAGGCAGGGCAGTCATTCCTCGCCCTGCGCGCCCGCTGCAACAGCGCCGCAGTCGGTGGCCGCTACTCCGCGGAAATGGAGGAGCTCGCCCGCTCGAGCTGAGAAACGCGGCGGAACGGCCGCATGACGCGCCCGTTGCGCATTCGCCGCCTGTCCAGCAAAGCCAAACGCCCCGCCTGAGCGGGCCTTTCCGAGCGGGCGAACTCTTAGACGTACCTGCCCATGCCGCCGGCGACGTCGATCGATGCGCCCGTGATGTAGCTGGCCCGCTCGCTCAGCAGAAACGTGACGACACCCGAGACCTCATCCGGCGTTCCGAAGCGCCCGAGCGGAACCTCCTGCGCGGCGATCGTGTCGAGGAACTCCTCGCGCGGCAGCTCGGGGGCGCGGCGTTGGTGGATGTTGTCCCACTGCGGCGTGGTGACGAAGCCGATGTTGACCCCGTTCACGAGGATGTTGTCCTTCGCCACCTCCAGCGCGAGCGTCTTCGTGAACGAGTTGCCGGCGGCCCGGTTCACCGAGGTCGCGAAGAACGTCGGGTCTGGGTAGCGCGAGTAGACGGAGCCGATGTTGATGATGCGGCCGCCGCCCGCGGCGCGCATGTGCGGCAGCACCTCACGGCAGCAGCGGATCAGCGAGAAGACCTTGACGTCGAGGTCGGCGGCCCAGTTCTCGTCGGTGAGCATCTGGAAGCCGCCAGGGTGCGCGCCGCCGGCGTTGTTGACGAGGAAGTCGATCCCGCCGAGCTCCTCGGCGGAGCGCGCCACGAAATCGCGTATCTGCTCGGGATCCGTGACATCTGCCGCTTGCGCATAGACGACGGCGCCGCTCGAGCGGAGCTGCTCGGCTTCGGCCAGGATTTCGTCCGCGCTGCGTGAGCAGATCGCGACGCGGACGCCCTCGCTCGCGAGCTCGCGGGCGATCGCGGCGCCGAGCCCTTTCGATCCTCCGGTGACGAGCGCCCGGCGTCCTTCGAGACCGAGATTCACGTGCGGAGGTACGCGTCAGACCCTTCGAGCCAGTCCTGCCGTGGCGGGCAGAAGATGTCGACATCCAGTGTCGCCTCCAGCGCCTCGGCCTTGTGCGGGAGCCACGAAGGAAGGTGGAGAACCTCCCCCGCGGCGACGTCGACGACCTCGCCCTCGTCCTCGCCGAGCCAGAACCGCAAGACGCCCTCGAGGACGTAGGTCAGCTGCTCGTTCTCGTGCGAGTGCTGCGGCACGATGCACCCCTTTTCCAGGTACACATGCGCCAGCATCACCCGTTCGGTCGAGATCAGCCGCCGTGCCAGGTCCGGCTTCAGTGCTTCCTTGGGCAGGTCTTTCCAGCGGTAATGCGTTGCTCGAGGGGCGTTCACAGGAGCGCTGCGAGCCGCTCGATGCCGTCGTCGATCAGCGCTTCGTCGACGAGGCTGAATGAGAGTCGCACCCTGTCCGCGCCGCGGCCGTCCGGGAAGAACAGGATGCCCGGCACGATACCGACGCCACGCTCCCCGGTTCGTTGCGCAAGATCCGCAGCGTCGGCGCCATCGGGCAGCGTCAGCCAGGAGAAGAAACCGCCCTGCGGTCGAGTCCAATGTGTCCCCTCGGGCAGCCAGCGCTCCAACGCCGCCAGCATCCGCTCGCACTTGCGCTGGTACAGCGCACGCGACAGCACCACCTGCTCGTCGATCCACCCGCGGCGAGCCGATTCCTCGAAGAGCCGCTGTCCGAGTGCACCGGCGCACTGGTCGGTGTTCTGCTTGGCGGAGACGAGCCGGGAGGAGATGTCAGCCGGCCCGACCGCCCAGCCGAGCCGGACCCCGGGACAGAACGTCTTCGACGTCGTCCCCGCTTGCACGACGACATCCGGCGCGAGGCTCCAGAGGGTCGGGAGCGTGGTGGCCTCGGAAAAGCCGAGCTCGCGGTACGCGACGTCCTCGACGATCAGGAACCCGTAGTGGCGCGCGAGCTCAACGAGCGGCGCGCGTCGTTCGCCGGAGAGGCTTACGCCCGCCGGATTCTGGTGGTCGGGAATGCTGTAGACAAGCTTCGGGCGCAGCCCACCTGCGAGACGCCCTTCCAGTTCGTCCACCTCGAGCCCGTGCTCGTCCATCGGGATGGCGACGAGCTTTGCCTCAAAGCTCCGAAACGCCTGGATCGCGCCCAGATAGGTCGGACCTTCGACGACCACGACGTCGCCGGGATCGACGAACGACTTGCCGACCAGCTCGAGCGCCTCGATCGCACCGCTCGTGATCAGCAGCTCGTTGTCGGCGGGACGGCGGCCTTGCAGCGTTTCGAGCCGGTCTGCAAAGGCGTCCAGCGGCCCGGCCAGCCCCTGTGTTGGCGCGTACTGGAACGCACTCTCCTCGCCCGCGGCGACGAACTCCTGCAGCAGCGCCGAAATGCGCTCCCGCGGGAACGTCGCCGGGTCGGGGAAGCCACCCGCGAAGGAGATCACGTCCGGCACTCCGAGGAGCGCCAAGACAGAGGCGATCCCCTCGCCGACATCCCCCCGCGTGCGCGCGGCGACGAGCCCGTCCCACCGTCCCGTCTCGGGCGTCACCGTCACGCCGCCAATCCTAGACGTCCGTGTA
>Ga0183260_10004866_pt1 | contig 10616 bp, 10 predicted proteins | sample AntDrymUQ4972206_2_FD_129768 | JGI IMG/M metagenome (GOLD analysis project Ga0183260, IMG submission 129768) | Polar desert sand microbial communities from Dry Valleys, Antarctica - metaG UQ497 (22.06) (version 2) (version 2) | ecosystem: Environmental > Terrestrial > Soil > Desert | place...
CCTGCACTCCGAGCTCTTCCGCGAGTACGAGCTGCGCCCGCCGAAGGGCATCCTGCTGTACGGTCCGCCTGGGTGCGGCAAGACGCTCATCGCCAAGGCGGTCGCCAGCTCGCTGGCCAAGAAGGTCGCGGCCCGTACCGGCCAGGAGGGCAAGAGCTTCTTCCTCAACATCAAGGGCCCCGAGCTGCTGAACAAGTACGTGGGCGAGACCGAGCGGCACATCCGCCTGGTGTTCCAGCGTGCGCGGGAGAAGGCCGGTGAGGGGACGCCGGTGATCGTGTTCTTCGACGAGATGGACTCGCTGTTTCGCACCCGCGGCTCCGGGGTCAGCTCCGACGTCGAGAACACCATCGTCCCCCAGCTGCTCAGCGAGATCGACGGGGTCGAGGGTCTCGAGAACGTCATCGTCATCGGTGCCTCCAACCGCGAGGACATGATCGACCCGGCGATCCTGCGGCCGGGTCGCCTCGACGTGAAGATCAAGATCGAGCGTCCCGACGCCGAGTCGGCCCGCGACATCTTCAGCAAGTACCTGCTGGCCGAGCTGCCGCTGCACGACGACGATCTCGGCGAGTTCGGCGACGACCGCGGGGCCTGCGTGGGCGCGATGATCCAGCGCACGGTCGAACGGATGTACAGCGAGACCGAGGAGAACCGCTTCCTCGAGGTGACCTACGCCAACGGCGACAAGGAGGTCCTGTACTTCAAGGACTTCAACTCCGGCGCCATGATCCAGAACATCGTCGACCGGGCGAAGAAGATGGCCATCAAGCAGGTCATCGAGACCGGGCAGAAGGGGCTGCGGGTCCAGCACCTGCTGCAGGCGTGCGTCGACGAGTTCAAGGAGAACGAGGACCTGCCCAACACGACGAACCCCGACGACTGGGCGCGGATCTCCGGCAAGAAGGGTGAGCGCATCGTGTTCATCCGGACCCTCGTCACCGGCAAGCAGGGCAGCGAGCCGGGGCGCTCGATCGACACCGTCGCCAACACCGGCCAGTACCTGTAGGTGCGCGGGCGTACGCGCAGCCGGCCCGGGCGTACGTCCCGGCACGGCCAGGCTGCCGGCGCCCGATGACTGGCGCAATGCGGTCGACCGGTCGCCCCGCCGCCAGCCGCAGTGCGCCAGTCGCGGTGAGCCGGCGGGTGCCTCGACGACGGGTCGGTCCCTACGCTGGTCGCGTGACTGCGCCACCCCGCACCGGCGCCCTGCGCCGGGTGCGCTACGACCACCCGGACGTGTCGGTGCTCGTGGTCCGGCTTCAGGACGAGTACGTCGCCCGGTACGACGGGCAGGACGACACGCCGCTGAGCGTCGACGAGCTGTGCCCGCCCGAGGGGGTGTTCCTCGTGGCGTACGCCGACGGGGCCCCGGTGGCGATGGGCGGGTGGCGCCGGCACGTGGAGGCACGATCCGGACACGTGGCGGGGGAGCGGGCGGTGGAGATCAAGCGGATGTACGTCGTCCCCGAGGCCCGCGGGCACGGGCTCGCGCGGCGGCTGCTCGCCGAGCTGGAGCGGCTCGCCGTCGCGGACGGTGCCGACCAGGTCGTGTTGGAGACCGGCGGGGCCCAGCCGGAGGCGATCGCGCTGTACCGCTCGGAGGGCTACGTAGACATCGACGCCTTCGGGCACTACTGCGCCAGCGACCGGTCCGTCCACCTCGGCAAGCCGCTGAGCGTCCCCGACGCTGCGGCAGGGACGATCGGATGACGGGATCAGACCCACCGCCCGCCCACCGCCAACCGTATGTGCCTCCCCCCGGGCCGAGAACCCGGCCGGAATCCGGCTCGGCTGGTGGTCGCGTCGCTGGGGCTCGGGGTATCCAGTCTCTGCCTCCTGCTGGTGTCGCTGACCAACGGTGCCACCGGTCCTGTCGCCGTGATCGGGTTGATCGTCAGCATCGTCGCCCTGACCTGGACGACCGAGGCCACGACTCTGCGCGCCGGAGCCCTCGCGGGTCTCGTCGCGAACTCGATCGGCGTTCTCGCGGGTGCAGTGCACGCCGCGCTGTGGATGCTCGTCGTCGTGCTGCACTACGAGCCCGGACTCGGAGCCTCCATCTCCTCCGACGAGAGGCGCGACGGCTCTGGTCTCGCAACCGAGAACTGGCAGGCTCTGGAGGCCGTGCGGCCCCACCCGAGCCCGACGGATGGGTCCGCCGCCGACTGTCGGGTGCGGAACCGCAGCGGCTTCCCCTCGATCCCGTACCTGGAGGTCTACGTCTACCGGGGCCGTTCGTTCCGGGGCCAGCTGTCCTGCTCAGCGTCCCTGATCGAGTCCGGCGAGGTCGGCCTGGTGCGTGTCGGTCCGGCGAGTCGTACGATCCGGGCTGGACCCGGGTGGTGCTCCGGGAGACCGGGTTCGCCGCACAGACCGTGTCCAGGGCGTTCTTGCGCCACTCGACGGCTGGGACGGGACCGGCCGCTCGCGGCCGTAGGCTGAGCCCATGAGCGTGCGGCGCGTGATGGGCACCGAGGTGGAGTACGGCATCTCCGTGCAGGGGCAGCCGACAGCCAACCCGATGCTCGCGTCCACCCAGGTGGTCAACGCCTGGGCCAACGCCGGCCTGCGCGCCCGCCGGGCCCGGTGGGACTTCGAGGAGGAGAGCCCGCTGCGGGACGCCCGCGGCTTCGAGATGAGCCGCGACGTGGCCGACTCCACGCTGCTGACCGACGAAGACCTCGGCCTGGCCAACGTCATCCTCACCAACGGCGCCCGGCTGTACGTCGACCACGCGCACCCGGAGTACTCCACGCCGGAGTGCACCGGCCCGCGCGACGTCGTCTTGTGGGACAAGGCCGGCGAGCACGTGATGCGGCGGGCGGCGGCGCTGGCCTCCCAGGTGCCGAAGGCTCCCACGATCCTGCTGTACAAGAACAACGTGGACAACAAGGGCGCGTCGTACGGCGCGCACGAGAACTACCTGATGAGCAGGGCGACGCCGTTCGGCGAGATCGTCCGGCACCTCGTCCCGTTCTTCGTCAGCCGGCAGGTGGTGTGCGGGGCCGGACGGGTCGGCCGGCGCCCGGACGGCAGCGAGTCGGGGTTCCAGGTCAGCCAGCGCGCCGACTACTTCGAGGTCGAGGTCGGCCTCGAGACGACCCTCAAACGCCCCCTGGTCAACACCCGCGACGAACCGCACGCCGACCCCGACAAGTACCGCCGGCTGCACGTCATCGTCGGCGACGCCAACCTGTCCGAGGTGTCGACGTTGCTCAAGCTCGGCACCACCTCGCTGGTGCTCACCATGATCGAGGACCGCGCCCTCCCGCTCGACCTCGCCCTCGAGCGACCGGTGCGCGAGCTGCGCGAGGTGTCGCACGACCCCTCGCTGCGGCACCTGATGACGCTGCGGGACGGGCGGCGGATGACGGCGGTCCAGGTGCAGTGGGAGTACCTCGAGCAGGCGCGCAAGCACGTCGACCGGACCATGGGCACCGACGTCGACGCCGAGACGACCGAGGTGCTGGAGCGCTGGGCCTCGGTCCTCGACCGGCTGGAGACCGACCCGTGGCAGTGCCGCGAGGAGCTGGACTGGGTGGCCAAGCTGGCGCTGCTCGAGTCCTACCGCGAGCGCGACGGGATCGACTGGGACCACCCCAAGCTGCAGCTGGTCGACCTGCAGTACTCCGACGTCCGTGAGGACAAGGGGCTCTACCACCGGCTCGTCCGGATGGGCAAGATGCAGCGCCTCGTCGACGACGCCGACGTGGCCGCCGCGGTCGTCGACCCGCCCGCGGACACCCGGGCGTACTTCCGCGGCCGGTGCCTCGCGCAGTACCCCGACCAGGTCGCCGCCGCGTCGTGGGACTCGGTGATCTTCGACCTGCCGGGGCGGGAGTCGCTGCAACGGATCCCCACGCTGGAGCCGCTGCGCGGCACCCGGGAGCACGTGGGGGGGCTGCTGGACCGGTGCGAGACGGCCGAACAGCTGTTCGCGGCCCTGACCGGACCGTGATCCGGTGCGGGGTGGCATAGGCTTTCGAGGGGCACGCGACGGGCACGCGACAAGGCCCGGGACGACCCGAGCGGGTCGAGGAGTGTCGAGAGGGTGAGCACCGGTGCCACGTGAGGGCGGCCAGCAGCAACGCAGCACGAAGAAGGGTGGCGGGGCCGAGGAGCAGTCCGAGGTCACGCCCGGCGACGAGGTCGCCGAGCGCAAGGATCGCCTCGACGAGGACGTCGACGCGATCCTCGACGAGATCGACGACGTGCTGGAGGAGAACGCCGAGGACTTCGTCCGCTCGTTCGTCCAGAAGGGTGGCCAGTGAGCACAGCCGTCCCCGGGCAGCCCGCGCGGTTGCCGGTTGCCTACCTGACCCCCGGGTCGGCGTCGTTCGCCGACTTCGTCGCCGGCCAGGCGCCCGACCTGCTGCCTACCAGCCGTACGGCGGGTGCCGTGGCCTCGACGGGGCTGGAGGTGCCGCACGGCACGACCATCGTGTCGGCGACCTTCGACGGAGGGGTCGTGATGGCGGGCGATCGTCGCGCGACGATGGGCAACATCATCGCCCAGCGCGACATCGAGAAGGTCTTCCCGGCCGACGAGTTCTCCTGTGTCGGCATCGCCGGCAGCGCCGGGCTCGCGGTCGAGCTGGTGCGGTTGTTCCAGACCGAGCTCGAGCACTACGAGAAGATCGAGGGCACCCCGCTCTCGCTGGACGGCAAGGCCAACCGTCTCGCCGGCCTGATCCGCGCCAACCTCGGCATGGCGATGCAGGGGCTGGCCGTGGTCCCGCTGTTCGCCGGTTACGACCCGAGCCAGGACGGCGGGCGGATCTTCAGCTACGACGTCACCGGCGGTCGCTACGAGGAGACCGCCTTCTACGCGGTCGGGTCCGGGTCGTTGTTCGCCCGCGGCTCGCTGAAGAAGCTCTACCGCGACTCGCTGGCCCGGCGCGACTGCGTGACCGCCGTGGTGCAGGCGCTCTACGACGCCGCCGACGACGACACGGCCACCGGTGGGCCAGACCTGACCCGCCGGATCTTCCCCGTCGTCGCGGTCGTCACCGCCGACGGCTACCGGCGGATGCCCGACGACGAGGTCGCCGCGGTGGCCGACGAGATCGTGGCGGCCCGGATGACCCGTCCCGACGGCCCCGCCGCCCCGCTCACCTGAGCCGCCCAGCACCCGAGCCGAAGGACCCCTCGTGACGACTCCGTTCTACGTCTCGCCCGAACAGCTGATGAAGGACCGGGCGGACTTCGCGCGCAAGGGCATCGCCCGCGGCCGCAGCGTCGTGGTCGTGCAGTACGCCGACGGCATCTGCTTCGTCGCCGAGAACCCGTCCCGGGCGCTGCACAAGGTCTCGGAGATCTACGACCGCATCGCCTTCGCCGCCGTCGGCCGCTACAACGAGTTCGAGAACCTCCGCATCGCCGGGGTCCGGCTCGCCGACATGCGCGGGTACTCCTACGACCGGCGCGACGTGTCCGGGCGCGGCCTGGCCAACGCCTACGCCCAGACTCTCGGGACGATCTTCTCCTCCGGCGGCGAGAAGCCGTACGAGGTCGAGATCTTCGTGGCCGAGGTGGGTGACGCACCCGACGACGACCAGGTCTACCGGCTGACGTACGACGGCTCGGTCGCCGACGAGCAGCGGTTCGCGGTGATGGGCGGCACCGCCGACAAGCCGGCGGCCTATCTCGGCGAGCACTACCGCGAGGGGCTCTCGCGGCCCGAGGCGGTCCGCCTCGCGGTGCAGGCCCTCGGGCACGACGTCGACTCCCCGCGCACCGTCCCGGCCGAGGACGTCGAGGCGGCCGTGCTGGACCGCTCGCGCGGGCAGCTGCGCAAGTTCGCCCGGCTCAGCGACCACGCCGTCGCCGACGCCCTCGCAGCCGACAGCACCTGAGCGCCCGCCCGTGGCCACGTGAGCACCCCCGAGTGGCGGAGACACGTCGGCGACACGCCGTGGCGACCACCAGGTTTCCGCCACACGGCCGACGCAAGCCCCCACCTCAGGCGTGGGCGCGCCAGGTGGCCAGCAGCTCGGCCTCCCGCCCCGCGCTGAGCCCGGCCTTGCGGGGCTCGCGGTCGAGACCGAGCCGCCGCTCGTCGTCCAGGGCCGCGGCCAGGGTCTCGGCGAGCGGGCGCCGCCCCAGCCCGGCCTGCACCGCGCGGGTGTCGCTGCGGTGGCCGAAACCCGCCCAGTCGTGCAGCGGCATCCACAGCGGCAGCGACTCCGGGCCCATGAAGGGCTCGACCCCGTGGTCGAGGAGGAACGCGTCCGGCACGACGACGGGCTCGCCCTCGTCGCCGGTCACCGCTCGGGACTCGTCGACCACCCGGGCGACGGTGTGCGTCTCCCCGACCGCGTTGGCGACCAGCGCCTCGCCGCGCCCGGCCACGTCGACGACGAACGCCGCCAGGTCGCGTACGTCCAGCACCTGCACCGTGCCGCCGCCCTCCGGCACCAGCACCTCTCCGCCGCGGGCGAACCGGCCCGGCCAGTAGCCCACCCGGTCGCTGCGGTCGCCCGGTCCGGCCAGCAGTCCCGAGCGGCTGATGTGCAGCCGGTCGTCGAGCGCCTCGACGCACGCCTGCTCGCAGGCGGCTTTGGCCTGCGGGTAGTCCTCCGCCGTCGGTGGCCCTGCGTCGGCCGGGTACGGCTCGGCCAGCGCGGCGGTCTCGTCGGCGTGCGGCTGGGACTGGTCGGCGTACACCGAGCAGCTCGAGACGTACGTCCAGTGCCGGGCCCGGTCGGCCAGCGCTGTCACCGCACCACGTACGTGGGCCGGGTCGCGGGAGACGTCGACGACGGCGTCCCAGGCGTGGCCCGCGACGGCGTCGTACGCACCCGGGGCGGTGCGGTCGGCTCGGACGAGGGTCGCGCCCTCGGGGACGGCGCCGGACTCGCCCCGGGCGAGGCACGTGACGTCGTGGCCGGAGTCGCGCGCGAGCAGCGCCAGCGCGTGGCCCAGGAAGACGGTGCCACCGAGGAGGAGGATCCGCATGGCCCGACCCTCCTGCCGCGACGGGACCGCCGACAAGGGGCGTTCGCCGTCAGCCGACGCCGTTGCGCTCGGCCCACAACGCGGCCTGGGTACGGTCCGCGACCCCGACGCGGTGGAACGTCGACGTCAGGTGCGCCTTGACGGTGCGTTCGCTGATCCCCAGCCGGCGCGCGATCTGCTTGTTGGCGAGGCCTTGGCGCACCAGCGTGAGGACCTCGACCTCCCGCGGCGTGAGCTCCGAGGCCGCCGCGCTCGCGGCGGCCGCCCGTTGGTCGCGGGCCGCGAGCAGGGCGCGGGCCGCTCGCGGGTGCAGCGGGGACTCGCCGCGGGCCGCGGCACGAACCCCCGCGAGCAGCTCCTCCGGCTCGGCGTCCTTGAGCAGGTAACCCACGGCTCCCGCATCGAGGGCCGCAACGATCCCGTCGCGGTCGGAGAACGACGTGAGGATCACGACCTGGGCCTCCGGCCTGGTCTCGTGCAGCTCCCGGGTCGCGGACACGCCGTTCACCCCCGGCATCTGCAGGTCCATGCGCACGACGTCGGGTCGGTGCTCGTCGACGAGGGCGACCGCCTCGGCGCCGTCGCGGGCGACGCCCACCACCTCGATGTCGTGGTCGACGGCGAGCAGCTGTTGCAGCCCGCTGCGCACCATGGCGTGGTCGTCGGCGAGCACCACCCGGATCATCTGCTGGCCACCTCCAGGACGACGTGCGTGCCGCGCCCGGGTGCGGACCGTACGTCCAGGGTGCCGCCGGCCATGTCGACCAGGTCGCGCAGGGACCGCAGCCCGAAGTGCGACGCCTCGACGGGATGCGTGGCGTCGAACCCGACGCCGTCGAGGACCACCTCGAGCACGAGGCTGGCCGAGTCGCCGCCCCGTCCGTGCACCCGGACCGTCAGCGTACGGGGGTCCCCGTGGCGTACGGCGTTGCGCAGTGCCTCCTGCGCGGTGCGCCACATCAGTCGTACCGCTTCCTTGGAGGCGTGCTCGGTGTCGGTGACCTCGAGGCGCACGTCGATGCCCTCGGCGACCGCCGGCGCGACCAGGTCGTCGAGGGCGGCAGCCAGCCCCCCGGTGTGCAGGTCCGCGGGATAGATGTCGACCAGCAGCGAGCGCAGCGCTCGCAGCGACGTGCGCACGCTGCCCGCCAGGCTCTCGAGCCGGTCCCGCAGGTCCGGTCGGTCGGCCGCCGCGCGGCTGCTCGCCGACAGGGCCATCGCGGTGCCCGCCAGGTCCTGGACGACCCCGTCGTGCAGGTCCCGCGCGATCCGGCGTCGTTCGACGTCCGAAGCATCGACCGCGGCAAGCAGCAGCGACTCCCGCTCGGCCGCCGCGGCGTCGAGGCGGCGGGCCAGCACCAGGACGATCGGGACGGTCAGGACCAGGAACAGCAGCACGCCGCCGACCGAGATCGGCCGGAACTCCCCGAGCACCTCGTCAGCGCGCTGCGAGACGTTCGCGGCCGAGGAGTAGACCTCGAACAGCAGCGGCTCGCCCTCGGGGGTCCACACCTGGGTGTAGACCTCGACGACCTCGCCCAGCGGCTGGTCGAAGCTGTTCTCGGCCTGGGACAGGTCCGAGGCCTCCGCATCGATCCCACCACGACGCCGAGCGCGAGCAGGACAGCGAGGACCCGGGGTCCGAGACGTTTCATGGTCCGACCACGATGACAGCCCGCTCCGGGGCCACGCCATCGTCCGCTGGTCGTACGACCGGCGGGCAGGCCGGTCGAGTCCGCTGCCGTGCGCGACGACGCAGGTGTGGCATCCAGAACGTCGTCGGGTGCGCAGGCTGCCGCCGGTGGACGACCGCGACGGTCTCCGGGGCGCTCAGAACGTCAGCCCACCCCGACAGGTCTCACCGGTGCGCGGGTTGCGGGCGCGCCAGCCGACGCGGTCCGACCCGGCGGCGTTGGCGACCCGCCGCTCGACGTCGAAGGAGCCGCTGGGCGCGGTCGTGGTCGCCCTGCCACGGGCCGCTCGGTGGCCTTCGTGCCGGATGCGCCACCGCCAGCGCTGACCGTTGACGTTGCTGTCGACCTCGCCTTCGACCTCGAGCCGACCGTCGTCGGTCTTGACCTTGAGCTTCCAGTCGCTGCTTCCGGAGCAGTGCCCGCGGCGAATCTCCTCGTCGTCGCCGGCGAAGGCGGGTCCCGCGCTGGCGGTGCCGACGCAGAGGATGCCCACGGTGGTGGCCACGACGGCGGTGCGGACGGTCTGGGTGGTGAGCATGTCGGTCTCCCTCACGTTCGGAGTCCCCCGGCGCCCGTCGCCGGTGACTGGGACAACCGTGGGCCGGGCCGCGGGCAGTGCGCCATCGTCCGCCGGTCGTACGACCGGCGGGCACGCCGGTCGTAGTCCGCGCGTCGCCGACGCGAGCGGCGTACGCGACATAGGGTGTGCGACGTGGACCGCCGGATCTACGGCATCGAGAACGAGTACGGCGTCACCTGCACGTTCCGCGGGCAGCGACGTCTGTCTCCGGACGAGGTCGCCCGCTACCTGTTCCGCCGGGTGGTGTCGTGGGGACGCAGCAGCAACGTGTTCCTGCGCAACGGTGCGCGGCTCTACCTCGATGTCGGCAGCCACCCCGAGTACGCCACGCCCGAGTGCGACGACATCACCGAGCTGGTGGCGCACGACAAGGCGGGGGAGCGGATCCTCGAGGGACTGGTCGTCGACGCCGAGCGGCGGCTGCGTGACGACGGCATCGTGGGCGACGTCTACCTGTTCAAGAACAACACCGACTCGGCGGGCAACTCCTACGGCTGCCACGAGAACTACCTCGTCACCCGACAGGGGGAGTTCAGCCGGCTGGCCGACGTGCTCATCCCTTTCCTCGTCAGCCGCCAGATCATCGTCGGGGCGGGCAAGGTGCTGCAGACCCCGCGCGGCACGGTCTACTCCGTCAGCCAGCGGGCCGAGCACATCTGGGAGGGGGTCTCCAGCGCCACGACCCGGTCCCGTCCGATCATCAACACCCGCGACGAGCCGCACGCGGACGCCGAGAAGTACCGCCGGCTGCACGTCATCGTCGGCGACTCGAACATGTGCGAGGCCACGACGCTGCTCAAGGTCGCGAGCACCGACCTGGTGCTGCGGATGGTCGAGGAGGGCGTCGTCATGCGCGACCTGACCCTCGAGAACCCCATCCGCGCGATCCGGGAGATCTCCCACGACATGACCGGGCGCCGGCGCGTACGCCTCGTCAACGGCCGGGAGGCCAGCGCGCTGGACATCCAGGCCGAGTACCTCACCCGGGCACGGGACTTCGTCGACCGGCGCGGCCTGCACACGCCGACGATCGCGCGGGTGCTCGACCTGTGGGAGCGCGGGCTCAAGGCCGTGGAGTCCGGGGACCTGTCGCTGGTCGAGCGCGAGATCGACTGGGTCATCAAGTTCACCCTGATCGAGCGCTACCGCGCCAGGCACGGCCTCAGCTGGGGCGACCCGCGGGTGGCCCAGCTGGACCTCGCCTACCACGACATCAACCGCCGTCGGGGCCTGTACTACCTGTCGGAGAAGCGCGGGACGGTGGCGCGCGAGGTGAGCGACCCGATGGTCTTCCGGGCCAAGTCGGTGCCGCCGCAGACGACGCGGGCGCGGCTGCGCGGCGACTTCATCCGACGGGCGCAGGAGCGGCGCCGGGACTTCAC
>Ga0183260_10004867_pt1 | contig 10615 bp, 10 predicted proteins | sample AntDrymUQ4972206_2_FD_129768 | JGI IMG/M metagenome (GOLD analysis project Ga0183260, IMG submission 129768) | Polar desert sand microbial communities from Dry Valleys, Antarctica - metaG UQ497 (22.06) (version 2) (version 2) | ecosystem: Environmental > Terrestrial > Soil > Desert | place...
CGACCGCGTCGACCGGCTCAGCCGCCAGGTGCAGGACGCGCGCGGCGGTGCCGAGTCGAGCGGCGACGGCATCGAGGATCGCGTGGCGGCGCTCGAGCGCACCGCCAAGACGCTCGCCGAGCGGCCCTCGACCGACCCGCAGCAGGCGATCGACCAGCTCTCCGAGCGCATCGACGACGTCACCAAGGACGTCGAGGCGCTCCAGCAGGCGCAGCCCGCCCCCTGACACGGCTCGCCGCGGGCGTCACCAGCCGCCGTCGTCGCCTCGCCGGATCGCGGCCTGGGCGGCGGCGACGCGCGCGACGGGCACGCGGAACGGCGAGCACGAGACGTAGTTCAGCCCCGAGTTGTGGAAGAAGTCGATCGAGTCGGGGTCGCCGCCGTGCTCGCCGCAGATCCCGAGCTTGATGTCGAGCTTCGTCTTGCGCCCCAGCCAGGCGCCCATCCGCACGAGCTGCCCCACGCCAGGGGTGTCGAGCGTCTCGAACGGCGAGCGGTCGAAGATCTTGTTCTCGATGTACGGCGCCAGGATCTTGCCCTCGATGTCGTCGCGGCTGAAGCCGAGCGCCGTCTGCGTCAGGTCGTTGGTGCCGAACGAGAAGAAGTCGGCGTGGGAGGCGATCGTGTCGGCGAGGAAGCACGCCCGCGGCAGCTCGATCATCGTGCCGACGAGGTAGTGCTCGCGCGCCACGCCCTCCTCCCGCGCGACGCGGAAGATCAGCTCCTCGATGATCTCCAGCTCGCGCTCGTAGTCGATCAGCGGGACCATGACCTCGAGCTTGGGCGGGTGGCCGAGGCGCTCGGTCACCGCGCACTGGGCGCGCATGATCGCCCGCACCTGCATCTCGTAGATCTCCGGGTGCAGGATCGCCAGGCGGCAGCCGCGCGTGCCGAGCATCGGGTTGACCTCGCGCAGCGCGTGCGCCCGCGGGTCGTCCTCGTCGGGCGGCAGGAACTCGTGCAGCGGCGGGTCGAGCAGGCGGATCGTGACCGGCAGCCCGTCCATCGCCTCGAGGATGTCCTCGAAGTCCTGCTGCTGCAGCGGCAGCAGCTCGTCGAGGGCCGAGCGCCGCTCGTCGATCGTGTCCGCGAGGATCATCTCGCGCATCTTCGGCTGGCGGTCGGCGGCCATGAACATGTGCTCGGTGCGGCACAAGCCGATGCCGGCGGCGCCGAAGGAGCGCGCCTTCTTCGCGTCCTCGGGCGTGTCGGCGTTCGCGCGCACGCCGAGCCTGCGCAGGTCGTCTGACCACTGCAGCACCCGCTCGAAGTGCTCGTCCATCTGCGGCTCGACGAGCGGTACGTCGTCGATCGTGATCTGCCCGGTCGTGCCGTCGATCGAGATCACGTCTCCCTCGCACAGGAGGGTTTCGTCTACTCGCAGCTCCTTCTTGGCGAGGTCGATGTCGAGCGCGCTGGCGCCGGTGACGGCGGGCCGTCCCATGCCGCGCGCGACGAGCGCGGCGTGGCTGGCCTTGCCGCCCTCGGCGGTCAGGATCCCGCGGGCCGCGTGGAAGCCCGCGACGTCCTCGGCCTCGGTGAACGGGCGCACGAGGATGACGTTGCGGCCCGTCGCCGCCGCCGCGACCGCGTCGGGCGCGCTGAAGACGATCTCGCCCTTCGCGGCGCCCGGCGACGCGGCGACGCCCTTGGCGAGCACCGCGTAGTCGACGGTCGGGTCGAACGTCGGGTGCAGCAGCGCGTCGAGCTTCTCGCAGTCGATCGTCGCGATCGCCTCGGCCTTGGAGAGCAGGCCCTCCTCGACGACGTCGCAGGCGAAGCGCACCGCGGCCTGCGCGGGCCGCTTGGCGTTGCGCGTCTGCAGCATGTACAGACGGCCTTCCTCGATCGTGAACTCCGTGTCCTGCATGTCCTTGTAGTGCGCCTCGAGCGTGCGCAGGATGTCCATCAGCTCCGCGTGCGCCTCGGGCATGACCTCGCGCAGGTCGGCGATGTCCTGGGTGTTGCGCACGCCGGAGACGACGTCCTCACCCTGGGCGTTGACGAGGAAGTCGCCCGACGGCTCGGCCGCGCCGGTGACCTCGTCGCGGCTGAAGGCGACGCCGGAGCCGGACGTATCGCCCTTGTTGCCGAACACCATCTGCTGGACGTTGACCGCGGTGCCCCAGTCGTCGGGGATGCGGTTGATGCGCCGGTAGGCGACGGCGCGATCGCCCGTCCAGGAGTCGAAGACCGCGCGGATCGCCTGCTCGAGCTGGTCGCGTGGCTCCTGCGGGAACTCCTCGCCGGTCTCCTCCTGGAAGATCTCGCGAAAGCGCGCCGTGAGCGCCTTGAGCGCGTCGACGTCGAGCTCGGTGTCGAGGCTGACGCCGTGCTCCTGCTTGGCGGCGGCGATCGCCTGCTCGAAGCGCTCGCCGGGGATGTTGCGCACGACGTTGCCGAACATCTGCACGAAGCGCCGGTAGGAGTCCCACGCGAAGCGCTCGTTGCCGGTCTTGTCGGCGAGGCCCTGGACGGACCGGTCGTTGAGGCCGAGGTTGAGGACCGTGTCGAGCATGCCGGGCATCGACTCGCGGGCGCCGGAGCGGACCGACACGAGCAGCGGGTCGTCGGGATCACCGAGCGTCTTGCCCGCCGTCTGCTCCAGCCGGGCGAGCGCCTCGTCGACCTCCCCCGCCATCCCCTGCGGCGCGGTGTGGTCGTTCTCCATGTAGGAGACGCAGGCCTCCGTCGTGATCGTGAACCCCGCCGGAACACGGTCGGCGCCCAGGATGCGCGTCATTTCGGCGACGTTCGCGCCCTTTCCGCCAAGGAGGTTGCGCATCTCCTTTGAGCCCTCGGCGAAGTCGTACACCCACTTCGTATCCACGCGAGCGACTCCCATCGCGCGGATCCTACCTGGGAAAGGCTGCCCTGAGTTTGATATGGGCGTGATATTCGAGCGTTTCATAGATTGCTCTCTCTGCTTCGCGCAGCGCTCGGTCGCCGGCCTGCGGCGCGTCGGCGAGCGCCGCGCCCAGCGCGCCGGTCATGAACGCGTGGGCCTCCTCGCCGAGGGCGAAGCCGGTCGCCTCGCAGGCGGTGCAGACGACGCCGCCCGCCGAGCCGCTGAAGCCGGCGAGATGGTCGGCCTCGCCGCAGGCGGCGCAGGCCGCCAGCTGCGGGGCGAGGCCGGCGGCGAGCAGCAGCTTCAGGCGAAAAGCGAGCTGGTTTGCGTGCGTGGCCTGCGAGCGCGACGAGCCCGCGGCCGCGTCGAGCAGCGCGAGCTCGTTGCACAGCAGCGCGAACACGCCAGGATGCGCCTCGTCGGTCTCGAACAACCGCCCGACCGCGTCGCAGGCGCGCGCCGCGCTGTCGAGCGCTGGACCGTCCTCGCGCAGGCGCGGGTAGCCGTCGACGGTCTCCGCGCTGGTGACGGTGAGCAGCTCGCTGCGACCCTGATAGAGCACCATGTGCAGGCGAAAGAAGGGCTCCAGGCGCCCGCCGAAGCGGCTCTTCGTGCGGCGCACGCCCTTGGCGATCGCGCTGATGCGGCCGCGCTGCGGGGTATACAGGTGCAGGATCCGATCGGCCTCGCCGTAGCGCAGCGAGCGCAGGACGATCGCCTCGGTCTTCAGAGAGCCTGCCATTACACTTTTCGGACCATGAGAACGATGCAGATCTACACGAAAGAGGGCTGCAAGTTCAGCGCTCAGCTCCGGGAGCTCCTCGAGGAGAAGGAGATCCCGTTCGAGGAGACCATCGTCAGCCTCGACTCGCCCGAGCACCACGCGCTCGGCGAGCGCGCCGGCTCGATGAAGCTCCCGCAGGCCTTCATCGGCGTCATCCCGCTCGGCAGCGCCCAAGAGGTGCAGGCCGCCTCCATCAACGGCATGCTCGACGATCTGCTCGTCGACTGATCATGCGGCCGGTCACCGTCTACACCGACGAGATCTGCACGTTGTGCCATTCGGTGGAGAACCTGCTGAACGCCCGGGAGATCCCATACGAGAAGGTCATGATCACGCCCGGAGCGGACGAGCACGAGCAGCTCGCCGAGCGCTCCGGGCTGACCGCGCTGCCGCAGGTGTACGTCGGCAGCCTGCTGCTCGGCGGCTACCAGGAGACGCTCGCCGCCGACCAGGCCGGGATGCTCGCCGACCTGCTCGTCGACTGACGCCGGGGTCACTACGCTTTCTGAAGTCATGCGCGACGTCACGGTCTACACCACCCAGGGCTGCGGCTACTGCACTCGCGTGAAGATGCTCCTCAAGGCACGCGGCATCGACTTTCACGAGGAGAACCTCGCGGGCAAGCCCGAGGCCGTCATGGAGCTCTCCGAGCGCACAGGCATGATGACGCTCCCCCAGGTCCTCGTCGGCAGCGTCCTGGTCGGCGGCTACGACGAGACCGCCGCGGCCGACGCGTCGGGGATGCTGGCGGACCTGCTGGAGGACTAGGAGACCCTCCGCGCAGGTCTCGAGCCGTCGCTCGACAGGTGGTCGTTGACGCCCGTCGGTGACTGGCAGCGCAGCTCGGGGCGGGGCTGGACGCGTCGGTGGCGTGCGCGTGCCGTTCGGCCGAGAGAGGTGCCCGTGGTCGCCGATGACGGCGTCGTCCCATATCGCGGGCTGCAGGTGTTCGGCGAGGAGGACGTCCCGTTGTTCTTCAATCGCGCCACTCGCGGGCGCTCGCCCGCTTGCCGATCGTGCGTGGGTGTGCACACACCAGCACGCGTATCACGGAGTCGCGTCTCTCACTCCTAGCTCTCGAAACGATTCCCACGTGACCGGAGAGCCGAAGATGCCCCCAGAGCAGATCTACGTCCAGACCAACGCGGCCGAGGCCAACGAGGTCGCCGTATTCAACCGCACCGCGGACGGCACGCTGCAGCCGGCGGGCCGCTTCGGCACCGACGGCTTGGGCACCGGGGTCTCGCGCGCGGCGGATCCCACGGCGAGCGACTCGCTGGGTGTCGACTCGCAGGAGGCATTGGCGTTCAGCGCCGACCGTGCGTTCCTGTTCGCCGTCAACGGCGGGAGCAACGACATCTCCTCCTTCGCGATCGTCGACAGCGGGCTGCGGCTCGTCGGCAAGACGCCCTCCGGCGGCCCGACGCCGGTGAGCATCGCAGTGCGCGGCAACCTGCTGTACGTGGCCAACCGGTTCGGCGCCGGCGGGATCGCCGGCTTCACCGTCGAGGCCGACGGCCAACTCTCACCGCTGGCGGGCTCCGAGCGGCCGCTCAGCGCCGCGGGGGCCGCCCCCGCACAGGTGTCGTTCACGCGCGACGGGCGCTTCCTGGTGGTCACCGAGCTGGCGACGAATCAGATCGTGACCTACCGCGTCAACGGCGACGGCCGCACCGGCCGTGCCCGCAGCGTGCGCTCCTCCGGGGACACCCCGTTCGGCTTCGCCTTCGACCCCTCCGGCCGGCTGATCGTATCCGAGGCCGTCGGCGGCACAGCCCAGGCCGGCACGGTGTCCTCCTACCGGTTCGGCACGAACGGCCAGCCGATCCTCATCAGCGCGAGCGTCCCGACCCATCAGACGGGGGCCTGCTGGGTCGTAACCACCGGCGACGGCCGGTACGCCTATACCTCCAACACCGTCAGCGGGTCGATCTCGGGCTACCGAATCGACGCCCACGGCAACCTGACGCTGCTCGCCGCCGACGGGCTCAACGGCAACACGGGGGAGAACAGCTTCTGCTCTGACATGGCCATCAGCGGCGACGGCCGGTTCCTCTACGTCGTCAACCCCGGCTCGGAGACGATCGGGGCCTTCGCGGTGCAGCCTGACGGCGGCCTGGTGCCACAGCCCTACGTCGGCGGCGTACCTAACAGCGCGGTCGGCATCGTCGTCCGCTGAGCCTGGACACGCGGCGGCGCCACGACAACGCCCGGACGTGGTCGGCCGCCAACCTGCCGCCAGGAGGGTCGCGGGCTGGATCAGCCCGCGATCCCTCCTGCGACGACGGCAGGTGCAGCGTCCCGCCCGCTGCCGCGCACGCTGAAGCGCCGGGCGCGCCGCTGGGGCGGCGCCGCTCGGTTGTCGCGGCATCGCGCAGCATCTGATCCCTGGCACGCCGCGCAGCAGCTGATCCTGGCACGCCAACGCGACGACCTACGACACCGAGCAGTGCGCCAAGCGCATCAGGTGCTGCGGCCGGTCAGGCGGCCTCGCGTTCGTCCTGCCAACCGAGCGCCGCGCAGTACAGCCAGGTGGCGAAGGCGTCCGGTCGCCGGCTCCAGGCCTGAGCAACCTGCAGGAACCGGGAGAGCTCCTCCTCCGTCGTCCATCCCTCTTCCAAGCACAAGGTCCTGAGGTCGCCGGCGCCGAAGAGGCCGCGCAGGAACGTCGCAAACCAGCGTGTCGTCGAGCTCTCGGCGTAGGTCTCCGGGGCCAGCGCGAAGCCCTCCGTGCGCACGAACCCGGCTTCCAGCATGAGCGCTCTGAGATGACGAGAATAGGTCGGGTTGCCGCCGCTCCGGCACAGCGCCTGCACGAACAGGTCCCGGAGGCGGCGGAGTTCGGGAAGGTCGGGTGAGAAGACAACGGTGCTGAGGTCGTCGTCGGACACCGCGGCGATGCCGCCCGGCCGCAGCACGCGACGCATCTCGCGCAGCGCCTGCACGGGATCGGCCAGATGGATCAGCACCGCGTTGGCGAGGACCACGTCGAACGTAGCGTCGGCAAACGGAAGCTCGTAGACGCTTCCCCGGCTGAACTCGACGCCGTCGAGCCTGCGGTTGTCGGCCGAGGCCCGCGCGACCGCCAGCTGTGATTCGTCGACGTCCAGGCCGATCACGCGACCGGGAGCAACCGACTCGGCCAGATCGAGCGTCAGGCTCCCGGTCCCACAGCCGCAGTCGAGCACCGACATCCCAGCCCGCAGATGCGGCAGCAGGAACGGGACGAAATGCGCCGCTCTTCGCACCCCCACATACCGGTGCTGCACGCCGGCCGGGATCAGGTATCGCTTGACCGCGGAGCTCATGTCGTCACCTCGTCGATCTGCGAGACGCCGGTGGTTCCATCACAGCGCCGCCACCGCTCCGTGAGCCGCAGGCGGCCGTCGGGCAGCAGGCTCGGCGTACTCACACAGCGCCCGGCCAGGACTCGGCCGTCGACGGTGATCTGGCAGTACGCAGCGTCGATCGTGCCGTCTGCACCGCGGCGGCCGACGAGCCGACCGGCGCGCACGTACGCGCCGGAGAACTCGGCCCACACGAGGTCGCCGTCCTGTGAGTAGCGGCCCGTCGGCGCCTCGTCGGCGCCCTCGAAGTCGACCGGCGCGAAGACCCGTCCGTCGTATCCCACCGCGCTCACCTCCATGAGATCGGGCACAGGTCGTCGTGGATCTCAAACAGCGCGCGATCGAACATGGAGTTGAGCACGATCGCCGAGCGCACCGGCAGCAGCGTGAGGTTCGCGTCGGGGATCCCGTGACTCATGCGGCCGCGGTTCATCGCATAGATGCGACGGCTGTCGAGGCCTTCGCAGCGCACCGAGTAGTCCTGCTCGACGACCATCTCGCCGTCCTCGGTCGCGATCCGGCTGCGCAGCTGCGCGTCAAAGGGCACATCCACCGTCTCGCGGCCGGTCGCGATGACCGCGTGGCGCACGTGGTGGCGCTCGATGCCCTGGTTCGTCGAGCAGTTCAGCACGAGCTGATCGCCTCGCATCTCACCGCTCATGACGTCCCGGCCGGGGAGCAGCGAGGCCGGGAAGCGTCCGAGCGCGAGCATCCGGTCGTAGTTGCCCTGGTAGAGCTCGCGCAGCGCGCCGGGGGTGGCCGCGTCGTTGGTGAGCTTCTGCTCGCTGACGAGCCGGCGCCGCGTCGCGCGGGGCAGATCCTGCAGGAAGCGCTGATGTGCCGGGCGGTAGAACTCGTTGGCGACGGGCGAGTCGTCGATCGTCTGAAACCACTGCCCCCGGCCCAGCCAGCGGATGTCCGTCATCCCGGCGTGCATGAGGTGCAGCACGCACTCGAGGCCGGTCTGCCCGCCGCCGACGACGGCGACGGGGGCGCTCGCGTCCAGCGCCAGCTCGCCGATGCGCAGCAGCAGATCATCGGCGAGGAAGGCGCGCTCGCGGGGCAGATCCTCCAGGCTGGCGGGGATGGACGGCCGCGTCCCCACGCCGACGACCACGTGCTCCGAGCGCGCCAGCGGGCGGTCGCCCGAGTACACGACGAAGCCGTCGTCGGCGAGTGAGATCCGGTCGATCGTCACGGCGTAGTGGATGTTGTCGATCTGGCCCGCCGCCCAGGCGAGGTAGTTCATGTACTCGCGGCGCGGGATGAAGTCGAACTGCGCGTTGAGCAGCGCGAACAGGCGGCCGGTGCTCACGAGGTAGTTGAGAAACGAGAGCTTGTGCGTCGGGTCGACGATCGAGACGAGGTCCTTCAGCCACGACGACTGCATGCGCACTCCGGAGTGCAGCAGCGTGTCGTGCCAGGTCGGCCCGGGCTGCTTGTCGAACAGCGCGATGCGCTCCTCGGTGGCGGACGCGTGGAGGGCGGCGAGGCTGAGGTTCGCGGGCCCCGCTCCCACGCCGATGGTGTGGAAGAACGGCAGCTCGCGCCTGCTGTCGGATGCGCTCGCGTCCGAGATCATCGTGGTCGCCATGGCTCGGTTCACGTTCCTTTGATGCTGTGTTGAGGTTGGCGCGGGCCGAGCAGCTGCGCGGCGGCCTGGCGGCTGGCGGCCAGCGCGGTCTTGATCGATCCGCCCGAGCCGCCGGTGAACGTCCAGATGGCGCCAGACTCGGCGGCGACGGGACGCAGAGCGAGGATCGGCGGGTCGCAATAGCAGTCGGTCGCGGTGACCGTCGTGAGCGCGCGGCCGAGCTGCAGCCAGGGCATGCGCGTGCGGGCGATCCGCTCCGCGGTCGCCTGCAGCGCGTCGGTGGCGGGACGGTGGCCGGGCGCGATGTCCCACTCCTCGGTCGTCAAGCCGAGCAAGAGCCGCCCTTCGGCGACGGGCTTGCCGTACAGCCCCGATGTCTCGTCGGCGAACGGCACCGGACGCCGGCCGCGCACGGCGTAGGTCGCGCACCGGATCGCCTTCGTGCGCAGCCCAGCGGCGGGAAGGCCATTGGCAGACAGCAGGCTGGGCGTCCACGCGCCGGTGGCGAGGACGACGACGTCGTAGGTCCGCAGGCGGCCGTTGATCGAGACGGTCACGGTCCCGTCGCTGTCCACGACGACGGCGCTCGCCGGCGCCGACACGACGCGGACGTTCGCCCGTGCCGCCAGGTCGGCAATGAGCGCGGTGCGCAGTCGCGTCGCGTTGACGTAGCCCGCGCGCCGCTCAACGACCCCGACCGTTCCCGGCGGTAGGCCCGCCCAGCCCAGGCGCGCGAGCTCTGAGGCCGTCGCGACGCGGGCGGATCCGGGCAGCCGCGCTTCGATTGCGTGCAGCTCGTCGGGAAGGACCTGGTCGCCCGCGCGCAGGTAGACGGCGCCGGTCTCGCGGTAGTTCGACCAGGCGCGCAGCACGGTGCTCGACAGCAGCTCGCCGAGGCTCGCGACGGCGAGACGACGGCCTTCGGCGTGGCGCTCGTACGCGCGCACGACACCCCCCGACAGCTCCGTCGCATCCGCTTGGCCGTCGTCGCCGAGCAAGAGGTCGACGTGCTCGACCTCGGAGCGCTGAGCCAGTCGCCATGCAAAGAGCGTGCCGGCGATCCCGCCTCCTGCGATACAGGTGTGCATGGCGGCTACGCAGCCTCCAGCTGCACGGAGGCGGCGGCATCCGTGTCGACGCCTGTGAGCGCCGTCAGGATCGGACCGATCTCGCCGCCGCACGCAAGCAACGACAGCATGGTGCGCGCGGCGAGCGCGGGATCGAAGCCGACGAGCCCAAGCGCCTGCTCGCCGCGCGCTCGCTCGGCGGCCACGAGCGGCGATGGAAACGACCCCACTGGGTTCGGACGGCCATACAGCAGTGGACGCACCTGCTCGCGAAACGCCTCGAAGGAGGCGCGCGTGAAGTCCGTCGCGCGGCGATCGGGCCGGTCCCAGGCGAGAAAGAGCCGGACGATCGCCGGATCCTCCTCGGCGAGGAACTCATGCGCCCAGATCGCGTGGTTGCGGCTCGTCGAGAACTTCTTGCCGTCGAGCGTGTAGAACTCGTTGACGACCAGGCCCCGCAGCGGCAGCCGCTGCAGGCCGGCGGCCGCGAACAGCGCAGGCCAGAGGACCGTGAAGTAGAACGTGTTGTCGATGCCGTGGAACTGCCACAGCTCGCCCACCTCACGCTGCCATGTGGCCACGCAGGCGTCGAGCGTAGTGGCCGCCGGATCGAGCGCTTGCGCGGTGCCGTACAGCCAACTCAGGCCGACCTCGGCATAGACGTCGATGCGCATGCCCTCCAGCGGGTCGGTGCCTTCGATCCCCCAGTTGGTCGGGTAGGCGAGCGGGATCTCGGGCAGGCCCGCGTCGAGGTAATGCGTGATCAGGTCACGCACCCGGCTTGGCAACTCGGCGCGCAGCCACATCGCCGTGAGCTGCTCGCGGAAGTCATCGATGCGCAGGACCGGGACCGTCGCCGTAAATGGGACGGCGCCACCGCCGCAGCGGTCGCAGTACGGATCGAGGAGCGTCTGGGCGGAGGTGAAGCCGCCGCAGCCCTCGCAGGAGCCGCCGCTGGAGGGGCTACCGCAGCAC
>Ga0183260_10004870_pt1 | contig 10612 bp, 7 predicted proteins | sample AntDrymUQ4972206_2_FD_129768 | JGI IMG/M metagenome (GOLD analysis project Ga0183260, IMG submission 129768) | Polar desert sand microbial communities from Dry Valleys, Antarctica - metaG UQ497 (22.06) (version 2) (version 2) | ecosystem: Environmental > Terrestrial > Soil > Desert | place...
AGCGCGGTGAGGGCCATCGCCTGGACCAGCGGGTCGCTCGCGCCCTCGTTCTCCAGCGGGAGGATCGGGGCGACCCCCCGCGTCAGCCCGGCGGAGATTATGAACAGAACGGCCGAGTTGGAGACCAGGATGATCCCGACGACCACCCGCGTGAGGTCCCGCTGCAAGAGCAAGAACGTCCCCGAGGCGAAGACGACCGCTATCACGAGCGCGGCGTAGACGGTCACGCCTCGCCCTCCCGCGGCAGCGTCTCTGGGTCGGCGGCCTCCCTCTGGGAGATGGCGCGGGCGAAAGAAGAGACCAGCCCGACCGCGAAGCCGAAGACGAGGAGGAAGATCCCGGCGTCGAAGAGAACCGCCGTCATCACCTCCAGGGTCCCGATGTGGATGGGCTCCGTGCCGGGCCGCGGAAAGTGGGTCAGGACGGCCTCGCCCAGGAAGAGCGGCGCCGCCGCGACGCCGAGGGCCACCAGCAGCCCGACGAAAGAGACGGCCACGGCGTGCCGCACGGCCGGCAGCGTCTTCGTCTCCTCGTGGCCGAAAGCCATGTAGCGCAGCACGACGCCCAGAGCCGCAATTACCCCGGCGGAGAAGCCGTCACCCGTCTGGACGAAGCCTTTGACGAGGACGGCCGCGGCGATCACGAACGTGGGCAGGTAGAGCAGGCGCGCGATCCCGCGCGTCACGCCGCGCGCCGCCGGTTGGTGCACGCCCACCATCTCCTTCGCGGGACTCGTTCCGATCAGGGTTCCTACACCGAGCAGGACGAGGGCTATGACCGTGATCTCGCCTAAAGTGTCGAGCCCGCGGAAGTCCGCCAGCGTGGCCGTGACGACGTTGCTGGCATGGGCGTCGGGGGTGAGCCGGACGTGTTCTTCGGCGACGCTCGTCCCGACGGGCGGCTGCGAGAGAGCGCCCCAGGCCACGACGAAGGCGAAGGCGCCGGCGGCCACGGAGACGAGGACCTTGCGCGCCAGCCCGAACGAAGGTAGCCGCGCCTGGCGGTGCAGGACACGGTACGGGATGAGCCTCAGGGTGGCGACGAGCAGTAGCGTGAGCATCGTCTCGACCAGCACCGCCACGAGCACCACGTTCGGCGCCCCGTGCAGGGCGTAGACCACCGCCAGCACGAAGCCCGAGCCCGAGAGCACCAGCGCCAGCGTCACGTGCCGCCGCACCAGGGTCGTCGTTATGGACGCCACGGCAACGGCAAGCATCGCAAGCATCAGTGGCGCCTCCCCGGCCCGGAACTCCCCCACCCGGTACGCCCCGCCCATGGGCGTCACCAGCACCGCCGCCCCTACCAGCACCGCCGTCGGCAGCAACACGAACGAGATGCGTCCCCTCAGGTTCCGGATCTCCAACCGATGCGCGGAGTCCGAAAGGAGGTTGAGACCGTGCACCCCCAACCGGTACAACCGCTCCGGCCCCGCTGCCTTTCCGAGCCTGCTGATCCCAAGCGCGCACGGCGACCACACCGGCCGCGAGACGATCAGCGCGGCTCCCAGAACGTAAGCCCCCAGCGCCATGAGATACTCGGGAAGCACCTCGGCGTGGAGAGAAGCGTCCAGCGGCGTCGCGGCGCCGAAAGAGTCACGGCCCGCGGCCTCGGCCAGCGCCTCGAAAGGCCCGGTAAGAAAACCCCCGACCAGCCCGATGGCCCCGAGCGCCACGACCGGCGCGACGAGCAGCCGGGACACTTGCCGTGGCTCGGCGCGACGTTCGCCGAGGAAGAGGCCGGCCCAAAAGCGCCAGGTGTAGGCGAGCGTCGTGGCCGCGGCCACGACGGCGAGCACGATGAAAACCGGGCCGCGCTCCAACGCGGCGGCGAAGAAGAACTCGTCCGCGAAGAAGCCTACCGTCAGGGGGAGTGAGGTAAGCGTGGCCGCCGCGAGCCCGCTCGCTACAGTGAGCAGGGGCATGGGCCTTCGCAGCCCGCCCAACCGGCTCAGGCGATCCTCTCCCGTCGCCTCCGTGACCGTGCCGGCAGTGAGGAAGAGGGCGCTCTTGGCGATGGCGTGCGAGATCACGTAGAACGCCGCGCCGCCCGCGCCGTACTCCCCTCCGAGGCCGTACATCGTGACTACGAACCCATACTGGGCGATGGTGGAGTAGGCGAGTAGCTGCTTCAAGACGTCCCGCGCGAGCGCCAGGACGCCGCCGACCGCCATCGAGAGGAGGCCAACGGCAAGCAGCGCGTCGAGCAGAAACTCGCTCTTCTGGAGGAGGGGGTAGACGCGGCCAATCAGGAGCACCCCGGCGGCGACCATGGCGGCCGAGTGGAGGTACGCTGAGACGGGCGTGGGGGCGGCCATCGCCCGCGGCAGCCAGAAATGGAGAGGCACCTGGGCGCTCTTGGCGAGGCCGGCGACCGAGATCAGGAGTCCGGCGGTCGTCAGGAGCGGCCCCGGCTCGACCGAGCGGGCGAGATCCGGGACGGAGAAGGTGCCGTGGGCGGCGTAGAGCATCACGGCCCCGACCAAGAGCAGCACGGCGGTTACGCCCGTGACGAGCAGGGCCATAAGCGCCGAGGCGCGGGAGTCGGGATCGTGGCTGTCGAAGCCGATCAGGTAGTAGGACGCTATGGCCGTCAGGTCCCAGAAGACGAAGACGAGTATAAGGTCCTGCGCCATCGCGAGCCCGACCATCGAGCCCATGAAGAGCAGGATAAAAAAGTAGAAGCCCGTGCCGTCGGAATCCGGCCTTCCCTGGTGCTCCAGGTGCAGCGGCAAATACCGCGATGAGTAGACGAGCACGGCGAAGCCGATCCCGGTAGCCAGCAGCGCGTACAGCGCCGCGAGCCCGTCGAGCTCCAAATGCAGCCTCAGATCCCAGCTCGGAGCCCACGCGACGTCCACCACGCCGCCGCCCGACACCCAACCCCATAGCGTCGCCCCGAAGGCAAGCGCAGCGAAGGCGGCTCCCACCGGCGCCGCGAGCGCGGGCCTTGCAGCCCCGAAGAGCGCCGCGACCGGCGCGGCCAGCAGGGCCAGCGCGAGCGGCAGGAGCACGAGGAGGGCTGTCAGATGCACCTCCGGGTTCCGCGGCGGGACCACTGCGTCGGGGCCTCTCTCCGAAAGCGTGAGTGCTGCAGTGGACCGTCCTCCTTTCAAGAGATCGCTTCATTCGCCGATCAGGCGCGAGGCGAGAACGCGCGTCGTCAGGTGAGTTTACCCGCCGGTCGCGGGTCGTACCGGAGGCGGGCTACTCCAGGACCAAGATCTCCGCCCGAACTCCACCATCTTCCATCCACAGCAGCGCGAACGTGTGTCGCGGCTGGCGGCGGCGATCCGTCGGGCTTCCGGGGTTCAGGAGCATGAGTCCGTCCTCATCCTCCAGCAAGGGGATATGCGAGTGCCCGAAGATTACGACGCGAGCGTCCGGGAAGCGACGGCGCATGCGGTTCCGGCGGCCTCTCTTCGGGCCGGAGTCGTGGATCATGGCTACCGGCACGCCACCGAACTCGAACTCCAGCGTCTCCGGCAGATCCAACTCCGGCGGGTCCAGGTTGCCCCGGACGGCCCTCATCGGAGCATATCCTTCGAGCTCGTCGAGGAGGGAAGGGGCCATCAGGTCGCCGGCGTGCAGAATCAGGTCGGCGCCCTTCAGGTGCGGCAGCAGGGCTTCCGGCAGTCCTCTGGCGCGGCGCGGGATGTGGGTGTCGGCGATGACGGCGGCCAGGGGCGTCAAGCGCCGCCCCAGAGCGTTTCGGAGATCTCACGCAGTACGCTCCCTCGCTCGGCGGCCTCGATCCGGCGTGCCGCAAGCTCCGCGTACTCCCGCTCCAGCTCCGCCCCGACACAGAAACGGTCGAGCTCTTTGGCGGCGATGGCGGTCGTCCCGGAGCCGCAGAACGGGTCGAAGACGAGATCCCCCTCCCGCGTGGATGCGAGCAGCGCCCTCCGCACCAGCCTCAGGGGTTTCTGGGTCGGATGGTAGCCGTGGCGCTTCTCGCGACTGGTGACGGCCGGGATGCGCCAGACGGAAGACATCTGGGAACCAGGATCGGGGCTGTTTATGAGATCGTAATTGAAGGTGTGGCGGGCGCCGCGTCCCCTGCTCGCCCAGATGATGGTCTCGTGAGAATGAGTAAATGCAGTGTGGAGGGCGTTCGGCGGCGGGTCCGGCTTCTCCCAAACGACGGAATTTATCACCCGGAACCCCAGGGTCTGGAGCGCGAAGCCCAAAGAGAAGATGATGTGGTGGGTGCCAGAGACCCACAGGGTGCCGTCCGGTTTGAGGACGCGCCGCGCCTCCCGGAGCCAGCGCAGGTTGAAGCGGTGATCCTCCTCGAATCTCAGAGAACGGTCCCAGGAACCCTTGTCCACGGAGGCGAGCCGTCCGCTCTTCACGGTAACGCCGCCGCCAGAGAGCCGGTAGGGCGGGTCGGCGAACACGGCGTCCACGCTCCCGGCTGGCATCAGGCGCATCAACTGTACGCAGTCGGCCAGATAGACGATAGCGCCCGGTTCGCCGAAGGTTTCGAGGTCCCTTAACTCCACCCGGTCATTCTATGGTCACGGACGGCGTCCGGCGAGAGGCGGCTACCCGGAGCTATTGGACACCCGCACCGGGCGCCACAGTACAATGCGGCTGGTATCCACGTCGGCCCGGTAGAAGGACGTTATGCTCAACTCGCTGATCAAACACAGCTTCGGGGCCATCCTTCTGGCCGTGGTCGTCGAGGAGCTGGGTATACCGCTCCCGATCCCGACGGATTTCATGATCATCTTCGCCGGCACGGCGGCAGGCCACTCGCTGCCACGGCTCGGGCTGTTCTACGTGACGCTGACGCTGGCTTCAGCGCTCGGGGCCAGCGGACTCTATGCCGTAATACGTCGTGGTGGACGCCCGCTGGTGGACCGCTTCGGCCGCTACGTACACCTGGGACCGGAGCAGCTCTCCCGGGCCGAGGCGTTGCTCTCGCGCAGCGGCTGGGGCGGTATCGCGCTCGGGCGCGCAACCCCGGGCCTACGCTACGCCACGGTGATCGTCTGCGGCCTGCTCAAGGTTCCCTACCTGCGTTTCATAACGGCCCACCTCGTGGGCTCGTCGGTGTACATAGCCGCTTTTCTGGCGCTGGGCTCGATCTTTGGCCCTGCGATCCTGGACCGCATACACTTGCCGGTGCTGGCGGTGCGTCTGCTCTGGGTGGCGCCGCTGGCGATTGGACCACCGCTCCTCGTAGCGTGGGGAAGCTCCCGCTTCGGACGGCCCGCCGTTCAGTCCAGAGGGCGCGTGGTGGGCGCGGCGCTGCTGGGAGGCTTCGCCGGGGCGGTCTCGCTCGCCGCCACCCTCGCCGCGACCACGGCTATAGCGGAGCTGCTCGGCTCCTCGCACCCGCTCAACGTAGGCTACGCTTTCCTGGGCAGGCTGGTGGGTGCAGGCCCGCACGCACACGCGATCTCTCTGTCTCTGTACTCCACCCTGCTGTTGCTGCTCGTAGGCATGAGCGCAGCCTACTCCGGGCTGGTGCTGCCATACCTGGCGCCGCGCGGCGCCTCGCGGCTCTGGCAGGTCCTCGGCCTGGTGCTGCTCGTCCTCGGCGTATTCGGGCTGTTCCTCGCCACGGCCACGCTCGTGCGGCATGATGACCTCCCGGACCTCTGGTGGCGCACGGGTGGCCTCACGGCACTGCTCGGGGTAGGGTGCGGTGTGCTGCTTTACGCTCTGACCGTCGTCGAAAGCCGTGCTCTGGCTATCGCTGTAGCGCACCGCTCGCGATCGAACCGGGGACCCGCTTTCTGAGAAGTTGGATCGAGCAGAGCTACAAGCAGGTGAAGAACTCCCTGAGATGGACTCAATACCAGGTGAGAAACGGCATAGCCATAAGACGCTACTGGCAACTGGTGTGCTGCGTCTTCACCTTCCGCTGGCGGGCTTGCAGGGAGTCTCTGGAGAAGAAACCTCCACTGGGAGCGACCTTCAAAGAAGCCACGGAAGATTCCCCCGCCGCCAGAGCGTCCGAGGCCGCTGTGCTGGCCGGTGGCATTATTGAGAGTGAGAAGCGCTGCTTGAGCAACTATTAGCGGGCAAAGGACTCTGCCTCCATGTCCGCTAACAACAAACTACCGCTAGAAGAGGAGGCGTCCGATCACGCCGTCTAGGACCTCATCGATCCAGCCGATCAAACCGAGGTCCGAGGTGATGGACCGCGGCGGGTTGGATATGAGGGTATCCCGCGATATGAGCCGCCCGAAGTCCACCCTCACGGGCCCGGTACGCTTAGTGCGCCCGTCTCCGAGGTAGAACCCGACGCCCGCTTGCTGCATGACGTTGATCAACTCCTGCGCCATTATCCCGTAGCCGATGGTGGTCGGATGGACCCCGTCCAGCGAGAAGAACCCACCCTGCGTCCGCCCATCCGAACCGGAGACGAAGAAGCGGGAGTCCGGCTCCGGGGATAGAGCCTTGAGCTCTGGAGGAAGCTCGTACTTGCGCCACCAATCGAGCCTTGCCAGAGGATCGTCTATGTAACGGCGGGCGGCCAGGCGGTCGAGGAGCCCCGCCACCTCGAAGAGGCGCCAGTCCAGGCCGTCGTTGCGGGCTGCGCGAACGGCTTCGGTGATGGCGACGTTGTACTGGTCGATGGCGCTGTCCACGGCGCGGGCCTGCTGCTCCGTGATGTGAGGATCGTCCTTCGCGTCGAACTCCGCATCCTGGATCCAGGGCCGCGTGTAGTACGGGTAGTAGCGGGAACCCTTGCGGACTTTCGAGCCCACCCCGCGAGCAATGGGAGCTACAGTGACGTGGGGGACGGTGCCCAGGATCACATGCCGCGCCTTTATCTTCTTGATCTCCTCGGCAACGAGGTCCAACTCCGCCTGGAAGTGACTCGGCTTCCACACGGTGAACCGGCGCTTCTCGCCCAGATCCTGGTAGCCACCGTCCTCGCTCCAGGCTACCTCGAGCCGGAGCATGCTGGGAAGCGCGTTGTTGGCGCCCAGAAGGACGATGACCGTGTCGATGCCATCCCCATCGCCGGGTGCCTCGTGTGTGCCCTCTTTCCCGAGCCGCGCCGCCGCCTGGAATGGGGTCAGGGATTTGCCGTTCCCATCCTGGGCCGACTCGAGGACACGCAGGCCCGCTCGCTCGCTGGCATTCTCGACGATCTGCTTGAAGAAGGCGTCCGTGGGCTTGTCGATCCAGCTCTCCAGCATCTGCGCCGTGCGAACTAGGGCATCCCGCAGGTCCCATCCGTAGACGCTGAGGTTGTGGTTGATGCCCGCTATCCGGGGCACGTGGGCGCCGGGACCTCTCTCCCAGTGGTCCTCCACCCGGTCCATGAACTGGCGCGCCCGGAACAGCGCGAGGGGAAACTCCCAGAACCTCGCCCGATCCCCGAAGCCATCTTCGAGCTCCCGGATCAGGAACTCCAGGTTGAGCGGCAGTCCGCCGAAGCCGAAGTATTTCGGGTAGCGAAAATGCTTCGCCCAGCCCATCTCGTGGGCAATGATCATGGGCCACGAGAGGTCTGTGTTGAAGATGGCGCCGCTCTGGAACCCGTGCGTCAACGAGTCTCCTATCGTGACCAGCCGGTTGAGCGGTGTGCTTTCCCTGTTCACCTCCACCGGAATACCGAGCGTCGGGTCCTCGACGGGTTCGCGCGGGGTGTCGGTGACTTGGACCTCATCGGGAGTGTTGGGATCCAGCATCCTCACGTCGAGCATTTCGGGCATGGCGTTCCTCCTGAACCGGGTCGTTGACGAGGGACTTGCTTCAGCCAAAGACAATCGGGACCCTGTCGAGATGAAGCTCTTCGCCCGACCCGCTGGCGCTCAACTCGAAAGCCTCGACTACCCCGAGGCGCTGGTTGGGCCTGCGGACCCACTCCAGGTTCGCCTTGAACTCGCCGATGATCCCATTGCTCCCGCCCTGCGTGGACTCCTCGGAGATCACGGTCCCGTCATCGTCCCTTATGCGCAGCGAGATGACCCCCTCGAATGCGGTGCCGTAGCCTGCTATATGGGCAGGGTCCCTGACCACGTCTCCCGGCGCCGGATGATTGATCTTGATGAAAGGACGCCCCGAGTCTTCGTCTATGTCCCGCGCCATCTTGCCTCCTCACCTCCGAGAGGATCATTCGAGTCCTCCAGGTTCCCATAACCCGGCCACAATGGCGGACCACGATGAATCGGCGATGAATCCGTGATAGGTTCCCCGAGTTGTCAACACACCCTTGGGGGCCCCATCTCACATACTCGGACGGATGGACGATCTACGGATCGACATACTTATCCGCCAGCAATTCGTCCACTCCCGCGAATTGTCGGCCCGACCTCTCGTAGTAGTCGATGATCCCTGGCAGCGCCTCTGCCGTTTGCCTCTGGTTGTCGTGCAAAAGAAGCACCTCGTCACCCTTCCTTTGCTGTCCCGACTTGTTCGCCTGCATGACGCTTCGGACGACGCCCTTGGAATGGCCGCCGAGCAGATAGTCGTTTGAGTCGACGGTCCACATTACGGGGAGAAGCCCCTGCTCCCGAACGATCCTCCGAAACACCGGTAGCGTGCCGGAGCCTTCGAGATAGGGATCGCCGTAGGGTGGTCGCATCAGCATCATCGGATAATGGTAGCCCAGAGCATCGTCTACAGCCCTCTGGGTACTTCGTAACTCGTTGCGCATCTGCTTCGCGCTCAAGCCAGACATGTTCGCATGATTGTAAGTGTGGTTTCCTAATGTGTGGCCCTCTTCCACGATTCGGCGCAGTAGACCCGGGTTCTCCTCTACCTGACTGCCAAGTACGAAGAAAGTTGCCTTCAGGTCATACTTTCGCAGCGTATCGAGGATCAGCAGCGTGGTGCGCGGTTCCGGGCCGTCGTCGAAGGTTAGGGCGACCTTGCCTCCGGAGGTCCCGGTTCTGCCACCCGTGGCCAAGTCGGGCCAGGGATCCTTGGTTATAGCCGCAGCCCAGACCTGCCCCATATCCAGTGGCGGTGGATCAGGAGAATCGAGAGGGTCTGGAGGATCAGGGAGGCTAGGAAGAGTCCCAGCCTCTACAGGCAAGATGGGCTGTAGATACCTCTGTTCGGAGGGTGAGGCGCCATAGGGCAGCACCCCGAGCAAGAGAAGTACCAGAACGAAGGAAAGCGCAAGGACGCACACGACCCGCCGCGCTATGGAGCGACGATGGCGGGCACGCTGGAAAGCGTTGGGGGGTGCCTTTGAGATCAGCCTCGGAGACCCCCCGGGATCGCGTCTCGGACTCCATCTGGCAGGCTGAAGCCCCCTTTGCCGACCGCCGTTGGCTTCGCGCAGCGTACTTCCCATAAGAGAGCATGTTAACCGTATGGTAGACAGGCCGCATCACGTCACCAGATATGGTGCCGGATCGAGAAGGGAGACAAGATATCGTCCTCGTCAGTGTCCGAGGCCCCGTATCGGCTCAGCGTTCGACTAACCACCGAGGGAGCTTGAGTAAAGTGCCAATCCACTCGTGGCCTCTGCTGGCTATACGGCTGCCTGGCCCGTCGGATTCATCCACAATTCATCGCTACCTGCTCGAATCGGGAGCGTGCAGTGGGAGATGCTCGACGACCCGAAGAAAGGACCTTCACTGTGGCCGGATCCCTGTTCTCGCGGCTGTTCACCAGGGCCACCGAAGCCCTCGACCGGAGGTTCCGGTGGCACAAGCTGCCGGTCCCACTCGGCCTTCTCACCCTCGTGGGGCTGCGAATGAGGTTGCGGGAGAGCAACCTGCACGACACGTCTTCGGCGCCGGGAGAAAAACTACCGCCGGAAGGTGGGCGTCACCTCACCGCGCGCACGGCGGACGGGACTTTCAACGACCTGGAGAACCCCACGATGGGGAGCGCAGGGACGCGCTTTGGCAGGAACGTGCCCGTCGAGCTCACGTATCCCGAGAATGACTGGGCGTTGCTCAGGCCGAGCCCGCGCACGGTCAGCCGGGAGTTGTTGACACGCCACGAGTTCCTGCCCGCGACCACGCTCAACGTGCTGGCGGGGGCGTGGTTGCAGTTCATGATCCGGGACTGGTTCAGCCACGGCAAGAGCGAGACGGAGAACCCGTGGAAGCTGGAGCTGGCCGAAGACGACCCCTGGACCCAGGAGCGCCCGATGCAGGTCATGCGCACCCGCAAAGACCCGGCCCACCCACCGGACGATACCTCTCCTCCCACATACCTGAACACCGAGACCCATTGGTGGGACGGCTCCCAACTCTACGGCAGCAACGCCGAGGCCCAGAAGAGGGTCCGCTCCGGAGAGGACGGCAAGCTCGTCACCGGCCCCGACGGCATGCTCCCCAAAGAACTGGTCGCCGCCGCGTCGAAGGAGCCGGGGTTCTGGGTGGGGCTGGCATTGTTGCAGACACTCTTCGTGTTGGAGCACAACGCCATCTGCGACAGGCTTCGCGCCGAGTACCCTTCATGGTCCGACGACGACCTCTTCGACCACGCCAGGCTCATCAACTCGGCGCTGCTTGCCAAGATCCACACCGTCGAATGGACGACCGGCATCCTCGGGCATCCGACCATGCAGATCGGCATGCGGGCCAACTGGTGGGGCGTCGCGGGCGAGCGACTGCACCGGCTGCTAGGCAGGATCAGCGCCAGCGAAGTAGTCAGCGGCATCCCAGGCTCCCCAAAGGACCACT
>Ga0183260_10004871_pt1 | contig 10612 bp, 10 predicted proteins | sample AntDrymUQ4972206_2_FD_129768 | JGI IMG/M metagenome (GOLD analysis project Ga0183260, IMG submission 129768) | Polar desert sand microbial communities from Dry Valleys, Antarctica - metaG UQ497 (22.06) (version 2) (version 2) | ecosystem: Environmental > Terrestrial > Soil > Desert | place...
ATGTCGCTGGTCGGCCCGCGCCCGCTGCCCCAGCGCGACTTCGAGCAGCTGGCCGACTGGCACAAGAAGCGCTACCTGGTGCTGCCGGGCATCACGGGGCTGTGGCAGGTCTCCGGGCGCTCGGAGCTGGACTTCGACGACCTGGTGCGCCTGGACTTCCTCTACCTCGAGCGCTGGTCGGTCTTCCTGGACCTGACGATCCTGCTGAAGACCGTGCCGGCGGTGCTGACCCGCAAGGGCGCATTCTGAGCGGGGCGGCGCCGGCGCGCGCCGCGGGATAATCGGCGCAAGATGCTGCGCTACCGCTACCTCTTCGAGCAGATGGTGCGCCGCGAGCTGCGCCAGAAGTACCGCGGCTCGGCCCTGGGCGTGCTTTGGTACGTGATCAACCCGCTGGTCCTGATGGCGGCCTACGGGCTCATGTTCGGGGTCCTGCTCAAGGCCGTCTCGATCGACGACTACCTCCTGTTCCTGCTCGTGGGGCTGACCGTGTGGGTGTTCTTCGCCGGCTCCCTGCTGACCGCGGCCGGCTCCCTGCTCGACCAGGGCTCGCTGGTGGGCAAGATGCGCTTCCCGCGCGAGACCGTGCCTGCCGCGACGGTCACCGTGCAGCTGGTCACCTTCGCCGTGCTGCTGGTCTTCGTGGCGCCCATCGCGGTGGCGGTGCGCGGGACGCTGGACCCGGCGCTCCTGCTCCTGGTCCCGATCGTGGCCTGCCTGTACGTGTTCGTGCTGGGCCTGGCGATGGTGGTGGCGATCCTCCATGCCTACTTCCGCGACGTGGCGCCGATCCTCAACGCCGCGCTGCTGCCGTGGTTCTTCCTCACCCCGATCCTGTTTCGCCTGGAGGACCTGCCCGGCCTGCGCGAGCACACCTGGGCCGAGACGCTGCTGCAGTGGGTAAACCCGGTGACGCCGTTCGTGGAGGCGATGCGCGCGGTGCTCTACTCGGGCCGGGCCCCCGAGCTGGGCGTGCTCCTCTACGTCCCGGTGGCCGCGGCGGTCGCGTTCCTGCTGGGCCGGGCGATCTTCCGGCGCATGGAGGGCGAGCTGGCGGTCGTGCTGTGAGGCGGCGCGTGCGCGATCCCGAGCGCGCCGGCGCGGAGGCGGGCCTGGCCCCCGGGGAGATTCTCCTCGACCACGCCTCGCGCGCGTTCGACGTGCGCGGCGACCAGGGCCGCACGCTCAAGGACGTCGTCCTGCGCCGCGAGGGCCAGGGCCCGGAGCCCGTGCAGGCGCTGGACGAGGTCTCGCTGCACGTCGCCCCCGGCGAGACGGTGGGGATGGTGGGGCGAAACGGCGCCGGCAAGACCTCGACGCTGCGCGTCCTGTCGGGCATCGTCCCGCTGGATTCGGGCCGCGCGCTGTGCGGCGGTCGGGTCATCTCCCTGCTGGAGCTGGGCGCCGGCTTCGGGCGCGACTTCACCGGCCGCGAGAACATCGAGCTCAACGGCGCGCTGCACGGCCTGCTCAAGCACGAGGTCGCCGAGCGCGCCGACGCGATCGTGGCCTTCTCGGAGCTGGGGGACTTCATCGACTCGCCCGTGAAGACCTACTCCTCGGGAATGATGGTCCGCCTGGGCTTCTCGATCGCCGCGCACCTGGACGCCGACACGCTTCTGATCGACGAGGTCCTCGCGGTGGGTGACGTCGGCTTCCGGCGCAAGTGCCTGCGGCGCATCTCCGAGCGCATCGCGTCGGGCGCGACGCTGGTGTTCGTCTCCCACGACACCGCCGCCATCGAGCGCGTCTGCGAGCGCGTGGTGGTGCTCGACGGCGGGCGGGTGACCTTCGACGGGCCGACCGCCGAGGGCCTGCTCTTCTATCACCGGGTGATGGGCACCGAGCAGGGCGACGGGGAGTCCGTGCGCCCGCCCGCCACCCGCACGCTCGCGGTTCCCGAGGTGTCCCTGCTCGACGCCGACGGCCATGCGCGGGGCGTCTTTCGCACCGGCGATCCCGTGCGGCTCGCGTTCCATGTGGTGGCCAGCGAGCCGGTGGCCGAGCCGCGGCTGGGCCTCGAGGTGCGCGACGAGGAGGGCCGCGTGATTTTCCGCACGGAGACCGGGCTGGAGCTCGAGCGCGGCGAGGCGCGCCTGGCGCTGGACATCGCGCGCCTGGGCCTGCTGGGTGGGGACTACGACCTGGTGGTCACCGCGCGCGACGCCGCCCGCGACCAGCCGGGGGCGGACCGGGTGATGTCGTTCAGCGTCGCCTCCGAGCCCGGCGCGGAGGGCGTGGTGGACCTGCGCGGGACCTGGTCGGCGCGCACGGCGGCCCGGGTGGCGTCGTGACCACTCCCGAGGACGCGCTGCAGGTGGCCCGGGCGGCCGCGGAGGCCGCGCGCGCGGAGGGCGGCTACGCGGAGCCCGCGTTCTCGTTCTCCTTCCAGTCGGCGCCGCGGATCCGCGACGCGAGGCTGATGGAGTGGGCGGTGATCGAGCCCGAGCTGGCCTACGTGGGCTCCACGCGGCGCTTCGGCCGGCCGATCACGCTGCTCAAGCAGGGGCTGCTGCGCCTGCTGCGCCAGTACAACGACCAGGTCGTCGCCCAGCAGACACGCTTCAACGCGCACATCACCGGGCACGTGATGTCCTTCGACGACCGCCTGGACGCGATCGAGCGGCTATTCGGCGAGCGCGAGGAGGCCCGCGACCGGGCCATCGAGTCGCGGCGCCGCGAGGACTTCTTCGGCCGGTGAACGTCCATCAGGTGCTGTCCGCGGCGGGGCCGGTGGACGCCGTCACCAACCAGGGGCTGGCCTTTCGCCGGCTGTTCTCCGAGTGGGGCTGGGGCGGTGACGACGTCGCCGAGATCATCGCGCCCGGGATGCCGCGCGGAGCGGTCAAGCCGGCCCGCGCGCTGCGCCCGGCCGCCGAGGACGTCGTCCTCCTGCACTACTCGGGCTACACGCCCCGGCTGGAGCAGCTCATGGACGTGCCCAACCCGAAGGTGCTGCTCTCGCACAACGTGACGCCCGCGCGTTACTTCTGGCCCTACGAGCCGCTGGAGGGCGTGCGCTGCGCCCTGGCGCCGGGCCAACTCGCGGAGCTCGCCCGCGCCGCCGATGTCGCGGCGGGCGTGTCGCACTTCAACGCGGAGGACCTGCGCGACTTCGGCGTCGCCGACCCGCAGGTGATCCCGGTGCTCTTCGACCGCGCGAAGCTCGGCGCGCCCGGGCCCGCGCGGCCGCCGGGCGCGCCGACGATCCTGTTCGTCGGCCGGGTGGCGCCGCACAAGCGCCACGACCTCGTCATCCGCGCCTTCGCGATGTACCGCCGCCGGCACGCTCCCGACGCGCGCCTGGTCCTGGTGGGGGGCGCGATGTCGCCGGCGTTCGGACGCATGATGCGCCAGCTGGTGCACGAGGTGGCGCCCGGCGCCGTGGACTTCGAGGCCGGGGTGTCGCCCGAGCGCCTGTGGGAGCTGTATCGCTCCGCCCATGCGTTCCTGTGCCTGTCCGAGCACGAGGGGTTCTGCGTGCCGCTGCTCGAGGCCTTCCACTTCGGCGTACCGGTGATCGCGCAGCCCGTGGGCGGGATCCCCGAGGTGGTGGGCGATGCGGCGCTGCAGGCTCGCGCCGACGATCTGGCGGTGATCGCCGAGCTGGTGCACCTCGCCGTCACCGACGACGAGCTGCGCGCGGAGCTGCGCCGGCGCACCGGGCCCCGCCTGGAGGCCTTCGCGTTCGAGCGCACCGCGCAGCGCCTGCGCGAGGCCGTCACGCGCGCCGCCGCGGCGCGATGAGCCCCGCGGCCGGGGCGCGCCGGCCCGACCGCAGCCTCCTGGTCCGGCGCCTGTCGCGCCTGGGCCACGCGCGGCTGCGGCGGGGAATGGCGCGCGTGCGCGCCGGCGGTGCTCCCGCGACGCTGGTCGCCCCCGCCGTGCGCTGGCTGGCGCGCGGCGAGCTGACGGTGCCCTCGGGACGGGCGCAGGGCCTGCGGCTCTCCCTGGAGGGATTGCCGCCCGACCACGCCCATCTGGGCGCGATCGCCTACGGCCTGCTGGAGACGGCCGTCCAGGAGGCCCTGGTGCGCCACCTGCCGCGCGGCGGCACGCTGGTGGACGTGGGCGCCAACGTGGGGTTCTTCACGCTGCTGGGGGCCCGCCTGGTCGGCCCGGACGGCCGGGTGGCGGCGCTGGAGCCGGCGCCGGTCAGCGCTGCGGCGATCCGCCGCAACGCGGCGCGCAACGGCTTCGGCCACGTGGAGGTGCTGCAGTGCGCGGCGGGGGCAGCGTCGGGTCGCGCGGCATTTCAGATCGTCCGGGACGAGAGCTGGTCGAAGCTCGAGCCGCTGGGCGCACACCCCGACACCGAGCGGGTGGTGGACGTGAAGGTGGCGGCGATCGACGACCTGGTCGCCGACGGCCGCCTGCCCGTGCCCGACGTGGTGAAGATCGACGTGGAGGGTGCGGAGCTAGACGTGCTGCGGGGGATGGCGCGCACCGCCGCCGCGCGTCCGGTGGCGATCGTGTGCGAGCTGCATGGCACGGGCCCGGAGTTCGCCGCGCTGATGGCGCAGTGGGGCTACCGGGCGGTCAACCTGGAGGGCCCGGAGCCGGTGACCGAGGCGGGGCCGAGCGGGCACGCGCTGGGGGTGCGGGAGTGAAGGGCTCCCAGGGCTCCGCCGATGCCGTCGACCTTATGCGTCATATGGACGCATAAGGTGGACCGCGTGCGAGGCCGAGCCAACAGGGGCGCTTGAAGGCGCGTGCGGCGCTCCTAAGCGCTACACCAGGCTCGGCCCCGGGATCCCCTCGATCGAGCGCTGCGAGCAGTTCTCCGGGCCCGGCAGGTCGGCGCGCAGGTAGTAGACCCGGAAGGCGTCGTTGGACATGATCGGGGGGCCGACGGCGTCGAAGGGCTCGCGCAGGTCCTTGTCCACCACCACGTAGTCGGCCTTGCGCGAGATCGGCACGTGCGGGTAGTTGGTGGCCAGCAGCGGCGCCTGCGAGCACAGCGGGTGCCCGGAGAGGAAGTACGCCGCCCACAGCTGCTTGGGCGCCGCCATGTCCAGGCGGATCGAGGCGCCGGGCGGGAGCGCCCGGTCGAAGGCGCGCAGCTCCATCAGCGGCCGGCCGAGCTGGAACCCGGTGCCCTGCAGCTCCCAGCGCGCGCCGTCGTGGGCCGAGAGCAGCAGCGCGCCGATCACCACCGGCGCAGCGAGGCGCAGGCGGGCGGCGCCGGCCACCGCGCAGGCCAGCGCCAGGGGCGCGGCGAAGGCCAGCAACTTGAACTGGAAGTACCAGCCGATGTCGCGCTGGCGGAAGTAGGCGGCGGCCAGCATGCCGAAGGCCAGCGCCGCCAGCAGCGCCGCCGCGACCGGGCGGGGCTGGCGCGCCAGGCACAGGAGCGCGAGCAGGGCCACGGCCACCATGCCGGGAATCGCCCAGTCGCCGTCCATCGCGAAGAACCAGTGCGTGGGGATGAACCCCGCCAGGTCACCGCCCCAGAAGTCCAGCGGATGCGTGGGCCACACCACGCGCGCCGCGCTCTCCACCTTCTCCACCACGCCGAGGAGCGGCACCACCAGCACCACGCCCAGGGGCACGATCCACAGCAGCGAGCGCCGCCCGCGGTAGAGGTCGCCCAGCCGCGCCACGCGCTCCCCCGCCTCCCGGCGCCGTCGGCGGTCCAGCCACCACAGGACCGCCAGCACGATGCCGGGGAAGGGCAGCGCCAGCGGGTAGGCGAAGGCGCAGATCGCCACGAACAGCGCCAGCAGCGCCCAGCCGCCGGCGCGCACATGCTGCGCCTGCCGGGCGGCGTCCTCTCCGCCGCCCTCCGGCGGGCGGAACACCGCCCACGCGAGGACCAGGGCGAACGGGAAGGCGAAGAACCCCCAGGTCTGGTTGTAGTAGGGGTGCAGCCCGGTGTGCAGGACCATCCGGTCCAGCGCCACCAGCCCCATCGCGCTCAGGGCGGTCGCGGTCCCCGCGCCCAGCAGGTCGCGGGCCACCAGGAAGAACCCGGTCGCGGCCAGCGCCAGCATCACGGCGATCAGCGCGCTGAAGGCCAGGTGGGGCTCGTAGCCCGACAGCGTCGCCACCGCGCCCAGCGAGTAGTAGATGGGGAACTTGGAGCGCCAGATCGGCGGCATCCGGTCCACCGGGCGCTCCACGTTGAGCTCCGTCGGATAGGAGTGCTGGAGGAACTCCGCGGTGCCCACGGCGAGGTGGGCGTCGGAGCCGTTTCCGGTGATGGAGACGTAGCCCTGCAGGAACATCGGCAGCAGCGCCACGGCGACCACCAGCACCGCCGCATACAGCGGCCACACCACCTCCCCGCGGTGCTCGCGGTTGCGCGGGCGCCGGCGCAGCGCCAGCACCGCCAGCACCACCCCGGCGGAGATCGTCACCCCGAGCGAAACCTTGAACGGCAGGCCCAGGAACCCCAGCACGGTCATGGTCAGCCCCTGTGCGCAGGCGCCGACCGGCAGCACCCACAGGGCCTCGCGGGCCCGCAGGCGGCCGGGCAGCAGCAGCCGGGTGAGGCCGAAGCCGCACACCGCGAACAGCAGCGCGGCGGCGACCACCGGCGGGGCCAGCTCGGGCACCAGGTGCAGGTGGTCCTTGTGCGGGCGCGGAAGCAGGTGGGCCGCCGCCCAGTAGGCCAGCCCGCCCGGGACGAGCAGGAACGCCGCCGTGCGCAGGCGGCTCAGCGTTCGCTGGAGCGGCGGCGCGCCTCGGCCATCACCCGCGAGAGGAACACCGGGTTCCCCAGCAGGTAGCGGCGCCACATCCGGTGCGGCTCTATCGCCAGTCTGAATATCCATTCCAGGCCATTGTCGGCCAGCCAGCGGGGCGCCCGCGGCACGCGGCCGGCGACGTAGTCAAGCAGCGCGCCGACCGTCCACACCACGTCGACGTCGAGCCGGTCGGCGTAGCGCTGGACCCACAGCTCCTGCTTGGGCGTGCCCATGCCCACCAGCACGATCGCGGGGCGGCGCTGGTTGACATCCTCGATCACCCGCTCGTTGTGGGGCGAGCCCAGCTCGAAATAGCCGTGATGGGACCCCACCACGTCCAGGCCCGGGTAGGCGCGGCGCAGGCGAGCCGCCGCCTCGCGCGATACGGGCGGCTCGGACCCGAGCAGGTACAGCGACTGCCCGGAGGCCTCGCACAGGGCGGCCAGGCCCCACACCCAGTCGGCGCCCGTCATGCGATGGGGGACGGGCACGTCCAGCGCGCGGGCGGCCAGGCGCACGCCGTAGCCGTCGCAGTAGATGAGGTCGGCCGACTGAAGCGCGCGCGCCAGCTCCGGGATCGCGTGCGACTGGTTGACCACGTGGGCGTTGACGTACATCACGCGCCGCGGGCGCTCGGCGGGTCGCCAGGAGGTGATCGTGCGCAGCATCTCCGCCGGCTGGGCCAGCTCGATCGGGATGTCCAGCACCCGGGAGGTGGCGCGCCCGGCGCCGTTGCCCTCCGACCCGGCGGCACCCGGCGAGCCGTTGCGCTGGGCGACGGCCGCGGCGGCGTGATCGGGGCGGGGAGGAGAGCTCATTTGACGTGGGGCCGGCGGCGCTCTCCGGCGCCACCGGGGGGCCATGCTACGTGCTGGCCGGGCCCCCCGCGCCGGGCCCGCGCGCCGCTTTACGCTTGCCCGGTGGCCCTGATCGCGCTGGACACCCGCGACGCGCACGTCCCCATGCCCCACGGCTCGGGGCTCTACGTGCGCCGGCTGGCCGAGGCGCTGCGGGCGCGCCCGCGCGACGGGCACGAATACTGGCTGCTGGAACGGGGCGGCCGCGGCCCCGAGCTGTGGTGGGAGCAGGTGTCCCTGCCCCGCGCGCTGCGCCGCCGCGGGCCGGCGCTGGTGCACTCGCCCGACTCCTTCCTGCCCCTGCGCCGGCCCTGCCCGGGCGTGGTGACCGTGCACGACTGCGCCTTCGCCGCGATGCCGGAGGACCTGCGCGGACTCACCGGGTGGAAGTACCGCACGTTCGTTCCGCGCGCGGTGCGCTCGGCCGACCGCGTGATCTGCCCCTCGCACTTCACGGCGCGCGACGTGTGCGAGCGCTTCGGCGCCGACCCCTCCCGCGTGCGCGTGGTGCCCGAAGCGCCGGCGCTGGCCCGGGGCGACGCGCCGGCCCCCTCCGGCCCCTACCTGCTCGCGGTGGGCGACCTGCGCCCGAAGAAGAACCTGCGCCGCCTGGTGGAGGCGTTCCGGCGACTGCGCGAGTGCGGCGCGCCCCACCGGCTGGTGCTGGCGGGCGCCGACGTGGGCGAGGGCGCCGGGCTGCTCGCGGCGGCCGGCGAGGCCCCGGTGGAGCTGGCCGGGTTCGTGTCCGACGCGCGGCTGGACGCCCTCCTGCGGGGCGCGGACCTGGTGGTCATGCCCTCGCTCTACGAGGGCTTCGGCCTGGCCGCGGTGGAGGCGATGGCGCGCGGGAGGCCCGTCGCGCTGGCGCGGGCGGGCGCCCTGCCCGAGGTGGGCGGGGACGCCGCCGCCTACTTCGACCCGCTCCGGGCCGAGGACATGGCCGAGACCATCGGGGCGCTGCTCCAGGACGACGAGCGCCGCCTCGAGCTGGCCGAGGCGGGCCGCCGGCGCGCGGCGAAGCTGTCCTGGGCCGCCACGGCGGCGGCCACCGCCGACGTCTACGACGAGCTGCTGTGAGCCGCTTCTCCGTTCTGCTGCTGGCCTCCGACGAGCGCGGGCTGGCCGAGCACGCTCTCCCGGCGGCCCTCGCCGCGGGCCCCGACGAGGCGCTCGTGGTGGACAACGGCTCGCGCGACGGCGTCGCCGAGCTCGCCGCCCGGCACGGCGTCGAGTGCCTGCGCCTGGCGCGGCGCGTCCCCTACACGCACGCGATGAACGCCGGCCTGCGCCGGGTCTCGGGGGACGCCGTCGCGCTGCTGCAGGCCGACACCTTCGTCGGCGCGGGCTATCGCGCCGTCACCGAGGCGGCCCTGGCCGATCCCGCCGTGGGAGCCGTCGCGCCGCGCCTGGTGCGCGCGCTGGGGCCCGCGCCCGCCCAGCGCCTGGAGGAGCTGGACGCCGCCGGGATGTCGCTCGACCGCCGCCGCAAGAACGGCCTCGTGGGCCACGGGCGCCCGGCGGCGGACTTCGTCACGCCGTCGGAGGTGTTCGGCGCCGACGGCGCCGCGGCCGTCTACCGGCGGGCCGCGCTGGAGGACTGCGCGCTTCCGGGCGGCCAGTACCTCGACGAGGAGATGCCGGGCTGGGGCTGCGATGCCGACCTGGCCTGGCGTGCGCGCCTGCGCGGCTGGCGCGCGGTGTACGCGCCCGACGCGGTCGTCCACCACGTCCGCACCTACAGCCCCACGACCCGCGACCGCATGAGCGAGGCCGACCGGCGCGTCCAGTTCCGCAACCGCTACCTGATGATGGTCAAGAACGACTCCGCGGCGGACCTGCTGCGCGACGCGCCGCGCATCCTCGGCTACGAGGCCCTCGCGCTGGGGCACGCGCTGCTGCGCGAGCGCCACCTGCTGCGCGCCTACGGCGAGGCGTGGCGACGGCTGCCGGCGGCGCGCCGGCGCCGGCGCGCGGTGCAGGCCGGCCGGCGCGTGCGGCGCGTGCCCTTCGGCCTGGAGGCGCCTCAGGGCACCGCCGGCCCGCGCGAGCCGGCGGCGCCGGCGTAGACGCTCCAGGTGGCGTGCGCGGCGTCGGCCCAGCTCCACGGCGGCGGCGCTGGCGCCGGGCGCGCGGCGGCTTCCCCGGCGGCCAGCAGCGCCTCCAGGTCGCCCGGATCCACCAGCGTCGCGCGGTCGCCCAGCACCTCGCGCACGGCCGGGATGTCACAGGCCACGACGGGCGTCCCGCAGGCCAGGGCCTCCACCGTGGGCAGCCCGAAGCCCTCGTCGTCGGAGGGGAACACCAGGGCGTGGGCGCCGCTGTAGAGCGCGGCCAGCTCGTCGTCGGAGACCTCGCCGGTCAGCGTGACGCCGGGAAGCTCGTGGGCCCAGCGCTTGGCCCGCCCGACCAGCACCAGCGCCATGTCGCGCGGCGCGTCGGCCAGGGCGGCGACGCGCTTTCGGGGGTCGGGATGCTCGAGCCCGCCGACCCACAGCAGGTAGCGCTCGGGCAGGGCGTATCGGTCGCGCACGGCCGCCACCTGCCGGGCATCGCGCGGTGTCAGCGCCCGGTCCGGCGCCTCGGGGATCACCGCGATCCGCTCCCGCGAGACGCCCAGCAGGTCGTGGGCGTCGCCGGCGACCGTCTCGGTGGGGACGATCAGCCGCACGGCGCGCTGCACCGCGAGGTAGCGCAGCCGGTGGCGAAGGCCGGTGCGCAGGTACTCCCCGTGGCGCTTGAGCGGCACCAGGTCGTGCAGGGTGACGACCATCGGCACCGGCGAGCGCAGCAGGGCGCCGTCGATCCAGGGGGAGTGAAAGACGTCGAAGCGCCGCGGCCGGGGCCGGTGGGTTTCCACCACCTCGCCGCCCTCCGGGTGCTCGCGCAGCGCGGCCAGCAGCGAGCGTGTGTAGCGCCCGATCCCGCGCGTGTCGGCCGTGGGGCGGCTGTCGAAGGCGACTCTCATCGCGCCAGGAGCAGCGGCTCCACAGCGTCGACGAACGCCTCGAGGCCGAAGCGGCGCGCGTCGTCCCGGGCGGCGCGCCCCATCTCGTCGCGGTGCTCGAG
>Ga0183260_10004872_pt1 | contig 10609 bp, 9 predicted proteins | sample AntDrymUQ4972206_2_FD_129768 | JGI IMG/M metagenome (GOLD analysis project Ga0183260, IMG submission 129768) | Polar desert sand microbial communities from Dry Valleys, Antarctica - metaG UQ497 (22.06) (version 2) (version 2) | ecosystem: Environmental > Terrestrial > Soil > Desert | place...
CAAAAAAGAGCGAGGGCTTATTACGAGAAGCTCGTAGTGCTGTCCCGATCGGCTGACGGCGTCAGACCCGAGATCGAAGAGGCAAAACAATTCCTCGCCAACATAAGCATCAAACCGTCTGCAAATACAACCGCACCACAAGCAGCGAGCGACAAAAGGGTAATTGAGCAGCTATTTGCTGGCTGGAATTCACATGATCCCGATAAAGTAGCTGCCTCTTTTACCGAGGACGGAGTGTATGAGGACGTAACCGCAGGCCACATTAGCCGTGGAAGAGCCGAAGTGCGCAAATGGGCCGAAGGAGGCTTTGCTGTAGTTGAAAATTTTAAACTTGAGCTCGTAAGCAGTTCCTTTCATAACGGACGCGGGGTGGCGGAATGGGTATGGAGCGGCACCGATAAAGGACTGCTCAAAACCGGCAAGAAATTTTCCGTTCGCGGCGTCAGCGTCTATGAGGTACGTAGAGGAAAAATCTCACGCTACAAGGAGTTCTACGATTTCGCCACGGTCATGAGGCAAGTTGGGCTGCTGCCAGCCGAAAAAGAGTGAGCATCACCGCTCTGACAAACGCGGTCAGCTACGACCCTGACCTTGAAAAAGCCCGATTCAATCTCGGCCGCGCGTACGTGAAACTCGGCAACCTCGACATGGCCCGGGTTCAGTACGAGATCCTCAAAAACTCCCGCTCCGACTGGGCAGACCGGCTTCTCGTCCTGATCGATCCGTGAGAATCCTCGACGGCCCCGAAATCTTTCAATCTAAAATTTATAACAAACATCGGTGTTAATCCGCAAAATCTGTCGTATTATCAACGGCGATCGGTGTTAATAAATAGTTAGACCTCAAGATTGGAGTTCGCTGACATCTACAGGAGTAAGATATGTTTATACCTAAATGGATACTTCTTTTAATCAGTTTTTTGATGGCAAGTTTAATTGTCTGGTTAGTATTGATAGTCTTAGGACGTAATCCGCTTCCATTTCCAGATAATGGGTCTCGTATCTTTTCCGCCGCCTCTGCTGAAGGAAAAGATGCCATTGTGGAACTATTGGCTATTCACGGCATTAAGGAGCGTTTTCAAGCAGATTCGGGAGTAGTGCGTCGCTCAATAATGTATGATGGCACCATTATCAATCTGCCTTCTCCTGAAGTTGCCCAGAAACTTAACTTTCCAGCAGCCAGTATAGGTCTGGTCGCAGATGACCCAATTGCAAGTGCTAATGAAGCAGCAAATTTCCTGCGCTCAAAAGGCTTCAAAGCAGAGGTAGTTCTCGATGTTGAGCCTGAGATTCCTATCGCTTTCGTTTTAACAGATGCCATGATTGGAACGGTTCTGAACTTCCGAAAGCATATGATTCATTTGCCCCGACCAAAGTAACTACTGACCGTGCGGATCGGGCTTTTCGGTTCGCGGGAGCAGTATTTCCGTCCGCGCGGAGAAGATTTACCCGCGCGCGGGCAATATTTGCCGCTGCGGGAACGATCCGCGGGTGGCGTGGATAATATGCGAGAGCGAAATTGCAAGTTTCTTGAGGAGCCCTGAAGATGTTCCGGGCTTGCCTGAACTTGCTCCGGGCTTGCCTAAAGCTGCTCCGAGCATGCCTGAACTTGCTCCGGGCTAGCCTAAAGCTGTTCCGGGCTTGCCTAAAGCTGTTCCGGGCGAGCCTAAAGCTGTTCCGGGCGAGCCTGAACCTGCTCCGGGCAAGCCTAAACTTGCTCCGGGCAAGCCTAAACATTGGTATTTAGGACAAAATTGATCTAAGATGCCGCTTTGCAATCAATAAACGCAGCTTTTTTTGTTCAGCTCACCCACCTCGGTCTCATGAAACATGCGGCGTCGTGAAACATCTCGTACAAAACAGTCAAAAAGCGCTTGTCAGATCGACTCCGGTGTAATAGTGCCTGATGATATCGTCGTATTTGAGTCCCATTTTTGCCATTCCGTAGGCTCCGTATTGGCACATCCCGACGCCGTGTCCCCAACCGCGCCCGATAAACGTATAACTCGCGACCTGGTTACCGGCGTAGCGTTTATCGATGACAAATAGCTGTTCGTTTAGCCGCAAAGCCGAGCGTATTTTGCCGCCTTTAAGCGATTTGACACCGTTCGAGCCGATGATCTCGAGCTCGGCAGCCCGCCGCGAATAGCCTTTTCGCTTGATATTAACGTCATAAAGCGTTCCGATTCCGCGAACATATCGCGACAATCGCCCCTGAACGGTGGACGCCGAAAGCGATGAGGTCCAATTTGAGAACGGTGACGCGTTCTCGGCCGACGTGGGCATATCGGTCGGCTCGATCTCGAGATAGATCACCGATCCGGACGAATCGGTTTGAAATCTTACCTCTTCGCCGCCGACTATAGCCGCCTCGCGAACCGGAAAGGCCTCGCCGCCGATCCGCCGAAAAAGAAATACGTCGGGCCGCACTGTTATCGCGCGCTCTGATTTCCCCGTTTTTATCACGAGCTTGCCGTCGACACTTGCCTTGGCAGTACCGCTTTGCGGCGACGGTGTCCATTTTCGTTTTGTGTAGATCTGGCGGATCAGCCGCAGCATTCGCGCACGCGACAACGCGCGATTGGGCTTTAGTGTCATATCGGCGCTGAGCGTGAGATAACCATCCCGCAGAAGCATCGCGATCTCGGCCCGGCGTTCTTTCGGTATTTCGGATGCATCGTCGAATGCAAGATGATAATTTACATCCGAATCGCTCAGCAGCGTGTCCGGCGCGCCGGGAACATAGGCAAAACTCGACAGCACACGTGCGAGCTCAAGCGGCTTTGCCGTGTCCTTTGTAACGTTCGGAAACGATCTGCCGAACTTCGCGGCGAGTTGGTTGAGCCAGTTTGAGACTTCGCCGATGGTGAGTTCGTCCTCGAACCATTCGTCGTTAAACTGCGCAGTCGTGAGCGAAAATCCGTTCACGGCCAGCAGCGACATAAACGGCACGAGTTCGAGATGCGCGTCATCGCGGAGCTTTGCGGGCTGTCGGACGGTCCTGATCATAAAAGGCTCGAAGTGCCTGTGGCCCTCGAGCGCGCACTCGACGCCGCGCAGATACGGCTCGGCGGTATCAAACACGTTTTCCGAATTTTCCGTGCGTCCGCCGCATGTCGATGTGTAGTACGCGTTGATCGGCTTGCCTTTATAGGTGGCAACGATCCCGCGCGTCTCTCGCACCGCCTGCGTTCCCATTTTTGTCTCGATCGAGACGCCTTTGTAAACCTGCGACCAGACCGTGGGAAGCATGTCAAAGCCCTTTGAGCCGTATGCGTTGATATTCGCAATTGCGTATGTTCTGGCTGCAACAGCCTGTGCCTTTTGCGCTTCGAGTTGCGGCAGGCCGAGTTCGGCCGGCACAACGCCCAGCAGATATTCCTCAAGCGGCACGACGTTAACTACCGAAAGGCTGCCGCGCGAATTCACAAAAACCTCTAGCCGTCCGCGATACGCTTTGCCGTTCAGCCGAACCGGCGTCAGCCGCTCGTTCGCGGAACCGAACGAAACCGATTTGAGCGATGTGTATTGCGCCGGCGGCGCGGGCCCGTTGACGATCACCTCGCGCAGGCCGGAATTTACAACATCGGGGCCGATAGACATATTTGCGGCGCCGGTTGTCCTGATCAGGCTTCGCACTTCGGACTTTCCCGCTGTCCTCAGTTGCCGTGATAACGCTACGGCATCCGCCGAGGGCACGATCTTTTTTTCGGTTACCATCACGACATCGCCAAACCCTTTATCGGCGAGCATAGCCTTGAATATGTCTGCCTCTTCGCTCGTCGCCTTTACACTCCCGACCCAAACCTTCCACGTGTTTGTCGCGAGATCGATACTGACGATCGCCGACTCGCCCGTAGCATTTCGCACGTCTTTCGCTATCACATCGGCCTCGGCGGACGTCGTGATGTTCTGTATCTCAAACCGGTAATTTTCGATCTCGGGCGGTCTGTACGCGCGGGCCGAAACCGAGACGCGATTTGTCGCGAGGTGCCGGCTCGGCTCGTCGGGGCTGTATGCCACCAACTGATTATCGGTTGTCGTGATCGAAACCGAAGTCGCGTTTGTCGAGAGCCCGATGCGGATGAGCGGCTCTGTGGGCAAGCGAAGAACCGATGGTTTAATGGCTTGGATTTGGGATGTTAGCAAAAACAGGAACAGGCAAAATGCGGATAGTGCTTGGAGAAACATAAACTTGACCATTAACTTATGGATGAAAAAGTAGCCTAAAGTAAATCATAATTCATCGGTCGAGTCAGTACAATTAAATTAAATTGAAGCTTCCGATGCATCGACCGGCTGGACATGGCGGACGGCTTAATTTTCTAACGCATTGAATATCAACTGAAAAGTCGCGAACGATTGCCCGCGGTGCTGCGGGCGAAATGCAAAAAGAATGATGTCGCCGCTGCCACATTGCGCACGGGCAAGAGCCGTCTTTCCATTGAGATGTTTTTCGCCAAGCATCCACCCCGAAAGCAAAGCGTCTCTGCCGGCATATCTGGCGACACTTTTCACTTTCGCTGAATCGCTGATCTCAAACGCCGAACTGGTCTTAAAATATGCCGGGAGTTCTTTCGGCAGATCAGCGGCGAGAGGCTCGCCGCTTTGCAGATGGATTTTTACTATCGAGCCGGGGTTATAGAATTCGTTGCGCTTGAGTCCTTTGAGCACATTCATCATCGGCAAGCCAAAGCGTTTTATTACCAGTTCGCACGAGTCATCGAAACAGATCAGCTTTCCGCCGCGCTCAACAAAACGTTTCAGATTCTCCACGCCCGTTTCTCCGATGCCGCCTGCGTATTCGGCCGGGTAACGCTCTGCGCTCAATCCTTTCACGATGGTGTTTTCGCTGTCCGACGGCAGCACGAGAACATCGACGTTGGGCGGTCCGTTTCGAACGTCCTTATCCGAGATCGACCGGTATTCGATTCGGTGCAGATCAAAAACAAAACGCGTCCAGCCCTCATCCATCGATCCGGTAAAGCCTTTATAAAGACCGATTCGCGGCTTCGTTTTTAATCGTACGGGAATGGGTGAAAAAGGCGTTCCCGTCTGATCCAGGTTTAGTGACGCGCGAACTTGATTAATAAATTCGAAGGGTTTCAAAGTGCTTTGATACTTCGCCAGATCTTTGATGCTCGCCGCCGGCATTGTCTCAACGCCCATCTGCAGCGGCAGCGTCCAGCCCGCAACATCGTAGGGAACCTCGGCCTCGCCGTTCGCGTTGAGCCGATTAGGGTAAACCTGTTTTTCAAAAAGACTGAGGACGTTGTTCTTTTGCTGCTGATTTACAAAAACGAGATAGCTGCCCAATGGCACTTCGTGAAAGTCGGCGGACGCGGCCGATTCTTTTACGTATAACTCGCGTGTCATTTGATGGACTTCGATTCCCTGCCACATCAGTATCTCGATCAGCCGTGAGACAGTCTCCGCATTCGGCTGGCCGGCCGGAATTATATAAGCCTGCGGTTCGTTCGGTTTTGGTTCGAGATTTGCGCGGCCGAGCTCGTAAAAGTTTCGCAGGTATCTCGAACGAAACTTCGCGGCCATTTCCAAAACACTTCGCGACGCTATCAATTCCATCCGCGCAATATCGGCCGGACGCCAGGTGCCGCCTTTCCAGACGTCAGGATAGTTAGTCGCCGTTTCCAGTGGCGACGCGAGTCCCCGTACACCGCGGCTCTTTTTCAGAGTTTCGGACGTGACCGTTACCGGCGTCATCAGGTCCGCGCTCGCGGCTTCGGACAAAATGCCTATCGAATTATGAAAATACGGCGCCGAGCGAAATCCGCCGTGCCACCAGGTGTCGTATGTCGAATTCGTCGCTACGCCCGACACACCGCTCGCCTGCAAGTCGGCAGCCATTTTGTATCCGATCAGACCGACCTCGCGAAGTATCACCGGCGCCACGCGCGGATTTGCCGGGTCGAAAAACGGCGGTATAACAAATCGCGAGCCGTCCTTGCCCTGCTGGTGAATGTCGTAAACGATCTGGGGAAACCATTCGTGCCAGAAAAGTTTCGTTACCGCCTGCGTCTCCTTTAAGTTCATCATAAACCAGTCGCGGTTGTTGTCATGACCGGCGTAATGATGATAAAGCTCGGGCGGCGATGTGCCCTCGCTCTTGGTACCAAGCGTTTTGCGATACCAGTTTGCGACTATGTCGATGCCGTCCGGATTTGGCGACGGGATCAAAAGCAGGATCGTGTTGTCGAGTATCTCTTTGGTTCCGGCGTCGTGTGTCGAAGCTAGTTCGTAGGCGAGATTCATCGACATCTGCGAAGCGACGATCTCTGTCGAATGGATCGAGCACGAGATCGAGACGATCGTTTTTCCGTCGTTGATAAGCCGCTCAGCTTCGGCCGGTCCGGCGATCGTTCGCGGGTCGGCAAGCCGTTTGCTGATCTGCCGGTACTTTTCGAGATTTCTGAGGTTATTTTCGGACGATATGAATGCGACGATCAGTGGCTTTCCGAGTGTCGATTTTCCGATCTCTTTGACCGTTACGCGGGCACTCGCCGCGTCGAGCCGTGTAAAATAATTCGTTATCTGCGTCCAGTCCGCGATTGTTCGGTCATGGGTCGGATGGAAACCGAGGACGGATGCCGGCGTCGGTACCTGCCCGCCGGCGCCACCGCAAACGAGCAATAGAAATACCGCCACCAAAAGGGTACGGACGTTGAAATAAAATGAAGCCGTGAATTTACACCTGCCCGAAGCAAGATGAAGAAAAAGAGCTGGCGCCGTTTTGTGGCCTTCCGGCTGTCTGAAAACTCGTTTTTTTTGACCTCTCAGCCACGAATCCACACGAAAAAACACCAGACAAGTCCAAAAATCCTCAACTTTCGTGACGTTTCGTGTAATTTCGTGGTTAAGTCTTTTCAGTTTTCTGCTTTTCAGACAGCCCAGATTTCAATCTTAGATTTCTACGGCTTTTTCGGAGCCGGTGAAGGTGACGGAACAGGTGTCGGTTTCACAACCGGCGCATCTTCCTCTTCGAGCACCCGTACGTCAGTCTTGCCGAGCCGGTAGTTTGAATACTTTATTCGAACACGGATCCGGACGACAGCGCCGTTCTCAAAGACAAGATCATCATCCGAACTTGTGAATGCCGGGAACCAGTATTTACCGTCGATACTCTCACGCCACGTTTCCATTACAGGGAAACGCTCTTTGCCTTCGGGAACCGCCTTCCCCTTGGTCTTTACGATCAAAAAGTCTTCATCATCGACCCATATCCGGCCTGAGAAAAGTTTCTCGTCCGTCTTTTTCCAGTTTGGGATCACCTTTGGCGTAACCTCGAAAACATAAAGATTCAACTCGTCGATCTTTTCTTTGCCCAGATATGTAAAGTTGTATCGCGGTATATTTTTCGGCTCGATGGCAAACGGGTCGATCCCGCCCATATTTTCGAGATCGGCGGCCGTTATAGTTATCTCGGTCAGCGTCGAAACCGGTGCGAACAACAGCTTTTCGAACCGGTCGCCAGCTTCGTTAAACGTAATAAACGAATCTTTTCTGAATGTTCCGGTGACTTGGCCGCCCATCCCGATAGTTTGTATCGTAGCGCTTCGGTTAAACGCATAGACATTCAGAGCACGACGAAACAGCGCCTCGCCCGTCGTAAATTTTCTGATAATGTTGTCTATCTCGCCCTGCGGCAGATCGGTTTTGACGATCGTTGCCTGAGCAAACACGCCGGCTGAGAATATCAAAACTGCAAAAAATGTCGCGTAAAGTGATCTTTTCATGATTTTTCGGGTACTTCGATTATAGATGCCCGCACAAACCGAATAGTTTGACAGTACCTGATATGTAAGGGCAAATAAAAAGGCCCGCGAAGCCGCAGGCATTTTTCGTCAATAGTAGTCAAAAAAATCAGTCGACAAATTCGACGTCAACCTTGTGCGGAATGATGCCTGCGTCATAGCCCTCCTGCAGCAGACGCCGCACGCCTTCGCGGCCTCGCTCGCCGTAATCGAGCGTCATGTTATTCACCCACATCGCAACAAAACGGTCGGCCAGCTCCGGCTGCATATCGCGGGCGAACTGCATTGCGTACGCCAGCGCATCTTCGCGGTTCTCCATTGAATACTGAATACTGCTATGCAGGTGTTTTGACACCTGTTTCATCAGGTCTTCGCCCAGGTCGCGGCGGATCGCGTTTCCGCCCATCGGCAGCGGCAGCCCTGTTTTCTCGTGCCACCACTCGCCGAGGTCAAGCACCTTGTCGAGGCCGACCTGCTTATAAAAAAGCTGCCCTTCATGTATCAGCAGCCCCGCGTCAGCTTGGCCGTTCTGAACGGCGCCGATGATCTCATCGAACGGCACGACGACGTATTCGAATTTCGAATTATAAAGCCGCAACGCAAGAAACGCGCTGGTCAGCTCACCTGGGATGGCGATCTTCATATCGCTTATTTCTTCCGGTTTTCGCGGCTCCTTTGATACGACTATGGGGCCGTATTTATCGCCGATGCTCGCTCCGTGGGGCAGGAGCGCATACTTGTCGGCAACGTATGCGTACGCGTGAAAAGAGATAGCCGTAACGTCATAAACGCCTTTTTTGGCGTCTTCGTTAAGCGTTTGGATGTCTTTGAGTGTGTGCTCGAATTTCAGTCCCGGCGTCTCCAGCTTGTTCGTTGCCAGCCCGTAAAACATAAAGGCGTCGTCCGAATCGGGCGAGTGCGCGACGCTGATCGTCCGCGGTGAAGGCGCTTTTTCAGCAGTTACTTCCATAAAACTAGATTTGTGTGTAGAAAATATTTGTGTCGTAGAAAACTTTTATTCTACCGTCTTCGGCGTGTTTGGCAAAGAGCGTTTCCAAGGCGGCGGACATCGGCGGGAAACGCTCGTCATCCTCGCGCGGCATATAAGATGCCGAAAGCAGCCGTCCGAGCAGTCCCTGAAAATCGAATATCTGGACGTTTTCAAATGTTCGCTGCTCAAAAGGTTTTTGGAAAAAAGCCGCAAGCTGCGTTTCTGTTATATTGTCGTGCCGCACGGCATCGTAATCGTTGGCAAAACGGACCAAGAGATTTTCGTATTCGCGCAGAAACTCAGTCGAGTCCGTCTGTCGGTCATTCCACATCAGCGCTATATGACCGCCCGGCCTGAGTATGCGTTTGAATTCCGCCATCGCCGTTTGCGGCTCGAACCAGTGAAACGCCTGCGCCGCGATGACATGATCAACGGAACCATCATCCAGTGTCGTTTTTTCGGCGGTGCCGTCGACGCCGACGAAGTTGTCAAAGTCGCGGAATATCTCTTCCGCTGCGGCGCGCATTGCCGCGTTTGGCTCGACGCAGTACACCCTGTTTCCATTCTCAAGAAACATTCGCGCTGAAATTCCGGGGCCCGAACCTATATCCGCTGCGACCGAATCCGGCCGCAAGCTCATCTCGTCACGAAACAACTCGAGCACTTTTCGCGGATAACCCGGCCGATATTTGACGTAATTTACTACGCGGTCAGAAAATCGTTCGATTGTGTCGCCCATTCTGCTTCAGCTTGCTTTCGGGTTTTACTCGTCGCTCCGAACTTCCTCACCGGTCCACTGACTCTTTGTTGAATGCGGGATATCGAACTGGTCGAGGATGCGAAAACAAAGATGCTCGACAAGATCCTCGATCGATTTTGGCCGATGATAAAATCCGGGGCTTGCCGGCAATATCTGTGCTCCGGCCCGCGAGAGGCGAAGCATGTTTTCGAGATGGATGGCGTTGTACGGCGTTTCGCGCGGAACGAGAACGAGCTTTCTTGCTTCCTTTAAGCACACGTCGGCCGCACGGTGGATCAGATTAGTGCCGGAACCCGACGCGATAGCACCGAGCGTGCCCATCGAACACGGCACGACTATCATTCCAGCCTGTTTGTTAGAACCGGACGATGGCTTTGCGGCCATATTGTCGAGCCGCCAATACCTGATGAGCTTTGAGTCTTTTTCAAGCCCGAGCCATTCGTTGATTTTCTCGGCGTTCGGCTCGCGAAGATTCACGCCCGTTTCGACCTGAGCGACCGTCGCTGCCGTGTCCGACATTATCAAATTGATCGTCTCGACAACGCCGTTCGCCGCCAAAAGCTGCAGCGTCCTGTGCGCGTAGATCGTCCCGGATGCACCGGTGATAGCAACTGTCAGTTCCATAAACGGTGTTCAGATTCTAACGTCAATTCGACATTAAACAAAGGCACTCGACATAACGAGGTGAGTATCGGCATCATTTTCTTTTTCGTGTGTCTTAGTGTAATTTCGTGGTTCCGGTTCAACGCCGTCTGACGGGCGCTAATTGTTTTTGCAAAATGAACAGTTCCGAGATCAGCAATATTTTAGAGGCTTTCAAATCCGAATCTATTTCGTTAGATGAAGCGTCCGAAAAAATAAAACATCTCTCGTTTGAGGACATCGGGCATGCGCGCATAGACCACTCGCGTGCACAGCGGCAGGGATTTCCGGAAGTCATCTTCGGCGAGGGCAAAACGTCCAAACAGATCGCCGACATTGTTGAAAAGCTCGCCGCACGCTCGCCAAACGTGCTCATCACGCGAACAACCGCGGATGTTTTCGGCGACCTGCGAAACATCCACACCGAGGCCGAGTGGCACGAATC
>Ga0183260_10004873_pt1 | contig 10609 bp, 11 predicted proteins | sample AntDrymUQ4972206_2_FD_129768 | JGI IMG/M metagenome (GOLD analysis project Ga0183260, IMG submission 129768) | Polar desert sand microbial communities from Dry Valleys, Antarctica - metaG UQ497 (22.06) (version 2) (version 2) | ecosystem: Environmental > Terrestrial > Soil > Desert | place...
ACGTCGTCGGCCGAGCACGCGCACACCGAGTCGTGCGCGGCATTGCGGATGAGGTGCCCCCACGCGATGTCGAGGGCGCCGCCTGGCCACCGCTCCGCAGGTAGGAACAGTGCCGCCAGCGGCTCGGCCCGGCGCTCGAGTGCCCGTTCGGCGCGGGCGGCGGCGAGGCGCACGTCGGCGCGGTTCGACGTCACACCCATGAGCAGGTTTGCCCGGGCGCCGGAGCGGAGCTCACCATTGACCGCCGGCAGTCCCGCAGTCGGCGCCGCGACGAGGTGCTCCTCGAGCGACGTGACGACGAGATCGAAGTCCGACTGCTGCGCGTTGACGTCGGCCACGACGGAGCCGAGCCACGGCTGCGGCACCTCGTGGTCGGTGCCGTTCATCCACAGCATGGGCACCGGGCCCTCGCCGTCTCGGCCGTGGAGCGTGTCGCCGAGCTCGTCGTCGTGCGCCTTGATGCGCGCGAGCAGAGCGTCGGGGTCGTTCGGAATGGACGCGCCGTTGCCGTAGCCGTGGCGCATGTACTCGGCGCGCACGCTGCTGCCGTCGGGCGCCGACCACCAGAACGCGCTGGCGTCGACCGAAGCGGGCACGCCTCGCCAGACAACCGCGTGTTCGAAACCAAACAGCCGCAGCAGCTGCGGCATCTGGGCGATGTGGCCGAACATGTCCGGCAGGTAACCGACGTTCATGGCGCCACCGAACAATGTCGCCGTCTCGACCCCCTTCTGGAGATTGCGTATATGGGTTTCGCCCGACACAAGGAACTCGTCGGGCAGCGTGTACCACGGGCCCATCGCCAACCGACCTGACGTGGCCAGCCGCCTCAGGAGCGGTGCCGCCTCGGGTCGCAGCTCGAGATAGTCGTCGACCACCGCCATCTGCCCGTCGAGGAGGAAGTGGCGGTACGACGAATCGGCCTCGATGGCGGGCAGGAAGGAGTCGAGCAGGTCGACGAGCCGCAGCCGGAAGCTCTGGAAGGGCGCGTACCACTCGCGGTCCCAGTGCGTGTGGGGGACGATCGAAATTCGGCGCGCCATCCAGCCTTTGTACCTTCTCCGCCGCCGGCCCGCGGTCCGCATAGGGTGCGCACGTGCCGACCTTCATCATGTTGTCGACCCTGGGACCCGATGGCGCCGCCAAAGTGCTGGACGAACCTGAGCGGATCAAGGGCGTGAACTCCGAAGTCGAGGCGATGGGCGTCAAGGTCATCGCGCAGTACGCGCTGCTCGGCGCCTACGACTTCTGCAACATCCTCGAAGCGCCCGACGAGAAGGTGATGGCGCGCGTCGCCATGTCGCTCGCGTCGCGCGGCACGGTGAAGACGCTCACGCTCACCGCCATGCCGGTCGACGACTTCATCACCGCACTCAAGAGCTGAGAGCGCCAGGCCGACCGCATCTCGGACTCACCCGGACCTTAGGCCCACCACATGCCTTGACGCTTGCGTTCCTCGCGGACGTCTGCGGACGGGATGGCAACAGGCAGCGTGCTTCCATCGGACGGGCGCTTGAGCCGGTAGCCGTCATCGCCGTGGCTCACGACGATAAAGCCGCGTGCCCAGCGCCCGTCGAATCGCTGGCGGACCTCGACCCTGGTCCCGGGTTCGAACACGGCATCGTCCGGCGCAAGTGTGATGCGGTCATCATTGGCACATGAGCACCGCGCTGCAAGGGGCAACCGAGCCGATCCGGCTCACTGAGTGGACGAGCTGCGGGGGCTGCGCGGCGAAGTGGGGTGCGGCGCCGCTCGCCGAGCTCGTTCGCGAGCTCGGGCTAGGCGACGCCGCCGGCGACGAGCTCCTTGTCGGGCTCGCTCCGTTCGACGACGCCGCCGTGCTGCGGCTGACCGACGACCTCGCGCTCGTGTCGACAACCGACTTCTTCCCTCCGTTGGTCGACGATCCCGCCGACTTCGGCGCCATCGCCGCGGCCAATGCGTGCAGCGACGTGTTCGCCATGGGCGGCCGGGTCGTGTTGGCACTAAACATCGCCGCGTTTCCCGAGCGGCTGCCGCCCGCCGCTGCTGCCGCGATCCTCGCGGCCGCCTCAGAGACGGTGCGCGCCGCCGGCGGCGTTATCGCCGGCGGCCACACCATCCGCTCGGAAGAGCCGATCTTCGGCTTGGCCGTGCAGGGCCTCGTCGACCCCGGCCGGGTCTGGACGAAATCGGGGGCGGTGCCTGGCGACGTGCTCGTGCTCTCGAAACCGATCGGGAGCGGCATCGTCCTCGCCGGCGGCACCGACGCCGACAAGGCCGAGGCGATCGCGACGATGCGCACCCTCAATCGCGCCGCCGCCGAGGCGCTCGACGCCCCGCACGCGGTCACCGACGTCACCGGGTTCGGGTTGTTCGGCCACGGGTGGGAGATGGCGGAAAGATCGGGCGCGTCGCTCGTGTTCACCGCGGACACGTTGCCGCTCTACGCAGGAGCACTCGAGGCCGCTGACGCGGGCACCCGCACCGGCGGCGACGCCCGCAACCGCACACACCTGAGTGCGCATGTCACAGTCGATGCCCGTATCAACCCTGCACTCGAGGCGCTCTGCTACGACCCGCAGACCAGCGGGGGACTGCTCGCCGCGGTCACTTCGGCGGAAGCGGCCCGTCTCGAGTCGGCCGGTTACGCGCCGGTGGGCCGGGTCGAGCCCGGCCCGCCGTCGATCCAGCTGGTCTGACGTAGAACTGGTCTGACGTAGAAGTAGTCGAGCTCGGTCTGGGAGGCTGTGGTCGTGCCGAGCGAACACTCAGCCGAGGAGCTGCAACGGATCTACGAGCGGCGATTCGGAGCCCGTACCGAATACCGCGAGCGCGTCTGGCAGATCCTCACCGATTACCTGGCGCGGTACATCCCGCCGCGGTCGACCGTGCTCGACCTCGGCTGCGGCTATTGCGAATTCGTCAACAACGTTTCCGCCGCGAGGCGGATCGGCATGGACCTCAACCCTGCGGTCGGGACGCTGGCGGCCACCGGAGTCGAGGTCCTGCGACACGACTGCACCGAGCCGTGGCCGCTCGACGACGCGACGCTGGACGTCGTCTTCACGAGCAACTTCGTCGAGCACCTACCAACCAAGGCGGATCTCCGGCGCACGATCGACGAGGCTTTCCGTTGCACGCGCCCCGGGGGCCGGCTCGTCGCCCTCGGGCCGAACGTGCGGCTGACAGGCGGCGCCTACTGGGACTTCTACGATCACCACATCGCGCTCACCGAGCGGTCTCTCGTTGAATTGTTGCGCGACTGCGGGTACGAGATCGAGCACGTCGTGCCCGCGTTTTTGCCCTACACGATGAGCGAGGGCCGCGAACGCCCGCTCTGGTTGCTGCGGCTCTATCTCCGTCTGCCCCTTCTGTGGCGCGTCTTCGGCAAGCAGTTCCTGGTAGTGGCGCGCCGCCCCGGTTCCGGGGCCTGAGGCAGTATCTTCGGCAGCGCATGATGCGCACCGCCCCGCCGTCGTTGCGGGAGGAGCGCTCGCTCTGGTCGGCCGGCCACGAGATCGTTGTCGGGATGGACGAGGTCGGCCGCGGCGCCTGGGCCGGACCGTTGAGCGTCGGCGCCGCGGTGCTGCCGAAGGAGCGCCGGGTGAACGGCGTACGCGATTCGAAGATGCTCACCGAGCGCGAGCGAGAGCGGCTCTTCGACCGCATAGCCGGGTGGTGTGAGGCGTGGGCGGTCGGGCACGCGTCGGTGGAGGAGTGCGAGACGCTCGGCATGTCGGCCGCGCAGCGACTGGCGGCGCAACGGGCGCTCGCCGGCCTCGGCGTGACGGTTGACCGGGTGCTGCTCGACGGCAACTGGGACTTCGTCGGCACGGGCAACGTGCAGCGGCTGATCAAGGGCGACGCTCGGTGCCTCTCCATCGCCGCCGCGTCGATCCTCGCCAAGGTCACGCGTGACCGCATCATGCGCGCCGAGGCTCCGCACTTCCCCGGCTACGACTTCGACCTCAACAAGGGCTATCCGTGCCCGAAGCACAAGGCCGCGCTGCGCGGATTCGGGCCGAGCGCCATCCACCGGCGCACCTGGGTGTTCATGCAGGGCCTGCCGTGGTACGCCGTGCAGCACGAGGTGGAGCCGCCGCCACCGCCTGCGCTCTTCTGACGTGCTCGACCGCGGCCGGCAGTGCGCGCGGTTAGACCGCGCAGGGTTGTCGTGGTGGTGAGCCGCGGATTGGTGCGCTGTAGGGGGGTTTGATGACGAGTTCGCCGTCGGGTTCGAGCCACGCGTCCCAGCCTTTTGCGTGGAGGCGGTGGTGGTGCCGGCTGCAGAGCAGAATCAGGTTCTTGGGGTTGGTGGGTCCGCCGCGTGAGAACCAGGTGACGTGGTGGCCTTCGCACCATTTGGGGGGCCGGTCACATCCCGGGTATCGGCAGTGTCGGTCGCGGACGACGAGGGCGTTCCACAGACCGGACGAAATGGTTCTGGTGGCGAGGCTGTAGTCGAGGAGCACCGAGTTCGCTCCGAGGACGGCGCGGTTGATGTTGCAGTCGCACAGGAGTCGGCTCAGGGTGGGGCTGTCGAGCGGGAGGCGGGTGTCGGCGATCTCGCCGACGAGGTGGTCGGTGCCGAGCGAGTCGCCGTTGATGACGATGTTCAGGTGCGGCCGGTTCCGCGTGCCGGTGTGGGTGTGCTGGTTGTCGAGGAAGTACCGGCAGATGTCGACGATGGCATCGGCGCGTCGTTCGCCGGGGAGGCGTGTCGAGTTGCTGTCGGTGACGACGCGGATGGCGGTGTCGATCACTGCGCCGCCTTCGGCTTCGAATGAGCCGTCGAGGTACCAGCGGCCGCCGAGCGTCTGGCTATGCGACGCGGTGCGCGGCGGATCGGCGGGCGGGTCGAGATCGATCTCGGCATCCGCGCGCTCGCGCCAGCGCAGCATGGCGGTGTGGGTGTCGTCGACACTCAACCCGACGAGGGAGGGAATGACCGCGGCTTCATGGGTTTCGAACAGGCCCCGGTGACGTTCGCGTACGCAGGCCAGGATCGCTTTTACCTGGCCCTGCGACAACTCGCCGGAGATCCACAGTTCGGCGAGCGTCGGGTACGAGCGGAGTTGGCGGGCGACGCGGGTGAGCGTGGCGGCGTCACCGGCCCACATGCCGCGGGCCTTGAGCCACGCGATCATCGACGTGGAGCCGTCGAGGTCCCACAGCAGACGCGTCTCGAACTTGTCGACCGCGGCGGCCAGCTTGGCGTGCAGCCGCCCGTACACCGCGACGGCGCGCGTGAGCGACGCGGCATCCACGGGGATCTCCAACTCGTCGATCTGCTCGGCCCACGCGTCGAACACGCGGTACTCCTTCACACTTGGATGGTGATGGAAGGGGGGCAGTGACGCCTGCCCACGAGCGTGCCCCCATTGTCTCAAACCACCGCTCAAATTACAAGGGTGTAATTAGGAAACTTCGCGCCGATACGTGACTGCTACGAGAGGCCCCTGGGAGCGCCGGAAACGGCCGCAAGGTGCGGTCCTGCACGTCGGTACCGACCGCCTATTCCCGCTTCCGCGCAACCACGATCGCCTTGTTGCGAAGGAGTCCGAGGCGCAGCGGCACCGCGACGAGCGACGCGAGCACGAGCTCCAGTAACCGGCCGAGAGGGGCGGACGGCACCCGATGTGTGAGGTAAATGTGGATGTACCTGCGCACCGGCCAACTCAGCTCGAGCTCACGTTTGTACGACTCGACCACGAACCCTGAACGCTCCAAGCTCGTTTGGAGTGCGTCGTCACTCCACAGCCGCAAATGGGCGATACTCACTCGCGTCTTGAGCCAGACCAAAGGGACACGGCGAATTCCGCGTCGGCAGAGCCATGCCGCCAAGGAATCCCACATGCAACGCCGTGGCGTATGGACGTACACAATCCCGCCGGGGGCCAGCACGCGATTGATCTCGCGAAACGTTTGGTTCGCATCAATCACGTGTTCAGCGACGTCGAGCATCACGGCGGCGGAGCACGACCCGGGTTCGAGTTCGTCCAGTTCTTTAACCACGCGTATCCCGCGCGCCTCAGCCCGGGCGAGCGGAACTGTCGAGAACTCCTGTCCGATCACCTCCGGCGGTCCGCCGCGCGCGAATTCCTCAAGAAAGTGGCCGAACCCGAAACCGACGTCCACTACCGGCAGGTCTGTCGGAGCGAGCAACGCGCGAAGGTCGGCTACCGCCCGCTCGGCCTTCGCGCGCGCCTCAAAATCCGTCGTCTCGTAATAGCTGTTCCACTCGGCGTCGTCGCCGCGTCCATAGACCACGTCTAGATCGGCGACCGTCACCTCGTTCGACACGTGAAGCAGCCGGCACGAGGTGCACTCGTTCACATCGAGCGGATCGATCGTCTCGAGGAACGGGTTTGGAATCTGGAGTCGCGGTGTCGACTCCGCATCGCACACCGGGCAGCGATCAACCATGCCCTCATTAGAGCGGAGTCGTGCACCCACCGAAGACCGCCTGTGCGCGAACTCGTTCGGGACGTTTCGCTTCGTGGCATCCTTCACCCATGCGCTGGGGTCGCGTTCTGGTGTTGTCTGCCGTCGTCGCGGTCCTTTCCGCGCCGCTCGCTCACGCCGATCATCTCGAGAAGACACTCGGCCCGAGCGAGCCCGCACGCGATTTCCCGGCGACGTTCCGCCCGCTGCTTCCCGTCGATAGCCAGGCGGTGTCAGCGACGAGCACGTGGAAGGACCCCCACGTCGGCGGTTGGGGCGGCGGGCCTGAGCCGTGCCCCGCGGGGCACGCACCGCGTCCGCCCGTGGTGTTCGTGCACGGCAACGCGTATGACGCAGGGTTCTGGCGGGCGACACCCACTGCCGACGGGTCGACCACGAACGTGCGCTCGTGGTTCCTCGCCAACGGCTGGTGCGCGGACGAGCTCTGGGCGATCAGCTACACCGGCTCGACTGGCTACACCACGTACAACGACGTCAACGTGGCCGACGTGCGTGACTTCCTCGCCGCAGTGCGAACATGGACGGGCGCCGCGGAGGTCGACGTCGTCGGCCACAGCCTTGGCGTCACAATCGTTCGCAAGGTGCTGCTAGACGGCTCGAAGCGCGGCGTGCATCGCGTCGGCGCGCGCCGCGCCGGTGTCCGCCGCGCCGGAATCCGCCGCGCCGTGCTCATCGCCGGTGCGAACCGGGGCACCACCTCGTGCCGCGGTTCGCGGACTGCGCACTACAGCCACGTATGCGACGAGGTGGAGCCCGGCAGCGACTGGCTGGCTGAGCTGAACAGTTTCGGCGACACCCTCCCCGGCATCGACTACTTGACGCTGCTCGATGGCACCGGCGTCGCCGACAACTTCTACTTGGGCCCCGATGCCAGCAGCCCGCGTCTTGACGGGGCGTGCAACCACAACCTGCCCTTCACGCTGCACCTCCCCCTGGCGCGTGGAAGGCAGGCCGTCACCGCGTACGGCACATGGCTCGGAGGTGGACCGCTGCCAAGTTGTGCCCGGCCGGTGTCGGTGTTTCCCTCGGTCGGGTAGCTGCGCCGCTAAGCCTTGGAAGCAACCCCGACGAGGCGGAGCAAGCGGGCGCACACGACGTCCCACGAGTAATGCTCACGGGCGACTGCTTGGCTCCTCCGCGAAAGCTCTTCCTGTAACGCGCGGTCTCGTGCAAGTGTCGTGAGCGCGTCTGCCATTGCCTGCCAGTCGCCGTCGGCCATGGCGATTACGCCCGCGTCGGTGAGAGGCGGCGCGGTCTCGGGGCCACGCATCCCCACTACCGGAAGTCCGCACGCCAGCGCCGCGCCCAGGGTGCCGCTGCGTGTCGTCAGCCCGCTGCGCACCATCAGGAACGCGTGACTGGCCGCCAACCGATCCCGTAGGTCGTCGGGAGGCAGAAACCCTGGCACGTCACACGTCACGCCGAGCCGGCCGAGGTCAGCGAGGAGCGAGGCGGGAGCTTCGTCCGACGCTCCCAAGAGCCTCAGTCGAAACGGCCCGATCCGATCGACAAGCGCCTCAGCCACTCTTGTAAGAGGCTCCCGCTCGTGCCGCGCGTTGCCGATTCCCTGGCCGAAGCACGCAACTGTGTAGAGGTCAACTGGAGGAACCCGATTTTTTCCACCGACGTTCGACGGTGACGGGCAGAGCACGACCCGGTTGGCAAGCGAACTGGTTACCCAGCTGAGCGCAACGGGGTTGACCGTGACGACGCCCGTGCCCGCCACGCGAACGGCGAGATGCAGACCGCATCCCTTGAGCGCCGAGCCGGCTCGGTAACGCAGCCGGTGCTGTCCGACGAGTCCCGGGTCGTGGAGCCAAAGCGTGACGGGGCCGCGCAGCCGAAACCACGCCACGAGCGCGAGGAAGCCGAATGGCAACCCGAGCCGGCTCCACGCCAAGTGGCTGTAGTGCAGGACTACACAATCGGGAGCGCCCCGGATCGAGTCGCGAAGAGCCCGGAGCCGTGAAGCGAAAGTGTTCCCCGCCCATGGAATGGCGACGACATCCGCGTCAATGTCGTGGTCCCGCAGGTGCTCAGCCAGACGGTTCGCGTGGTCGCGCACGCCGTCTGCCACCTTGCCGTCGTCCGCGATGACACAGACGATGTGCGGTCGATCGAAGGCGCTCTTCTCGCTCGGTTGGCTCACGTCGCGACACGATGCCGGCGCACGTACAGACGATTCGGTGGTGCGGCGGCGTCCGACTGTTCGACCAAATCGTGCGAGGCCAAAAGCTCCGCGATCTCCTTCACGGTCGCGCCTTGCCGCGCCAGGTGATCGGGTTCAATCTCGATCAGAACCGCACATTCGGATCCTGCAAGGACCCGGTCAGCTCCGCGCAGGAGGCGGAGCTCGGCCCCCTCGACGTCGACTTTGATCAGCGCGAGGCGCGCGTAGTCGTCGACCGGGAGTACGGCGTCGAGGCGCTGGGTCGTCACGACAGTTCGGTAACCACCCGTGGTCGATGCTGGCGCAAACGAGCTGAGGCCGTTGCCCGTCCCGTCGAATGTCACGAACTCCTCCTCGCCGTTCGCATCATCGAGCGCGAACTGTTCGACACGAACCCAGTCGTACCTGTTCAACGCGACGTTGCGGCGCAGACGTGTGGCCGCCGAAGGTGACGCCTCGAACGCCCACACGAGTCCAGCGTTGCCGACGCACTGCGCCGCCGTGAGCGTGAACTGACCGACGTTCGCGCCGGCATCAACAAAGACGTCGCCTGGTCGAAGCAGTTCGCGCACGAGATCGAGTGACGGATCGAAGGACCGGTAGCGGTAGAAGCCTCGGCCTTGCGCTGTGCTCAGATCGGCTTCGATACGCCCCCCAGGGAACGAAACCGCGGGGATGCCGGCGAAAGGAAGTGTTTGCCGAACGAGGCTCGCTGCGACCCGTGACGTGACTCGAATCGGTGAAGACCGAACTTCTTCGAGAAATCGCGAGGGCATCTACAGGTCCTCGACTCGACTGAACCTAGATCGACGACCGCGACTCGAGCCGGGCCTCGGCGATCGTGTCTTCGAGGATGTCGTCGAGCGTTCGCTTCGGCGACCACCCGGTGAGATCGCGCAGTTTCGTCGTGTCAGGAACGCGTCGCTGCATGTCTTCGAAGCCCGCTTCGTAGGCCTTGTCGTAGGGGATCAGTTCGACTTCGGACGTCGAGGCCGTGAGGGCGACGATCTTTTCGGCGAGGTCCATCATCGAGATCTCACCGGGCGAACCGATGTTGAACACGTCGCCGATCGCGTCGGGATGATCGAGGAGGCGAACAAGGCCGTCGATGATGTCGGCAACGTGGCCGAAGCACCTCGTCTGCGTGCCGTCGCCGAATACCGTGACGGTGTCGCCCGACAGCGCCTGGCGAACGAGTCGCGGGATGACCATGCCGTACGACGCGCTCTGGCGCGGACCGACCGTGTTGAACAGCCGCGCCACGACCGTCGGTAGGCCACGTTCCTTGTGGTAGGCGTAGCAGAGGACCTCGTCGACCGCCTTCGACGTCGAGTACGCCCAACGGGCCACGGTGGGCGAGCCGAGGATCCGGTCCGCCGTCTCGGCGAGAGCGCCAGCGCTGTTCTTGCCGTAGATCTCCGAGGTAGACGCCACGAGGATCTTGCGGCGGTACCGGTGCGCGGCCTCGATCACGATCTCCGACCCGCGGATATTCGTGGTCAGGCTCTTGAGCGGCTGCTCGACGATGAGCTTCACCCCGACGGCGGCGGCCAGGTGGACGATCACGTCGCACTCGTGCGCCAGTTCGTCGACCAGCTGGGCGTCGAGCACCGACCCCTGCACCAACCGGAAGTTCGCGTGGTGTCCAGCCGCGTCCAAGTTCGAGAGGCGGCCCGTCGATAGCGAATCGAGCGCCACGACGAAGTCACCGCGGTCGAGAAGAGTGTCAGTGAGATGAGAGCCAATGAACCCGGCCCCACCTGTGACGAGATAGGTGGTAGGCATCGCCGATCATCGTAGGTGCGGCTTGCCCTCGGTCGGACAATCAGGAGCCGCCTCCAGGTTTTGCGCGGGCGCTTTAGGCTGGAACGGTGGCCGCAGTGATCGTCCGGACGCTGCGCGTCTACCGCCAAGGGGTCGTCGTTGCGACCGCGATAGCGGTTTCGGTCCTCAGCGCGCTCGTGGTGCTCGCGAAGATCGATGAGATCGGGC
>Ga0183260_10004874_pt1 | contig 10607 bp, 13 predicted proteins | sample AntDrymUQ4972206_2_FD_129768 | JGI IMG/M metagenome (GOLD analysis project Ga0183260, IMG submission 129768) | Polar desert sand microbial communities from Dry Valleys, Antarctica - metaG UQ497 (22.06) (version 2) (version 2) | ecosystem: Environmental > Terrestrial > Soil > Desert | place...
GCCGAGCCCGCCGGCGCCGATGACCAGCACCTTCGCGTTCTTGAGGCGCTTCTGCCCAGACATCCCCACGTCGGGGATGATCAGGTGCCGGCTGTAGCGGCGCACCTCGTCGACGGTGAGCTCGTCGGCGGGCCCCACGATCGGCGCGAACGACACGGTGCATCTCCTCGGATCGGCGTGACTGGTGTGACTGGGTGAACGCCCACCACCCGGTCCATGTTCCCCAGCCCGCCCGACCAGTGGACGCACGTCCCGCGATCCGGACGGGCGCGGGCGGCCCGTCGCGGTCGTGACCTGCCGGTAGGGTTCACTGCGGCACCGGCGGTGCCGACCGACTGCGACGAGAGGGAGGATCGACCGTGACGGCGTACAACGAGCCCACGGCCCGTCCCCGCGGCGCCCGGATGCCGCGTCGGGAGCGGCGAGTCCAGCTGCTCGAGTCCGCGCTCGAGGTGTTCGTGGCCCAGGGCTACCACGCTGCCGCCATGGACGACATCGCTGAGCGAGCGGGCGTCTCCAAGCCCGTGCTCTACCAGCACTTCCCCGGCAAGCTCGATCTCTACACCGCGCTGCTCGACTCGTCGTGCGACGCGATCATCGACAACTGCCGCGCGGCCCTCGATTCGACCCACGACAACAAGCTCCGGGTCGCGGCCGCGATGGAGGCCTTCTACGAGTACATCGCCGGCCACGACGGCGCCTTCCGGCTGGTGTTCGAGTCCGACCTGACCAACGAGCCCGCCGTCCGCGCCGCGGTCGACCGCGTCACCAGTGAGTGCGCGGCAATGATCGCCCACGTCATTCATGACGACACCGGCCTTTCGGACGCAGCCGCCAACCTGCTCGCCGTCTCCCTCGTGGGAATGGCGCAGGTCAGCGCGCGGTTCTGGGTGACGGACGCTTCGGGGATCAGCCGGCCCGACGCCGTCGCGCTGGTTTCCGGCCTCGCTTGGCGCGGCATCCGCGGCTACCCGCTCACCGACGAGCACTGAACCAACCACGCACCCACACACGTTTCAAGGAGCCCGATGGAGATCAAGATCGGTGTGCAGCACTCATCCCGCGAGCTGGTGGTGGAGTCGAGCGCCACCCCCGAGGAGATCGAGAAGGAGATCGCCGATGCCCTCGCCGGCGACGGCTTGCTGGCGCTCTCAGACACCCGCGGCCGCCGGATCCTGGTGCCGGCCGCTCGCCTGTCCTACGTCGAGATCGGCGGCGGCGTCAGCGGTCAGGTCGGCTTCCGCCACTGACGCGCGACACGGCGCGGAGTTGCATCGAGTTCGTCGCCGTTCCATGCTCACGGGTAACGGTCGACTCACTCGACCTCCAACTGAAAGGTGTGGACCGTGGAGATCGGAACGATCCTCTTCTACCTGATCGTCGGGACCATCGTCGGCCTGCTGGGCAAGTTCCTCGCGCCCGGCGACAAGGACAACATCCCGTTCTGGCTGGTCATCGTCTGCGGCATCGGCGGCATGTTGCTCGGTGACGTGATCTACCGCGGCTTCGGCGGCAACGGCAGCGACGGACTCGACTGGGTCCAGGGGCTGGTCACCGTCCTCACCGCGATGGTGCTGGTCATCGTCGCGGCGATGGTCACCGGCCGCGCCAAGACCAGGACCTGATCCGCAGCCGAGGCGGTGGCCCAGTGGCGAACGGCTCTCACCATAAGGGTGAGCGCCGATCTACCACTGGCCCACCGACCTCGGTCAGGCGTCGAGGCCGAGCTTGGACATCCGGTCGGCGTGCTGCTCGGTGATCCGGGCGAACATCCGGCCGATCGCGGCCAGGTCGAGCGCCGGCCGGTCGACGCCACCGGCCAGCAGCGCCGACAACGCGTCCCGCTCCGCAGCGACCCGCTGGGCCTGCGTGAGCGCCTCTCCCATCAGCCGGCGTCCCCAGAGCGCCAGCCGGCCGCCCAGCTTGTGGTCGGCCGCGATGGCGGCCTGCACCCGGTCGATCACGAACGCGGAGTGCCCTGCGTCGGCCAGCGACGAAATCACGACGTCGCGGGTGCGCGGGTCGAGGTAGGCGGCAATCTCGCGGTAGAAGTCGGCGGCCAGCCCGTCGCCCACATACGCCTTGACGAGTCCTTCGTAGAAGTCCGACGGCGCCGTGTGCGTGTGGAAGCGGTCGAGGGCGGCCGTGAAAGGCGCCATGGCGGCGTACGGGTCGGCGCCGAGCTCGACGAGACGCGCCCGGAGCAGCTCGACGTGGCTGAACTCGCGGCACGCCATGCCCGCGATCGCCAGCTTGTCCTCCAGCGACGGCGCCAGCTTGGCATCCTCCGCCAGCCGCTCGAACGCCGAGATCTCGCCGTACGTGATCGCGCCGAGGAGGTCGACCACGGCCTCGCGGTAGGCGGTGTCCTCGAGTGCCCGCGACTCAGTGTGGGGCGCGGCGCTGCCGGAGGATTCAGTCATGCGCGCAGCGTACCGATAGGATGGCGACAGGAAACGACGCCCGGGGACCACTCCCGGGCCTTGCTCGTCGCCGGTCCTCGGCGATCCGGATGTGCGCGGCTGAGCCCAAGAAATCAGCCGCTGGCTGACTCACCCACGCTCACCGAAAGCGAACCGAACACTTGACTACCTTCCGCGAACTCGGGGTCCTCCCCGAGATCTGTGACTCCCTCGAGCGCGCCGGCATCACCACGCCGTTCGCGATCCAGGAGATGACCCTGTCCGTCGCCCTCCTGGGCACCGACCTCATCGGCCAGGCCCGTACCGGCACCGGCAAGACGCTGGCCTTCGGCATCCCACTGCTGCAGCGCTCGGTCGCGCCCAAGGATCCCGACTACGCCGAGATGCCGCAGGGCAAGCCGCAGGCCCTGATCGTCGCCCCGACCCGTGAGCTCGCTCTCCAGGTCTCGAAGGACCTCGCGCTGGCCGGCCAGGACCGCGGCCTCCGCGTCCTGACCGTCTACGGCGGGGTCGGCTACGACACCCAGCTCGACACCCTCAAGGCCGGCGTCGACGTCGTCGTCGGTACGCCGGGTCGGCTGATCGACCTCGCCGACCGGCGTGCGCTCGACCTGTCCCACGTCCACGCCCTCGTCCTCGACGAGGCCGACGAGATGCTCGACCTCGGCTTCCTCCCCGACGTCGTCAAGCTCCTCAGCAAGACGCCCGAGACCCGGCAGACGATGTTGTTCTCGGCCACCATGCCGGCCGCCATCGTGGCGCTGGCGCGCACGCACATGCGCCACCCGATGAACATCCGGGCCGAGTCGTCGTACGAGAACGCGACGGTCCCCGCGACCGCGCAGTTCATCTACCAGGTCCACGACCTCGACAAGCCGGAGATCATCGGGCGGGTGCTCCAGGCCGAGGACGTCGGCAAGATCATCGTCTTCACCCGCACCAAGCGGCAGGCCCAGCGCATCGCCGAGGACCTCGAGGAGCGCGGCTTCAAGTCCTCGCCACTCCACGGCGACATGGCGCAGGTCTCCCGAGAGAAGGCGCTGACGAGGTTCCGCGAGGACAAGATCCAGGTGCTGGTCTGCACCGACGTCGCGGCCCGCGGCATCGACGTGCAGGGCGTCTCCCACGTCATCAACTACTCCTGCCCGGAGGACGACAAGATGTACATCCACCGGATCGGCCGCACCGGCCGGGCCGGCGCCACCGGCACCGCCATCACCTTCGTCGACTGGGCCGACCTGGCCCGCTGGAAGATGATCAACAAGACGCTCGACCTGCCGTTCCACGAGGTGCCCGAGACCTATTCGACGTCTGAGCACCTCTTCCACGACCAGGGCATCCCGCCCGGTACCAAGGGCCGCGTGGTCCCTCCGGCGCCGCGTGAGAAGACCGAGCGCCCCGACCGCGGTCGTCGTTCCGACGAGCGTTCCTCGGAGCGTCCGGCCCGCAGCGACCGCAACCGCAGCCGCAGCCGCACCCGCAGCGGCGAGCCCGTCGAGGGTGGGGCGGCCGTCGCCGCCGAGTCGCCGTCCGGAGGCTCAGACAACCGGAACCCTTCGACAGGCTCAGGACAGCGCCGTCGCCGCCGCCGTTCGTCCGGCTCAGGCAGCGCCCCTACCACCGACTGAGGCGTCAGAGCGTGACGACGACCGTCGCGCCGAGCTGGGCGAAGTCCCACATCGCCTTCGCGTCCGCGGTCTTCTGGCGGATGCAGCCGTGCGAGGTCGGGGTGCCGAGCTCGTCGACGGTCTGCACGTGCTCGCCGCCGTTGACGGGGATGTCGTGGAAGCCGATCGCGGCGCCGGTGTCGCCCTGGGTGAAGCGGACGAAGAACTTCATGGTGCCGGAGTCGTCGATGCCAATCGCGTTGAGCGAGCGTGAGTAGACCTGGAAGGTGCCGGGGTCGAGGTTGTCCGTCAGGCTGCCCGACACCAGGTAGGTACGCCGGACGCCGCCGTTCGGGCCGATCAACCAGACCCGCTGCTGACCCTCGCTGAACACAACCCGCCGACCGGTGCCGGAGTCGGCCGGTAGCAGGTCTGCGGCGGTGACGCGGCGGCGCTCCCCCGGTGTCGAGACCGACCGCTCCGAGCCCGTGGTGGCCGGCTCGTCGTCCACCTCAAGGGAGTGAGGCCGCGGGTCGGCCGCGGCCGGCGCGATCGTCCCGCGCGGCGCGGGCTCCTGCGCCGCGGACGGCAGTACCCCGAACCCGCCCAGCAGCGCCACCGACGTCACGCCCAGTGACGAGAACGCCGCCGCCATCCGCCCGTAGCGCGGCCGGACCTGGCGGCGGTGGGTGGTCATCGCTTCAGCTCCCCGCCCGCGTGATCAGGGCGGCGGCCACCTCGCGGTAGGCCTTCGCGCCCTTGCTGGTGCGGCTGGTGGCGAGGATCGAGCGGCCCCGCGCGGGCGCCTCGGCGAACTTGATCGTCTTCGGGATCGGCGGCTCGATCACGTCGAGCTCGTAGGTCTCCGAGATCGTCTCGAGCACGGTCCGGGCATGGTTGGTGCGGCCGTCGTACAGCGTCGGCAGCACGCCCCAGACCTCGAGCTTGCGGTTGGTGAAGCGGCGTACGTCGTGGACCGTGTCGAGCAGCTGGCCGACACCGCGGTGGGACAGCGTCTCGCACTGGAGCGGGATCAGCACGCCCTGGGCAGCCGTCAGCGCCGCGACCGTCAGCACGCCCAGCGAGGGCGGGCAGTCGAGGATCACCCAGTCGTAGCCGGCCTCCGCGTCGTCGAGCAGCTCGAGAGCCGCCTTGACGGCGTGCTCGCGGCCGGTCCGGGTGAGCAGGTCGGCCTCGGCGCGGGCCAGCTCGATGGTGGCCGGCAGCAGGTCGACGCCGTCCTCGGTCGCGATGATGACCTCGGTCGGGTCCAGGCCCTTGGTCAGCACGTGGTGGACCGAGACCTCGAGATCCTCCGGATCGATGCCGAGGGAGAACGTCAGGCACGCCTGCGGGTCGAGGTCGACGAGCAGCACCCGCTGGCCGAGCTCGGCCAGCGCCGCTCCGATGGAAGCGACCGAGGTGGTCTTGGCGACGCCGCCCTTCTGGTTGGCGACGGCGAGGGTGGTGGTCATGGTGAGAACCATCATGCCGGAGCGGGTTGCCGGATTCGGGACGACACCGGTTCGATGGACGCATGAGTCACACGGACCCTGCCAATGACTGGGCGCTGGTCACCGGCGCCACCGCCGGTATCGGCCTCGAGTTCGCGCGACAGCTGGCCGCCCGTGGCCATGACCTGGTGCTCGTCGCACGCGACGCGGACCGGCTGGCGCTGGTCGCCGGGGAGCTCCGGCGTACGGGGCGCGAGGTCGAGGTGCTGGCGGCCGACCTCACCGACCGCGACCAGCTCGCCACCGTCGAGGCCCGGGTCGCCGACCCGGAGCGCCCGGTCGAGCTGCTGATCAACAACGCCGGGTTCGGGCTCAAGGGCCGGTTCCTCGACAACGACGTCGACGACGAGGAGCGGATGCTCGACATCCTCGTCACCGCCCCGTTGCGGCTCTCCCACGCGGCCCTGCGTGCCCAGACCGCCCGCGGCCGCGGCGGCCTGATCAACGTCTCGAGCGTCGCCTCCTTTCTGCCTCGCGGCACGTACGGCGCCGCGAAGATGTGGCTGAACCGGTTCGGGCAGTGGGCCGCGGCCGAGTACGGGCCGCGCGGCGTCACGGTGATGACGCTGTGCCCCGGATTCGTGAAGACCGAGTTCCACGAGCGGATGGGCGTGGTCCGCGGCAGCGGCTTCATGTGGCTCGAGGCCGACTTCCTCGTGCGCGAGGCGCTCGCGGACTACGACCGGGGTCGCGTCTTCTCGGTGCCGGGCCGCCAGTACCGGGCGATCCGCGCCGTGACGCTGGTCGTGCCGACCCGTGCGCTGCTGCGATTCCAGTCGATGGGCCGCACATAGCGCCGAGTCTGGAGTGAGTTTGCGCCGACTCGCGCTGCTGGTCTGTCGAGGGCCTAGCCGTCGCCGGCGATGAAGGCCCGCACCGAGTCAGCCACGAGCTGGACGGCGATCGCTGAGAGCAGCAGGCCGGCGATGCGGGTGATGAGCAGGACGCCGGACTCGCGGATCACCCGCAGGATGGGCAGGGAGTAGCGCATCGCGGCCCACAGGCTGGCGTGGACCAGGATCACGCCGAGCGCCACCGAGACGAACGGGGCCAGTCCGTCGATGTCCTCGACGAAGAGCATCACCGCGACGATGGCGCCGGGTCCGGCGAGCAGCGGAGTACCGAGTGGGACCAGCGCGACGTTGGTGCCGGCCGCCGCGGTCGGCTCCTGCTCGTTGCCGGTCAGCAGTTCGAGCGCGACCAGGAGCAGCAGCAGTCCGCCGGCCCCCTGCAGCGCCGGCAACGAGATGTCGAGATAGTTGAGGATCTGCTGGCCGAAGAAGGCGAACAGGCTGATCACGAAGAACGAGACCGCGACCGCCTGCCAGGCTGCGCGGCGGGCCGAGGCCTCCGAGCGACCACCGGTCAGGGACAGGAAGATCGGAACGGTGCCGACCGGGTCCATGATCACGAACAGGGTCACGAACACCTCGACCAGCAGCACAGTGTCGAGCACGGAGTCCACGGAGTCAGCCTAGAGCCGTGCAGACCGGTGGTTGACTGGGATCCATGACAGACGGCTGGGGCCGGGTCGAGCGGCCCGATGCCGAGATCTGGTACCACGACACGACCTCCGACCTGCCCGTCCTCGTGCTCCTCCACGGCCTCGCCGGCTACGCCCTCGAGTGGGGCGCCACCATCGCGGCGCTCCGCTGCGACTACCGGGTGATCTCGGTCGAGCAGCGCGGCCACGGCAGCAGCACCCGGCGGCCCGACGACGTCTCCCGGGCGGCGTACGTCGCCGACGTGGTCGCCGTGCTCGACGACCTCGGCGCAGCCGCAGTGCCCGTGGTCGGGCACTCGATGGGCGGCCACACTGCGATGCTGCTGGCCGCCCACCACCCGGAGCGGGTGAGCCGGTTGGTGATGGTCGAGAGCGGCCTCGGGGGCGGTGACCCCGTCGAGGTGAACGGCATGTCGGGCTGGCTGCGGAGCTGGCCGACGCCATTCGCGGACCGCGACGCGTTCCTGGCGTTCTTCGGCGGCGGCCGCGGCGTCGCGGAGGGTTGGGCCGACGGCCTGGAGGAACGTCCCGACGGGCTGTGGCCGCAGTGGGACGCCGGCACGCTGGCCTCGGCGCTGGCCGGGGTGGCCGAGCGCGAGTACCTCGACGAGTGGTCGTCGGTGCGCGCGCCCACCCTGCTGGTCCGGGGCGAGCACGGCGCGATCCCCGAGCGTCAGGTCGAGAGCATGTGTGCGCTGCGCCCAGACACCGAGCTGGCCGTCGTCAGCGGCGCCGGGCACGACCTCCACCTGGAGGCGCCGGACGCGCTGCAGCCGGTGCTGGCCCGGTTCCTGGTGCCCCGCTGACTACCAGACCGGCCCGGGACCTTCGATCGGCATCTCGACCAGGTGAGGCCCGTCTCCGGCGACGTCCCGCAGGATCCACTCGTCCTTCATCAGCAGCACCGCCGACGCCGGCAGCAGCACGATCCAGAGCCAGCGCCCGGCGGCCTCGCCAGCCACGACCGAGCGGTCGAGCTCCCCGGCCGCGGTGCTGGTCGACACCGGCCACAGCGGGACCCCCTGGCTGCCGATCCGGATCCGGACCGCCGGTGGCCCCTGACCGAAGCCGTGGCCGGGATCGGCGCTCGGCAGGCCCGCGCAGCGACCACCCAGTCCGACGCCCGCCTCCTCCGCGACAACCAGCACGTCGACGCGACCGTCCGGTTCGGTGGTCCCGGTGCAGCAGGTGACCGTAGCCGCGGCGCGGCCGGAGGCGCCGGCGACCACACCGAAGTCGGAGACCCGCCAGCCCGCGGCCATCGGCCACGGCAGGTAGGTCGGAAACCCGTCGGCGTGCCGCAGGTGGGTCGCGAAGGCGTCGTACGACGGCGTCTCGGGTCGCCACAACGGCGGCTGGGCGCCATGGTGGAGACACTCACCGCCGGGTGAGGAGAGTCGCTCGCGGCACCGCGGGCACCAGGCGCTCAGGGTCATGGGTTCACGGTCGTGAACTCGCCGCGCCTCGTCAAGGGTGGCGTCAGGCGTTCCAGCGCAGGATGACCGGTGTCTCGCGTTCGTACCCGAGCACGGAGACCGTCGCCGTGTCGAGCCGGAAGCCACGGCCGTCGCGCACCGGCAGGCCGAGCCAGCGGGCGGTGAGGGCCCGCAGCGCGTGGCCGTGGCCGAAGACCAGCGCCCGTTCCGGGCCAGAGCGCAGCCGCTCGACGACCCGGTCCAGACGCTCGGTGACCTGCTCGGCGTCCTCGCCGCCCGGCGTCGGGTGGGTCCAGACCGACCAGCCGGGCACGGTCTCGCGGATCTCGGCGGTGGTGATGCCCTCGTAGTCGCCGTACGACCACTCGACCAGGCCCTCGTCGACCTCCGCGTCCGCATGACCGGTCAGCTCAGCCGTGCGCCCGGCCCTCCGCCTCGGGCTGGTGAGGACGAGGTCGAACGCGACATCGGCCAGCCGTGGCGCCAGCGCGGCTGCGGCTTCCTCGCCGACCGAGGTCAGCGGAAGATCGGTGGTGGAGGTGTGGCGGTGGTCGCGGCTCCACTCGGTCTCGCCGTGCCGAACGAGCCACACCTCGACGCCGGCGGTCATGAGCCGGACCGGTGCGACCGGGCGAACATTCGGGCCAGTGCCGCGATCGCCGCCTGCGACACCTCGACCTCGTCGACCTCGGGCATCAGCCCGCTCGCGTCGGGCCCGGGCAGCAGCAACTCTGGCTCGCCATGGAGCCGGAAGCCACCGGCGCGGAGCCGGTCGAGCTGGCGGTGGGACTCCTCGGTCACCCAGCCGAGATGCTCGTTGGGCAGCGGCAGCCGGGCTGACGCCTCGCGCGGCAGCACCCCCGACACGATCGGGATCCGTACGCCGGGGTAGTAGTCGGCCTCGTAGTCGTCGAACGCCGGAGGCAGCGCCCCGTTCAGCCGCCGATAGACCTCCGCCTCGACCGCGCCGAACGAGGCGTTGATGCGGTTGGTGGGGACGTCGACCGACTCGGCCGGAATGCCGACGATCTCGCAGAACTGCCGGGTGCCCGCGTCGAGCGGGCGTGACGGGCTCACCAGCACGTGGATCCGGCCGGCAGGGATCTCGGCGGCCCAGCGCTCGGCCATGCCGGCGAAGTCCTGGCGCAACCAGAAGTGCTCAGCACTGGGGCCGCGTCGGTCGCGCACCTCGGCCAGCCAGGTCGGGTAGTCGGTGGTGAGGCGGTGCTTGAGGAACTGCTGGTACTCCGAAGGCACCTGGCGCGCCCACGTGCGGGCGGTGATCACGACCGACAGCTCGAGCCCTGCGTCGCGGGCCACCTGGTGCAGGAGTCCGATCCGCTCCCCGTCGAGCTCGGCGAGGTCCTCGTTGCTGACCAGCAGCCTGTCACCGGGTGTCGACTCGAGCAGCGGGACCAGCTTGCGCAGCCGGCGCTTGCGGATTCGTCCGACGTACCCCTTGCTGGCGACCCAGCCCAACGGGCGGAGCACCTGGCTGACGTGTGCCTGGCGGCCAACCAACGGCAGTCCCACTCCCGCCGCGAGGACGTCGTCGACCGAGCGCCACAACCCACGCTGCAGAGCCGAGGTCCCGGTCTTGCTGGCCCCGACGTGGATGTGCAGATGCCGCTGGCTCACGTTCAGGAACCTACCGCCCGGATTGAGGGTCACTTTCCAGCAGGTCCGGGCCAGCTCTTGTCCGGCTGCGGCACCGGCCGGCCGGGCTGCTCGCCACCGCGAGCTTCGAGGTAGTTGTCCTTCGGCACCATCACCTTGCGCCGGAAGATGCAGACCACCTGGCCGTCCTGGTTGTAGCCGATGGTCTCGACGTGGACGACGCCCCGGTCGTCCTTCGACGTCGACTCCCACTTGTCGAGCACGGTCGTCTCGCCGTACAGCGTGTCGCCGTGGAAGGTCGGCGCGACATGGCGCAACGACTCGATCTCCAGGTTGGCGATGGCCTTGCCCGAGACGTCGGGCACCGACATGCCGAGCAGGATGGAGTAGACATAGTTGCCAACGACCACGTTCTTGCCGAATTGGGTCGTCTCGCCCGCGTAGTGCTGGTCGAGGTGGAGCGGGTGGTGGTTCATGGTGAGCAGGCAGAACATGTGGTCGTCGAA
>Ga0183260_10004875_pt1 | contig 10606 bp, 8 predicted proteins | sample AntDrymUQ4972206_2_FD_129768 | JGI IMG/M metagenome (GOLD analysis project Ga0183260, IMG submission 129768) | Polar desert sand microbial communities from Dry Valleys, Antarctica - metaG UQ497 (22.06) (version 2) (version 2) | ecosystem: Environmental > Terrestrial > Soil > Desert | place...
CCAGCGGAGGTGGGCGTCAAGCTCGCGCAGCGCCCGGTCCAGCGGCTCCCACAACACCTCGACCTCGGTCCAGTCGTCGCCGCGGCGGACCGAGCCGGTGACCCGGAGGGAGCGGTCGTAGCCGCCGCTGGTGGCGGTCCCGACGAGGTCGAAGAGGCGGGCGAAGATCCGGGCCGCGCCCGTTCGCACCGCGTCGGCGACGGTGACCGCGGTCGCCACCCGCTCGGCGGCGACGGTGGCGCGGCGGCGGGCGGCGTCGTCCCCGGCCGCGCGGCCGAGGAAGGCGGCGACGGTGGCGAGGGAGCCGCCGAGCACCGCCCCGTCGCGGCGGAGGACGCTGCCGGCGAACTCCTCCAGGTCGCGCTCGGCGACGGCGTAGCCGAACTGGTTGGTCGCCTGGTCCTCCAGGTGGTGCGCCTCGTCGACGACCAGGTGCTCGTACTCCGGCAGGATCCGGCTGCCGGCCATCACGTCCGACAGGAGCAGCGCGTGGTTGACGATGACCAGATGGGCAGCCTCGGCCCGCCGCCGCGCCCGGTAGAGGAAGCACTGGTTGCGCTGCTGGAAGACACAGCGGGAGGCGACGCAGCGGCCCTCCTCCTCGGCGACGTGGCGCCAGGCGAACTCCTCGTCCGGCGCCAGCCGCAGTTCGGCCCGGTCGCCCGTTTCCGTCTGGCCGAGCCAGGCGAGGATCTTGGCCTTGAGTCTAGCTTCCGCTGGGTCGAGCAACGGCTGCCGCAGCCAGGCGAACCACTGGCGGAGGCAGAGGTAGTTGGAGCGGCCCTTGACGACCGCCGCCGCGAACGGCGAGGCGGCCTCGCCGCCGCCGAGCGCGTCCCGCAGATCGGGCAGGTCCTTGCGGTAGAGCTGATCCTGGAGGGCGAGGGTGTTGGTGGAGACGACGACGGTCTCGCCCTTGGCGATGGCGTGGAGCGCGGCCGGCAGGAGGTAGGCGAGGCTCTTGCCGGTGCCGGTACCGGCCTCGACCAGCAGCCGCTCGTCGCGCCCCAGCGTCCGCGTCACCGCCAGCGACATCTGCTCCTGCTGGGGCCGCCGCTCGTACCCGTCGACCGTCCGGCTGAGCGGGCCATCGGGGGCGAAGGCGGCGGCGACGCGGGTCGGCTCGATGCCGCCTTTGGCTCCCGTCAGCCGCAGCGACTCCGGGCGCTCGCGGGGGGTCAGGAAGGCCATCTCGTGGGGGCCGGAGGCGCCATCGCCAACGGCGAAGAGGGGACCCGTCGGTCGCCGCGCCGCCGCCCGCGCGAAGAGATCGGCCTCGGCCATGCCGCCGGTGCGGGTTGTTGCCGCCAGCAGCTCGAGGGTGGCCGGGTCGAAGGCGTCGATCCGCTCCAGCAGGCGGCGGAAGACGCGGCTCGTCGTCAGGGCGTCGGCCAGCGCCCGGTGCCCCGGCTCCGGCGTCTCGCCGAGCGCGACGGCGATCCCGCCCAGGGTGTAGGCCGGCAGGTCGTGCAGCAGCAGCGTCGCCAACTGGTAGGTGTCGTAGACCCGGTTCGGCAGGAGCACCCCGGCGGCCTCGACCATCCCCAGGTCGTACGCCACCGACTGACCGACGATCCCCCGACCGGCGACCAGCCGCCGCACCGTCGGCGCCACTTCCGGCCACGCCGGGGCGGCGCCCAGCTCGGCCGGGTCGATTCCGGTCAGGGTGGCGATGTCGAGCGAGAGGCGCGCCCGCGGCCGAACGAGGGAGGAGAAGCGCTCCCGCTCCCCCTGCTCGTCGAAGACGACGAGGGCGACCTCGACGATCTCGCCCCGCGCCGGATCCATCGCGGTCGCCTCGATGTCGAGCGCGACGAACTGGTCCGTCACGGCGTCGCTCGGGCCGGCGACCAGCTAGGCTCGGCGGAGGGTGCCATCGGCCAAGCGGTCGCCGAGCTCCAGGGCGAGCAGCGCGAGCTGGGCCAGCCCGGTCGCCAACGGCTCGGTCTCGATGTACTCGTCCTCGCGGTGGACGTTGCCGCCGCTGGTCAGACCAATGCAGACAGCGGGGACGCCGCGGGCGAGGGCGACGTTGGCGTCGGTGCTGGAGGCGTCGTAGGCGGTCTCGACGCCGAGGGCGCCGAGGACCACAGTCGCGACGCGGACGACATCGCTGTCCAGGGGCGCCTCGCCCGCCGGCCGCTCGCCGAGCGTCTCGACCGCGAAGCTCACCCCGTCCCGACCCGCTCCGTCCACCACCCGGTCGACCTTCTCGGCCAGCCGCGCCAGAGAGGCCGCCTCGACGGAGCGAAGGTCGACCAGGCAGGAGGCGGTCGGCGCGATCGAGTTGACCGAGATGCCGCCCTCGACCACGCCGACGTTGAGCGTCGTCTTTGGCGACCACGGCAGCGTGATGGCGTCCAGGTCGGCGATCAGCTTGGCGAGGGCGTGGAGCGCGCTCGGCCGCCCGAAGTCACCCCAGGAGTGACCGCCGGGGCCGGTCGCCGTGATCCGCAGCCGCTTGCTGCCGACGGCGACGTGGGTGACGCGGCCGAGGTTGTGGCCCTCGACGGCGACGACGGCGCCGATCCGGGGGTGGGCGTCCATCACGGCGCGGATGCCCCGCAGGTTGCCGAGACCCTCCTCGCCGACGTTGCCGGTCAGGAGGATGTCGACCGGCGGCGTTTCGGCGGCGGCGCGCAGCACCGAGGGAATCGCCAGCACGGCGGCGACGCCGACGCTGTTGTCGCCGACGCCGGGCCCATGCATCCGAGAGCCGGCGACGGCGATCGGCAGGGGCGTCCCGCGGGCGAAGACGGTATCGAGGTGGGCTGCCAGCAGCACCGCCGGGGCCTCGCTCCCGCGCCTCCGCCCGGGGAGCGTCACGACGACATCGCCCAGATCGTCGACCCTCGGCTGGAGCCCAGTCTCGGCGAACAGCGAGCGGACGAACGCGCTCCGCTCGCCCTCGTCGCCCGTCGGCGCGGGCACCGCGGCGATCCGCTTTGTCCACTCGATCACGGACGGCACGGCGGCGGCGGCCGCGGCGGAGACGGCGGCGACGCGGTCGGCGGCGGGGGGCTTCAAACGGCCTCCTGGGTGGAGCGGGCGTCCAACCGGCAGCCCAGACCCGCCGTGGCATGCGGGGTGGGCAGCAGTATAGCCAAAGGGATCCGACCGCGCCCGAATCCGGCGTTGCCGTGCCGGTTTTGGGTGGCCGCTTCGCCTTGACACGCCTCCCTGCTGCGTCTAGCGTTGCCATGTCGGGTGGCGCCGCAAGTTCCCCGATCTTGCCCCTGCGGGACGCGCTCGAGGGGCGGTGCAGCCGGGCGACCCGGTCCCGGCGGCGCTCCGGAGGTTCCTGTCCATGGCCTATCACCGCTTCGACGCGGTCATCGTCGGTGCCGGCGGGGCCGGCCTGATGGCGGCCATCCAGCTCGCCGGCAAGGCGAACATCGCCGTCGTCAGCAAGCTCTACCCGCCCCGCTCCCACACCGGCGCCGCCCAGGGCGGGATCAGCGCCGCCCTCGGCAACACCGAGGAAGACCACTGGCAGTGGCACATGTTCGACACCGTCAAGGGCGGCGACTACCTCGTCGACCAGGACGCCGCCGAGGTGCTCGCCCGGGAGGCGGTCGACGCCGTGCTCGAGCTGGAGCACATGGGGCTGCCGTTCAACCGGACCCCGGACGGCCGGATCGACCAGCGCCGCTTCGGCGGCCACACCCGCAACTTCGGCGAGGCCCCCGTCCGCCGCGCCTGCTACGCGGCCGATCGCACCGGCCACATGATCATCCAGACCCTCTACCAGCAGGGGATCAAGCACAACGTCAACTTCCTCGACGAGCACCACCTGCTCGACCTGCTCTTCACCGACGACGGCATCGCCTGCGGCTGCGTCACCTACGAGATCAAGACCGGCGAGATCCACACCATCCACGCCAAGACCGTCCTCGTCGCCACCGGCGGCTACGGCCGGGTCTGGAAGATCACCTCGAACGCCCTCGCCGGGACCGGCGACGGGGTGGCCGTCGCCTACCGCCGCGGCGTCCCCTTGATGGACATGGAGTTCTATCAATTCCACCCGACCGGCATCTACAAGCTCGGCGTCCTTCTCTCGGAGGCGGCCCGCGGCGAGGGCGGCATCCTCCGCAACGGCGACGGGGAGGCGTTCGCCGCCCGCTACGCGCCGACGCTGGGCGACCTCGCCCCCCGCGACATGGTCTCCCGCTTCATCTACCAGGAGGTGAAGGAGGGCCGCGGCGTCAACGGCGAGGACTACGTCTACCTCGACTTGACCCACCTGCCGCCGGAGCTGATCGACGAAAAGCTGCCCGATATCACCGACTTCGCCCGGACGTACCTCGGGGTCGAGCCGAAGACGGAGCCGATCCCGATCCAGCCGACCGCCCACTACGCGATGGGCGGCATCCCGACCGACATCGAGGGGCGGGTGATCCGCGACGAGCTGGCGACGCCGATCCCCGGTTTCTACGCCGCCGGCGAGTCGGCCTGCGTCTCCGTCCACGGCGCCAACCGGCTCGGCACCAACTCGCTGGTCGACCTCGTCGTCTTCGGGCGGCGGGCCGGCAAGCACATGCTCGGCTTCATCGAGGGCAACGGTCTGCCGCCCCTGCCGACCGATCCCGAGTTCGCCGCCCGCGCCCAGCTCGCCGACCTCCTCTCGCGGCCGAAGGGCATCCGCGCCGCCGAGATCCGGGAGGAGATGCAGGAGCTGATGATGGACAAGATCTCCGTCGTCCGCGACGAGACCGGGATGACGGCGGCGAAGGAGCGGATCGGCGAGCTGCGCCGGGCGTTCGCCAACTGCGCCATCGACGACAAGGGGACCACCTTCAACACCGACCTCCTGGAGGCCCACGAGCTCGGCTGCATGCTCGACTGCGCCGAGGCGACGATCGAGGGAGCGTTGGCCCGGACGGAGAGCCGGGGCGGCCACTACCGCGACGACTACCCGAACCGGGACGACGCCAACTGGCTCGCCCACACGTTGGTCTATCGTGGCTCCGGCGGTCTGGAGATGCGGAAGAAGCCGGTGACGATCACCGAGTTCCAGCCAAAGGAGCGGAAGTACTGACGTGGAATACACACTGCGGATCAAGCGCTACAACCCGGACGTGGATGTCAAGCCGGCGTTCAAGGAGTACACCCTCGACCTCGCGCCGACGGACCGGGTGCTCGACGGCCTGAACGCGATCAAGTGGCACGACGACGGCACCCTGACCTACCGCCGCTCCTGCGCCCACGGCGTCTGCGGCTCCGACGCGATGCGGATCAACGGCCGCAACCGGCTCGCCTGCAAAGTGCTGATGCAGGAGTTGGGCAAGCGGGTCACGATCGAGCCCTTGATCGGGTACACGGTGGTCAAGGACCTGGTCGTTGATATGGACCAGTTCTTCGCCAGCTACAAGGCGGTGAAGCCCTACCTGATCGCCGACGAGGCGCCGGGCGCCAGCGAGCGGCGGCAGTCGCCGGCGCAGCGGGAGCGCTACGACGACACGACCAAGTGCATCCTCTGCGCCGCCTGCACGACCGCCTGCCCGATCACCTGGACGAACGAGAACTTCGTCGGTCCGGCGGCGATCGTCAACGCCCACCGCTTCATTTTCGATAGCCGCGACCAAGGCGGGCCCGAGCGCCTGCGAATCCTGAACGGCCAGTCCGGCGTCTGGCGCTGCCGGACAATCTTCAATTGCACCGACGCCTGCCCACGCGGGATCGAGGTGACCAAGGCGATCGAAGAGGTCAAGCGGGCGTTGCTGTACGAGCAGGTGGTCTAGGCGCGACGCTAAAGGGAGCGCCGAGTTGACCTACGGGAGGCACAACGGTGGGTGGTCTCGTATCCGCGCTCTTCTCGCCGCCGCCGCTCGAGGACGTGGTCGGCCCGGTCTGGCTGGTCTACCTCGTCGTCTTCGCGGCCGGGTTCGTCCTCAGCGTGGCGGCGGAGGGCGACGGGCTCGCCCGCGTAGTGCCGCACCCGGCGGCCCGACGCGCGGTCGCCCGCTATGCGACGGCGGCGGCGGCCCTCTTCGGCGCCGGGCTCTTCTTTTTCGGCATCCGCGCCCTCCAGATCGACCCGTTCCGCTTCGCGGCGCCGATTTGGCTCCTGCTGTGCCTGGTCGCCGTGGTCGCCTACCTCGCCTGGGCCTGGGGCCGCCTCCGCCGCGAGATGCCGGCGGCGCCCGCCGCGGCCGATCGGGTGGACGCCACCGGGGATGGCTGGGCGACCGCTCCCGCCGGGACGCCGGATGGCTCCGCTCGGTCGTCGTGATTCACGATCGTCATGATTCACTGCGGTCCGAGAATGGAGAACGCCCCGCTCTTCTCAGAGCGGGACGTTCGTGAAAGGGCCGTGCACCCCCTGTCGACCGCTGGCATACGGCTTGTCGACGCTCGGTGGCTCCGGGCAGGCAACCCCACGCACCCGGGGAGTCCGACTTACGGCTGCTACCTTCCGGTCCTGACCGAGTTCGCCGTTCCCCGCCGCGCGGGACCCTTCCATCAACGCTCCGTGGCGCCGCCAGTCCCGCAGGACAGGACCTCGAGGGGGAGTTCGATCCCGCTATGGCGGATTGCGGGTGCAGGGCACCGCCAACTCCCCATCTAGCACGGCTCGGAGCAGTGTAGTCGCGGCGCTGCCGAAGCGTCAAAGCCGAGGGGAATGGCGGCTGTCGCCGCTCCCCGCCGTGGCACACACCGTGCAACCGGGGGACCACACGATTTGTGCGGTCTTGGGTCGGGGAGAGTTCAGATGCAGACGCTGCTCTACGTGTCGCCGATGACAACCGGCGACGAGGCCGCCGTGCACAAGGCCCACGAGGCATTCCCGTCGGAGACCCTGACCTGGGGGATCGGGGTCGAGCGAGTCGTGGCCTTCATCGGCAGCGGGTTCTACGCCCTGGAGCTGACGATCGCGGACGGCGATGTCCAGGAGAATCTCCACGCCTTCCTGGCGGCGCCGGAGGTGCGGGCGCTCTTCGCCGCTCTCCGCCCCCACGTCGCCAACCTGCCGCTGCCGGACGCCACCACCGCCGACATGCCGCTGGCAACCCCGATCGTGCTCTGGCAAGCGGACGCCGAGACGAACCCGACGGTGGTCTAGGGTTAAACCCTCACCCCTACTCGGGGACCCAGCCCTACTCGGGGACCCTCTCCCGGCGCGCGGGAGAGGGGGAGTTTGCGGATCTACTCCGGCGGCAACGGCCCGTCCGCCGGCCAATCGACCGGGCGTGGTCCCGGGTCGCTCATGTCCGGGTTGTCGCTCAGGCGGCGGAGGACCGCCACCGTCAGATCGTGCCGCACCTGGACCTGGCAGGAGAGGCGCAGGTTCGCCGGCCGGTCCTCCACCTGTGACAGACGCGCCGCTTCCGGCTCCGTCATCGGACCGGCGTCGCCCTCGAGGATCTCGACCCGGCAGGTGGTGCAACGGGCGTTGCCACCGCAGCGGTGGAGGATGTCCACCCCGGCATCCTCGATCGCCAGCACCAGCCGCTGCCCCTCGGCCGCCGTCGTCTCCCCGATCCCGTCCATCCGCACGATCGGCATGCGTGGTCCCTCCCCGGGTCGTCCGTCTCATGCCTCTCGCAGCAGGCACCCGATCGATCCTAGCAGCGCCTGGTCCTGAGCGGGGATCGCGCCACGTGCCGCCGCGTCAGGCGTGGTAGCGGACGCCGCCGGTGATGCGCTGGCGGAAGCGGTCGGCGAAATCGGCCGCGTAGGGACCCATCATGACCAGGGCGCCGACGTGGCCGCGGCGAGGGGAGCCGGTCACGAACGGGTAGCGGAGCCCCCCCGCCTCGAAGCGGCGCTCGGTGTAGAACACCTCTTCGGCGAGGCGGCCGAAAACGGCATAGGCGAGCTCGTCGGCGGTCATCAGGTCGGGCACCGGGCGGTCGACCCAGACGCGGAGCGTGACCTCGCCATCCTCGAACTCGGCGTCTCCGAGCAAGTGGATACCGTCGATCCCCTGGAGCAGCGCCTCCGCGTCGGCCGAAAAGCGGAGGTTGGCTTCGACGTCGGTCCCCCACCCGTCTCCGTACCGCGCCCGCAATGCCGCGACGACGACGTCCCGCATCCCCGATGTGTCCCCACGTTGATCGATCGCCTTCGGCAGTCCCGACCGGCGGCCAATACTACCCGGACACCACCGCGGGTGCGGCGCCGTCCGTCACGACCGAGCCATGTGAATCGCGGATGCCATTGCGCATCGTGTGCGGTCGTTGTTGCCAAACACACCAACCGGATCCGGCTTCTCAGCGAGAACCGCCAACGCGCGCGGTGCACCCCCTCCGCGGTGCGATAATCGCATCCATGAGGCTCCCCTGGGGCGATCGGCCAAACGCGGTTCGCCTCGGTGCTGCCTTGGCTCACAAACGAGACACCGCCGCCGGAAACGGCCGGTGCCCGATGGGAGCAACGGCAAGGATCGCTTGGGGGGCAATTCCGGCGGCGGGATCGCCGCGAGCGCGTCAGGAGATGGCTTCGCATGACGGACGACCTTCACGGCGGGCTCGGGCGACTGGTGCGGGGGTAGGCGGCGGACCACGTCCCGCGCCGAGCCATCTTGCGGCTGACCCGGGCGGGGCTCCTCCCCGCCGCCCTCCTCGGGGTGGGGGTCGGACGCGACGAAGCTGCCGCCAGGTGCGTGACGCCGAACAAGACGTGCGACAAGCAGACAAGACGTGCGACAAGCAGAACCCGCGCAAGGACACCTGCTGCGGCGGCGCCACGTGCCGTGGCGGCCGGTGCCGATGTCCGCAGGGCCGCGCCGTCTGCGGGGGCGCTGCGTCAGCACCGCGCTGTTCCGGGACGACCCCGAAAACTGCGGCAAGTGCAACCGCGCCTGCCCCGGCGGCCAGCCGTGCAGCGCCGGCTTCTGCGTCTCGAGCTTCGGCACCGAAGGGACCGAGCCCGGCCAATTCACCTTGCCGGCGGACGTTGCGGTGGCGCCGAACGGGGACATCTACGTCGTCGAGTTCGGTTTCGACGAGCGTCGCATCCAGCGCTTCGCGGCCGACGGCACCTTCGACCGCGTGGTGCTTGAACCCGGCGACTTCGGGGCCATCCGGCATGCGGCGGTGGCGCCGAATGGGAACATTTATGTCGTCGATGCTGACAGCAACCTCGTCCAGGAGGTCTTCGCCGACGGCGAGCTTGGCATCTCGTTCGGCGGATTCGGCTCGGAACCCGGGCAGTTCAACGGCGCCCGCGGCGTCGCGGTGACGCCGAACGGCACCATCTCCGTGGTCGACCGCAACAACCACCGCGTCCAGCGCTTCTCGGCCAGCGGCACCCCGTTGGCTCCTTGGGGCGGCCCGGGAGACGGCGACGGGGAATTCAACGTCCCAGAGGGCATCGCGGTCTCGCCGGACGGGACGAAGGTCTACGTCGCCGACGCGGGCAACAACCGGATCCAGCGCTTCAACGCCGGCGGCGCGTTGCAGCTCGAGTGGGGCGGATCGCCGCAACTCGTCGGGCCGATTGACCTGGCCGTCGCGCCGAACGGCGATGTCTTCGTCATCGAGCTTAGCGCCTCGCGGCTCCAGCGCTTTTCGGCGGATGGGGATCCGCTGGGCCAATTGGCGACGCCGGGCAGCGGGCTCGGCCAGGTTGTCCAGCCGCGCGGGGTGGCGGTGGGGCCGGACGGCGATGTCTACGTCGCCGATACGCGGAACAACCGGGTCCAACGCTTCGATCCGGCCTAGCCGACAGCCGGAACCCGGGGTGGTCGCAGCCCGATCGTGCCGAAGGTGGTGTTGCGACGCGCCGCGCGACGCGCCATCATGGCGGGGTTCGCGCGGCAAGGGGATCCGACGAGTGGAGACGGGCACGGCAACCGGGGACTGGCACCTACCGCTGATCCGCGCGGACGACGTGCGCGACCGGCAAGCACGAGCTTTGGAACGTGCCAGCGCGGCGGGGTTCGCCGCCCTGCTGGTCGTCGGTCGCTCCTTCTACGACCGGCCGGGCGACCTCGCCTACCTCACCAACCACTTCCCGCCCTTCCCCTCGACCGTCTTCTCTGCCGATAACCGCGGCATGGGACACGCCTTCCTCCTGCTGCCCGGCCACGGCGAGCCGACGCTGTTGACCGACCCCCGCCGCCACCGCGCCGACCTCGTCGCCGTCGAGGATGTCCGCGCCGCGGCCGACCTCGGCGCCGCCGCCATCGCGCTGCTGCGAGAGAAGGGGCTCGCCGAAGCGCGCGTCGGTCTCGTCGGCGACGACATCCTGCCGGCGGCGTTCGACCGCGCCTTTGCCCGCGAGCTGCCGGGGCTCGCGCTCGAACCGGCGGGGGAGATCGTGGCCGGACTGCGCCGGATCAAGAGCCCGGCCGAGCAGGAGCTGCTCCGGTTGGCGGGGCACTGCGCCGACGCCGGCTTGATGGCCGCCTTCGAGGCGATCCAGCGGCCGGGCGCCACCGAGCGCGAGGTGTGCGCCGCCGGCACCGCCGCCTGCCTCCGCGCTGGCGCCGACTTCGTCCGCTACTTCCGAGTCCACTCCGGCCCCTGGTCCGCCGCCGGCTCGCGGTGGCCGCAGGCGATGGACCGCCGGATCGGGGAGGGCGAGGTGGTCGCCCTCGACGCGATCGGCGCCGTCGGCGGCTACGGCTTCGACGTCAACCGGACGGCGGTCAAGGGGCGGC
>Ga0183260_10004877_pt1 | contig 10605 bp, 9 predicted proteins | sample AntDrymUQ4972206_2_FD_129768 | JGI IMG/M metagenome (GOLD analysis project Ga0183260, IMG submission 129768) | Polar desert sand microbial communities from Dry Valleys, Antarctica - metaG UQ497 (22.06) (version 2) (version 2) | ecosystem: Environmental > Terrestrial > Soil > Desert | place...
CTGCGGCCGCAGACCGGTCGCAGTGACCGGGTACCAGGTGGCCGGGCTCCAGCTCTGCCAGCCCTCGGCGTAGACCCGGGCGGTCGCGGGGTCGACCGGAACCTCATCGACGACCTCGGACGGGTGGTTCACGGTGCCATCTCGACCGGGATGCCGCCGCGATCGGCGGAGTCGCGGGCAGCCAGGACGACACGGATGGAGCGGACCGCGTCAGCCGCGGAGTTCTCGGGCTCGCGGTCCTCGTCGACGGCGCACATCAGTTCGCCCATCGCAGCCGCGAAGCCGTCGACGAACCACGCGCCGCGCAGCGGTACGTCGGTGCGCCGGGTGCCGTGGTCGACCTCGAGCCGGTCGGAGTCGAGCAGCACGCTGCCGCGTGCCGTGCCACTGGTCCCGTGCACCCAGAACGGGCAGCCGGGCTCCGCCGCGACGTTGCTGCCAGTGATGCGCACGGTCGCGGTGGCGCCAACGGCGGTGGCCATCGACAGTGTGGCCGACCAGGGGTTGCGTGCCTCATCGGGCTGGCCGGGTACCCGGCTGTCGACCGCCTGCACGGAGACGACAGGCCCGGCGCCACCGTCGGCGAGCCAGGTGCGGCTGATGTCGACCCAGTGGAGGAGGTAGTCGGTGAGCAGCATGTGCGGCGTGTCGTCGAATGGCGTCCCGGCCAGCGGCGGCAATGCCTTGTCGTGCAGGTGGGTCACGCCGACGACCGATCCGATCGCGCCTTCGCGGATGAGCAAGGTGGTGGCCCGCCATGCAGGAGCCCACCGGCCGTTGTGGTTGACCGCGACCCGGATTCCGGCTTCCGCCGCACGGGCGAGAACTGCGGGCAGCCGGTCCAGGTCGTCCTCGGCCAGCGTGAGCGGCTTCTGGGCCAGGACATGCTTGCCGGCCCCGACCGCGGCCTCGATCCAGGCCAGCCGCCCCTCAGGGCGGGTGGCGAGGTCGACGTAGCGCACCCTCGGGTCGGCGAGCAACTCCTCCGCGCTGGTGTAGACCCGATCCACGGACGGGTGGCGGTCGCGCACCCTCGCCGTGGTCACTGGCGACCGACTCCACACGCCGACGACGCCGACGCCATACTGCTCGTAGGCTGGCAGATGCGCCGACTGGGCGATTGCGCCTGCGCCCAGGATCGCCACACCGCTCCGGTCGGCCGGGAACCGGGGCGCCGTGTCCGGTGTCACACGGACTCCGGCGCTGCGGGAAAGCGGAGCACCGCCTGGAGAATCGCCGGGTCGCCGCGGTCGAGCCGCTCGAAGACGGCCGCGACGTCGGCGGCCTCGATCACGTCGGTCACCAGCGCCCTGACGTCGACGCGGCCACGGCGAACCTGCTCCATGAAGGTGCTGACCAGGCGCGGCTGGTCCCAGCGCGGGCCGAGCGAGAGCGGGGTGCCGGAGATCTGGCTGGCCACGATCCGAACGCGGTTGTGGGTGAACTCCTCGCCGAGCCGTAGGTGCGCAGCGCCCCCCTGGTAGAAGCCGGAGGCGACGACGGTCCCGTCGACGACCACCGATCGGACGGCCTCATGCAGCGCGCGGTCGTTGCCGCTCATCTCGATGGCCACGTCTACGCCGTTGCCGCCTGACCAGGCCCGGATCACCGGCCCGGCGCCGCCGGCCACGTCGGCGAGCACGACTTCCTCCGCACCCATCGCGCGGGCCGCGTCGAGTCGAAGGGGTACCGTGTCGACGGCCACGACCTGCGCCCCGCTGAGGGTGGCGAGCCTGGTCGCGAGCAGTCCGATCACTCCCTGTCCGAACACCGCCACCCGGTCACCGAATCGCATCTCGGCGGCCAACACGCCGTTCAGTGCCACCGACCCGACTCGAGCGAAGGTCCCGGACAGCGCGTCCTCGGCGGACCACACGCGGTCCCGGATCGCCGCGGCCGGTACTACCGCGTCGCTGCGGTGCCCCCAGACCCCATGCACCACCTCGCCGGCCGAGGGCGCATCCACATCGTCGGCGACAGCCACGACCTCGCCGACCTCGGAGTAGCCCCAGCCGGTGACCGGGTAAGCGAACGTCGGGTTGCCATCGACGAACAAGCGCCGCTCAGGGTCCCAGCAGCGGTTGAGGTACGGGTTGGTACCACGGTAGGCCGTGAGCTCGGTGCCAGCCGATATCCCGGAGTACCAGGTGCGCAGCCGCACTGACCCAGGACCGAGTGGCTCCGCTTCGACCGGGATCAGCGCCACCTGACGGGGCGCAATGAACGAGACGACCTCCGGCACGGGTTCTCCTCTTGAGTTGTCGAATCGATTGGCTCTCGTCAGCCTTTCTCGGCGCCCGCGGTCAGGCCGCCGGCCAGCCACCGCTCGCTAAGGAAGAACAGCACGATGATCGGGAGGGTGAGGATCACCGAGCCGGCCATCAGCACGGTGGTGGGCACTTCGACGCTCCCGGCAAGCTGGGACAGGCCGAGTGAGACGGTCCAGTTGTCCCGCCGCTCGACCAGGAACAGCAGGGCGAAGAGGAACTCGTTCCAGGCGATCATGAACACGAAGAGGGCGTTCGACGCGATCGCTGGCATCGCCAGCGGGAGAATGACGTGCCGCATCGCCTGGAGCCTGCTGGCGCCGTCGATGAACGCTGCCTCCTCCAGGCTGGCCGGGATCGTGTCGAAGTAGTTGCGCAGCATGTAGATCGAAACCGCCGCCACCTGCGCGACGTACACGATCAACAGGCCGATCAGCGTGCCGCGCTGCTGGATGCGGGTGAAGAACACGAACAGCGGGATGGCCAGCAGGATCGAAGGAAAGAAGTAGACGCCGAGGAAGACGGCGCTGATCTGACGCCGCCCGAAGAAGTCCAGCCGGCTCACGGCGTACGCCCCGGGGATCGCCACCAGGAGGCTGAGCACGACCGTGCCCATCGCCACGATGAAGCTGTTCTTGATGAAGGTCAGGAAGCCCTGCCCCCCTTCGGCCTGCGACGTGAGCACGTCGCGGTAGGTGCCGAGGTCGATCTCGCCCGGGCTGGGCCACAGCGCGCCCGGATCCTGGAGCAGCGACTCCAACGGCCGGAAGGACAGCAGCACCATGTAGTAGAAGGGGAACAGGGTGATCAGCAGTAGGAAGCCGATGACCAGCGGACGGAGCGAAGCGAAGATCCGGCGTTCGACGGCGTCACGCGACAAGGTGCTGGCGCTCATCAGACCTCCTTCGAGCGGCCGAACAGCTTGAGGTAGATCGTGACTAGGACAGCGAGGATCGCCGCCAGCACCAGCCCCTGGGCTGCGGCGGCGCCGATGTCACCACGGTTGATGAGGTAGTCGTAGACCCGGATCGCGACCACCTGCGTGCCGGCCCCGCCGCCCGTCAGCAGGTATATGTCGTCGAAGTTGTTGAAGGTCCAGATGAACCGCAGCACCGTCAGCACCGCGATGGTCGGGAGCAACTGGGGCAGCACGATGTGGCGGAACCGCTGGGTCGGCGAGGCGCCGTCGACGGTGGCGGCCTCCTCCAACGTTTCCGGGATCGCCTGCAGGCGGGCCGTGAGGAAGAGGAAGGCGAACGGGAAGGAACGCCACCCCTCGAAGAGCACCACCGTCAGCAGCGACTGGCTCACGTGCAGGTCGAAGCCGAACGGCGAGACCGACTCGGCCGAGCTGAGGAACGCGATCGGCTCGTCCCAGCCGAGCAGCGTGGTGCCGTAGTGGTTCACAACGCCGAACTGCGGGTTGAGCATCGTGGTCCACACGAAGGTGGCTGCGACCACCGGGGCGACGTATGGCAGCAGCATGCAGGCCCGGACCAGGCCACGGCCACGGAACGGGCTGCGCAGCGCCATCGCCGCAACCAGGCCCAGCCCGATCGCACAGGCCGTGCCGGCGACCGAGTAGACGAGCGTGGTGACCAGCGCATCCACGAACCCCGGCGAGGTGAGAACGGCCACGAAGTTGTCCAGGCTGTAGTCGCCGAAGATCCCGGTCCGCCGCAGGTTGAGCAGTCGCACCTGCTGAAATGCCAGTGAGACGGTCCACAGGATCGGCAGAACCACCATCGTGAAGACGATGACCACGGTGGGGGAGATCAGCAGGAAGCCGGCGCGGCGGTCCTCCCGGGAGCGGGCCGACCGACCCCGGCGGGGGCGGCGGTCGCGCTGCACCGGAATCGGTGCCTCTTCGACCGTCGCCCCTGCGGGGGCGATGGGTCCGCTGATCGTCACTGCGCCGCGCGGATTGCCTCCGCGGCCTGCTGGGCGGCCTCCTCGGCCGAGGTGCCGCTGGACACCAGGTTGACGGCGTTGGCCACCGGCTGCTCGCCCTGGATCGCGCCGAGCAGCTCGCCTTGCCCCTGCGGGATCGCCCACCGGCTGAGCGTCTCGGTACCCGAGGTCAGCGCGTCGATCACGTCCTGACCGTAGAACTGCGACAGTGGGGCCTTGCTGTCCACACCCACGTCCATCGAGGCCCACGCGTCGGCGTACTCCGTCGAGTCGGCGCTGGGGCCGGCCCGGACCGGGATCTTGCCCTCGGGGGCGATCGCGATCCACGGCTCGTAGCCGTCGTTCATCATGTACTCGATGAACTCCTTGGCCGGGGCGGTGGCTGCCTCGACCGGGATCGTCCATGACGTGATCTCACCGAAGGTGGCCGGTTCCGAGCCGGACGGGCCTTGGATAGAGGTGACGACGCCGCTGTTGTTGGCCAGGAATGCCGGGTCGTTCTGGCACTCCGGGCAGGTCGGCAGCGCATCGTCGCGGAGCCCGGCCATCTCGTCGAGGATGAAGCTCGACCAGATGATCATTGCGGCCTGACCGGCGAAGTACGACGCCCTGGTGGTGTCCACGTCCTGGGCGCCGGTGACCGAGTAGTTCTGCTGGAGCTGCCCGTAGAAGTCCAGCGCCTCGACGCACTCGTTACTGTCGAAGGTCACCTCGCCCTCGTCGTCGACCATCTGGCAGTTGTTGCCCAGGCCGATCTCCTCGAAGGTCTGCGCAGTAAAGGCGTCACCGGCGACGTTGGCGCCTACGAACCCGGCCACATCACCACTGTCCAGCGCCTCGGCAGCGGCCAGTATGTCGTCGTACGTCGTGGGCGCGGCCAGCCCGGCGGCGTCGAAGAGATCCTTGCGGTAGACCAGCAATTGCACCCACGACTCGCTGGGGATGCCCAGCTGGTCCTCGCCGTCCGTCGTCAGCTCCAGCGCGCTGCCACTGAACGTTCCCGCGTCGAGGGAGTCGAGGACTGCACGGACCGCCTCGGTATCGACCAGCTCATTGGTGGACAGCGTGCGCAGCTGACCCAGCGGCACGCCACCGATCACGTCGGGCAGGTCGCCGGCCGCCGCGTTCGAGGTGAGGATCTGGTTGAACTGGTCCTCGGCCACCGGCACCAGCTCGACCTGGATCCCGCTCTGCTCTGTGAACGAGTCGACGATCGCCTGCGTGGCGGCCACCCGATCGGGCAGGTCCTCCTCGATCCAGACGGTGATCGACTCATCGTTGCTGCCGCCGGCTTCGTCATCGGAGCCGCAGGCGGTGAGCGATGCGGCCACGATGGCCGCGGCGGCCATGAGGGTGGCAGTCCGAGAACTGCGCGTGCGAACGACAGACATGTGGCCTCCGTAGGGAGATCGCAACTTTTGTCAGCACTCTGGACCTATGCGGTATAGCTGTCAATCATTAGATTCATATTTGTATGCTGATGGGCAGGCACCCGCGGGCCGCGGGCCAAGGGCGTGGTTGACGCCCGTTCACCACGGTGCGAGGGGTGTGGCGTGCCGACAGGACCAGGGGACATCCTGGAGTTGATCCGGCACGGCCGGGCCACCACTCGCGGCGACGTGCTGGAGGCCACTGGCCTGTCCCGGATGACGGTCTCCCAACGTCTCGACGCGCTGCTCGCGGCCGGGATGATCGTCGAGGGCGGCACCACAGAACCGACAGGTGGCAGGCGGCGTATGCGGCTCGCCTTCAACACGTCCCAATCGAGCGTGCTGGTCGCGGCGGTGGACACCACCCACACCCGAATCGCCATCACCGACCTGGGCGGCGTCGTGCTGGGCGATGACCAGGTCGACGTCACCGTCGACTCGGGTCCCTCGGAGGTGCTAGACCGCATCACCACCGCGATGTCCGCGCTGATGGACAAGCACGACGTGACACCCGAGGCACTGTGCGGCGTGGGACTCAGCGTCCCCGGTCCGGTTGACCCCGAGTCCGGCCGGCCCAGCCAACCTCCCATGCTCCCCGGCTGGGATGCGTACCCGATAGCCCAACACCTGCAGGCAATGCTGCCGGGTGTGCCCGTGCTCACGGCCAACGACGCCGACGGAGCGGCCCTGGGCGAGTACGCCGCACGGCCCACCGGCAGCGGGTCCCTGTGCCTGGTGAAGGTGTCGACCGGCATCGGCACCGGCATCGTCATTGACGGCCGCCTTTACAGCGGCTCCGACGGTGGCGCCGGCGACATCGGGCACGTTCAGGTCTCGGCCGGCTCCGAGGCCACCTGTCAGTGCGGACGGCACGGGTGTCTCGCCGCCGTGGCGAGCGGGCGCGCCGTCGCGGCCCAACTGACTGCCCTGGGCCTTCCAGCGCCCTCAGGTCGGGCAGTTCGAGACCTGCTTCGGGCGGGCAACGCCGACGCCGCCCGGCTGACCCAGGAAGCGGGTCGTCGGATCGGCGAGGTGATGGCCACCGTGGTGTGCCTGCTCAACCCCGAGGTGGTGCTCATCGGCGGAGCGTTGGCCTCGGCGCCGCTGCTGGCCGGGATCCGCGAGACCTTGTACCGGCTCGCGTTGCCCCGAGCGACCCGGCACATGGCGCTGGAACTCGGCGCGCTCGGCGAGGACGCCGCCGTCATGGGGCTGACCCGACTCGTGGTCGACAGCTCGTTCACGCCGCAGGCCGTCAACGAGAGGCTTCGAACCTGACCTCGCATCGCCGAGATCGCCCCAACAAGCTGGCGATACCTGCTCCTCGCGTCGCGTCGCGTCGCGTCGCGTCGCGGTGCACGGCGCCTGAGGCCAGACCGGTCGCCCAGGCTCGTGTGCAGCCGAGCATTGGCGACCCAGGCGGTCCTGCTTTCAATGTCGCGATCCCGTGGTAGGGAGGGATGAGCGGAACTTGCGGGGACTCGCCCCGGTGCAGGGGGACAGCCCGGACAGCTGTCGGAGCGCTTGCGGAACCCGTCGCAGGAGAAAGACAGCTGCTCGGCGATGGTCGGGCAGGGGGAACTCGCGCGTCAGGTCCGCCTCGAGCATCGCCGTCGCTCGAGCCAGCCACTGGTCGTCCTCGGGGCGAGGGCGGGCGTGGTCGCCAGCTCGGTCAGCCGGGAGTTGCGCCGCAACCTTGATCCGGGCAGCGGGCAGTACCGGCCGGTGGCCGTCGAACTGAACTATCGGCCACGCAAGACGCTCGGCTGGGTCAGCCCAGCTGAGCTGCTCGAGGAGCTCCGGCACGCGGGCGCGACTGACGCGGCCGGGGCCGCTGCGAGGATGAACCCATGGCGGATATCCGGCGACGCAGCCCAGAACCGTTCCCAGCCATGCCCACCGTCGAGCACAAGCCCGGGCTGGTCAAGGAGATGCTCCGCGAGCTGGCACCGCTGCGGGCCGAGGAAGGCATCGACGTCGACAACATCGACGGCCCCGACCTGGACACCCTGCAGCGCGCGCTCAACCGCGCGGTGGAGCGCCGCAACATGGAACTGTTCAGCCCTGTTGGCGATACCCGCGACATCGCGATCGCCAGGCTGCGGCTGGTCGTGCAGGCCATCCTCGACGGCGAGACCGCCCTGGCCGGTGTGTTACTCGACCAAGTCAGCCCGAGTCGCCGGACAACTCGGTTGCCACCGTCTCCAGCTGCATCGGTATCGCCAACGGACTGCTCGATGACTGGCTCTCCGGGCAAGCCCTTAACACCCCCATCGACCTCGGCTCACGCACGTCACTGCCCGCAGGGCACTGGACAGGCGAACGCGCCGCGACCGCCATCCTCGTGCCCGCGCGGTAGGGCAAGGCTTTCTGCTCACTGGACAAACTGCTCACCCGTCAAGGCGGCCCGCAAGTGCTAGCCGGCTCCACACTCACCCTCGCGGCGGCGATCGACGCCTGGACCAAGCGAGGTGACACACCCCGCGCCGAGCTGATCCAGAACGCCATCCGCTGACCGGACCACTACGGTCACCAACCGTCAACAGTCGCTCGTGTTGCCACGATCGCTAGAACCCGCCCCGTCACCCCGGGGCCAAGTCAGGTTGACACGGCCAAGACGGGGTGTAGCAATCCGTGCGCGGTCTGGCTCTTGGCCCTATGAGGCGAGGTAACGCTCGATCGCTTCGCGAGCTAATTCGGACACGCTCCGATGCTCGGCGTCGGCGCGCGCCCTCAGGCCGTCACGCAGTCGCTCCGGCACTGTGAGCCGGAGCTGCGGCGACCGCTGGCCGGGAGCGGTGAGCGACGGGCGACCGCGAGATGAAGTCCGCAGCACCAGCTCGGCGAGTTCGCGGGCGGCGGCCTCGGTCAGTCGGGTGCCGTTGGCGAGGCGGACGTTCTCGACGTCCAGATCGATGCTGCCGCCGTCGGTGACATCGACGTCCTTGATTCGAATCGTCTTGTTGGCCATCTTCATCTCCTCAGGGCCGTGGGCATGACGTGTATGACCAGGTAGAGATCGGGCAGCACTGCTGCGACGATCTCCAGTTCGACGCCCCGGTCGTCCGTCCCGATCCACAGCAACGCGGCACTACCAGCGTTCGTCGCCGACGCGGTCGGCTCAACCGTCGACATCACGTGTCGGCGGGTGCTCGACCGATGCGGTGGCGCCGGCTGGACTGGGACCACCGCACCTCCATCGACCAATAGTAGGACCGATAAAGTGACGCGGCAACCAGTCGCCGGCTCAGTTGGCGATCCGCTGCCGGGCGCAGGATCACCTTCGCGGTCACAGATGCCGGCAGCCGTCGCCGCTGCGAGATTCCGTCGCGGCACGTCCCGCGGCGTGGACGTGTCTGTCAGCGATGCCGCCCTCGGGGGTCTCGCAACGCTCAGTCTGCTGGCCCGATTGGTTCACCAATGCCAGCTCGTGGAGTCTCGGGAAAGCTGCAACGGTTGGAGGCGGACACCTGATGCTGCCCCAGGCGCTGCGTACCGTCGGACGATTCCCTGAGCGGGAGAACCTCCGCTCAGGAATCAGCGACTCACGGCGAGGAGACTGAGGCCATGAGCCCCGCACAACGGTCGGCGCAGACGCCTCGCCAAAGCGTCGAGAGCCTCTGCTCCCGTCGTGGCGTGACTGCGGTCGTGTCCGGTTGCGTGGCGCTCCTAGAGCATGGCGCCGCCGACGTGGACCCCGAGCTCGTCGTCGCTCTGGGCGGGCCGCCTGCCCGGTGGACGACCACCGGTGAGTCGCCAGGTCCGGCCTACTGGTTACGGGTGTGGGCAGCCCGAGGGCTTAGCTACGCCTGGGGGGAGCATGCCCTGCCGACGCTGGTGGCTGCTCTTGGGGACGAGGCGTGGCGAGTGCGCGAGATGGCGACGAAGGTCGTGGCCCGCCATCGACTCGACGACGCTCTCGAGCTCGTCGCGGACTCCGAGCAGACAGGAACGCGAGGGTGCGGGCCGCAGCATCGAGGACGCTGGTCGCCCTCACCACGAGCCGAGGTCGATCAAATGACCGATAGCCGAACCGCGTACGGCGCCCGAATCGGGTTCGCGCCCAGTTTGCTGCCGCCTGCTCCGGATCACCGAAAGGGGATCGATGATCGAGTGGTCTTCGACCAGCTCGTGCCCGTGCCTGTGCCCTCGGTGAGGGTTGTTTCCGGCAGGGCTCTGGGCGACGCGTAACTTCCGGGTGGGCCGACCCGGCTTGCCCCCCCCGCTGGCGCGGGCTGAACGGTTGGACGCGTCGCCCGCCCACCCCCACAGTCCCGCAGGGTCCTACCGGTCACCGGCACGTCGTGGGCGTCGGGAGCGCTCAGGCGTCGTCCATCGTCCGGACAATCTCCTCGGCTACCCGGTCCGGCGCCTCTAGCGGGATGCCGTGGCCGACCCCGTCGAGGACCACCTCACGGACCCGTCCACCGGCGGTGGCGTAGCGGTCCAGCACGGCGCGCATCTGGCTCTCCATCGGCTGGGACGGCATCGCATCGGCACCCGGCCAGCCGGGCACCACGCCGAGCTCGCCGAGGGTGCCGAAGTCGAACATCGACCGGTCGCTGACAACCTGGTCCGCGGTCGCGTGGATCCAGGTGATCGGCGGCTTGTCGGCGACGTTGGCCAGCCCGCTGGTGTCGAAGTACTTCGGCGACATCGTGTTCAACACACCGCGCTCGCCCGGCGCGACCGAGGGCCAGTTCTCCGACGCGGCGGTGCTGCCTGGATAGAAGTCGTCGCCGACGACGGTGGTGAGCAGCTCCGCGACCAAGAACTCCTCGTCAACGTTCGCGGCGTTGCGGCCCGGACCGAAGAAGCTGAGCAGCACAACGCGCGGCGAACTGGCCGGGTCATCGGTGGAGCCGTCCCGCTGGGCCAACCGGCGGACGAAGTCCGGCGCCGCGGTGCCGCCACCGGACCCGGCGCAGTCGGCCGTGCACGGATCGCCGTCGACGCCCTTGCTGGCGCCGAACCCGTACGGCGACACCGGAGCGACC
>Ga0183260_10004878_pt1 | contig 10605 bp, 9 predicted proteins | sample AntDrymUQ4972206_2_FD_129768 | JGI IMG/M metagenome (GOLD analysis project Ga0183260, IMG submission 129768) | Polar desert sand microbial communities from Dry Valleys, Antarctica - metaG UQ497 (22.06) (version 2) (version 2) | ecosystem: Environmental > Terrestrial > Soil > Desert | place...
ACTGCCCGGCTTACCGATACGTTTGGACACCGGCTCAGTGGATCGAAGGCGCTCGAGTCCGCGCTCGACTGGATTCTTGCGGAGATGAAGCGCGACGGTCTCGAAAACGTGCGCGGGGAGCCAGTGATGGTGCCCCACTGGGTCCGTGGAGAGGAATCGGCCGCGCTCGTGAAGCCGCGCGCGCAGGTACTCAACATGATCGGGCTCGGGCGGAGCGTGGGAACGCCACGCGGCGGAATCACAGCGCCGGTTCTGGTCGTCACGAGTTTTGCCGATCTCGAAGCGAAAGCGTCGCAGGCGAAGGGAAAGATCGTGCTCTTCGACGTGCCGTTCACCAGTTACGGTGCGACGGTCGCCTATCGCGGCGGTGGCGCGTCCGCGGCCGCGAAAGTCGGCGCGGTGGCGGCACTGGTGAGAAGCGTTGCGTCATTCTCAATCCAGAGTCCGCACACGGGGGCGATGACCTACGACTCCACCGTTGCACGGATTCCCACCGCCGCGTTGAGCGTTGAAGACGCGATGATGCTGCATCGCATGAGCGATCGCGGCGAACAGGTGGTGGTGACTCTCAGGATGGACGCGAAGACGCTCCCCGATGCGCGGTCGCGTAATGTCGTCGCCGAGATTGTCGGGTCGGAGAAGCCCGATGAGATAGTGGTCCTCGGCGGGCACATCGATTCGTGGGATGTCGGGCAGGGCGCGATGGACGACGCGGGCGGAAGTGTCGCCGCCTGGGAGGCAGTGCGGCTGATGAAGAAGCTCGGGCTAAGGCCCCGCCGAACTGTGCGTGTCGTCCTGTGGACGAATGAGGAGAACGGACTGCGCGGGGCGACTGGCTATCGCGATGCGCACGTGAGCGAGCTCGGCAAACACGTAATGGCGATGGAGTCGGACAACGGTGTGTTCAAGCCGACCGGCGTGAGCATCGGCAGTACTGCGGCAGGAGTGGCGATGGCGCGCGACATCGCGTCGCTGCTTTCGAGATTTGGCGCGGCGTCGGCCGTACCGGGTGGTCCGCAGGCCGACATCGGCCCGCTCTACGCTGCCGGCGTGCCGACCGTAGCACCGGTGGTGGATGGCTCGCGGTACTTCTGGTACCACCACAGCGCGGGAGACACGATGGACAAGCTGAACCCGCGCGAAGTCGCGGAATGCGTCGCGCTGATGGCGGTCATGGCCTACGTCATTGCCGACATGCCGGGAACGTTGCCGAGGGTACCGCCACCCGCTCCCCGGCCTTAGCTCCGGTTCATTATCGCCGGGATCTCCGCCAGCAGCTCGCGCGCGAGGAACCCGGTTCGCCCGATTTTCTTCGCAAGCACGTTGCCTGCCTCTCCGTGAAGAAATACTGCCCAGACTGAGGCATGCAGGGGGCTCGCTCCCCGTGCGAGGAGCCCGGCGACGATCCCGGCGAGAGTGTCGCCCGAGCCGGATGTCGCGAGACCGACGTCCCCGCCGGCGTACCTGCAGACATCGCCGCCTGGCGACGCGACAAATGTATGGGAGCCCTTGAGTATTACCACCGCGTTCAGCGCGACTGCGGTCTGGCGTGCAGCAGTCGCCGGGTCAGTCACGATCTTGAGCTTGTCGGTGCGGAGCATCGCTGCCATCTCGCCTGCGTGAGGAGTGAGAACAATGTTTCCTTGGAGCCGGTCGAGCGACCCAGCGAGACTTGACAGGCCAGTGAGTGCGGCGGCGTCCAGAACCACCGCCGGACCATCGACTCGCTCGAGGAAATCGGCAACTACGCGCCGGGTGTCGCCATCCTCGGTCATGCCCGGTCCGACCAGCACAGCGTCGCTGGCGTTCGCGTGCTCAATGATCAGGGGAACGGACCGTCGCCTGATCCCACCCGTCGTGGTCTCGTCGAGCCCGATTGCCATCGCTTCAGGCACGCTGACACCGATGAATGGAGCAACGGTACGGGTGCTCGCGATCTGCAGTTTGCCGGCGCCGGCGCGCAACGCTGCAATCCCCGCGAGCACGACAGCGCCCGGGATTGCGTTGCTGCCCCCGACGATGAGTACCCGGCCGCGCGCTTCCTTGTCATCGTCACCGCCCGCAGACGGCAGGGACCACTGGCGGAGCAGCGCCCGGGTGATACGGCGCTCGGCACCGCTACTTTGCGGCGACCTTGGCATCCGGCTTCGAAGTGACCGTCGCTCCGGCGGCCTCGAGAGGCGCGACGAAGTTGAACAGCTTGAGATTCAGTTTCCCGCGCGGCTTCGTCGAGTCGTCGTACTCGTATGACGTGACGGAGCAGTTCGCGACTTCGTTCTCCCGGTCGATTGCAAGGATCTGTTCCTCAGTCATGTGCTCCAGGAGATAACGCATGCAGAGCACCACTACTGAGTGACAGACGAGAAGCACACGCTCTCCGCAGTACTCCCTCGAAATCATCTCGATGGCGCTGCGCAGCCGGAGGATCACGTCGCACCAGCTCTCCCCGCCAGGAGGCCGATGGTAAAACTTGCCAAGTATCCGGCGAAACTCGGTCTGATCGGGATGATAGGTCTTTATGCCAATTGTCGTGAGACGGTCGAGGACGCCGAATTCCTTCTCACGCAGACGCTCGTCTACCACGAGCGAGAAGCGGTCGCGACTGAACCCGGCGGACGATGCGATGATCTCCGCGGTGTGGCGAGCGCGGAGGTAAGGCGATGTCAGCACCACATCGGGCTGTCTCTCGGCAGGCAGCGTGGCGAACCATCGTCCAAGAGCCATGGACTGCTGTTCGCCACGATCCGAAAGTGGGACGTCAACGTCGCGGGTGCCGATGTCGATGGTGTGGTCGCCAGCGAGCATTGCTGCCTCGCGCGCGACGTTTCCCGCCGATTCGCCGTGGCGAACTATATAAAGGAGGTCGGGCCAGATCTGGATGTTGCTCACCTTCGGCAGTCAGTCAAGGAGCGTACCAACGATGAAGGGCGGTGCGATAATATCGCACCGCCCTTCATCGAAGCTGCTGTCATTCCCGATCAGACGAGCGGCTTGTACCGATATCCGGCCACGCCGGTCTTCTCGGTCTTGATGCGAAACTCCTTGTTGGCCTTCGGCGCGATTGGGCCGACTGGAGCGGTGCCGGTGTACACGACATTGCCCTTGGCATCGAGGAAATCGACGCTCATCGTGAACGACCTGGCAGTGGTCGCCCTGTTCTCGACGGTTCCGATCAGAGTCGTTCCTTCGGGGTTTCGCGAAAACTCGGTGAACGTCACCTTCACTGGCATCTTCTCGGCCTTCGTGTTGTAGAGGACGAGTGAATCGGTGTAGGCATTCTTAAGCTTCGGCGTCTTTTCCGCCTTCATCAGGCCCGAGTACATGAATGCATACAACATCCAGCTGTCCGGGTTGCTCGGGTCGAGCGCGGTAAGCTTCGCGACCACCGGGCCGACTTTCTTGAAGTCATCCATGAACAGGTAGCTGGCAGCAAGGTTGTTGAGAGCATCGCGCTGATACGGGTTGCGCTCGACAACCGCTGCGAACAGCGCGGCAGCATCCTTCGGGCGCTTGTTCTGCGACGCGACGACGCCGGCCTGCATCAGCGCATTCTCTCCGAATTTCGATGGGTCGGCGAGCATGGGGGCGTAGATCTTCGGAATCGAAGCGCTGTCGCCCGCGACGGCGTAAAGGGTCGCGAGGTTGGCGACGGCAGCAGTAGCGCGAACCTCGACGGGGGAATGCGCCATCAGCTCATTCCAGGCAGTGATCGCCTCGCGGGCAAGCGTCTTCTTTTCTGCTCCGGCGGCCGCCTCCGAGCGAAGTGTAGCCGTCGTGGCGATCTCGAACCGGGTTTGCTCGCGAACGTCCGCGTACGCTGTATCGGTGCCCGCTGCTGCAAGGGTCTTTTTCGCATACTCCAGCATTGCCGGGTAATTCTTGCGGTTCTTCTCGACGGTCGCCATCACCGAGTATGGATACGGTGACGACTTGTCGAGCGTCAGCGAGCGCTTAGCGAAGATCTCTGCCGAGTCGAACTTGTTGGCGTTGACGGCATTGATGGCGGCGTTGGTGACTGTAAGCCACGGCTTTTGCTGGCGGAACGGTGTCACCTGTGCGGCACAGGCAGCCGAGCTCTGCTCGACGATGCTCAGCGCGGAATCGGCAGCGGCGTAGAGATCGATGATCCCTGTGGGATCGACAGTGTGTCCAACGGTGGAGCGGACCGCGATCGGGTTGATGGACGGGCGGTCGAGCAGCAGCAGGTATGCCGAGCCGAGGAGGTACGCGCGGCCGACGGGATTCTCGTTCTTCATTCCGGGTGCGTTCAACAGGCCTACGACCGTCCTCAGCTGCGGGGTGGGATCGCCACTCGCCAGTGCGGATTGTGCCTGAGCCATCGCGAGAGTGGCGCGAGCAACGTTCTGCGGCTTGTTCTGATCGATTTCGCAGACTGCCCCACCAGCAGCTGCAGGAGTCTGCGCCGCGGCGGGCGATGCGGCTACGATAGAAGAGGCGAGCAACGCCGATGCGGCGAACAGGCTCGTATGAAGTGCTTTCATCAAACTGACTCCTACGGGTTAAAAGGCGCCTTCAGCCGTCTCGTCCGGGACGTGAATCGGCAGCGGCACCGGAGGCGACGGGCTCCTGGAATGCTACTAATATACCCTTGACCAGAGATCGTTCCAGAACGGCGTGTGATGTCCCGCCAGCTCTTCTTCAGGAGTATCGGTGCCTGCAAATCCACTGGTTCTGGTGCACGGTTACTCCGGCGACGCGGCTGCCTTCAAGCCGTGGGAGTCCATACTTCGCGCGCGCGGATACGATGTTACGCCGATTCATGGCTGTAACTACCGGTCGCTCACCAACGAGGTGACAATCAGGGATCTCGCCGAAGGCTTCGACCGCGCACTGAAGGTTCGCGCGGGTCTCGGCGCGGGAGAGCCGTTCGATGCAATAGTGCATTCGACGGGGATGCTGGTGATACGCGCGTGGCTGGCCGCGTATACAGACAGGCGGCAGCGGCTCAAACACCTCATTGGCCTCGCGCCGGCCAGTTTCGGATCGCCGCTCGCGCACAAGGGACGGAGCTGGATGGGTGCGCTTTTCAAGGGAAACAAACAGCTGGGGCCGGACTTTCTCGAGGCGGGCGACCGCATTCTCGATGACCTTGAGCTCGGCAGCCGGTTCACCTGGGACCTCGCGCACCAGGACATGCTCGGATCCGAGACGTTCTATGGTCCGACGAAACGTACTCCGTACGTGTTCGTGTTCTGCGGCGCGGGCGGGTACTCCGGAATTCGCAAGCTTGCCGAGGAGCCGGGCACCGACGGTGTCGTGCGGTGGGCGGGGTGCGCGCTCAACACCCGGAAGATCGTTCTCGATCTCACCGTCGATCCGTCGAGGAGCGGTGCGGGGAAGAGAGTGGCGGTCGAGGCGTGGAACAATACCGACATCCCGCTCGTGCCCGTTGCCGCAAGGAATCACGGAACGATTCTGAGCGATCCGGGAAGCGAGCTGGCTGACATGGTCGAGTCTGCGTTGAAGGTCAACAGTGCCGCATCGTACGACGCCTGGCGCAGCATGTCGGCAGCGAGGACATCGTCGACGCTGGCAAAGATGGGAAAGTGGCAGCAGTTCGTGATCCGCGCGCGTGATGAACGGGGAGATCCGGTGTCCGACTACAATGTTCAGCTGTTCACCTGCACCGCGCGAGGGCGGGAGCGTGAGATGCGTCCCTTCGATCTGGACGTGCACACTTACCAGGCTGACCCGAGCATGCGCTGTTTTCACGTGAACCTGGGGTCGATGCGCGTCGATACTCTGGAGAACCTCTGGATCAGGGTGATGGCTTCATCAGGTTCGCGACTCGTAGGGTACCATGGGTTTGGCAGCCACGATGCAGTTTCCCCGGACACTCCGAGTGCGTCGAGCGACGGCAAATGGGACGGCGAGCTGGACATTTCTTCGTTGATAGACGACACCGGAGTGCAGTTCTTCTATCCGTTCACGACGACTCTGATCGAGTTGACGCTCAACCGTGAACCGCTCCCGCTCGACGGAGTGAACCAGGTATGCTGGTTTTGAGGGTGGCGCGTGCTGCCAGCCATCGGAAGGCGACAGCGCATCTTGCGAGAGTCGATCCAGTCATGGCGAATGTCATCGCGAGGGTGGGGCCGTGCACCCTTGTCGTGCGCAGGGACGGAACTCACTTCGACGCGCTGGTCAGGGCGATCGTGCATCAGCAGCTCTCGGGGAAGGCCGCGGCCACAATTCACTCTCGGGTGATTGCGCTGATCGGCGAAGGGACCCTGCCGGTGCCCGAAAAAGTTCTGGCCACGTCTCACGAGGCGTTGCGGGCAGTCGGGCTTTCCATTCAGAAAGCGAGCTATGTTCGGAACCTCGCGCAGCACGTGATCGATGGCTCTCTGCCGATCGAATCGCTGGATGATCTGACCGATGACGAGATAACCGAGGCGCTCATCCAGGTGAAAGGAATCGGACGGTGGAGCGCGCAGATGTTCATGATGTTCCGGCTCGGGCGTCCCGACATCCTGCCAGATCTGGATCTCGGGGTTCAGAAGGGGATTCAGAAAGCCTACCGGATGAGGAAGCTGCCGACACCGAAGCAGGTGCTCGAGCGTGGGCGGAAATGGGCGCCGTACCGGACGGTTGGGGCGTGGTACATGTGGCGGATACTGGAAGTGGGGTGAAACTGAGTCTTCAGGCCACCCGAAAACTCGCAGTGGATCTCGGCTTGCGCGTTATTGTTACTTGATGCCAATCACACCATTCGAATCCCTCCCCGATTCTTCCCGCGCCTGGGTCTACGGCGCCAGCGCCGACCTCGACGCGCACGCTGCCGCGTTTTTGTTGCAACACGTCGACAGCTACCTCGACGGCTGGAAGGCCCACGGTGCGCCGCTGGTTTCTGGCCGCAACTGGAGCGAAAACCGCTTTCTCACTGTGGCGGTGGACCAGGAGCGTGAGGATGCATCCGGCTGCTCGATCGACGGGTTGTTCCGGACCCTCAAGAGTATCGAGCCTGAAGTCGGTGCTCAGCTGGTGACAAGCGGACTCATCTACTACCGGGCGAATGATGGAAGAGTGAGTGCCGTAACGCGAGATGAGTTCACGGAGCTGAGCGGTACCGGAACGATCGACGCCGACACCCAGGTGTTCGACACTTCGGTCACGACGCTCGGCGAATGGCGTGGCCGGTTTGTATCGCGCGCGGCCGACTCGTGGCATCACTCGCTGATGGCGTCGCGCGCCGACGGGTGAAGTAAGAGGGTGAAGACTCACACGTCCTATCTCACTTTCACGACCAAGAAACGGCAGGAGATAATCGACATCACCGATGATGTCGAAGCCTGCCGCGCCGCGGCTGGTATCGACGAGGGGTTCGTGCTGGTGTCGGCGATGCACATTTCGGCGTCGGTGTTCGTTAACGATCACGAGCCCAACCTGTGGAAGGACATTCTTGACTGGCTAGAGAACCGCGTGGCGCCGTGGTCGCCGGATGAGTACCGGCACAACAGCGGAACCGGCGAGGACAATGCTGCCGCGCATCTCAGGTCACTGACGGTGGGGCATGAAGTGATCGTGCCCGTTACCGCGGGACGACTCGACTTCGGGCCCTGGCAGCGGGTGTTCTATGGTGAGTGGGACGGGATGCGGCCGAAGCGCGTCGTGATCAAGGCGATGGGGGAGTAGCCGGGTACCGAATCTGCTGTGCCGAATCCGTTATCCTCTTCGAACATTTCGCTGGCTGGTGCGCATTCCGACATAACCGTGGTGTCAACAACTCGATATATGTAGTTTAGATAGCATGAGTCAGGTCCGCCTCTCGCAATCGCTCGTCATCGTCCTCGGTCAGCTGCTTGCCGAACCCGACCAGTGGAGGTACGGCTACGACCTTTCAAACGCCACCGCCGTTCCGCCAGGCACTCTCTATCCGCTACTCGTGCGACTGGCCGACGCGGGCTGGCTTGTCGCGAAGTGGGAAGAGCGCGGCGAGGGTGGCCGGCCTCCCCGTCATCTCTATCGGCTCACCGCCAGCGGGCGCCGCGAAGCTCGGGATGTGATCGTGCGTGCAACGAAGCGCGGCTGGGCGATCGGACTTCGCCCCCGCGAAGCATGAACGACAATTCACGCGTGAACAGGGCAGTAGATGCCTTATGGATCCGGTCGACCAACGCTGTCACCGCATCCACCCGTGCGATTTTGTCCGAGGGACGCGCGCACTGGGGTGACGCGATCTTCGCGGAAGTGCAGGCGCAGCACAGTCCCGCTGAACGGCTTCGATTCGCCATTTCCGCTGCCTGCGGGATTTACGTAATCGCGGCGCGTGACGCTCTTCGCGGGCGCATTGCCAACTCGCGTGCGGTGGGATGGGCGGCGGCTCTCGGCATCAGCGCCGCAACCATCGACCTTACGGCCGATTCACGGTGGCCGATGACCGTACTGGTAGGTATTGGATGCTTCACCTTGAGCATCGTCATTCCGCGTGCTGTGTGGCGATGGCCGCTGCTCACAGGCGGCATCCTTCCGCTGATGATCGCCCTCACGGGGGACGCTGGTCCATACTCCTACGACCGGGGAGATCAGTGGATGCCGTTGGGCTTCACGGCTGTTTGCGCCGCTGTTGGCGTCCTGCTGGAGCGAATGCAATCAACGCGGCGGATTCTCGCGCGTCTCTCGCGCATTACTTCGAACCAGTGAAGCATGGCTCCGGTCCGGTAGGTCGCCGCGGCCAGGGCCGGCGAATACTCGGCGGATGCGTTGTCGCTTTCGGCCTTGTCGTTGCTGCCCGGACATTCCATGGCTCTCAGGCACGCGCGCCGGGGCTGCAACAAAGCGCATCGCGCGAAATTACGGCGGATTTCCCGCCGCCTCGTCTTACCGCAAGCAACGTCGAGCGCTTCGCCGATTCCATGTTCACTGGTTACATGCGCAACTACGCGGAGCCGAGTCTTGCCGTGGTTGTCGTGCAAGGTGATTCGACATTGCTGTCGAAAGGATATGGGAACGAGTCGTCTCGCCCCGCCCGCCCGGTGGACCCCGACTCCACTCTCTTCAACATCGCATCGGTATCGAAGCTCTTTACAGCCACGGCCGCCATGCAGCTGGTTGAGCGTGATTCGCTCTCGCTGGACGATGATGTCAGCCGATGGCTTGGTTCCGAAGTCGTGCGTGGTGACGGCCCGACAATCACGTTGCGGCACCTCCTCACCCACACGAGTGGGCTCGACGGCGCGTTCATGCGGGACGTCGTGGCTACCCCGTCGGACCTGATCTCACTCAGGGACTATTTCGTTCGGTTCCCCTCAACGCGCGGACGCCCGCCGGGGCAGGAGATCCGATATTCCAATGTCGGCATGGCGCTCGTCGGTCGCCTGGTGGAGTTGGGATCCGGAATGCCGTTCGACGACTACGTCGAGCGCCATGTGCTCCATCCGTTGGGAATGCACCACTCCACGTTCCGGCAACCCCCTGCGCAGCCTCTGAAATCCCGAATAGCGACCCATGGATCAGGCCCCGTGCCTGACGTCCTGTTGCTTTCACCGTCAGGGGCAATGGTAAGCACTGCATCGGACATGGGCCGCTTCATGCGCGCTCATCTGGCCGACGGCACGCTCGGCGGTGTGCGAATTCTGGCTCCTGCGCGCGCGCGGCAGATGCGTCAGACTCAGTGGCGCGCCAGCGCCGCGATACCAGGCGTCGGGTTGGGCTTCTTCGGGAGCGACCTTGGAGGCGTGTCGGGCGTCTTTCACACGGGCGCGCGTACGCACTTCTCCCTGATGTACCTGGTACCTGAACACAGGCTCGGGATCTTCGTCGTGCACTCGATGCGCCAGGGCGGCCCGCATCAAACGCTCCGCACCGACTTCGCGCGAGCGCTGATCGAGCGATACATCCCGCCCGATCGAGTTGAGCCGGTGCCTCGGCAACCGTCGTGGCCACCCTCGACGCAATATGCCGGCGTGTATCGACCGGTGCTCCTGGCGACCACCACCATCGAGCGGGCAGCGCAACTGGCCACGGACACGCCGGTCGAGGCCGGGCCGGATGGATCGTTAAGCATTCGCATCCCAGGCGGCACACGGCTCGCTTTTCATCGGGTTGGGCCTTTCCATTATCGCGTGCGCGGTGGTTCGAACGATGGACTCCACGTTGCGTTCACGAGGGGAGGCGACGGACAAGTGAAGGGGTTCTCGATGAGTGGGAGCACCCAGGACCCTGTGAGCTTCGAACGACTGCGGTGGTTCGAGCGCGGCGGTTTTCATTCCCTGTTGATCGGAGCAATTCTGCTCCTGTTCGCATCGACGGCGCTCGCCGTGCCCTTCACGGCGCTCGTGCGACGGGTCCGCCGGAAGCACGTCGCCTCGGATGACTCGACGCCTGGCGCGAAATGGGCGTGGCGCATGGTGGTTGCCACCGGGTTGTTCGTGCTCCTGTCGCCACTCTCGACGTTCCTGATCGTCGCGACGCATCAGGGAGACGATACCGCTGCCGGCGGACTGCGCCTCGCGCTCAGCGTCGGGCTGACCTTCCTGTTCCTGGGGACGGTGACGGGGCTGACCCTCCCGCCGCTCGCTGTGGCCGCGTGGCGACGCCGCTACTGGGGAATTGCGCGGCGCACCTACTTCACGCTGCTCGCCA
>Ga0183260_10004879_pt1 | contig 10605 bp, 10 predicted proteins | sample AntDrymUQ4972206_2_FD_129768 | JGI IMG/M metagenome (GOLD analysis project Ga0183260, IMG submission 129768) | Polar desert sand microbial communities from Dry Valleys, Antarctica - metaG UQ497 (22.06) (version 2) (version 2) | ecosystem: Environmental > Terrestrial > Soil > Desert | place...
CGGTCCGGCCAGACGCCCCGCCGCGTCCGCGAGCAGCGCGCGTACCGGCTCGCGGTCACCGGCGGCACCGCCGGCCTCGTGGCCGTCGTCGGGCTCGTGCTCACGATCCTGACCAGTTTGACTTCGGCGGTGTGGGTCATCGCGGCGATCGTCGCGGCGGTCTGCGCGCTGCTGTTCTGGCGCATCGTCTCGAAGAAGTAGCGGCTCGCGCCACCGGCGGGCGGACTACCGTGACGGCGTGCGCGTGCGGCTTCCGATCACGCTGGTGGCGACATCGCCGCGCGCGGACGGGCCACCGCGGCCGCGCGCGGCTCCGCTACCGCTTCGTGGGCCGCCCGGGCGTGCGGCGCGTGCGCGTGACGCTCGCGGGCCATCGCCGCGGCGCCGCGAAGCTCCGCGTCACGCGCCGTCGCTAGAGGGGGTCAGACCCTGGGTGAGGCCGAGGTGGCGCGGTGCGAGGCGGCCCGACGGAGCGCGGAGCGTGTTGAACGGCGGGCATCGAGGGAGGCGGGAGGGTCCGGCGGGGAGGTCGTCACAACGTCGCAATCGTCCGACTGCTCCGACGGTTACGACAATAAACACGGTATGGGTGTTTATTGTCACATCGGTCGGGGTGGGCCGGACGGATACGACGAAAAGGCCGCCCCCGGCGCCGGCTCCCTCGCCCCTCCCTACCCAGCCGCAGTACGCGCGCCGGACTACGGCTTCGCCGCGCGCCGCGCGCCCCATGGCTCAGGCGTCGCTGACCTGCACGCGGCCACCCTCGCCCACCCCGAGCGAGCGGCGCCCGGCGAGCAGCTCGAGCAACTCGGCGCCGACCAGCTCGCGCCGCCAGCCCTGCAGCGTGCGCACGTCGGGCTCCGGGGCGCCGCGGCGTGTGGCCGCCACGACCGGCGCGAGGTCCGCGCGGGCGGCGATCAGCTCGTAGGCGAGGCCCGCCTCCTGGGCGCGGCTGCGCACCAGCGACTCGGCGAGCGCGATCACCGGCCCGTCGACGGCCTCGCTGGAGAAGCGCTCCCCGTCGTCGAGCCGGATGGGCTCGGCCTGCCGCCCGCGCTCGATCGCGGCGAGGATGTCCGCTCCGCGCCGCCGGATGACGTCGGGGTTGACACCGCGGATCTGCCCGAGCTCGCGCCGGCCCGCCGGCTGGCGCTTGGCCAGCTCGACGACGGTCGGGTCGCGCAACACGGAGCCGACCGGCCGGTCCTCGCTGGCGGCCGTGCGCTCGCGCCAGGCCGCCAGCTCGCGCGCCACCGCGCGGTCGCGCGGGTCCAGGCCGGTGACGCGCGGCAGCCGCCGCCACACCTCCTGCGGATCGCGCTCGTCGGTCGCCTCGGCGATCGCGCTGCACTCCTCGCGGGCCCACTCGAGCCGGCCGCGGTCGCGCAGGCGCGCGCCGATCTCGTCGGCCAGCTCGCGCAGGTGCTCGACGTCCCCGCGCGCGTAGCTCAGCTGCTCGTCGGTCAGCGGGCGGGCGTCCCAGCGCGTGAAGCTCGCCGTCTTGGGCAGGCGCACGCGCAGGACGTCGTGGAGCAGGCCGTTGTAGCCGGCCTGCGCCGCGAAGCCGGCGAAGCCGGCCGCGAGCTGGGTGTCGAACACGTTCGCGAAGGTGGTCCTCCACTCGCGCCGGAGGATCGCCACGTCCTGGCGCCCGGCGTGCACGACGACCTCGACCGCGGGATCGGCGAGCACCCGCGCGAGCGGCTCCGCGTCGAAGCCCTCCAGCGGATCGAGCACCGTGATCTCGTCACCCGCGGCGACCTGGACGAGACACAGCAGCGGCTTGTAGCGACCCTCGGGCATGAACTCGGTGTCCAGCCCGAGCCGCCCGTCCTCCCGGGCCAGCTGCGCCAGCCGTGCCGTGTCATTCGCGGCCAAGGGCCTTCTCCCAGCGTTGTGCCTCCCACGAGGCGCGCATGCCGACCGACTCGTAGAGGTGGGCGGCGCCGCGGTTGGTGCCGTGGACGGACAGCTCCGCGGTGTGCAGACCGCTGCGCCGGAAGGCGTCGAACAGCGCGAGCAGGAGGGTTCGGCCGTGGCCGCGGCCGCGCGCGCGCGGCGCCACCGCGAGCTGGGCGACGTAGCCGAGGTCGTTCTCCCAGCGCTCGCCGAGCGCGGCCCCGGCCAGGCCCTCGTCGTCGTGGAGCAGGAGCCACAGCGCAGGGTCCCAGCGCCGCTTCTCGATGCGCTGCCGGCGCCACACCTCCAGCGGCTCGGCGATGTAGCCCTCGACCTCCGAGAGCCCGGCCTGCACGAGCCGGTGGACCTCTTGCTCGTCGTGGTCGCGCTCGAACGCACGCAGCTCCCGGTCCGGCGCGGGCGGCGCGTCCTCGAGCGCGATCCGCAGCCGCAGGTAGTGCTGGACGGGCCAGTAGCCGGCGTCCAGCAGCAGCGCCGCCGCCTGCTCGTTGCCCACGGGGATGAACTGCCGCAGGACCGCCGTCCCCCGCTCGCGCCCGCGGGTCTCGGCCAGGTCGGCCAGCACGCAGCCGAGGCCGCGCCCGCACGCGTCCGGATGCACGTAGATGAGGGCGTCGTCGCCCAGCAGCAGCCCGGACGCGGCGATCTCGCCGTCCGGGCCGTCGACCACCCAGGCGTCGCGCTCGAGGTCCAGGCCGGGCGTGGCCCAGTCGGCGTGCAGGTCGTCGAGCGTGAAGTCCGGGTAGCCGAAGTCTGCGACGTCGCGCGCGATCAGGACCCGCAGGACGCCCTCCGCGTCGGCGGCGACCGGCCGGCGCACGACGTAGTCGCTGGGCAGAGTGGCTGACATCCGGGGGCGGTTAGCGCCGGACCCGGGCGTCAGCTTGCGCTCGGCTCGGGGAATTGGGAGCGCAGCAGCGCGTCCCAGGCCGCGTCCGGCAGCAGCCTGCGCTGCGCGATCAGCGCGCTCGCGGAGGGCGTGACCCGGTACCGCGCGCGCGGCCGGTCGGCGACGAGCGCCTTCTCGATCGTGCGCGCGACGGCCTCCGGAGGCCCGCCCAGGCGGGCGAGCGGCCCCGACTCGTAGGCGCTGACGCTGACGTCGGCGACATGGCGGTTGAAGGCGGCGTAGGGGCCGCCCTCCGGCTCGCCGACCCCCTCCGCGGCGGTCGCGCCGAACTCCGTGCGGATCAGGCCCGGCTCCACGATCGCCACGTGCACGCCGAAGCCGCGGACCTCGAAGCGCAGGGCGTCGGAGAACGCCTCCACCGCGTGCTTGCTGGCGTGGTAGAAGCCGCCGCCCGGGAAGGTGAAGCGCCCGCCCATCGAGGACAGGTTCACGATCCGGCCCCAGCGCTGGCGGCGCATCCCGGGCAGGGCGAGCTGGCACATCCGTACGAGGCCGAAGACGTTCGTCTCGAACTGGGCCCGGACGCGCTCCATCGGCACCGACTCCACGGCGCCGTTCTGGCTGTAGCCGGCGTTGTTGACCAGCACGCCGACGGCGCCCGCCTCGGCTTCCACGGCTTCGACCGCGGCGGCCATCGACGCCTCGTCGGTGACGTCGAGCGCCAACGTGCGCGCGCCCCGAGCCTCGAGCTCGGCCAGGCTCTCCTGCCGCCGGGCGGTGGCGTACACCGTCCACCCGCGTGCGAGCAGGTGCTCCGCGGTCGCACGTCCGATTCCCGACGAGCAGCCGGTGATCAGGACTGCCTTCGACGGCTCGGGCACGGGGCCGCGCGCTACCGGATCAGGACCGGCGTCCCGACCGGGACGCGCGGATAGAGGTCGATCACGTCGGGCACCGTCATGCGGATGCAGCCGTGCGACGCGGCGCTGCCGATCGAGCCCGGATCGCCGGTGCCGTGGATGCCGACGCCGTTGACGATCCCCATCCAGCGCGCCTTGAGCGGGTTCTCGGCGGAGCCGCCGGGCACCGTCTCGTTGGCGTAGGCGCCGGCCCACGGGCTGTTGGGCGCCGTCCACGCCGGGTTGACCGCCTTGTTGGAGATGCTGAAGCGGCCCGACGGGGTCGGGTAGGCCGGCTGGCCGATGGCGACGCCGTAGGACTTCGAGAACTTGAGGCGCTTGAAGAGCCGCAGCCGCCGGCTCGACTTGTCGATCGTGATGACGGTGCCGTACCGGCGCGCGAGGTCCTTGGGCTGCACCTTGGCCTTCACGACGGTGCGCTTCGGGCGCACCTCTCGCGCGGCGCGCGGGTCGGTCAGCGCGAGGGCGAGGAGCTTGGAGAGCTGCTTGTCCTTCATCTCGCGCCCGCTGTGCGCGCGGCGCTTGAGCATGTGGCGCAGCGTGATGCGCACCGTCGCGTCACGCGGCGCCACGCGAGCGCCACGGTCGACCCGCGCGACGAACGCGGCGAGCCGCTTCGCGTCGTAGCGCGTCCACGGGAGCACGTCGACCGGCTCGGGCGTCTGGTTGCCCGCGATGAACGCGCGCCGCGCCGACTTGGCCGGGTCGAACGCGAAGCGGACCTCCTTCGTGCGCAGGCGGTAGGCCTTCCCGCCCACCCGGACGGAGACGTTGCGGGTGGCGAGCTGGTGGCGGTAGGCGCGGTCGATCGTGCCCGCGGCCTGGAAGAGCGTCTGCCCGCCGACGTCGAGGCCGGCGACCGTGACGCCGGGACGGATGACCGGCTCTGGCTCCTGCGCCTGGGCTGCGGAGGGGAGCACGGCGGCGAGGGCGAGGATGGCGAGAAGAGGGAGCCGGCGCATCCGCGGAAGAGTAGCCGCAGGGCGCGAGAGGGACGCAAGCGCGCATGCGGGCTGCGGCGCGGCGTGCGACGGGGCGCGCGCGTCAGGGTAGATTCGTGGGGGTGACCGAGACCTCCGACCCCCGCGCCGAGGTCCCGGCGAGCCTGTGGGAGCGCGTGCGGGCCGACCCGGTGCGCGCTCCGGAGCACATCGCGCTCGCCGCGTCGGCGCAGCACGCGCCGGCGGCCGGCGCGTGGGCGGCCGAGAAGCGGCGGCGCTTCGCGCACGACCACCGCGAGCTGGCCGAGATGGCCAAGCGGCGGCACGCGACGCTGGCCCGCTTCGAGGGCGCGGCCACCGGCGTCGGCGGCATCTTCACGGTGGTCCCGGACCTGCTCGGCCTCGCGTGGATCCAGACCAGGCTCGTGTTCTTCGTCGCCGCCGCCTACGGCTACGACCCGCACGACCCGATGCGCCCGGCCGAGCTGCTGGTGCTGATGAACCTCTACGACGACGTGGCGACCGCGCGCGCGGCGCTCGACGGCGTCGGCAAGACGCTGGTCGAGTCCTACGTGGGCTCGCGGACGAAGCGAGACGAGACGCTCGCCATGCGCCTGGCCAAGATGGTCGGCAAGCGCACCGCCCGGCGCTTCGCCGGCCGGCTGATCCCGGGCATCGCGATCGCCTTCAACGCGATCGGCAACGAGCGCGACACCCGCGCCCTCGCGGACCGCGCGATCCGCTTCTACGGAGGTTGAGGGGCGAGTTTCGTCCGGGGCCGCCTCTAGCGTTTCCCGCATGCTGGTGCGCGAGCTCGTCGACGGACAGGAGATCGACCAGGCCCTGCTGGTGCGCCGGAGCGAGCTCCGCAGCCGGCGCGACGGCGGCGACTACCTCAAGCTCTCGCTCGGCGACCGCACGGGCTGCGTGAGCGCGACGATCGGCGAGCACGTCGCCGAGCTCGCCGGGTCCTGCGAACCGGGCTGCGTCGTGCGCGTCGCCGGCCGCTTCAGCGTGAGCCCCCGCTACGGCCCGCAGCTCGACGTGCGCGCGCTGCGCGCCGCGGGCGACGACGAGTACGCGCTGGGCGAGCTGCTGGACGGGCCGCCGCGCTCGGCGCCGGGCATGGAGGCGGACCTGCGCGAGCTGGTGGCCACGGTGCAGAACCCGCACCTGCGCGCGCTGCTGGACGGCGTGTTCGGGCCCGCCGCGCCGACGTGGCGCCAGTTCCGCGACGCGCCGGCCGCCAAGCGCTACCACCAGGCCTACCGCCACGGGCTGCTCGAGCACTCCCTCGGCGTGGCCCAGGCCGTGTCGGCCATCTCCGCCACCTTCGGAGGCATCGACCGCGACGTGGCGGTCACCGGCGCGCTGCTGCACGACATCGGCAAGCTCGAGGCCTACACGGCCGACCCGCTGGCGATCGACATGACGGACCTCGGCAAGCTGCAGGGCGAGATCCCGCTCGGCTACTACCGGATCCGCCGCCTGATCGAGGACCTGCCCGGCTTCCCGGACCAGCTCGCCGCCGCGGTGCTGCACATCATCCTCTCCCACCACGGGACGCTCGAGCACGGCTCGCCCGTCGTGCCCTGCACGCGCGAGGCCACGCTCGTGCACATGATCGACAACCTGGGCGGGCGCCTCGGGTCATTCGACCGGCTGGAGAAGGAGCTGCCCGACGGCTCGGCCTGGTCGCCGTTCGACCGCGCGCTGGCCGGCTCGGCCTGGTTCGCGGAGCGCAGGGCCGCATGAGGGGTCTGAGGGGTCTGACCCCATGACCCCCCGGTAGGGACCTGCGAATCGGTTTGAGGGGTCAGATCCCCTGCCCGTAGAAGAACCTACGCATCGGTCGAGGGGTCAGACCCGTCGACCTCGAGCAGCGCGTCGACCAGCTCGCCGATCTCGATCGCGGCGGCGTGGATGCGGGTGGCGTACTCGCGCCGGTCCGCGTCGGAGATCGCGCGGTCGCCGGCGAGCACCTCGGCGAAGCCGGAGACGATCGTGAGCGGGGTGCGCAGGTCGTGGCGCAGCCGGCGGCGGCGCTCCGGGTCGGGCTCGCTCACGACCCGGCCTCGGCGGCCGGCGGCTGGATGTAGCCCTCGCGCAGGGCGATCGCGATCGCGTGCACGCGCGTGGAGGCCTCGAGCTTGCTCATCGCGTTGCGGATGTGCGTCTTGACGGTCTCGCTGGAGAGCACGAGCCGCTCGGCCACCTGCTCGCCGTTGAGGCCCTGGGCCAGCAGGTCCATGATCTCGCGCTCGCGCTTGGACAGCGACGGCATGCGCTGCGTGGCCCGGCGCGAGAGCAGCGCCGGGCGCAGGCGAGGGTCCACGTAGCTGCCGCCCTCCGCGACGGTGTTGAGCGCCGCCGTCAACTCGCTCGGCGTGCCCTCCTTGAGCGCGTAGCCGCGCGCGCCGGAATCGAGCCCGCTGATCAGCAGCTCGACGTCGTTCGAGCCGGTGTAGAGCACCACGCGCCGATCGGGGTCGGCATCGATCAGGTCGCGCGTGAGGTCGATGCCGGACTCCTCGCCGAGCCGGATGTCGACCAGCGCGACGTCGGGCTCGTGGCGCTCGACCAGCACGCGGCCCTCCTCCGCGGAGCCCGCCGTGCCGACCACCTCGCAGCCCTCGCGGCTGAGCAGCAGCTCCAATCCCTCGCGGAGAGCCTGGTGGTCTTCGATGAGGACGAGGGAGAGTGCCACGGAAGCGTTCCGACTTCGCGCAAACTGCGCGCGGTACAGAGTAGGAGACCCAGCCCCGTGGCTAAGGTTGGGAAGCCTTGGCGAAGGACACCGAAAAGCTGATTCGGCAGCTGTCGCTGATCTCCTACCTGATGGCCGAACGGCGGCCGGTCACGGCGACGGAGATCCGGCGGGACGTCGAGGGCTACTCGGACATGACCGAGGACGCCTTCGCGCGCCGCTTCTACGCGGACCGCGCGGAGCTCGACGCGCTGGGCATCCACCTGCGCGTGGACAAGCCCGCGGACGGCTTCTCCGAGCAGGAGAACTACTCGCTCGCCCCGGAGGCCTTCCACCTGCCGGCGATCGCGTTCTCGGACACCGAGCGCGCCGCGCTGCAGACCGCGCTCACCCTCCTCGACGGCGAGTTCGCCTACGCCGAGCCGCTGCGGCTGGCGCTGCAGCAGATCACCTGGGGGCGCCCGAGCCCGCTCGGCTCGGACTCGCGCCAGACGATTGGGCTCGGCATCACCGCCTCGGCCGGCGGCGGCGAGCTCTCGGGCCGCCTGGCCAAGGTCGACACCGCGATCTACCGTCGCAAGCGGATCGAGTTCGAGTACTTCACGATGCAGTCGGGCGCCACGGCGCTGCGCAAGGTCGACCCGTACCACCTGCTCTTCGAGGGCGGCCAGTGGTACCTCGTCGGGCATTCGCACGAGCGCAGCGACGTGCGCGTGTTCCGGCTCTCGCGCATCCGCGGCAAGGTCGCCTACTCGACCAAGGCCGAGCACGACTTCCAGCGCCCGGCGGAGTTCGACCCGCGCGGCTACGCCAACCGCATCCCCTGGCAGCTCGGCGAGCCGGCCGAGACCGGCGAGGTCTGGGTCTCGGAGAGGATCGCCTGGTACGTCGAGCGCCAGTTCGGCAGCTACGGCGAGATGAGCGAGGGCGAGGACGGCGGCCGGCTGTTCCGGACCTCCTACGCGATCGCCCGCCTGCTCGTCGCCTGGGCGCTGCGCTTCGGCGAGGACGCGCGCATCGCCGGGCCGCCCGAGCTGGTCGACGAGGCGCGCGAGCGGATCGACGCGATCATCGAGCGTCACCGCGGGGAGCCGTTCACCTCCGTGGCCGACGGGACCCCGCCCGCCGCCGCCGTCGCCGACGCCGAGGCCAACGGCCGCTCCCGCGGGGGCGAGACCGGCATCCGCCCGGAGCGCTTTGCGCGGCTGGTGACGCTGGCCTCCGTGCTGATCGCCGCCGGCCGCGAGGGCCGCCGCCTGCCCGTCGGCGAGGTGTGCGAGCTGCTGCAGATCTCCGAGCAGGAGCTGCGCGAGGACATCTCCGTGCTCAACGTCGTCAACTTTGGCGGCGGCGCCTACGTCATCTACGCCGAGGTGCTGCCGTCCGGCGAGATCGAGGTCGACCCCGAGCCGTACTCGGACACCTTCGACCGCCCCGCCCGGCTGCTGCCGATCGAGGCCAACGCGCTCGTCGCCGCGATCGACCTGATCGGCACCCACCTCGCGCAGGGCGCGCTCTCCTCGGCACGGGAGAAGATCGTGGCCGCGCTCGGCCACGATCCCGTCGAGGAGGGCCTGCACGTCACGACGCCCAGCGCGGCGGACGAGATCACTCGCACGGTCGAGACGGCGGTCCACGAGAGCCGCCGCATGGAGATCGAATACTGGGCGCCCAACGAGGACGAGTTCTCCCACCGGGTGGTCGAGCCCTACGCGCTGTTCAACGGCCAGGAGGCGTGGTACGTCGCGGCCGTGGACCCGGCGAAGGACAGCCTGCGCCACTTCCGGCTGGACCGCATCAAGAACGCGACCCTGCTCGGTGAGACGTTCGAGCGCCGCGCGGACCTGGACCCGGTCGCCGACATCGCGGGCTGGCCGCGCACCGGCACGGTCGGCGGGTCGCGGACCGCGCACGTATGGATCTCCCCGGAGCAGGCCCGCTGGGCACGCGAGGAGCGCACCGTCCTGGCCGAGCTGCCGGACGGCGCCGTGATCGTCGAGTGGGCCTACAAGGGCAGCGCCTACCTGGTGCGCGAGGTGCTCAAGGAGGCCGGCGACGCCGCCGTGCTCGAGCCCGCCGAGGCCCGCGGGGCGGTGCTCGCCGCCGCCGAGGCCCTGCTCGTCGAGCAGGTGAGGTGAGCCGCCGCGAGGCGATCAGGATGACCGGCGAGGAGGCGCTCGCCTTCCTCGCCGAGCAGCGCACGGTCATCTGCGCGACGCACGGGCACGACGGCTGGCCGCACCTGATGCCGCTCTGGTACGTCGTGCGCGCGGGGCGCGTGTGGGCGTGGACGTACGCCAAGTCGCAGAAGACGAAGAACCTGGAGCGCGACCCGCGGGCCACGCTGCAGGTGGAGGCCGGCGACTCCTACGACCAGCTGCGCGGCCTGATGCTGCGCACGGAGGCCGTCCTGCACCGCGACCCCGAGGTGGTCGAGGGCTTCGTCGCCGAGCTCGCCGCGCGCTACGCCCCGCCCGGAGCCGACCCCGAGGCGATGCGCGAGGGCTTCCGCGCCCAGGTCCCCAAGCGCGTCGCGATCGAGTTCGCCGAGCGCGACCGCGTGAGCTGGGACCACCGGAAGCTCGGCGGCGCGTACTGATCCGCCCAGCCGCCTCCCACCGACAGTAGGCTGCCCGCCCCATGGAGCAGCTCAAGGGCCTGATCCTCTCGGGCGGGCGCGGGACGCGCCTGCGGCCGATCACCTACACGTCGGCCAAGCAGCTCGTGCCGGTGGCCAACAAGCCGGTGCTGTTCTACGGGATCGAGGCGATGGCGGCGGCCGGGATCCGCGACGTCGGGATCATCATCGCGCCCGAGACCGGGGACGAGATCCGTGCCGCGGCCGGAGACGGCTCGCAGTTCGGCGTGAAGATCACCTACGTCGTGCAGGACGAGCCGGCCGGGCTCGCGCACGCGGTGCTGACCGCCGAGCCGTTCCTCGGCGGCTCGCCGTTCGTGATGTACCTGGGCGACAACCTGCTCCAGGGCGGGATCGCCGGCCTCGTGCGCGAGTTCCGCGAGCACGAGCCCGACGCGCTGATCCTGCTCACCCCGGTGCCGGACCCGCAGAACTACGGCGTCGCCGAGCTCGACGCGGCCGGCGCGGTGACCCGGCTGACCGAGAAGCCCTCCGAGCCGGCCACGGACCTCGCCCTCGTCGGCGTGTACATGTTCACGTCGCTGATCCACGAGGCCGCGCGCTCGATCCAGCCCTCGCAGCGCGGCGAGCTGGAGATCACCGACGCGATCCAGTGGCTCGTCGACGGC
>Ga0183260_10004880_pt1 | contig 10605 bp, 11 predicted proteins | sample AntDrymUQ4972206_2_FD_129768 | JGI IMG/M metagenome (GOLD analysis project Ga0183260, IMG submission 129768) | Polar desert sand microbial communities from Dry Valleys, Antarctica - metaG UQ497 (22.06) (version 2) (version 2) | ecosystem: Environmental > Terrestrial > Soil > Desert | place...
CGGTCGCGGGTGACCTTGGCCAGGATCGAGGCGGCGGCGATGGACAGCACGGTGGCGTCGCCCTTGATGACCCGGATGGTGGTGCCCCGGTTCACGAAGTCCCAGCTGCCGTCGAGGAGCACCTTGTCGGGCGTGACCCCGAGACCGGCGATGGCCCGGGCCGCGGCCACGCGCTGGGCCTCGGCCATCCCCAGCCCGTCGCACTCCACCTGGCTGGCCATGCCCACGTGCCAGGCCGTGCACCAGTCGGCGATCCGGTCGAACAGGCGCTCCCGCTCCCGTTCCCTCAGCATCTTGGAGTCCCGCACACCCAGCACCCGCCGGCCCTGCGGCAGCACGGCCGCCCCTACGGCCAGCGGGCCGGCCCAGGCCCCCCGTCCGACCTCGTCGAGCCCGACGACAACGGCATGGCCCTCGGCCCACAGCTGCTTCTCGAGGGTGAGGGTGGGGGCGGTGGCCCGGGTCGGCGTGCGCTTGCCGGCCGGCCGGAGCAGCGGTGCCTTCCCGAGTGGCGCCTTCCCGACCGATGCGACCACGGGGAGGTGAGGGTATCCGGCTCGCGTGTGCACGCTCAGGCCAGCGTGACGCCCGGCGGGCCGTCGGCCACCTCGCCGATCACGGCCCAGCCCTCGCCGGCCAGCAGGGCGGCGTCGGCCAGGGGGACCGCCGCCAGCAGGCCCCCGCTGGTCTGGGGGTCGTAGCAGAGGGCCTCGTGCTCGGCCCGCACGCCCTCGGCGAGGGTGACCCGGCTCTGCAGCGAGGCCCGGTTGCGAGCGTCGCCGCCGGTGCGGGTGCCCCGCTCGGCGGCGGCGAGGGCGCCCAGGTGGAGGGGCAGGGCCGCAGCCGACAGGCGGAGGGCGACGCCGCCCCGCTCCGCCACCTCCCAGCCGTGGCCGAACAGGCCGTAGCCGGTCACGTCGGTGCAGGCCCGGGGGCCGGCGCCGCCGTCGACCTCGGCCAGGCGCTCGGCGGCGGCCCGGTTCAGCTTGCGCATCCAGCCGATGGCGGCCAGGCGGTCGCCCTCCTCGCCACCGGCCAAGACGATCCCCGTGCCCAGCGGCTTGGACAGGACCAGGGCGTCGCCGGGGCGGGCGCCGCCCTTGGCCCACACCCGGTCGGGGTGGACGGTGCCCTGCACGGCCAGGCCGAAGATGGGCTCCTCGCTTCGAATGGTGTGCCCGCCGGCGATGACCCCGCCGGCCTCGGCCACGATCTCGGCGGCGGCGCTAAAGATGGCCTCGATGGCCGCCACCGGCAGGCGCTCGGGGAAGGCGGCGACGTTGACGGCCAGGCGCACCCGCCCGCCCATGGCGAACACGTCCGAGCAGGCGTTGGCGGCGGCGATGGCCCCGAAGTCGGACGGGTCGTCGACCAGCGGCGGGAAGAAGTCGGTGGTGCTGACCAGAGCGATGTCGTCGGTCAGGCGCAGCACCGCGGCGTCGTCGAAGGGGGCCAGGCCGACCAGCAGGTCGCTGGCTCCACCTTCGAGAGCCAGCCGGGCCACCAGGTCACGCAGGGGGGCGGCGCCCCACTTCGCCGCGCAGCCGCCGCAGGCCGTCCACTCGGTCAGCCGCAGCGCATCGGTCGTCGTCATGTCAGGGACGGTAGCCAGGCGGCGGAGGTTGCGTTTCCCAGCCCGTCGGCGGTCCTGGGGGTCCGCCGGGAGGGCTACCTCTCCGGCGGCGACGGACGAGCACCACGATGAGGATGACGATGCCGGCGAACACGAGGAGGCCGGCGAGGACCACGGCGCCCACCACGATGGCCACGGTGCGGGGCTCAACGCTGTCGAAGCCATCGTCGAGGGTCAGGTCACGGGCGCCGAAGCGCTGCTCCAGCTCGGCCCGGTCGGCCCGGTAGGCGCCCCGGCCGCCGAAGCCGTTCCTGCAGGTCACCTCCAGCCGCTCGATGCGCAGGGGCAGGTTCCCCCACACCACACTGGCGGCCTCGACGGCGGCGGCCTCGAGGTCCTCGCTGTCCTTGGTGGTCACGGTGACGAGCACGACGTCTCCGCCACGGGGCTGGATCTGGGGGCTGTCGAAGCCCTTGTCGTCCAGCAGTCTGATGGTGGACACCGTCCCCCGTACAACCCCCTCCACGGCGCCGCACCCGGCTACCACCAAGAGGAAGGAGGCCAGCACCAGACCGACGGCGGCGGCGGCGGGGCGAGACCGGTTGCAGGGCGGGCTCACGACTCCGACGGTAGGCCCGACGGCCCGGGGGCGCATGGCCATCCGGCTCACCAGCGTTCGATTCGAGCCCGCTCGGCCTCGTCGGGCTGGGTGCCGAGGAAGGCGGCGACGATCTCCTCGGCCAGGGCCTCGGTGGTGAGGCGCAGCGACAGGGCCAGGACGTTCGCGTCGTTCCAGCGCCGGGCGCCACGGGCGGTCTCGGCATCGGTGCACAGCGCGGCGCGCACAGCCGGGCCGGCATGGTTGGCGGCCATCGAGACGCCCGTTCCCGTCCAGCAGCAGACGATGCCCAGCTCGGCGGATCCCCCGGCCACGGCCAGACCCACACGCCGACCCGCATCCGGCCACGGATCACCGTCGGCGACCACCTCGACCTGGTGACCGGCGCCGGCCAGGCGGTCCACGATCCCGCCGGTGAGCGGCGTCGTCTCATCGGTGCCAAAGGCGATCCGCATCAGCCTTGGCCGTTCCCGTCCCAGCTCATGACATCTCGACCGTGGCCCCACCTTCGCCGGCGGTCGGGGAGGGCGGGCCCAGGAGGGCCTCGCCACGCCCCTCGGTGGTCGAGAAGGAGGGGTCGAGGCCGGGGGCGGTCAGGTGGAGGGCGGCGCTGGCCTGCCACAGGAGGGCCGGCCGCTCACCGTGCCAGCGGACCGCGAACGAGAGCCGAACCCCCTCCGAGAGCACGCCGTCGGTGACCTGAAGCGGCTGCCCCCGCCAGGCGTCGGGCAGGAGCGGCAGGAGGGCGACGTGCCCGGGGGCGAGCTCGACGAAGAGCAGGTCGCGCACGAGGAGGAGGAAGGCGGCGGTGGCGAGCGGGCTGTGACCGCGGCCGTCGCTGCCTGCTCCGGTGCGGGGATGGACGTGATCGGGCCACGCCGAGGTCGGTTGGCCACAAGCGAGGAGCCAGGCCAGGCGGTCCGGTCCGGTCCGCTGACCCTCGACCACCTCGGAGGCGGCGGCCGCTGCCGTCGCCACCACGTCGAAGCCGGCGGGTCCCTCCACGGCTACCGGCAGGGCCGGGCGCAGGCCGGACGCCGGCCCGCACAGCAGGTGCAGAGGTGCGGCTGCGGTGGACGAGGGGCGCTTTCCTGCCTCAGAGGGCGTGGGTGGCGCCGTCTCCCCGGCTTCGGCCGCATCGTCCTCGGCGTTCGCCGCTCCGGCGAGCAGAGCAGCGGCGGCCACCCCGAGGCCGGCCGCCCCCGCAACCCGCCCGGCGGCCTGACGCCCGGCGGCGGCCCACCGCCGGGCGGAGGGCGACAGCGCGCGGCGGCCATCGAGGGCGGCCAGCCAGCCCTCGGCGGCCACCAGCCCCCGATCGAGAGCGTGGGCCAGCCCGGGGTCGGGGCGCAGGCGCAGGTGTTCGGCCAGGGCCCACAGGTGGGGTCCGCCGGGGGCCCCGCCGCCGGCGGGCTCGTCGAAGCTGCCGTCGGTGCGTTGGCGGGACCACAGGGTCCGCACCAGGTGGTCGGCCTCAGCGTGGCGGCCCCAGCGAGCCAGGGCGGCGACCAGCACCGCCGCCTCCTCGGCCGGCCCCGGCTCGTCGCTGTCGACCAGCAGGAGGCTGCGCCCGGCGGTGTCGAGGGCCCGCTGCAATGCGGCGTCGGGCACCTCCACCACGGGGCCGGCGTGGCCGGGGCACTGGGCCTTCCACCCCCGCACGGCGGCCTCGGCCGAGGGCAGCCCGGCGACCACGCCCTGCAGGCCGTCGAGGGGCACCACGACCCGGACCGTCGCCCGGTGGGCCACCGGGACCAGGGCGGCCACTGAGGCCAGGCCGTCGGCGCAGACGGTGTGCGGCGCGTCATCGCGGGCCATGCCCCCCAGCACCAGCGCGGCCACGTCACCCAGGCTGGCGGTCGAGGCTGCCACCCGACCGGGGCGGTCGGGCAGGACCAGGGCGGTGCGTCCGTCGACCAGCACCTCGCAGCCGACGACGGCCACTGACCGCACCGCCGTGGCCCCGAGCGGGTCGTAGGGGCGCACGGCCAGGGCCAGGGCGAAGGGCGCCGACGACCGGTTCTCCACCTCGACCACCAGGAATCCGGGAACCCCGAAGCAGCGGTGCACGGCCTCGCCGCCCGGCACCCCAAGCACTGTCTCGATCACCGGGGTCGACTCGACGAGGGTCTGGCGTACGGTCGCCTCCCGGCTGGGCAGCCGCCATCGGTCGTCGGCGCCCACCCACCAGTCGAGCGACCAGCCACCGAGGCGCGGGGTGACCAGACCGGCCGGGTCGACGGCGGCGGCCGGGCCCCCGGCCGGCCCGACCAGCGTCCAGCGCCGGCCGGTGCGGTTCACCATGCCCTCACCGGCCAGTCGGGGGGTGAAGGCGGCGTTGGCGTGGTCGACCTGACGGCCCAGCCCCCAGGGCAGCACCCAGCCGTCGTCGGCCAGTCGCGCCGTCCGCTGCGCCCGGTCCGGCTCGTCGAACCGTCGCCGGCCGGTCCACCCCACGGCCTCAGGTCTACAGCCTCGGGCGGGGGTGCTTAGGAGTGTGCTGAAGCAGAGCGAGACGCGCGCCGCCGCACGGGCCTGACCTGCGGAAACGCGAGCGGTCATGGCAGCCGAGCCGACCATTTCAGCATGCTCCTACAGGATCCCGTCGTGCTCAAGGCCGGTGCCCCGGGCCAGGAGGCTCTCGAAGGCGTCGGTGGCCGTCCACTCGTCGTGGCAGACACCGACGACGGCCTCGGCGATGGGCAGGTCGAGGCCCACACCCCGGGCTAGGTCGACCACGGCCCGGCTGGTCTTCACGCCCTCGGCCACCATGTCCATGTCGGCCACCACCTGGGCGATGGTCCGGCCGGCGCCGATGGCCACCCCGACCGTGCGGTTGCGGCTCTGCGGGCTGAAGCAGGTGGCCACCAGATCGCCCATCCCGGCCAGGCCGGCGAAGGTGAGCGGGCGGCCGCCGAGGGCCACGCCCAGGCGGGACAGCTCGGCCAGGCCTCGGGTGATGAGGCTGGCCTTGGCGTTGTCACCGAAGCCCATGCCGTGGGCCATGCCGACGGCGATGGCCACCACGTTCTTCAGGGCGCCGGCCAGCTCGCAGCCGATCACGTCGTCGTTGGTGTACACCCGGAACATCGGGTTGCCGAACAGGCCCATCATCCGGTCGGCCAGGGCGAGGTCGGTGAAGGCCACCACCGACGCCGCCGGTTGCCCGGCGGCCACCTCGTGGGAGAGGTTGGGCCCGGTGAGCACCCCGGCCGGGCTGGCCGGCAGCACCTGGCCCACCACTTCGGTCATGCGCAGGAGCGTGTCCTGCTCCACCCCCTTGGCCAGGCTGACCACCGGCGTGCCCGCCCTGACGAAGGGGGCGGCGGCGGCCAGTACCCCCCGGAAGCCGTGGCTCGGCACGGCTACCACCACCACGTCGGCGGCGGTGACCGCCTCCTCGAGGTCGCTAGTGGCCCGGACGTCGTCGGGCAGCAGGTAGCCCGGCAGGTAGCGCCCGTTGGTGTGGTCGGTCCGGAGCTCCCGGGCCACCTCGGGCCGGCGGGCCCAGAGCACCACGTCGTCGGCGCCGTGGCGGCACAGGCCGGCGACGGTCGTCCCCCAGCTGCCCGCCCCGACCACCGCTACGGTCGCCACCGCGGCTGACCGTAGCCCTTGCCGGATCAGGCGTGGCCTACGCTCGAATCGGTGGAGGCCGACGCCGCGGTGCTCGTGCCGGTGAAGGCGTTCGGCGAGGCGAAGCGACGGCTCAGCCCCGCCCTCGCCGCCCCGGAGCGGGCGGCGCTGTCGCGTCGGCTGGCGGCCGGTGTGATCGCGGCCGCCGCGCCCCTGGCCGTGGCGGTGGTGTGCGAGGACCGGGAGGTGGCGGGCTGGGCCCGGGAGCTGGGAGCCCTCGTCATCTGGGAGCCGGGGCGGGGGCTCAACGGGGCGGTCGCCGCCGGCGTCGCCCGGCTCGCTGCCGAGGGCGTGACGGCTGTGGCCGTGGCCCATGGTGACCTGGCCCGGCCGGCGGGGATGGTCGACCTGGTGCTGGGCCACCCCGGCGGGGTGACCCTCGTGCCGGACGGGCGCGACGACGGGACCAACGTCGTGGTGCTGCCCGGCGCCGTCGCCTTCCGTTTCTCCTACGGGCCCGGCTCGTTCCGTCGCCACCTCGACGAGGCGACGGCCAGCGGGCTGGAGGTGCAGGTGGTGCGGGGCACCGACCTGTCCCTCGACGTCGACCTGCCCTCCGACCTGCCGCTCACCGCCACCGCCGCACCCGCCCGCCGATGAGCCCCCCGGTCACGCTCGACCTGCCCACGCCGGCCATCGCCCTGGCGGTGGCCGCCCACCCCGACGACGTCGAGTTCCAGGCCGGCGCCACCCTCGCCCGCTGGGCGGCGGCGGGCTGTGCCGTGCACCACCTGATCCTGACCGACGGGTCGAAGGGCACCTGGGACCCGGCTACGGACCCGGCGTCGCTGGTGGGCGAGCGCGAGGCCGAGCAACGGACGGCCGCCCTGCGCCTGGGAGCGCCGGTTGGTGGCGTCCGCTTCCTGCGGTGGCCCGACGGCGAGCTCGAGGCCGGCCTGCGCCAGCGGGCCCAGGTGGCGGCGGCCATCCGGGAGGTGCGGCCCGAGGTGGTCCTCGGCCACGACCCGTGGCGTCGCTACCGCCTCCACCCCGACCACCGCAACGCTGGCTGGCTGGTGTGCGACGGGATCGTGGCCGCTCGCGACCCCCTCTTCTTCCCCGAGCTGGCCACCCCCTCGCACCGACCCCGGGCTCTGCTGCTGTGGGAGGCCGACGAGGTCAACCACGTCGAGGTGGCCGACGACGCGGCCCTTGAGGCGAAGGTGGCGGCGCTGCTCGAGCACCGCAGCCAGTTCATCACCACCCACGGCATCACCGATCCGGGCGACCCCGACCAGGTGGCGGCCTTCGCCGCCCGCCAGCGGGCCAGGCTGGTGGAACGGGCGGAGGCGGTGCCCGCCGAGCTCGGCGAGTCCTTCCGCCTGCTCGAGAACCTGTAACCGCTAGGAGCGGGGTGCCCGCTTGGTGGCCTTGGCCGTCTTCGCCGTCTTGGCCACCTTGGCGGTCTTGGCCGTGGGGGTGGACGACTTGCTGGTGGCCCGCGAGGGGGCGGCCGACGGCTTGACCGCCGCCTTGGCCGCAGCCGCCTTGGCCGGAGCCTTCTTGGCGCCGGCCTTGGCGGCGGTCTTCTGGGCGGCGCTGGTGGCCGGCGTCTGCGCCGCCTTGGACGCCTTGGCCACCTTGGCGGTCTTGGCGGTCGCCTTTTCGGCCGCCGGCGCCTTCGTGGCCGCCGGCGCCTTGGTGGCCTTCAGCGGAGTCCGGGTCGTCGGCTTGGCGGCCGGCGCCGCAGGCTCCGGTGCCGTCACCCCGATGGCCTCAGCGGCCGCGGCTTCCGCCTCACCGGCGTCCTCGGCCTTCCTGCCCCCGGCCTTCTTGCCTCCAGGCATGGCGTTCTTCACCGCGCTGGCCGCCTTCTTCATGGCCGACTTCTTCTTGGCCATGCTCAGCGTCTCTTCGCTGCGGTGGTCTTCTTGGCCGGGGCAGCCGCCTTCTTCGCCGGCGCAGCCGCCTTCTTGGCCGGTGCCGCCTTCTTGGCCGGTGCCGCCTTCTTGGCCGACTTGGTGTTGAGGCCGGTCTTGAAGGCCTGCGCCGGAGCGAACTTCACGCTCTTCGACGCCGCGATCTTGATGGCAGCCCCGGTCTGGGGGTTGCGGCCGGTGCGGGCGGCGTTGGCCTTGGGCGAGAACTTGCCGAATCCGAACAGGGCCACGTCCTCCCCCGCCTTGATCGTGCTCGTGATGCCGCTGAGCACGGCCTCGACCGCCTCCTCTGCTTCCTTCTTGCCGGATCCCGTGGTCGTGGCCACGTGGTCGATCAGCTCTGCCTTGTTCACGCCAGCTCCAAGTGGGTTGAGGAAGTTCACTTACAATCAAAGGGGTTCTTGGCCTCCAGGTCAAGCATCCTCCAGCAGATCCGGGGGTTTCTCGGCCCTTTGGCTGCAGAAACCGAGGATCTGCAAGGGTTCCTGGCGTGCAACCGCTGCCGGACGGCTCGTACGAAGCGATGGTGGTCGACGTCTCGCCCGTCCCCGAAGGAGGGGCGCGCCTCGAGTTGGCCCTCCTGAGCGGGTCCCACAGGGGCGAGGTGGTCCACGTGCGCTCACCGGGCCTGGACCCCGACGACCTCGCCGTTCTCGGCGCCGCCGCCCGGATCACCGTCGTGGCCGGAATCCCGGGGGTGCGCCTTGGCGGCCGCTGAGCCGCAGGCCCGCGGCTCGGGCCGGCTGGCCCGCCTCGACCTGTCCCTGCGCCTGGGGCGCGACGAGGAGGCCCAGCGACTCGAGGCGGCGTCGCGCCGGCTGCTGCAGCTGCGGCTGGTGCTGGGTGGCCACCTGGCCGCCGACGGGACCCTCCACGGCGCCCGCCAGCTTGGGCCGCCGGTCTGCGCCGTCTTCGAGGGCTGGGACGCCTCGGGCAAGGGCGGGGCGATCCGCCGCCTGGTCGGCCCGCTCGACCCCCGCCACGTCTCGGTGGCCCAGTTCGCCGCCCCCACCTCGCGCGAGAAGCGCCACCACTTCCTATGGCGGTTCTGGCCGGTCCTGCCGGGCTGGGGCGGCATGACCGTTCTCGACCGCAGCTGGTACGGCCGGGTGCTGGTGGAACGGGTCGAGGGCTATGCCACCGACGAGCAGTGGGGGCGGGCCTACCAGGAGATCGTCGAGTTCGAGCGGACCCTGGTGGCCGAGGGGACGATCCTGTGCAAGTTCTGGCTCGAGATCTCCGACCACGAGCAGCTGGCCCGCTTCGAGCGGCGGGCCACGGACCCGCTCAAGGCGTGGAAGCTGGGCGAGGAGGACTGGCGCAACCGCAGCAAGCGGGCCGCCTACCTGGCCGCCATCGAGGACATGATCGAGCGCACCGACCACCCCGACGCCCCCTGGGCGCTGATCGAGGCCGAGTCCAAGCGCTACGCCCGCGTAGCCGTCCTCGAGCGCACCGTCGCCGCCATCGAGGAGGGGCTGCAAGTCCGGGGCCTGGGCGAGGTCCCCCCGCTCACCTCGGGCGGCGACGGACCGGGTGGCGACGGAACAACCCCGAGCGATGGCTAACGTTGCCGCAACGACAACCGCGGGAGCCCGTTCCGGCCGGGCTGAGAGGGTGCCGCCACGGGGCGCCGACCGTTCGAACCTGATCCGGTCGAGGCCGGCGGAGGGAGTGCTCAGATGGCGCAGGTGACGAGCGAGGCCGGCCCTGCCGGCTCGGGCGACGGACGGCCTCCGGGTCGGCGGGACGCCTGGGTCGAGGTGGAGGGCGGCCTGCGGGTGCCGATCACCGAGGTCGGGCTGACCAACGGCGAGGTGGTGCGCCTGTACCGCACGAGCGGGCCGGGCTCCGACCCGACCGCCGGCCTGCCGCCCCTGCGCCAGCCGTGGATCGCGGGGCGGGGCGACGTCGAGACCTACGTCGGCCGGGTCTACGACCGGCGCGACGACGGGCGGGCCGCCGTCCGCCGTTCCACGCCTGCCGAGGAGGCCGCCGCTCCGGTGTGGCAGGGCGAGCGGCGGGCGCCGCTGCGGGCCCGGCCCGGGGCGAACGTCAGCCAGATGCACTACGCCCGGAGGGGCGAGATCACCCCCGAGATGGCCTTCGTCGCCGCCCGGGAGCAGTGCGAGCCCGAGCTGGTGCGGGCCGAGGTGGCGGCGGGCCGAGCCATCATCCCGGCCAACGTCAACCACCCCGAGAGCGAGCCGATGGCCATCGGCAAGGCGTTCCTGGTCAAGGTCAACGCCAACATCGGCAACTCGGCGGTGACGTCCTCGATCGAGGAGGAGGTCGACAAGCTCACGTGGTCGACCAGGTGGGGCGCCGACACCGTGATGGACCTGTCCACCGGCGCCGACATCCACACCACCCGCGAGTGGATCGTGCGCAACAGCCCCGTGCCGATCGGGACCGTGCCCATCTACCAGGCGCTGGAGAAGGTGAACGGCAGCCCCGAGGACCTCACCTGGGAGATCTTCCGCGACACCCTGGTGGAGCAGTGCGAGCAGGGCGTCGACTACATGACCATCCACGCCGGCGTGCGCCTGCCCTTCGTGCCGATGACGGCGAAGCGGGTCACCGGCATCGTCAGCCGGGGCGGGGCGATCATGGCCGCCTGGTGCCTGGCCCACCACACCGAATCGTTCCTGTACGAACGGTTCGAGGAGATCTGTGAGCTGTTCGCCGCCTACGACGTCGCCTTCTCCCTGGGCGACGGCCTGCGCCCCGGCTCCATCTCCGATGCCAACGACGAGGCCCAGCTGGCCGAGCTGCGCACCCTGGGCGAGCTCACCGAGGTGGCGTGGCGCCACGACGTTCAGGTGATGGTGGAGGGCCCCGGCCACGTGCCGCTGCACAAGGTGCGCGAGAACGTCGATCTGCAGCAGGAGTGGTGC
>Ga0183260_10004881_pt1 | contig 10603 bp, 9 predicted proteins | sample AntDrymUQ4972206_2_FD_129768 | JGI IMG/M metagenome (GOLD analysis project Ga0183260, IMG submission 129768) | Polar desert sand microbial communities from Dry Valleys, Antarctica - metaG UQ497 (22.06) (version 2) (version 2) | ecosystem: Environmental > Terrestrial > Soil > Desert | place...
CGGGCAGTTGACGAACTACTTCCACTGGAAGCGCCGGCTCGAGCGCTCCGGCCACCGCTTCCAGTCCGAGTGCGACTCGGAGATCATCGCCGTCTACCTCGCCGAGAAGATGGGCGACGGATCGTCGCTCGAGGACGCGATGCGCGAGAGCCTCGAGGAGCTGGACGGCGTCTTCACCTACATCTGCGTGACGAAAGACGCGCTCGGCGTGGCGAAGGACGAAATGGCGGCGAAGCCGCTCGTGCTCTACGAGGCGGACGACATCGTTGCGCTCGCGTCCGAGGAGATCGCGATCCGCGCGATCATCGACCACGAGATCGACACCTACGACCCGTACGAGGGGGAAGTGATGGTATGGCAGCGCTGACCGGCGAGCATGCGGTGAACTACGACGCGCGCGGGCTCGCGGAGCCGCTCGCCGACGTCCCCCGGATCTCCGAGCTCGACGGCGAGACCGCCGTCTTCGACGCGCACGACCTGACGACGCGCCAGATCAACCTCGAGCTGCGCTGGCTCCTCTACGAGCAAGGCGTGAAGGACGTCACGGTGCGGAACCCCGGCGCGAAGCACTCCCTCGGCGTGGGCATCCTCACGCGCTGCCGGATCACCTTCGAGGGGAGCCTCGGCTACTTCGGCTGCGGCCTGATCGACGGCCCGGAGATCCACGTGCAGGGCAGGGTCGGCTGGTCGGCCTGCGAGAACATGATGTCCGGCGTCGTCGTGATCGACGGGAACGCGGGCTCGCTGACCGGGGCGGCCTTCCGCGGCGGCGACCTCGTCATCAAGGGCCAGGTCGGCGCGCGCACCGGGATCGATCAGAAGGGCGGCACGATCATCGTGCTCGGCAGCGCCGGCCTGATGAACGGCTTCATGATGCAGCGCGGCCGGCAGATCATCTGCGGGGACGTCGGCAACGGCCTCGGCGACTCGATGTACGACGGGACGATCTACGTCGGCGGCAAGGTGCGCTCGCTCGGCGTCGACTGCGTCGCCGGCGAGTGGACGGAGGCCGACACCGAGTTCGTCGAGCGGAAGTTCCGGATCCACGGCCTCGGCGCTACGCCCGACCTACAGAAGTTCGTCTGCGGGAAGCGGCTCTACAACTACGACAACCTCGAGCCCTCGGAGAGGAAGCTGGTTCTCTGATGGCCGTCGACGAGACCGCGCCCACGAGCAAGACGATCCTCGGATCGAGCCCGATCTTCACGCCGGAGGTGATCGACGACATCCACATGAAGGCCGAGCTCGGCCGCTACCGGATGCGCGGCTTCTCGATGTTCAAGCCGATGCCGCACTGGGACGAGCTGATGTTCATGCCCGGCACGCTGACGCGCTTCGTGATCGAGGGCTACCGCGAGAAGTGCGAGACGAAGACTGTGCTCGGCGCCCGCTTCGCCAAACACCCGATCGAGCTCGACATCCCCGTCTACATCACCGGGATGAGCTTCGGAGCGCTTTCGCTCGAGGCGAAGATGGCGCTTGCGAAGGGCGCCTCGATGGCCGGCACGGCGACGTGCTCGGGCGAGGGCGGGATGATCCCGCCGGAGCGCGACTACTCGACGAAGTGGTACTACCAGTGCATCCAGAGCCGGTACGGGTTCAACCCGCACCACCTGATGCTCGCCGACGCCTGCGAGTTCTTCATCGGCCAGGGCTGCAAAGTCGGGCTCGGAGGGCACCTGATGGGCCAGAAGGTGACCGAGCAGGTCGCCGAGATGCGCTCGCTCCCGGCCGGGATCGACCAGCGCTCCCCGGCCCGGCACCCGGACTGGCTCGGGCCCGACGACCTCTCGCTGAAGATTCAGGAGGTGCGCGAGGCGACGGACTACCAGATCCCGATCCAGCTCAAGCTCGGTGCGGCACGCGTCTACGACGACGTGCGCATGGCGGCGAAGTGCGGACCGGACATCATCTACCTCGACGGCGCCGAGGGCGGCACGGGCGCCGGGCCGCACATCGCCACCGAGGAGACAGGGATTCCGCTGATGGCCGCGATCCCCGAGGCGCGCCGGGCGCTCGAGGACGTCGGGCTCGTCGACGAGATCGACCTCGTCGTCGCGGGTGGGATCCGGAACGGCGGCGATGTCGCGAAGTGCCTCGCGCTCGGGGCGAAGGCGGTCGCGATCGGCCATTCGGCGCTGATGGCGCTCAACTGCAACAAGGAGATCCCCGGCGTTACCGACTACGAGGGCACGGTCGGCGTCCCCGCGGGGCGGTGCTACCACTGCCACACGGGCCGCTGCCCGGTCGGGATCACGACGCAGGATCCCGAGCTGCGCAAGCGTCTCATCGTCGAAGAAGCCGCCGAGCGCGTCTACAACTTCCTCCACACCCTCACGCTCGAGGTCCAGCTGCTCGCCCGCGCCTGCGGCAAGACGAACGTCCACTCGCTCGAGCCGGAGGACCTCGCCGCCCTCACCGTCGAGGCCGCAGCGATGGCGAAGGTGCCGCTCGCCGGGACGAGCTGGATCCCCGGGGTCAGCGAAGAGCGGACGCTCGCGAAGATCGAGCGCATGCTCGAGAAGCACCTCGAGTATCCCGTCGACTACCTGCCGGTGCCGGTCCGAGAGGGCGTCTGATGTCCTATCAGGAGCCGGAGAAGATCACCGGGCTCGACGCCGAGTACCTGTCCGGGCATCGCTTTCCCTACCAGGAGGACATCTCCCTCGTCGAGAGCGCCGACCTCGAGGCGGCGACGCCGGGCGGCGACATCAACTGGCTCGAGGACATCGAGCTTCTCCACGAGGAGGGGACGCCCGCCGTCTTCGACCGCTACTCGAACTCGTTCCTGAAGATCTACTTCCCAATTCCGGCGGGCCGCGAGCACGAGTTCGCGCGCAAGGTGCTCGTCACCCACCTGCAGTCGGGCAACTCCTACGGGATCCAGCTGAAGGAGAAGCACTGCAAGTTCCCGCAGCCGGAGCTGGGGTCGTGGGTCGAGGACTCGAAGACGGTCGGCGCCGACTGGAAGCCGCCGACGCTCGAGGGCTGGGAGCCGCCGGCGCACTGAGAGCTTCTAACGTAATGAGGCCTCGTCGTCGGGGTGCGCTGGGTGGTGCGAGGCAAGGACGCAGGGAGCGTCGATATGCAGGTCATATCGACGCGACTGAGGACGCCGCCTCGCACCACCCAGCGTGCCCCGGCGGCTCAGAGCTTCATCGCGTTAGGAGCTCTAAGGATTCGGACGGCACGGCTGCGGGTACCGAACCCGCATGGACAAGAAGCCCGAAGAGCAAGTGGAGTGGACGCCGCAGGAGCAGCCGACCGGATCGAGCGACCAGGCCGAGGAGGAAGAGGACGACAAGCCGTCGTCTCCCGCCACCGGCCGCGCGATCGGCGGCGGCACGGCTCGCGGCGCGAGCTGAGTCCGGCAGGTCCGTTCCGTTCAGCTTTCCTTGACGCGCCTCCGCTCGGGGTCGTAGACGGGGTGGCGGACGACCTCTCCGACCACGTCCTCGCCGCCGATGCGCGCGGTGAGGGCGGTGCCTACCTCGCGCGCCACGCCTTTTGGCAGCTTGGCGAGGCCGAGCGTCTTGCCGTCCAGGTGCGGCGCGGAGACCGCCTGCGTCACGTAGCCGGCGTCTTCGCCGTCGATCGAGAGGCGCGCGTCGGTTGCGGCGTCGCCGCCCGACTCGAGCACGACGCTCGTGAGGCGCTGCGTCGTCTCCTCCCGGTCGCGCTCGAGCCCGGCGCGACCCTGGAAGTCGCCCTTGTCGAGCGCAACAGACCAGCCGAGGCCGCACTCGTACGGCGACACCGACGGGTCGTACTCGACTCCGCCGATGATGAAGCCTCCCTCGATCCGGAAGAGGTCGAGCGCGGTCATGCCGATCACCTTCATCCCCTGCGGCTCGGTCGCCTCGATGAGCACGTCCCAGAGCTCGAGCGCACGCGCCGCCTCGACCCAGAGCTCGTAGCCGAGCTCGGCCGTGTATCCGAGCCTCGTCATGAACACGGGCACGCCGCCGATCTCCACCCCCTCCAGCAGTGTGTAGTACGGGAACGCCGCGTTCGAGAGGTCGCGGTTCGCGAGCGGCTGCAGCATCTCGCGACTCTTCGGCCCCTGCAGGCAGAGGTGCGGCATCTCGTCGGTGAACGCGCGCACCGTCACGTCGGTCCCCTCCGCTGCGGCCACGAAGATCTCCGCGTCGCGGTCGTTCGCGCCGCAGAAGCGGATCCGGTCGGGGGAGCGAAGCGAGGCGGTGCAGTCGTCGACCATCTTGCCGTCCTCGTCGCAGAGCGCCCCGTAGGCGATCTGGCCGACCTCGAGCGTCCGTAGGTCGCGCGTGACGATCCCGTTCACGAGCTCGAGCGCGCCGGGGCCGTCGATGTCGATCTTCCGCAGCATCGAGAAGTCCATCAGCCCGGCCGCCTCGCGCACGGCGCGGTACTCCTCGAGCACCTCGGTCACCGTCGCCGGCGCGGCGTAGCCGAACAGGTCGGTCCAGTCGTCGGTCAGCGCCGCCAGGCGCGGGTAGAACGCCGTTTCCTTGCTCACGCTGCCTCCTCCTCGTTTTCGGACGGGCCCCCGACCGCTGCGAGCGGTGGGAGGTCGAGCGACTCGAGCACGAGCTCCGAAAGCTCGCGCAGCTCGATCTCGCCCTGGTGGCCCGACGTCTTGATCGCGTCTTCGTACATTGTCACGTCCTTCGGGCAGGCGCAGACGAAGTAGTCGATCCCGCCCAGTGAGACGGCCTCGTCGATCCGCAGCTCGCTCGGTCGCTTCGCGCCCTCGGCCTTCAGCTCCTTCATCCAGATCCGGCCGCCGCCCGCGCCGCAGCAAAACGAGTTGTCGCGATTCCTGGGCATCTCGACGAGCTCGCAGCCTACCGCCGCGAGGAGCTGCCGCGGCGCGTCGTAGACGCCGTTGTAGCGCCCGAGCGTGCATGGATCGTGGTAGGTGACCCGGTAGCCGAGCGGCTTCGCCGGGACGAGCGTGCCGGCCTCGATCAGCTCGAGCAGGAGCTGCGAGTGGTGCAGCACGGTCCAGCTGCCGCCCAGGTCGGGATACTCGTTGCGCAGCGTGTGGAAGGTGTGCGGGTCGGACGAGAAGATCCGCTCGAAGTCGCAGCCCGAGATCGTACGGATGTTCTCCTCGGCGAGCGAGGCCCAGAGCCCCTCCTCTCCTGCAAGGCGCACGTCGCAGCCGCCCGTCTTCTCTGCGTCCCAGAGGATCCCGAAGTCCGCGCCGACGTGGTCGAGCACGCGTGCGAGCGCGCGCGTGGCGCGCTGGTTGCGTGGGTCGAACGAGGCGTAGTCGCCGACGAACCAGAGCAGCTCGGCCGGCTCCTTGCGGACGTCCTTCAGCTCGAAGTCGAGCTCCTTCGCCCAGCGGGCGCGCTTGCGCTTCGGCTCACCGAACGAGTTGCCGGAGGTGTGGATCATCTCGAACGTCGACTGCAGTAGCGTGTCCATCTCGCCGCGCTCGACGAGCGCGCGGCGCATCTGGTTGATGATCGGCACGTGCTCGATCCCGACCGGGCAGATCTCGACGCAGGCCATGCACTGCATGCACGACCAGAGCGTCTCGGGCCGGATCGGGTCGCCGAGGATCGAGCGGCGCTCCTGCATCGCGTCCGCGTCTGCGGCGACGTCGCGCAGGTCGAGGATCAGGTCGCGTGGCGAGAGCGGGTAGCCGGTCGCGGTCGCCGGGCAGGCCGCGTGGCACTTGCCGCACTTCGTGCAGGCGTCGAGCGAGACGAGGTGGTTCCAGGTCAGGTCGGTGATCCGTGCGTAGCCGACGTCGTCCGACTTCACGTCGGCGGGCAGCGTCGGCAGCCGCTTCCCGGCTCGGTCGTCGCGGACGGCCACGTTCGCCGGGCTCGAGAGCATGTGCAGCGCCTTCGTGTACGGGATCGTCGCGACGAAGCTGAGGGCGACGACGCCGTGCACCCACCACAGGACGAAGTGCGCGCTCTCGGCCGTCTGGCCCTGCACGCCGATCGCGCGGAAGCCCTGCGCGAGCCCCCAGCCGAGCGGCGACCAAGTCTCGAAGGACGGGTTCGTCTCGGCGATCCGAAACCCCTCGAGCAGGAAGCCCGTCAGCGCGAGGAAGAAGATCACTCCGAGGAAGGCCCAGTCGTCGATCACCCACGGGCGGCGGTCGTATTCGCCCTCCTTCCGGTCCGGCCGCCAGTAGTCGAGCCGGAACGGCCGCAGGATGCCGCGCTTCACGGCCAGGACGACGAGCCCGACGATCAGCGCGACCCCGAAGACGTCGAGAAAGAGCGAGTAGCCGAGGTAGAACCAGTCGCGGAAGAAGTGGACCCCAAGCACCGGGCCCGCGAAGTCGTCCTGGAAGCCGAGGATCGCCGTCCCGATGAAGAGGACGAGGAAACCGTAGAAGACGAACGCGTGGCCGAGCCCGGTCGTCGTGTCGCGGCGGCGAATCCAGGCGTGCGTGAAAACGAGTCGCGTCGTGCGCAGGAGGCGGCGGCCGATGTGGTCGAGCCGGGTCGTCGAGCGGCCCTGCCGGTACTTGCGCACGAGCCGGATGACGCCCCAGACGAAGACCGACGTCGAGATCGCGATCAGGCAGTACCAGAAGACGATCTGCCAGAGGGCCAGGTTCTCGAAGGTCTGGCGGGTCTCGCTCAAAAGAGCTTGTCGAGCTCCTCGGCCACGTCGAAGAGGTCGGCCACAGCGCCGTAGTCGGCGACGCCGAAGATCGCGGCCTCGGGGTCGGTGTTCACCGCCACGATCGTACCCGCCGCCTTCATCCCGGCGAGGTGCTGGACCGCGCCCGAGATGCCGAGGGCGAGGTAGACCTTCGGCTTCACCGTCTTGCCCGACTGGCCGACCTGGCGCGCGTTCGACATCCAGCCGGCGTCGACGAGCGGGCGCGAGACCGAGAGCACGGCGCCCATCTTCGCGGCGAGCTCCTCGAACTGCTCGATGTTCTCGCGCTCGCCGACGCCGCGGCCGATCGAGAGCAGGAAATCGGCAGTCGTGATGTCGACGTCGGCCTGCGCGACCTCCTGGAACGCCACGTGTCGCGCGCGCGAGGCGACCGACGGAGCGGTCACGTCGGCGAACGTCGGGCTGCCGGCACCCTCCGCGGGCGGCCAGGTCGTCGGCCGGAGCAGCAGCACGGCCGGCCCGGCGAATTCGAGTTCCGCGTGCACCTTGCCGCCGTGGAACGAGCGGGTTGCGACGAGCGTGTCGCCCTCGAGCGCGACCGCGTGCACGTCACTCGCGAAGCCCTGGCCGAGTCGCAGCGCAAGCGCCGGGCCGTAGCCCATCGAGTTGACCGTGAAGCCGAGCAGCGTCGCGCGCGGCCTCCGCGCCGCGATCAGCGCCTCCACCGCGGCCAGCGCGACGTCGCCCTCGAACTCCTCCTGCTCGACCGAGACGCGCACGACCTCGTCGACGCCCGCGAAGCTCACGTCGAGCGCGGCCGGATCCTTCGCGATCACTGCGAGCACGACCGGCCCGCCGAGCGCTCCGGCCGCCGTGACGAGCTCGCGCGTGACGTCGCGGACGCGGCCCTGCAGGTGCTCGGCAACGACGAGGACGCTTATGCGAGCCGCTCCTTCACGAGCTCGGCGATCCGCGCAGCGACCTGCGCGGGGTCGCCGGCGAGCATCTCCGCGCCCTCGCCCTTCGGCGGCACGAACATCCGGCGGACGCGGTAGGCCGGCTCGCCGTCGCCCGCCGCGGCCTCGACCACGATCTCCTTCTGCTCGGCCTGCTTGATCGCCCGCAGGGTCGCGTAGCGCGGCTCGTTGATCCCGGTCTGGATCGTCAGCAGCGCCGGCGTCTCGACATCGACGACATCGACGAGCCCGCCCTCGAGCTCGCGGTGCACGCGCGCACGGCGCGCCGCCGCGTCCCAGTCGAGCTTGTTGACGACCGCAACGCCCGGCAGCCCGAGCAGCTCTGCGAGCGCGATCCCGGTCGCCGCCTGGACAGCGTCGCTCGACTGGACGCCGGCGAAGACGAGATCCGGCTGCTCCCGCGCGACGACGGGCGCGAGCGCCCGCGCCACAGTGAACGGGTCGGCCCGGCCGGCGAGCTCGACCCGCACGCCGCGGTCCGCGCCCATGGCGAGACAGCGGCGCAGGGCCGCGTCCACCTCCTCGCCGCCGGCGGAGACGACGACGACCTCGTCTCCCTCCCCGCCGGCCTGCTCGCAGATCCGCAGCGCCTCCTCGGTCGCGTACCCGTCCCACTCGTTGAGCGCGAGCTCGAGGTAGTCCGGGTCGACGTCGAGTCCGTCGTCCGAGAACTCGACCTCGTCCCCGAGCGCCGCGACCTGCTTGATGCAGACGACGATCTTCACACGCTCGCGAGCTCCCGCTCGATCACCTTGCGCTCGCGGATGTACGGCTTCGGGATCGCGGGGTTGTCCGAGTCGATCTCGCGTGCCAGCCGGTGGCCCGAGAAGACGCAGTCGGCGGTCAGCCGCGGCGCCTCACAGTCGCCGATCCGGTAGAGCGCTTCGACGCCCTCCGCACGCAGCGCGTCCATCCCGACGCTGTCCTTCAGCTCGCGGTAGAGCGCCTCGTCCGAGCGCCGCTGCGTCACGAGCACGACGCCGTCGACGTCCCAGGTGCTCGCGTGGCCCTCGGTGTCGTAGACGTGCACCGAGGTGACCCGGCCCGGCTCGATCGCGGTCGCCACGTGGTAGGGGACGATCTCGACACCGAGCTTGTGCAGCTTGCGGTGCATGTTCGGGGCCTCGAGCGTGAAGTGCATGTACGGGGCGATCGTCCCGAGCTGAGTCAGCAGCGTGACCTTCTTGCCCTCGAGCGCAAGCTTCTCGGCGAGCGAGACGCCCATGTAGTAGCCGTCGTAGTCGATCACCAGCACCCGCTCGCCGGGCACCTGCTTGCCCTCGACCATGATCTGCTCGGGGGTCAGACAGTGCGGCTCCATCGCGTCGGCTCCGGGGATCCGGTCGTGTGTGGCGCCGCTGAGGCCGTCGGTCACCCAGTGGGCGCCGGTCGCGACGATCACGATCTCGGCGCCGTACTCCGCGACGCCCTTCGCGTCGAGCCGCGTCTTCGGGACGAACTCGACGTTCGCGAGCTTGTCGATCTGGATCTTGCGATAGTTGACGACCCGCGCCCACTCGCCTAGACCAGGGAGCTGCGGGATCCAGGTCATGCAGCCGCCCATGTCGTCGGCCGCCTCGACGAGATGCACGCGGCGCATCCCGCGCTTGCCGAGCACCATCGCGCACTCCATCCCGGCGGGGCCTGCGCCGACGATCAGCACGTCGTTCTCGGCGTTCTCGGCCTTCGAGTACTTCTCGGGATGCCAGCCGCGGCGATACTCCTCGCCGGCGGTCGCGTTCTGCGTGCAGATGATCGGCGGCCCGCCGATCTCCCAGCGGGAGATACAGACGTTGCAGCCTATGCACTCGCGGATGTCGTCGAACCGGCCCTCCTCGATCTTCTTCGGGAGGAACGGGTCGGAGATCGACGGGCGGCAGGTCGCGATGATGTCGAGCTGCTTGTTGTTGATCGCGTCGACCATCATGTCCGGGTTCGTGAAGCGCCCGACGCCGAGCACCGGCTTCTTGGAGATCGCCTTTACCGCCTCCTGCCAGGGCAGCATCCGCCCGGCGGCGTAGAAGCGGGACGGGGTCGCGTCCTCGCCCCATTCGGAGATGCCGGAGACGTTGATGTCCCAGACGTCGACGATCTCGTCGCAGAGCTCGACGAACGGGAGGCAGTCGCGCTCGAGCTGCGTGCCGGCCTCACCCATGAACATGTCGCACGACATGCGGACGGCGATCGCTGTGTCGTCGCCGACGGCCTCGCGGACCTGCTCGATCGTCTCGCGCCAGAAGCGGGCGCGGTTCTCGAACGAGCCGCCGTACTCGTCGGTGCGGTGGTTGTAGAACGGCGTCAGGAACTGCTGTGGCAGGTAGGCGTGCGAGCCGTAGACGTAGACGATGTCGAAGCCCGCGATACGCGCCCGCTTCGCCGCGTCGACGTAGAGCTTCTGGACGTAGCGGATGTCGTCCTTGTCCATCTCGATCGGGTAGGTGAGGAACTCGAAGTCGCTCGGGATCTGCGACGGCCCCTTTGGCGTGCAGCGCGACTCCATGCAGGGCGCGTGCGGGCCGCCGTACCAGAGCTCGGCCGCGGCGAGCGCGCCGTACTCGTGGAGCATGTCGCACATCACCGAGAGGTTCTTGATGTCCCCGTCGTCCCAGAGGCGCGCCGAGACCCGGTGGCTGTCGTCGGACTCCGGCGAGATCGAGCAGTACTCGGTGCAGCACGCCCCGTAGCCGCCCTCAGCCTTCATCGCCCGGAAATGCGCCTGGTTCATCGGCTTCTCCGAGCCGAAGCCGTTGCAGTGGGGGATCTGGTAGAAGCGATTCTTCATCGTCTTCGGCCCAAGCTGGATCGGCTCGAAGAGGATGTCGTACTTGGGGTCACGTGCCATCGGGTGAAGCCTCCTTTTTGCTGCAGCTGGGCGAAGTCGGGTCAGGCGGCGCAGGGCGACGATCGCCCTGCCCCCCATACTCGCATCGCTAGACGGCCGGTGCGGGCGCTTCGTCGGGCGTCGCCGGCGTCTCTTCGCGCCACTGCGGGCGTTCCCCGTCCTGGACGATGCGACGGGAGAGGAAGAGGAGGATCGACGCAGCGAG
>Ga0183260_10004882_pt1 | contig 10603 bp, 5 predicted proteins | sample AntDrymUQ4972206_2_FD_129768 | JGI IMG/M metagenome (GOLD analysis project Ga0183260, IMG submission 129768) | Polar desert sand microbial communities from Dry Valleys, Antarctica - metaG UQ497 (22.06) (version 2) (version 2) | ecosystem: Environmental > Terrestrial > Soil > Desert | place...
GCGCCGTCGGATGCCTCGGAGATGCCGCAGATCGCCCGCAGCAGCGTCGACTTCCCGGCGCCGTTGGTGCCGAGGAGGGCGACGATCTCGCCTTCCTCGACGTCGAAGTCGACGCCGAACAGCACCTGCACGCCGCTGTACTCGACGACCACGTCGCGGCACACGAGCAGCTTGGCGTTGCCGGCCAGGCGGGCGGCGCGAGCTTCCTCGGCGGCCATGCTGGCGGCGAAGGCGTTGCGGCGATCGAGGTCGAACAGGGGCGCAGCGGACAGGTCGATGATCGCGCCGAGGATGATGAACGGCACGCCGAACAGGAGTACGGGCGTGAAGCCGAAGCTCTGAAACAGCGCAAACGCCATGGGCGTGAAGATGATCAGGCTCGGGAGGGCCGTGAGCCTTGCCATCGCGCCGCCGAGCGTGCGCACGTTGGGCGGCGTGATCTGCGAGTAGATGGCGCCGCGCGCGGGGCCGGTGATGCCGTTCCCGAACGCGTAGACGCACAACACCACGCGGATGACCCACAGCGCCGGCGCGACCGCCAGGAGAAACAGCGCAAACGCGCTGACGAGGCTGTAAACCCCGGTGACCACGAGCACCTGGCTCGGCTTGCGTTTCGAGAAGTAGTCGATGAGCCCGCCGCCGATGAGGCTGCCGAAGAACGCGAAGACCGTCGTCGGCAGGAACACGCCGGCGATGCCCTGGGGCGTGAGGCCGTACTTCTGCACCAGCATGATGAAGAAGAAGGTGCCGAAGGCGACGTCGCCCGGCCCTGACCACACTTGCGCCATCAAACCGCGCCGCAACGTGCGCACCTTGAGCAGGGCGCGCCACGACTCACCGAGCGACAGCGGCTCCGTTTCCTCGACCGCCACGTCGTCGGGTGCGCCCATGGCCTTGCGCTCGAAGTAGCCGCGCACCGGCTCGCGGAGGCGCACCAGTGCGTAGAAGCCCGACAACGTCACGCCGAAGGCGAGGACGAAACTCGTGAACCGCCAACCCAAGTTCTCGACGAGCGGTCCGGCGGCGGCCAGCGCAAAGACGCTGACGATCGGCCCGGTGAGGCCGCTCAAAGCGAACACGCGCCCACGCGCCTCCGGCGGGTAGTAGTCAGCGAACAGCGAGACGACCGGCGTATCGCTGGCGAGCGTCGACGCATCGTTGATCGCCCGTGGCGCAAGTGTCGTCGCGAAGCTCGTCGCCTGGCTCTGCCACATGCCGCACAGACCTGAGACGATCGTGCCGATGCCTACCCAGGGGGCGCGCTTCGACCGGTCGAACTTCCACGCCACGATGATCGCCACGAAGATCGAGATCACGCCGATCGTGGTCTGGATCCCGATGAGGCCGCGGATGCCGATCTTCAGGTCCTGAGCGATGGTCGGGCCGGCGACGCGGAACGCCGCGCTCTCGAACGCGTTGATCACGCTGACGAACGTGAGCACGGCCCACGGGCCCAGCCCGTAGGGGGTCTGGCGCAGTTCGCCGTAGCGGCGCGACTCGTTGAACAGGAACTTGAGTTGCCGACCGGCGTCGCCCAGGATCTTGCCGACCGGGTTGCGCTTCTTCTCCTGCGCGGGGAGCGTGCCGTTCCGCGACGCCATTACCTCTCCTCCTTGCGCCCGACAGCCACGAGATCGAGATCGCCCCCGCCGCGGTCGGTGGGTGACGGTGTGGGCGTGTCGAGGTCGCCGATCGCCTCGGCCGCCGCGCTGATGGCGAGCCGCTCCTGCTCGGCCCGTCCACCGATAGCGAGGTTGTTGCCGGAGGCTCCGCCGCCGTGGATGCCGGAGTTGAGCCTGAAGGCGACGCCGGGGCCGAGCGCGGCGAGCCCGCTGTTGGCCTGCGGATCGTCGAGCGGGATCAGACGGCGGGCCAGCGCGTCGGGGTCGTAGTCGGCGAAGAGGCTCGGGACCACGATCTGGCGACGCTGGGCGATGATCCGCAACCAGGCGTCGCGGATCGATGTGGCCACGCTGATCAGGCCGCCGGGCACGATGAACAGCACGAGCAGCGTCCCGCCGCCCTGCTGGAGCGCGGCGAGGATGGCGGCCAGGAACTCGTTGGCGGGCAGGAAGTACGTCAACAGGTTGTCGTACAGCGAGCCGAGCAGCGCCCCACCGACGGAGCCGATCCCGCCGAGGACCGTGAAGACGAAGACGTCGATGCTTTCCTGGCCGTTGAACGTCTGGGCGGCGAGGCCGCGCTGCTGGTGCACGTAGACGGCGCCCGAGAAGCCGGCCATGGCCCCGGACACCGCGAACGCGGTGAGCTTGAGGCGGGTGGCCGAGACGCCGAAGCTCTGAACGTTGGCTTCGTTCTCCCGCATGGCAATGAGCAACCGGCCGAAACGGCTGCGCCGGAGGTTGGCGGCGACAACGATCGACATCACGAGCGCGACCAGGCACAGGTAATACATGGGCCGGTCCTGCTCGAAGTCGATGAAGAACAGCGTCGGGCGGTCGATGCTGACCGGGAGGAGCCAGTCGAAGTACTGATCGTCGAACAGAACGGCCTCGACCGTGATCGCGAACGCAAGGGTGCTCACGGCAAGGAACAAGCCCTTGAGCCGCAGCGCGGGGACGCCGATCAACGTCGCGAAGGCGCCCGCGAACACCGTCGCGACCGGGACCGCGATCCAGAACGGCCAGTTGAGCTTGCTCGTGAGCGCGCCGCCGACGACCGCGCCGATCGCCGAGAAGCCGAGCTGGCCGAGGCTGATCTGGCCGGCCCATCCGGTGAGGATGACGAGGGAAATGCCGATGATTGCCTGCACCAGGATCGTGGCGCCCAGGAACTGGAACCGGGGGGGCACGATGAGCGGCCAAATAAGCAGGAACACGAGTGTGGTGCCGATGAGCGCCCAGCGGGTGCGGAACACCGTTCCGACCTTGGCGAGCTCCTTGGGGATGCCGCGCTGCTCGCGCACCGCGGCCCACGACACGCCCGTGCCTTCCTCGCTCCGGCCGCCGCCGCGGCGGCGTTGGAATACCAGCACGCCGCCAAGCAGCAGGAAATAGGCCAGCGAGACGAGCCCGCCGTGCTCCTGGTAGCTGAACAGAAATGCGTTCAATACTGTGGCCAGCACCAGGGAGCCGAACACCGCGATCGGGATGCTCTGGAACCGCGCGATCACCGCCGCGGTGATCGGCGGGAGCAGGACGAGGATCACACCTCCCGAGCCGGTGCCCAGTGCGGAGGTGCCCGCGGCGGGCACGCTGCGGGCGCCGATCGAGATGACCGCCATCGTCGAGAGCGCGCCCGACAGCGCCCACACCATCGTCGAGAGCGAACCGACGGGGATGCCGAGCAGCGACGCCCGCTCCGAGTTCTCTGCCAAGGCGCGGATGGCGACGCCCGCGCGGGTGAACCGCAGGAAGCACACGACACCGATCACCGCGAAGATGAGCAACTCGATCGAGAAGACCTCCGGAAACCCGTAGTCGTTCGGGAAGCCTCCGATGCGGTACTTCCACCCCGAGAACGGGAGAAACGGACGGGCGGGTACGAACCCGCTGAGCTCCTGGAGGGAGCGCTCGCCCGTCCGGGGGAAGATCGGCAGGCTGGGAATGAGGTTGGTGATGTAGAACGCCAGGAACGGCAGCGCGGCGACGGTAACCACCGTCAGAACGATGCGCGGCGCGTTGAAGAACCGTCGGCCGAAGGTGAGATCGAACGCCGCCCCCGTGAGCGCGCCCACGGCGACGCCGAGGATCAGCGCGATCGGAAACGGCACGGGCGTGAACTGCATGAATTCGAAGAACAGCCGTCCGCCGGCGGCGCCGATCGCCGCCTGGGCGAAGTTGATGATCCGCAGGCTCCGGTAGACGACGATCAGCCCGAGCGCGATCAGCGCAGAGCTGCACCCGGTGACGAAGCCGTTGTACAGGACGGCCGCGGGCGTGCCCCGGCCGCCGCCGCCCGTACCCGGCAGCACGAACTGGGTTATGAAGATCGACACCAGCAGCATCACCGCGCAAACGGCGAGCGAGCGGGCGCGACTGCCGGGGGGCAAGGTGGTAGCGAGCATGGGGCCTTTCGGAGTCTGCGTTACTTGATCGACAACGGCAGGGGTTCAGGCTTCAGCGCAGCGAGCGAACGGCGCAGGACCAGCGCCTTCTTGTCCGCGAGGTCGCCGATCGCCAGGTTGTCGCCGATGGGCAGCAGCCCGTACTGCGTGGCGAACACGTAGTTCTGAACGCGGGTGAGCCGGCGGGAGCTGTACTTCTGGGCGTCGGCCGGATCGGCGGTGTTGACGTCACGGGTGAGCGACTGGTCGAGCGTCACGGAATAGCCCTCGACGATCTCGCCGCAGGCATCGATGCGTGACGTCCGCCCGACGGTGCCCTCGTTCCCGATGACTTCGCCGCTGGTCGAGTCGATGCCGACACTGCTGAACGTCTGGCCGCTGCGGAGGATGCCTTCTTCGAGCGGGAGGATGAGCATCGGACGGACCGGCGAAAAGGTGTGAACCCCCTTGGCGGCGAGGTTCGAGTCCTTGGTCTCGATCTTCGTGATGTAGACACCCGGCATGTCGTTCGGCGGCGGAACGCGGAGGTCGAAGCCGGGGGTGTCGACGACACCGACGGTGCGGGCATCAATCCGTCGGTTCGCGATGAGCGCCGGATTGGTGTTGACGAGGAACGAGGTGATGACGAGGTTCGACGTGCCGAACTCCGGGGCGATCATCTCGAAGCGGAACTCGTGCGGGAGCGTGGTGCTCTTGGTGACCTTGCGAATGAACCGGGTCTCGGCGACGCCCTGCTGCACCAGGAACGGGCTGCCGGGGTTGGCGACCCGGTCGACCTTGACGATGAGGTCACGCTTCCACTTGTAAATGCCCTCGGCCGGCAAGTCCTTGACTTGCACGGTCGCGAAATCCTTGGGGAACGCGTCGGCGCGCGCCTCGGGGCAGTCGGACGCGATCTTGGGCGTCACCCGCGGCGTGGGGCGGGCGAGGGGCGGCAGCTCTGGGAACGACGACAGCGCCTGTGCACCCTCGAAGCCGGTGTCGTCGGTTTGCGGAACCTCGAAGTCGGCGGCCTTCTTCTCTTTCTCCTCGAACCCGAACTTCGCAGAGGTCTTCACCTCGCTGATCGACACCCCGGGGGGATCGGACTTGACGCACGCGGCGCTGACGAGTGCCAAAAGTGCGACACCGGCCAAAAGCCGGGTCCCTTTACGCGGCTGCTGGTTCACGGACCGCCTCCTTCCCGCCCTTGGCGAGTGTCGTGTTGAGATCTGGGGCAAACGGGTTTCGTAGCGACAACCGTGACACACCGGCAACGAATCTGACCGTCGCCGGTTGCGCTCCGGACATGCGTCGCCGCAATGACCGCGACAGCTCTTCGGCGGCGACCGCCAGCTCCAGGCTCGCGTCGTCCTGCAGGTCACCCCAGAGAACCCGGGTCACCAGCCAAGCGAGCTCAGTGTGCTCGTCGTCGTCGATAAAGCGTTCGAGGTACATAAGCGGCGTATCCGTAGGGTACGAGAAGCCGAAGTCGGTCGCGAGGTCGCGGAACTCGGAATATGCGAGCGCGATCCGGGCCCGGGCGCCGATTGCCGCGGCGGCGTTACGCCGTTTGCTCCGGATGCGGGCTTTGCGCAGCCCGGGATACGTGGCGTAGATAGCCAGGATCAGGAGCAAAATCGGGACACCGATGAGGAACCCGCGCAGAATCTGCTCGCCCAGGATGCTCGCCGGCGGCGTGATCGCGGGGAGGTAGACCTGCACAGTGACGTCCTCGCTCGGGAGGATGTTCGGGTCCTTCTTCTGGAGCCCGGGGTCGCTGCCGACGGTGGGCTTGGCCTGCTTCGGCGTTCCGACCACCGGAATCCAGTTGAAGCCGGGGAAGTACACCTCGACGAACGTGGCGCCATGCGTCGGCTTGACCTCGAGGATCGTGAGGTCCTCACCCGTGGGCGTGATCTTCTGCTTGCCGACGTTCTCGCCGCCGTCGAAGCCGAATGCGATCCGCGACGGAACGCCGATATAGCGGGCGAGGAGCGCCTGGGTCGCCACGATCTCGTACGGCGTGGCCTCGAACGTCGTGAGCAACTCGTCGACCCGGTCAGGCGTGATGGCGACCGGGACGCCCTGACCGGTGGCCACGACCTTCTCCAGCACGTAATTGCGGAGGAAGTCGAACTTGTCCCAGAGCGTGGGCTTGTCCCCCGCCTGTGCGAGCAGGTCGGCCACCGCCGGGGGCGGGTCGCCCACGCCTTCGGTGTACTCGCGGATATCGCTCGGCAACGGGTCGACGACCGCCTGGAGGTCGGCGACGGTGGGCAGCGCGCCGGCCTGGATGATGTAGCTGTTGCCCCGCTTGAGCTGGCCCTGCGCCAGGCGGATGTTGCCGGAACGCCTGTCGTAGGCCGGGACGATGCCGGAGGAGAACATCTTGACCGGGTTCGACAGCGCCGGCAGGACGGCACCGACCAGCCCCTGGATCTCGAACTTGGCGGCGATCCGACTCTTCGCGGGGGCCGCCTTCGGGTCGACGATGTTGCCGCTCTTGGCAACGTTCTCGACGTTCGCGTCGGCGATCGGCGCCAGGCGCCAGAACCCGTCCTTCTCCGAGTACACGTCGAGGCTGCCCATCCGCCACGGACCCGAGATCTTCGAGGTGGCGCGGAACAACGGACGCTGGACGGTCTCCGGGCTGAGCGGAGCGGTCTTCGGCTTCTGGGGTTCCTCGGCCGGGTTGACTGCGGGCTTGGGGAACAGGAAGTCGAGCTGGCTCATGAGCACCAGCGCCACGGTGATGGCGGCGACCAGCGGGAGCGACCGAAGCGCACGCCGAATCTCGTAGCTCAGCGGCGGCTTCTCGTCGCCCTCGAGGCCCGAGTTCGACGAGAGCAGACCGAGGCCGAAGACGAACAGCACGAGCACGGCGATGCCGCTCGGCACCTGCTGTGCCTTCGGCACGCTGATGCCGCCTAGTGCGGCGAACGGCACCGGCACCATGAGCGCGAGAGCGGGCTTGCGGAACGAGAACGCCACCCACGCGGCGCTGAAGCCGATTACGCCCATCAGCCAGCCGAGGATCGCGTGCCAGCCCGGCAGGAACTGCACGGGCGGGCGGTACAGGTCTCCCTGCGCGTTGGCCTCGGAGGCGAGGGCGACGATCCGGGCGACGTTGCCGACGTTCGGCAGCATCATCAGCGCGCCGATCGCGAACACGCCGCCGATGACGAGCACGAGCAACGTCGTGAGCCGGCGCTGCCGGCTGGCGATTACCGCGAGACCGATGCCGAGCAGCCCGGCGACTGCGGCGTAGATCCGGGGAGACACGCCCTGGAACACGCCGCCGGTCATCACCGCGGCGGCGATCACCGGGAAGGCGATCGCGATCGCCAGCCGGGCGACGGGCTCGTCGGGCGGTTCCTCGACGTCGGCCGCGGCCGCGGCCTCGATGTCGGCTTCGACCTGGCCCGCTTCGGCGTCGAGTCGCTCGAGGACATCGGTCTCGAGCGCGGTGAGATCGGGTCCTGTCGTTGTCATCAGATCCGGTTCCCTGCGCCGATGTTGTGGAAGAGGGCCGACGCGAGATCCCCGCCGGGGCGGAGGCTGGCGACCTGGCATCCGAGCGCCGCGGCCATGCCCGCGGTGTCGGCGTTCTCCTCGTCCCACAGCAGCGCGACGACGAGGATGGACACGCCCTTGTTGAGCAGCAGCTTGAGCGAGGCCGCCTCCTGCTGGCCGAGGCGCGGGGTGATCAGCACGTTGTGCGCGTCGCGCTGGGCGTTGCCGAGCAGCCGGCGGATGAGCGCGCTCAGCGGCTCGCGGCCCATCTCTACCTTCGAGAATGCGTCGAGCAGGATGAGCTGCTTGTCCTGTCCGCGCAACGTACGCGTGAGCGGTCCGCCGTTGGTCTCGACCTTGATCTCGTAGCCCTCGCGGAGGTGGCGCACGGCGAGGCTGGCCGCGGCGCGAACACCGGCCTCGAAGCTCTCCGAGACTCCCTCACCGTCGCGGGAGTGAGCGCCACGGTCGGTGTCGAGAATGACCGTGATCTTGTCGGTGATGCCCTGTTCGGCTTCGCGCACCATGATCTTGCCGGTACGTGCCGACGCCCGCCACACGATGCGGCGCAGGTCGTCGCCCGGTTGGTACTCGCGCATGCCGTAGAACTCGAGGCCGGACGGCCACGGCTTCGACACCGGCGGACGGATGGGCGGATCCTCGAACTGGCGGGTGAGCGGTCGGTCCGAGACCAGTTCGATGCGCGGGTGCACGAGCAGCTCGAACGACTCGGCGATGAGGGTTTCGCGCTGCGTGAGCCCGAGCGGGTCGCCGGCGATCGCCACGAGAGGACCGACCTCGTAGACCCCGCGGCGCGTGCAGCGCACCGAGTAGCGGTGCGTGAGCTTCTCGCCGGATCCGAGGCGGGTGATCGGGACGCGCACGGGTTGTCCGAGGCGTTCGGGCACGCGCTCTTCGAGCATGAACGTCGACACCCGGCGCTTGGCCTCTAGTGATACCTCGACCTCGAGGCGGTCCCCCTCCTGTGCGCGGGGGAAGAGGCCGGCGCGGTCGCCGCTGAGTTTCAGGTTGCGCGGCGCGAGGAAGAAGCACGTGACGAAGAGGAGGAGCAGCCCGTAGGCGAAGAGGTACATCGCCGTGCCGGCGACGAAGCGCGCCAGCGACCACACGAGTACGAACCCGACGAGCGCGACGACCCCGTAGACCGTGACGCCGGTCTTGCGCTTCAGCTCCTCGCCACGACGGCGCATGGCAGCCGGCGCGAGCGCGTCGGTGAAGTTGTCCAGCCGGGCGCGGAGGCGCCGCCCGCGCGACAGGTTCGAAGGGACGGCCGAGGGCTTCTTGGCCATCAGTATCGAAGACGTGTTCGAAGGCGCGGCGGCGCCGGACTTGGGCTTCTCGGTGCCCTTCGAGCGTCGCAGAGGACTCATCGACGCGTGGTGATCGCGCTAGGAGCCGTTGGCCGAGCGGGCCGTGACCGGCGGCTTGACCTGGGCAGTGACGCGCTCGAGGACGTTGTCGACCGTCTCGCCACGCAGGATCGCATCCGGGTTGAGCACGATGCGATGGGCCATGACGTGCGGGAGCACGGCGCGGATGTCGTCGGGGTAGACGTGGGTGCGGCCGTCACTGGCAGCCATGACCCGCCCGGCCCGGTTGAGCGCGATCGAGGCGCGGGGAGAACCGCCCATGGCGATGTTCGGGTCGACGCGGGACGCCTGCACCAAGTCGACGATGTAGTAGCCGACCTCGTCGCTGACCTCGACGTTGTCGGACGCGTAGTCGATCATCGCCTGCACCGCGGCGGTGTCGGTAACGGGGCCGAGATCCTCGATCGAGAGCTGGCTCGAGTTGGCGAACATGACGTTGAATTCTGCACCACGGTCCATGTAGCCGAGCGTCAGCTTGAACAGGAAGCGGTCGAGCTGCGCTTCGGGCAGCGGGAACGTGCCCGCCTGCTCGATGGGGTTCTGCGTGGCGAGCACGAGGAACGGGCGGGGCAGGTCGTACGTGGTGCCGTCACCGGTGACGCGGCGCTCGGCCATGGCCTCGAGCAGCGCCGACTGGGTCTTCGGGGTGGCGCGGTTGATCTCGTCGGACAGCAGCACGTTGCAGAAGATCGGCCCGGGGCGGAACTCGAACTCGCCCTTCTTCTGGTCGAGGATCGACGAACCCGTGATGTCGCCCGGCAGCATGTCGGGCGTGCACTGCACGCGCTGCGTCGTGGCGCTGATCGACTGCGAGATAGCTCGGGCGAGCACGGTCTTACCGGTGCCGGGCACGTCCTCGAACAGGATGTGGCCCTCGCAAAGAATCGCGACGAGCGCGAGCCGCACGATGTCGGGCTTTCCCTTGAGCACCGTCTCGATGTTGTCGACGATCTTCTGGAAGTCCTTCTGGAACTGCTGAGCGTTCATCCGAGCGCTCGAACCCGACCGCTTAGCGGATGCGATCGAGCGGGAGGCCGGACGGGTACGGGCGGTCGCCATGGCGCGAAGGTTCCTCGTTTTGGAGAGTTTCGGTTGACACCTGAGAGCGCAAGCCCCCAGGCCCAAGGACACGGATGCGTCCGTTACTGGAAGCATACGTTGTTCAGGCGGCGTTCTCCTGCGCAGGATGTGAACAGAGGATTTAATCCTCACAAGAAGCTGGAATGCACGCCCGGGGCGCGTACTAAATCGGATGGTCGGTGGATACGATCCGCGCATGGCTTCTGTTGTGGTTCTCCCGTCGCGCGGTGGCTCAGAAGCCGCCCGCAAGTTCGTCCCGTTGGTGCTGCTCCTCGTCGGGCTGCTGATCGCCGTGGCGGTACTCCCGTCAGCACTGAACCTGCCGCAGAGCAACCCGGCCACCACGCTCGAATACGCGCCCGTGCCCCCCACCGACGAGGACGTTCCGCCCCCGGTGGGCAACTTCTCGAGCTTCGGGCTGGGCAATAGCTCCTCGCTCGACGCCGGCGGAGCGCCCGGCGGTGAGGGCGGCGCCGGCTTCCTGCCCGACCCGGGCGGCGACGCCGCCGACCCAAGGGGGCGCGGCAAGAGCGCGTCGACCAAGCGCTGCGTGCAGACCCCGAAGGGTCCCAAGCAGACCGAGGACCCGCTGGCCCCGCCGTGCGTGGCC
>Ga0183260_10004884_pt1 | contig 10600 bp, 8 predicted proteins | sample AntDrymUQ4972206_2_FD_129768 | JGI IMG/M metagenome (GOLD analysis project Ga0183260, IMG submission 129768) | Polar desert sand microbial communities from Dry Valleys, Antarctica - metaG UQ497 (22.06) (version 2) (version 2) | ecosystem: Environmental > Terrestrial > Soil > Desert | place...
CCACGCCCTCGCCGACGCCCACGCCCACGCCCACGCCGATCCCGCTGCCCATCTTCCCGGCTGCGGGCGCGACGCCCGAGCCGCCGCCGCCGGCGCTCGTCACCGTCACGCCGGCGCCGGCGCCACCTGATGCCCTCGCCGCCCCGCCCGGTCGGTTCCCGGACCTGGACGTCATCGCGATCGAGGTGACCCAGGGCATCCAGAACCTCTCCAACCGTATGCCGCTCGTCTCCGGGCGGCGGACCTACGCTCGCGTCCACCTCGACGTGGGTGGCGCGGCACCGCTCGCCAACACGCACGGCTCGCTCGAGGCGCGGAGGGCGGGCCGCTCGCTGGGCTGGATCTGGCCGGAGAACGGACCGATCACCGCGGTCCCCAACGGCGGCAACCGGCTCGAGCTGGACGACTCCCTGCTGTTCCGGCTGCCGGCCGCCTGGCTGGACGGGACGGTCACCCTCTCCGCGTTCGCGTACAGCCATGACATCGAGATGCCGTGGGCACGGGAGCCGAGCCCCGAGAACAATTTCGAGACGACAACCGTGACCTTCCATGACGCCGAACGCGTCGAGCTGACCCTCGCGATGCTTCACCTCCACCGCTCGTTCAACGCGCAGGACGTCGTTCGCGAGCTGGCGCTCGGCGGCAGCCTTGGCTCGCTGGGAATCGATGGTGGAGATGCGACGGCGCGCACGATCGCGGGCCTGCTGCGCTACCACCCGATCTCCGAGCTGACCGTGGACATCGTTCCCCGGCCGATCGAGCCGCGCGGCCACGCCACCGGCGACGAGTGGAACCTGGGACCGTGCGCGACGGTCGTCGCCGACAGCGCGGGCGCCGGCCTCTGGCTGGCCGACTGGCGCCCGCTCATGAACCACCCCTCGATCGAGGTGCCCCGGGATCAGGCGATCGTCCCCGATCGCCGCGAGATCCACGTCCTCGATTCCACGTTCGTCGCGACCCAGTTCTTCGTCCGTCCGGGCGGGCGAGCCGAGGTCGTGGGCTCATGGTCCGGGAGCGACGCCTCGCTGCTGGGCGCGCCGGCGTTCGTGGACGGCTGCCCGAACGCCGCGGACGAGTCGGGCGAGCCAGCCTCGATCCTCGGCTTGTCCAGGCTCTTCCACGACCGGCCCGGATCGCGCGAGTTCTTCGTGGGGATGGCCGATCCCTCGCTGCCCACGGGCTGGGCGGGCTACGGGGACGGCCACGACAGCGCCTGGATCCGGATGGACCCACAGGCGGTCTCCGCACCGTGGTCGCTGCGGGGCGCGGCGGCCATCGCCCACGAGGTCGGGCACCTTGCCGGGCTCGACAGCGTGGCCTGCTCCGATGAGGACGCCGACGGCATCGCCGACGAGCTGCGGGGCGGCGCGGTCGACTCGACGCATCCGCAGCACACGCGCTTTCCCGACTGCTCGCTCGCCGACGTCGGGGCGACCGGCTACTACGGCCTCGACGTCTACCACGACCTCTTCGGGCTGCTCGAGCCGGCCGTGATCTCGAACGACCCGGAGGCCACCGTCGAGAGCCGGGCCTTTCCGCTGATGTCGTACCGGGCGGATCGCTGGATCGATCCCGTCCACTACTGCCGGCTGCTGGTCTACTACGGCGTGCCCTGCGAGCCCGGGACGGTCGACGAGCCATCGAACGCGCCCGGCGCTCCCTCCGTCGAGGACACGTACGCGCCGCGCCCGCCGCTCGACGCGCCGCCCGACCCGGGCGTGCCAATCCTCGTCGCCCGAGGGTCGATCGATCGCGCGGGCGGCAGGGCCACGCTCGAAGGCGGCGTCTCGATCACCGATCCATCGGCGGCCCTGCTGGAGCACCTCGCGAACCAGGACCGCGTGCCCGATCCCGAGGTCGCCGCACGCCTGGTCGCGCGCGGCACCGGGGACGAGGTCCTGTTCGAGACTCCGATCGCGGAACAGTCGTCGGGTGACGTCCGCGGCAGCCGGTTCGAGTTCGCGGTGCTCGTGCCCATCGACCCGTCGGTGACGCGTCTCGAGGTGCTCCTCGACGACCGTGTCGTCGCTACCCTCGCGGTCTCCCCGACGCCGCCGGTTGCCCGCTGGACGGCGCTCGAACCGGCGCCAGACGGCGGGGCGCCCGAGATCGACGAGCAGTCGATCGTGACCTTCGAGGCTGCCGACGCCGACGGGGACCCTTTGACCTGGGTGCTCCTCTACGCGCCCGATGGCGAGCGCTGGCAGGTGGTCGCGACCGGTGCCGACGAGCGATCGCACGTGCTCGGCCGCGCGGTCGAGGCACTCCCCGGCGCGCAGGACGGCCGGCTCCGGCTGCTGGTCAGCGACGGCGTGCACACGACGATCGCAGCCGGCGGACCCGTCGTGCAGGTCCCGGACCGGCAGCCCATCGTGCGGATCGACACGCCCGTCGTGCCGATGTCGGTGCCGCTCCAGACGAACGTCACGCTGTCGGGGGTTGCCTGGGACCGCGAGGACGGGGCGATGGGCGAGACCGCCCTGACATGGCACTCGTCGCTCGACGGCGAGCTCGGCACGGGACGGGAGCTGCGCACCCGCGAGCTGTCGGCGGGCCGGCACGAGATCACGTTGCGAGTCACCGACACGGCCGGCGGGATGAGCGCCGCCGCCGTATCGATCGTCGTCGACGGCGCCACCCGGCAGCCGCTCCCCGAGGCGGCCATGGACGGCGCCATGGGCACGATCTTCGAGCGGTTCGCCTCGGGTGTCGATCCTCGACCGCCGCCACCCTCCGCGCGGGTGCGGGTCGTCGAGCCCCCGGTCGCGGAGGTCCTCGGCGTGGCGGGGGTGACCCTCGCGGTCCTCGTGATGGCCGTGTGGGCGGCCGTCGTCCGCTTCGACCGCCAGCGCGAGGCGAGCTGACCCGCCCGGCCACCTACTGCAGGACGGGCAGCCGCCTCCCGCTCGGCTGGCGGGGCGCCAGCGACTCGGCCAGGATCTCCGCCACGTCGCGCGCTGCGACCTCGCCGGCTCGCTCGGAACCACCGGCCGCTGCGTCGGCCAGCCCGTCGCGAAGCATCACGACGCAGAACGGGCACGCGGTGGCCACCGTCGAGGCACCGGTCTCGAGCGCCTGGCGGGTCCGCTCAACGTTGATCCGCGTTCCGCGCGTCTCCTCCATCCACATCCGTCCGCCGCCCGCGCCGCAGCAGAACGTGTCGCGGCCGCTCTTGTCCATCTCGCGCAGCTCCAGCCCGCCGACCGCACCCAGCACCTCGCGCGGCGCCGCTATGACCCCGTTGTATCGGGCGAGGTAGCACGAATCGTGGACCGTGACCGGTGCGCCGCCGTTGACGCCCTCGCGGTCGACGACCCGCAGCCGGCCGTCGGAGAGGAGCTGCGAGAGGAACACCGAGTGGTGGACGACCCGGAACGAGCCGCCCAACTGCCCGTACTCGTTGGCGATCGTGTTGAAGCAGTGCGGGCAGGCGGTCACGATCGTCCGCTGGCCCAGGCTGTACCGGTTGAGCGTCTCGACGTTCTGACCGGCGAGGATCTGCCACACGTACTCGTTGCCCATCCGACGGGCGGGATCGCCGGTGCAGGATTCCTCCTGGCCGAGGATCGCGAACCGCACCCCGGCCGCGTCGAGGCAGGTCGCGAACGCCCGGGCCACCTTCTTGTTGCGCTCGTCGAACGCCGCTGCGCAGCCGACCCAGTAGAGGACCTCGAGGTCGTCGAGCGCCCCGTTGCCTCCCGCGGCGAGCGACGCGACCGTCGGCACGTCGAACGGCAGGCCCTTGGTCCAGTCGGTCCGGGCCGTGGGCGGCTGGCCCCATGGGTTGCCGACCCCTTCCATGCCCCGGAACGCGGCCGTGAGCTCCGTCGGGAAGCGCGACTCCTCGAGCACGAGGTTGCGGCGCAGCCCCACGATCTTGTCGACGTGCTCGATGAGCACGGGGCACGCCTCGACGCACGCGCCGCACGTCACGCAGTCCCAGACCGCCTCGTACGGGATGGCGTCGTCGACGATCGGCCGGGCGAGCGCGTCGGGGGCGAGGCCGTCGGTGAGGCCGTGCGTCTCGCGCACGATCGGCGAGTTGGGGATCAGGTTTACGCCGTGCTCCGCCTCGACCGACATGTCGCGGATGCCCATGATGAAGGTCTTGGGGTTGAGCGGCTTCCCGGTCGCCCAGGCCGGGCAGGCCTCCTGGCAGCGGCCGCACTCGGTGCAGGTGAAGCCGTCGAGCAGGTCCTTCCAGCCCAGGTCCTGGAGGGTCTTGAGCCCGAACGTGGCGTTCTCGTCCTCGAGGTCGACCGCGGGCAGCTCGCCGCGCGGTGCCAGCTTGCGCAGGTAGATGTTCGGAAAGGCCGTCGCGATGTGGAGGTGCTTGCTGAACGGCAGGTACACGAGGAACGCGGCGACGAGGAGGATGTGCGCCCACCACATGACCCCGAAGCCGACCTCGAGCGCCACCGGCGGCAGCGCGGTGCGCAGGGTAACCGCCAGGCCCGCCGCGACGAACGCACCAGGCTGGTCGCCATAGCGCGCGAACTCCAGGGCCTCCGCGAACAGCTCCGTCGCGACGACGCCGCCGATCATCAGCAGGATCAGCAGCGCGTCGCGGTTGAACGTGAGCCGGGCCGGCCGGCTCACGAGCCGCCGGTACAACGCCCAGCCGATGCTCGCGAGCACGCCCAATGCGACGATGTTCTGCATCGCGCTCACGGCCGCCCACAGCGCGCCGTCGAGCGGCGCGCTCGCGACCGCCTCGATCAGGCCGCCGGTCACGATGTTGGCGGTGCCCACCGTGAGCAGCACGAAACCCCAGAAGATGCCGGCGTGCAGCAGGCCCGCGCGCCAGTCACGGAACATCCGCGTCTGGACCAGGGCGTACTGGACCAGCCCGCCGAGCCGCGCCGGGACGTTCGCAAACGGGTTCGACGGCCGGGCGGCCGCGAACACGCGCAGGTGACGAGCCATCACCAGCAGGAAGATCCCGACCGCGCCATAGAAAACGGCGAAGACGAGCGGGTAGGCCGGGACCTCGCGGAACGGCTCGAACATCAGCGGGCGGGCCACACGTCCGACGCCGGCTCGGCAGCCGGCAGGTCGTCTCGACCCCCGGCGCGTGCGGCACCGTGGTCGAACGGCCCGGCAAGCGTCTCGAGCGCGTGGGTCAGGACCGGGATCAACGCCTCGAGCGACTCCAGCGCGCCCTTCGGGCTGCCCGGCAGGTTCACGATCAGCGAGCCGGCACGAACGCCCACAACGCCCCGGCTCAGTGCGGCCATCGGCGTGTGGCGCCGGCCCTCCGCTCGCATCAGCTCGGCCAGGCCGGGCACCTCATAGTCGAGGACGGCCTGCGTCGCCTGGGGCGTGACGTCGCGAGGCGTCAGCCCGGTGCCCCCGGTCGTCACCACGAGACCGTGGCGTGCGGCGGCCGCCACGAGCGTCGCCTCGATCCGCGACCGCTCGTCCGGGACCACGATGCGCTGCACCTCGAAGCCGATCTCCCGGAGGCGCGCGGCAACGGCCGAGCCCGAGGTGTCCTCCCGGATGCCCTCGGCCGACCGGTCGCTGGCAGTGATCACGATAGCGCTCCGCGCAGCGGCTCGCATCCCGGTCGACTCGGTCACGGCGTCCGGCGGCGGCCGCCGCCGATGCGCCCGGCGCTGCGCGGCCCAGGCCGCCGTCCGTCACGGCGCGGAACGCCTCGCGGGTCAGGGCCCGCACGGTCGTCGCGGCCGCGCTCCCAGTCACCGCTCTTGCCGCCGCTCTTCGAGATCAGCCGCACGGCCGAGATCTCGACGTCCCGTTCGACGCCCTTGACCATGTCGTAGACCGTGAGCGCGGCGATCGTCGCCGCCGTGAGCGCCTCCATCTCCACGCCCGTCGGACCCGTCGTCGCTGCCTCCGCTCGAATCCGCAGGCCACCGCCGGCCCGATCCGGTGTCACCGCGACGACCAGATCGGTCAGCGGAAGCGGGTGGCACAGGGGGATCAGGTCGCTCGTGCGCTTGCCACCCATCACGCCCGCCAGCTCGGCGACGCCGAGCACGTCGCCCTTCTCATTCCCGCCGTCGATGACGAGGCTGAGCGTTTCGGGTGACAGCGACACGAACGCCTCGGCGATCGCCCGGCGGGCCGTCGAGGGCTTGGCGGACACGTCGACCATCCGCGGCCGCCCGCGCCGGTCGAGATGGGTCAGGCGGCGGCGCTCCGTGCGCGGGGCGGGACCCGAACCCGGCGGGCGCGGTGGGACGGTCGCGGGCTCCGGGCGATCGGGACCCTCTGCCGGGGTGTCGTCCACGGCGTCCTCGCCGGCGTCGATGGTCATGCGATCGGGTCGAGCCACATCAGGTCCACCACGGTCCCGGTCGGCGCGGCGTCCATCGCCTCGGGCACGATCGCGAGCGCCTCGGTGGAGGCGAGCGCCGAGAGGACGTGGCTCCCCTGGCCGCCCGCCAGGCGGGCCTGGAGATTGCCGTCGGCGTCGCGCACCGGCTGCCCGGACGCGTCGCGCTCCACACCCACGCGCAGGAAGGCCCGGCGCCCGCGACTTTTCGTCGCCGCGTGGAGCAGCACCGCCCGGTCGAGCGGCCGGTGCAGCATCGAGTGCCCGGCCAGCCGTCGCAGCGCCGGCCGCACGAACACCTCGAAGGTCACCATGCTCGACACCGGGTTGCCGGGCAGCCCGAAGAGCAACGTCGCGGACTCCCCATGCCCGGCGGTTCGCTTGCCGATGACCGTTCCGAACGCGAACGGCTTGCCGGGCTGCAGGGCGACCCGCCACAGGTCGATGCGGCCCAGCTCGGCGAACGCGGTCCGGACGACGTCGAACGGGCCGACCGAGACGCCGCCCGACACGACGATGGCGTCCGCGCCAAGCTCGAGCCCAGCGCGCAGACGCGAGAGCACGTCGTCGAGCCGGTCCGTGGCCACGCCCAGATCGATCGGCTCACCGCCCGTGGCCGCCACCTGGGCGAGCAGGCCCGGCCGGTTCGCGTCGGGGATGCCGGCCGGACCCAGGGGCTCACCGGGCGCCCGAACTTCGTCACCGGTGGCCAGCACGGCGATACGCGGCCGGCGATGGACGAGCAGCTGCTCGATGCCGGCGCCCGCGAGGAGCGCGACCGCCAGCGGCGTGACCACGGTGCCGGCCGCGATGATCGTCTGCCCGCGGATCAGGTCGCTCGCGGCCGGGCGGATCGAGCCACCGATGGGCACAGGCTCGTGGACGAGGCACGCCGCAGGCAGCCGTCCGGCCGCCTCCCGGCCTCGCGGCCCGCGCCGTCCGTCGTCGTCGATCGGCGTCGTCGCCTCGACGGGCACCACGGCGTCGGCGCCCGGCGGCACCGGCGCACCCGTCGCGATCCGCAGCGCCATCCCGGTTTGCACGGATTGCGTGCCCGCGAAGCCGGCCCGGACCTCGCCGATCACGCGGAGCTCGACCGGTTCGTCGTCGCGAGCAGCGACCGTGTCCGCGGCACGAACCGCGTAGCCGTCCATCGCGGAGTTGTCCCATGGCGGCAACGACGTCGCGGCGAGCACCGCCTCGGCGACGACCCGGCCGAGCGCGCCGAGCGGAGTCACGGGCTCGCCCGGGAGCGGCGCGGTGACCACGAGCAGCAACCGCTCGAGCGCCTCGTCGACGGACATGAGGCGCTCGAACCCACCCGGCGCGAGCGGCGTGCTGCCGGCCGAGCGTGCCGTGCGCACCGTCTCGGTCGTCACCGGATCGACACGCCGCGCAGCTTGGCGCGGTCCTGGATCGCCGTCGCGATGAGCCGTCGCGTTATGAGCCCCACGAACCCCTCGCCCTCCATGACCGGAAGCCCGTCGAGCCCCGTGCGGCGGAGCCGGTCGAGCGCCGACCAGAGGCTGTCACCCAGCGCCAGCGTCGACATCGACGGCGGTCCCACCATCACCTGCTCGGCACGCGTATTGGGCCAGGCACGACGGCCGAGCCGCCGGAGCTGCGCCGCCCCGATCACACCCAGCACCTCGTCGTCGCGGACGACCGGCAGCGCCGAGCCGTCGCCACCCTCCATCAGCCGTTCCGCGAAGGTGTCGACGGTGAGCTGAGGCGGCACCCCTGACACCTGGCGGTCGACGACGTCGGCGACGCTCACGCCCTCGATCAGCTCCTGCACCGCGAGGCGCCGGATGATGGCCCGCGACGCCGATCCCAGCAGCCAGCCGGCCAGCCCCAGCATCAGCCCGTCGACGGTCTGCCCCAGCAGGATCACCGCAAGGCCCGCCCCCACCAGCAGCCAGCCGACGTACCGGCCGGACGTTGCGGCAGCCCGGGCCCCGCGCCGCTCGTCACCCGATCTGGCCCAGACGACCGCGCGCACGACCCGCCCGCCGTCGAGCGGGTATGCGGGTATCAGGTTCGCCGCGCCGAGGATGAGGTTGAGCGCCGCAAGCACGATCGCGACCAGCGAAGCGGCCTCGAGCGCGGCGATCCCCGACGCCCCGCCGATCGCCGCGAACGCGGCCAGGAGCGCTCCGATCGCGATGCTGACCGCGGGCCCCGCGAGCGCGACGGCCGCCTCGTCGCGAGGCCGGTCGGATTCGAGCTGGAACGAGGCGCTCCCGCCGAAGAAGAAGACGGTGATGGGGCCCACCTCGATGCCCCGCCGCCGAGCCATGATCCCGTGACCCAGCTCGTGGGCGAGGACCGAGAGGAAGAACGCCACCGCGATCACGGCGCCGGCGACCCACCGGAGCGGGATCGGAACGGCCGGTGCATTGGCATCGAGCTGGCTCACGACGAGCACTGTCACGAGCGCCCCGATGAGGATCCACGAGGGATGGATGCGGACCTCGAACCCGAACAGGCGGGCGACCGGGAGTCCGTTCATCGGGCCGTCTCGAGGCGTGCCGGGACGGCCGTCGGCGATGGCCGCGGGGCGCGCAGCCGGCGGGTCGCGAGTGCCGCCACGACGCCCGCAAGCACGAGGACGACGAGGCCCAGCGCCATCGAGGTCTCGAACCAGAAGCGCTGCGGGAACAGCTGGACGAGCCGCTCCGTGCGCGGGTCGAACGTGTACGTGCCGCCCGTGAAGAAGAGCCGGTGGAAAACCTCGAACCCGCGGTCGAAGGCGACGGCGCCGACGACGCCGATGACGCCCACGGCGGCCATCAATCCCAGCGCACCCGCGCGCATCGCCCGCCAGACCCGCCCCCGGCCCTCATCCCCCGAGCGGGTCCGCATCACGGCCAGCACGAGCACGGCTGCGGCCGCCGCCGCGAGGACCGCGAGCGCCACGAAGACGCCGCGAACGTCGGTGAGGTGGCCGCGCTCGCGCGTGTTGAGAACAGGCTCACCGCCGACGGCGACGTCGAAGTCGGGCGGGCCGATCACCAGGTCGGCGAGGATGGCATCCGTCGCGATGCGCAGCTCGGTCGCCGAGTAGCCGGTCCAGGCCGTCGCATCGGCGCGATCCTGCGCGAACGCCACCCATGCGGGATTGAGGAACGGGAGGACTGCCGCGGCCACGATCGTGATGGCGATCGCGACGGCCACGAGGACGGAGCCCGCAGGGCGGGCCAGGCGCTCGATCACCGGGTCATGGTAACGACTCGGGCTGAAGCCCCCGCGCGAACGCCCTCACGGGCGTCGCGTCGGGCTACTCGTCCTCGAGCGTGCGCGCCTGCTCCCACCAGCCCTCGATCATGAGATCCGGGGGCGGATCCTCCCGGAGCTCGGCCGACGCTCGATGGATGCGCTTGCTGAACTCGTCGAGGTCGAGCGCAAGGATGTCGCGCAGGCCCTCGATCCCCGCCTGGAGCAGGAGCTGGTGCTCGGCGGGACCGAACCCGGCGAGGTTGAGCATCAGCGCCTCGTCACGCCACGTTACGACGTCGTTGGTGGTGGCGTCGACCTGGTCCGAGAGGTACTGGCGGCGGGTCGTCGTCTCGGACACCTCGATCAGCAGGCCGGTGGTGAAGATGCCCTGGTGCTCGAGACGCTCGAGGTGGACGGGCTCGATGCGGGTCAGCTCGGTGATGGGCGGCATGCCGGGCATTATCGCCGGTCGCACCAGCGGGCGGCAGCGCGAACCCGAGCCTACGCGCCGGCTTCGAGCGGGCGCTCCTCGAGCGGCACGTCCCAATGCGCCTCGAGAAGCTCGAAGCGCCGGCGCTCATCGGCGCGATAGGCCGCCTGGTCCGGGAAGAGCCGCGCTGCGATCTCCGCCTCCGAGTGGTCCTCCATCGCGGCCCAGTCGCGGTAGGTGATGGTCACGAGCAGGTCCCAGTCCGCCCGGCCGTCACCGTGGAACCGCGGCACGTGCCGCCGGACGTCGAGGAGCCGCCCGCTGCTCACCTGCTCCCGCAACACCGGCCAGTGGTTGCGCTCGAAGAGCCGGACGAACTCATCGTGGGCGCCCCAGCGCGTCCGATAGAAGTACAGGACGGTCACAGGTCCGGGCATCCGAGCCTCCGATCGGGCGGGCAGGGGCGGTCGCCGTGAGGCTACCATCGCGAGCGTGAACCCCCGCCTCGCCGCCCCGCTCGCGACGATCGTCGGGGCGTGCCTGCTGGCCGGCGCATGCGGCGGCTCAGCGAGCCCCAGCCCCAGCCCGCGCGTCGATCAGGCCACGCCATCGCCTTCCGTCACACCGTCAGCGGCTCCGCCGACGGCCCG
>Ga0183260_10004885_pt1 | contig 10600 bp, 8 predicted proteins | sample AntDrymUQ4972206_2_FD_129768 | JGI IMG/M metagenome (GOLD analysis project Ga0183260, IMG submission 129768) | Polar desert sand microbial communities from Dry Valleys, Antarctica - metaG UQ497 (22.06) (version 2) (version 2) | ecosystem: Environmental > Terrestrial > Soil > Desert | place...
GCAAACGGTGCTCCACACGGATGTCTACCCCTCGCACATCGTCCTGCCGGTCGTCGGATGAGCGTCGCTGCCTTCGGCTCGCTCCCGCCGGTAGGGCCATGAGTTTCGACCTCTCCGGGCAGACGGCGCTCGTCACCGGGTCGACCCGCGGGATCGGGCTGGCGCTCGCCCGGGCGCTTGCCGCGGCCGGCGCGCGCGTGGCGATCAACGGCCGAACAGCGGAGGCCGTCGAGGCCGTTGCCGCCGGGATCGAAAACGCGACCGCGGCGCCTTTCGACGTCACAGACGAGGCGGCGGTCGCCACCGCCGTCGTCGCGCTCGGCCCGGTCGACGTCCTCGTCAACAACGCGGGGATGACGCTTCGAAAGTCGCTCGTCGACCTCGAACTCGACGACTGGCAGCACATGCTCGACGTCAACCTGACGAGCGCGTTCCTTCTGGCGCGGGCGGTTGCGCCGGGGATGATCGAGCGCGGCCGGGGCAAGATCGTCAACGTCTGCTCGGTGATGAGCGAGCTTGCGAGGCCGACGACAGGCGCGTACGCGGCGACGAAAGGCGGCCTGAAGATGCTGACCCGCTCGATGTGCGCCGAGTGGGCCCAGCATGGCATCCAGGCGAACGGGATCGCGCCGGGCTACTTCCGGACCGATTTGAACGAGGCCCTCCGGACTGACGCCGAGTTCGACGCGTGGCTGCGGGCTCGGGTGCCGGCGGGACGCTGGGGCGAGCCGGACGAGCTCGGCGGCGCCGTCGTCTTCCTCGCCTCGTCTGCGTCGGACTTCGTCAACGGCCAGCTGCTCGTCGTCGACGGCGGGCTCTCGGCGGTGGTCTAGTGGACTACCGGATCGGCGTCGACATCGGTGGTACGTTCACCGACGTCGTCCTGCTCGGCTCCGAAGGCACCGTGCGGACGAAGAAGGTGCTCTCGACCCCCGACGACTACGCCCGCGGAGTCGTCCAGGGGATCCTCGAGCTGCTCGAGGACACCGGGGCGCCGCCGGCGAGCATCACCAAGGTCGTCCACGCGACCACAGTCGCCTCGAACGCGGTGCTGGAAGGGAAGGGCTCGAGCTGTTGCCTGCTGACGACGGCCGGCTTCCGCGACGTGCTCGAGCTGCGGCGGCTTCGGATCCCGGTGATGTACGAGCTCCAGTACGAGAAGCCGCGGCCGCTCGTCCCGCGCCGGCTGCGCTACGAGATTCCCGAGCGGACGGGGCCGCGGGGCGAAGAGTGGGCCGAGCTCGACGAGCAGGCGGTGCGGGATGCGGCGGAACGGGCGCGCGCGGAAGGCGTCGCCGCGGTCGCGATCAGCTTCCTGCACTCCTACGCGAACCCTGCGCACGAGCGTCGCGCCGCCGAGATCGTCCGCGAGATCGTCGGCGACGACGTCTACATCACCTGCTCCTCGGAGATCCTCGCGGAGATCCGCGAGTACGAGCGCACGAGCACGGCGGTCGTCAACGCCTACGTCGGGCCCGTGGTCCAGCGCTACATCCGCTCGCTCGAGTCGAGCCTGGCCGAGGCGGGGATCACGGCGCCGCTCCAGATCATGCAGTCGAGCGGCGGCCTGATGAGCGCCGAGGCCGCAATCCGCAAGCCCGCTCACCTGGTCGAGTCCGGACCGGCCGCCGGCGTCGTCGCCTGCGCGTATCTCGCACGCGCCACCGGCATCCAGAACGTGATCTCGCTCGACATGGGCGGGACGACGGCCAAGGCGGCGATCCTCGAGGACGGCCTCCCGGTCAAGACGTCGGAGTACGAGGTCGGCGCCGGGATCAACCTGAGCAGCCGGCTGATCAAGGGCGGCGGCTACGCGATCCGGCTCCCGTTTATCGACCTGTCCGAGATCGGGGCCGGCGGCGGCAGCCTCGTCTCGGTCGACGAGTTCGGGATGATGCACGTCGGGCCCGAGAGCGCAGGCTCCGACCCAGGCCCGGCCTGCTACGGGCTCGGCGGCGACGAGCCGACGCTGACGGACGCCCTCGTCGTTCTGGGCTACCTCAACCCCGAGTTTCTGGCCGGCGGCACGGTCACCCTGGATGCCGGCGCGGCGGCGCGCGCCCTCGAGTCGGTGGCGGCACCGCTCGGAAGGGGTGCGATCGAAGCGGCATTCGGCGTCTTCCAGCTGGCCGTGGCGACGATGACGAGAGCGGTCAAGGCGGTCTCGACGTACCGCGGCCGCGATCCGCGCGAGTTCGTGCTCTGCGGCTTCGGGGGCAACGGACCGGTGGCCGCCGTCGCGATCGCGCGCGCGCTGCAGATGCGCCGCGTGCTCGTGCCGCTCGCGCCGGGCGTCTTCAGCGCGGCCGGCCTGCTCCTGTCCGAGATCGAGCACGAGTTCGTGCGCACCCTGCCGGCCCGGGGCGGAAGCGCCTCCTCGGAGATGTTGCACGCGGGCTATCGCGAACTCGAGGCAGAGGCCGAGCACGCGCTGGTCGCGGAGGGCGTCTCGCCGGAGGCGATCGTCATCTCGCGCTTCGCCGACATCCGCTACGCCGGGCAGGCGTACGAGCTGACGCTGCCAGTCGCCGCCGGCCCGCCCGACCTCGTCGGGATGGCCGCGGACTTCGGCGCCGAGCATCACCGCACCTACGGGCACGCCTCCGGGGACGCGCTGATCGACATCGTCAACCTGAAGCTGACCGCGCGGGCGGCTGGGGACGGCGACGCCCCATACGACCCGCTCGCCGGCCTCGATACCGACGGTTCCGGAGAGCGAACGCGCCACGCCTACTTCGGGCCCGAGCACGGATTGCTCGACGTACCGGTGCTCTCCCGCGCGGCGCTGCTGGACTCCCCGCCGCGGGAGGGGCCACTGATCGTCGAGGAATACGATGCGACGTGTGTCGTCCCGCCGGGCTGCCGGGTGACGCTCGACTCGCTCGGAAGTATCGACATCCACCTCGACCCGGAGCAGCAGTGACCGCCGTCGCGATCGATCCCGTCACGCTCGAGGTGGTCAAGAACGCGCTCGCGTCGGTGGCCGACGAGATGGCGCTCGTCGTCATGCGGAGCGCCTATTCCCCAGTCGTCCGCGACACAATGGACTACTCAACGGCTCTCTGCGACCGCGATGGCGAGCTCGTCGCCCAGGGCCTGACCCTCGCCGTCCAGCTCGGGACCTTCCCGACGATCATGGGCCACGTGCGCGAGCACTTCGGCGAGGACGTCCACCCCGGTGACGTCTTCATCGCCAACGACCCCTACGGCTTCGGCGGCCAGCATCTGCCCGACCTCTACGTGATCCAGCCGATCTTCCATGACGGCGAGCTCGAGGGGTACGCCGCGACGATGGCGCACCACGTCGACGTCGGCGGCCTCACCCCGGGATCGATCGCCGTGCACGCGACCGAGATCTTCCAGGAGGGGCTGCGGCTGCCGTTGCTGAAGCTCTACGAGGCAGGCCGCGAGAACACGAGCGTCTTCCGGATCATCGAGAAGAACACGCGCCAGCCGATCGAGGTGATCGGCGACCTGCGCGCCCAGATCGCCGCCTGCCGCGCCGGCGAGCGCGGGCTGATCGAGATCCTCCAGCGCTACGGCACCCTCGAGAGCCGCCGCTACCTGGACGAGCTGCAGGTGCTGAGCGAGCGCTTGATGCGCGCCGAGCTCGCAGCGCTGCCGGACGGCGTCTACGTATTCGAGGATTTCATCGACGGGTTCGGCGACGAGCCGGAACCGCTGCGAATCGCGGTCGAGCTGACCGTGCGCGGCGACGGGGTCTGGGTCGACCTCGAGGGCACCGCTCCGCAGGTGGCGGCTGGGCTCAACTGCCCGGTCGGCATGGTCAACGCCGGCGTCTACTGCGCGTTCCGCGGGGTCGCGGGCCGCGAGATCCCGAACACCGGCGGCTACATGCGGCCGATCCACATCAACGCGCCGGTGGGCACGATCGTGAACCCGGTGCTGCCCGCGGCCTGCGGCGCGCGCGGCGTCGTCGGCTACCGCGTCTACGACGCCGTCATGGGCGCGCTCGCGCAGGTCGTGCCGGACAAGGTGGTCGCACCGGGAGAGGGCGGCCCCTCGCTGATCGCGATCGGCGGCTACCACAACGGGAAGCCATTCGTCCTCGCCGAGGTGCTCGTCGGCTGCTGGGGCGCACGGGCGAGCCGCGACGGGCTCGAGGGCGTCTCGAACCCGCTCGCCAACCTGTCGAACCAGCCGGTCGAGCTGCTCGAGAGCGAGCTGCCGTTGCGGATCCACGGCTACGGGCTCGTCGCGGACTCCGGCGGCCCCGGACGCTTCCGCGGCGGTCTCGCCTTCGAGCGCACGTACGAGCTGCTGGCGGACGAGGCGGTGCTGACGGTCCGCTCCGACCGGCGCTCGCACCCGCCCTACGGGATCGAGGGCGGCGACGCGGGAGCACCGTCGTCGAACACGATCAGCTCGGCCGAGGGCGAGCGCTCCGTCGCGACGATGCCGATGGAGGCGCTGCAGCTGCGCAAGGGCGACGTCTTCCACCACGTGTCCGCGGGCGGAGGCGGCAGCGGCCCCGCGTTCGAGCGCGAGCCGGCGCTCGTGCTCGAGGACGTCCTCGACGAGAAGGTCGGCATCGAGGCGGCGCGCGAGCGGTACGGGGTCGTCCTCGTCGACGGGAAGGTCGACGAGGACGCCACGACCGCGGCCCGCGCATGAGCTTCGACGTCGTGATTCGCGGCGGCACCGTCTACGACGGCACGGGCGCGGAGGGCCGCGTCGCCGACGTCGGCGTAACGGACGGTCTCGTCGCTGTGATCGGCTCCCTCGAGCCGAACGGCCCGGAGGTGGACGCCGCCGGCCTTGCCGTCGCCCCCGGGTTCATCGACATCCACAGCCACTCCGACTACACGCTGCTCATGGACCCGCGCGCGGTCAGCGCGATCCACCAGGGCGTCACGACCGAGGTTGTCGGCAACTGCGGCTTCGGCTGCTTCCCGATCGGCGACCCGCAGCAGGCACGCCGCGCGATCTACGGCTACTCCGACGACCTCCCGCTCACCTGGAGCTCGGCCGGCGAGTACTTCGAGACGCTCGACGCCGCCCGACCCGCCGTCAACGTGCTCAGCCTCGTCCCGAACGGGCAGCTGCGGTTGGCGACGCTTGGCCTGGTCGACCGGCCCGCTGACGCCGCCGAGCTCGCCGAGATGCAGGTGCTGCTGCGCGAGTCGCTCGACCACGGCGCCTGGGGCTACTCGACCGGCCTCGAGTACGCTCAGGAGCAAGCCGCGAGCGAGGAGGAGCTGACGGCGCTCGCGCGGACGTCGCCCTTCTACGCGACCCACACCCGCAAGCGCGACGACGGCGCCGCCGACGCGGTCGCCGAGGCGATCCGCACGGGCGCCAACGCCGAGGTGCGGCTGCAGGTCTCGCACCTCGTCCCGCGCAACGGGATCGAGGAGAGCCACCGCTGCATCGAGCTCGTCGAGACCGCGCGCGACGCGGGACAGGATGTCGCTTTCGACATGCACACGCGGACGTTCGGGCTGACGAACCTCTACGCGGCTCTGCCCGCCTGGGCGCTCGGCGCCGAGCCCGCCGAGCTCGCGGCGATCCTGCGCGATCCGGCGAAGCGCGACGAGATGCGTCCGCACCGCTCGATCCTGAGCGCCGGCAACGACTGGTCGCGCGTTGTGCTGCTCGACAGCGAAATCTGGCCGGAGTACAGCCGCCGCGACCTCGCCTCGATCGCCGCCGACCGCAAGCAGGAGCCGCTCGACGCCGTCTACGACCTCCTGCTCGGCGGCGTCGACGAGCTGCACAAGCTGATGGTGATCATCCATGCCTACTCGGAGGATCAGCAGCGCGAGGCGTTCGCGCACAAGCTCTGCATGCCCGGCTCCGACGCGACGACCCTCGCCCCAACCGGCGCGCTCGCCGAGTCGTCCTTCCACGGGGCGTACACGTGGGCGTCGTGGTTCTGGCGCTTCATGGTGCGCGACGAGCGGCTCCTCACCCCGGAGGACGCCGTCTTCCGGCTGACAGGCCGGCCCGCCGAGCGGATCGGCCTCTCCGACCGCGGCGTCCTGCGCGAGGGCGCGCGCGCCGACGTCGTCGTCTTCGACCCGCAGGCGTTCGCCGAGCGCGGGACCGTCTTCGAGCCGAACCAGCTCGCCGAGGGCATGCGGCACGTGCTCGTGAACGGGGTGCAGACACTGCGGGACGGCGAACTGACCGGCGAGCGCGCGGGCATGGTGCTGCGCCGTTGAGCGGCGAGCATCCGGACTTCCTCTGGCGCAACCCTTCGCCGAAGGCGTCGTATGAGGTCGTGATCGTCGGCGCCGGCGGTCATGGGCTCGCGACTGCGTACTACCTGGCGAAGAACCACGGCATCACCGACGTCGCCGTGCTCGAGAGGGGGTGGCTCGCGGGGGGCAACATCACGCGGAACACGACGATCATCCGCTCGAACTACCTCTGGGACGAGAGCGCTGCGATCTACGAGCACTCGCTGAAGTTGTGGGAGGGACTCGAGGCCGAGCTCGACTACGACCTCCTCTTCTCGCAGCGCGGCGTGCTCAACCTCGCGCACACGCTGCAGGACGTGCGCGCGTCCGTGCGGCGCGTCGACGCCAACCGGCTGAGCGGGATCGACGCGGAGTGGCTCGACCCGGCGCAGGTCGCCGAGGTCTGCCCGATCGTGAACGTGTCGCCGGAGGCGCGGTACCCGGTGCTCGGTGCGACCTTCCAGCCGCGCGGCGGGATCGCGCGGCACGAGAACGTCGCGTGGGGCTACGCGCGTGGCGCGGACGCGCTGGGCGTCGACCTGATCCAGGGCTGCGAGGTGACCGGCATCGACGGCTTGACCCTGCAGACGGCTCTTGGGCCGATCGCGGCTGGGAAGATCGGGCTCTGCGCGGCGGGGCATTCGTCCGTGCTCGCGAAGATGGCCGGGATCGACCTGCCGATCCAGTCGCATCCGCTGCAGGCGCTCGTCTCCGAGCTGTACGAGCAGGTGCTCGACACGGTCGTGATGTCGAACGCGGTACACGTCTACGTCAGCCAGGCCCACAAGGGCGAGCTCGTGATGGGCGCCGGCGTCGACCCGTTCAACTCTTACGCGCAGCGCGGGTCGTTCCATGTGATCGAGCACCAGCTCGCGGCGGCACTTGAGCTGTTCCCGATCTTCGCGCAGGCAAGGGTGCTGCGGACCTGGGCCGGGATCGTGGACGTCTGCCCGGACGCGTCGCCGATCGTGGGCCTGTCACCCGTCGAGGGCCTGTACCTGAACTGCGGCTGGGGAACGGGCGGCTTCAAGGCGACCCCCGGCTCGGGCTGGGCGTTCGCCTGGACGCTGGCGCACGAGAAGCCGCACGAGCTGAACGCACCCTTCTCGCTGGAGCGGTTCACGACGGGGGCGCTGATCGACGAGCACGGTGCGGCCGGGGTGGCGCATTGATCCTGATCCCCTGCCCCTGGTGCGGCGACCGCGACGAGACCGAGTTCTCGTACGGCGGCCAGGCCGGCGTGCCGTACCCGTCTGACCCCGCCGCGCTCTCCGACGAGGAGTGGGCGAGGTTCCTGTTCTTCCGCGACAACCCGAGAGGCCCGTTCCGCGAGCGCTGGGTGCACACCCACGGCTGCCGCCGCTGGTTCGAGCTCACCCGAGACACACTCTCGCATCAGATATCGGGCCTATGAGATTCACGTTCAGCGGGACTGAATACGAGGGCCGCGAGGGCGAGACGCTCGCGGCCGCGCTCGTGCGGAACGGCGTCCTCGGCGGCTTCCGCTCGCTCTACCGCGACCGCCCGCGCGGCGTCTACACGGCCGGCGAGGAGGAGCCGAACGCGCTGGTACAGATCGGCGCCCGGCCGATGCTGCGCGCGACGCTCGTCGAGCTCGAGGACGGGCTCGTCGCCGAGCCGCTCGCGGGGAAGGGCCGCCTCGTCGCGGCGCCGGACGACACGCGGTACGACACGATGCACGCCCACTGCGACGTGCTCGTCGTCGGCGCCGGCCGCTCAGGCCTCGCCGCTGCCGAAGCGGCCTCCGGCCGCGTGCTCCACCTCGACGGCGGCCAGGGAACGTGGGTCGTCGGCCTCTACGACGACAACTACGCGATCGCCGTCGAGCACGGCCGCCGGCTCTGGCGAATCCGCGCAAAGCGGATCGTTCTCGCGACCGGTGCGATCGAGCGGCCGGCGATCTTTCCCGACAACGACCTCCCCGGCCTCATGCTCGCGGGCGCCTTTCAGCGCTACGGCCGTCCCGTCGGAGCGACGCCTGTCTCGGCCGGCTGGAGCCCGCGCGTCCACCTCTGGAGCCAAGCCCGCGGCCGTCTCCGCTGGGACGACCGGACCGGCGCGCCCGTCCCCGACGGCGAGCTCCGCGGGATCGAGTGCGTCGGCACGCTCACCGGCGAGGGCTTGCCCGAGGCCCCCGCGTTCGCGCTGCCGGACGGCGACGAGGACGCGATGTTCGTCGACCTCGAGCGCGACTCGACCGTCGCCGACGTCCGCCGGGCGATCGGCGCCGGCCTGCGCTCGGTCGAGCACGTCAAGCGCTACACGACGATCGGAACCGGCTCGGAGCAGGGCAAGCTCGCCAACGTGAACGCGATCCGCGTCGCCGCAGAGCTGCTGCAGGTTCCTCCGGGCGAGCTCGGGACGACGACGTTCCGGCCGCCCTACCTGCCGGTCTCGTTCGCCCTGGTCGCAGGCCGCCAACGCGGCGAGCTCTTCGACCCGGTACGCGTGACGCCGATCCACCCGGCGCACGTCAATTCCGGTGCGGTCTTCGAGGACGTCGGCCAGTGGAAGCGGCCGCGCTTCTTCCCTCGGGCGGGCGAAGACATGGACGCGGCCGTCCGGCGCGAGTGCGCCGCCGCCCGCGAGTCGGTCGCGAAGATGGACGCGACGACGCTCGGCAAGGTCGACGTCCAGGGCCCCGATGCGGTCGAGTTCCTCAACCGCATGTATACGAACGCCTTCGACTCGCTCGCGGTCGGGATGTGCCGCTACGCCGTCATGTGCACGCTCGACGGGATGGTCTTCGACGACGGAGTCGTTATGCACGTCGGCGAGCAGCGGTTCGTCTGCACGACGACGACCGGCAACGCCGCGCCCGTGCTCGCGTGGATGGAGGAGTGGCTGCAGACCGAGTGGCCGGAGCTGCGCGTCTGGCTGACCTCGGTGACCGAGCAGTGGGCGACCGTCGCCGTCGTTGGGCCCGACTCGCGCGCGCTCCTCGCGGGGCTGACCGCGATCCCGCTGGGCCGGGAGGCCTTCCCGTTCATGGCGATCCGCGAGGGTGCGGTCGCCGGCATCCCGGCGCGCGTCTGCCGCGTCAGCTTCTCGGGCGAGCTCGCCTACGAGGTGAACGTCGACGGCCGCCGCGGCCTCGAGCTCTGGCAGGCGCTCGACGCGACGCCGTACGGTACGGAGACGATGCATGTCCTCCGGGCCGAGAAGGGATACCCGATCGTCGGCCAGGACACCGACGGAACCGTGACGCCGCAGGATCTCGGGATGGACTGGATCGTGTCGAAGGCCAAGCTGGACTTCATCGGCAAGCGTTCGTTCAGCCGCGCCGACACGGCGCGGCTCGACCGCAAGCAACTCGTCGGGCTGCTGCCGGCGGAGCGGGTTCCCGAGGGCACGCAGCTCGTCGCCGAACCGGGAGACGCGGCGATGCTCGGCCACGTGACGTCGAGCTACGACAGCGTCGCGCTCGGCAGCCCGTTCGCGCTCGCGCTCGTGCGGAGTGGCCGTGAGCGGATCGGCGAGATCGTCTACGCGGACGGGATCGCCGCGGAGATCGTCGACTCGGTGCTCTACGACCCGGAGGGAGCGCGCCGTGACGGCCGTCCTGCGTGAGGTCGAGCTCGACGCTCAGGTCAGCGTTCGCGGCGAGCCGCCGATGGCGCCGAACACGGTCGCCGGCGACGCGCTCTGGCTGGGGCCGGACGAGTGGCTCGTGCTCGGCGGCCGCGAGCAGAACTACGCAGACGCCCGGGCGGCGGTGGACGTCTCGGCGAACCGCGTCTGCTTCGAGCTCTCGGGGGAGGGCGCGACCGACATGCTCGCGCGCGGCTGCGCGCTCGATCTGCATCCGTCCGTCTTCCCCACCGGCCACTGCGCGCAGACGCTGCTCGCGCGCGCGCAAGTGATCCTCTACCGAACCGACGAGGACGTCTTCCGGGTGCTCGTCCGCCCCTCGTTTGCCGACTACCTGCGTGCCTGGTTCCGCGAATGCTCGTAATCCGCGGCGCGACGGTGTATCCCGGCGACGGGCCTCCGTGCGAGGTCGACGTGGGCGTCGCGGACGGGAAGATCGCGGCGGTCGGCGGCGAGCTCTCCGGCGACGTCGTCGAGGCGGAAGGCCTCTGGCTCTGCCCCGGCTTCATCGACGTGCACGCGCACACGGCGCTGCGCTCGTACGACGATCCGTTCCTGACCGAAGTGCTCTCGCAGGGGGTGACGACGCAGGTGATCTGCCCCGATGGGCTCGCGCCGGCGCCGGTCGCGGCGGGCCGCTGGGCGGAGCGGCGCGACTATCTGCGCGCGCTCGAGGGGCCAGGCCCTGGGACATGGCCGTGGAGGACATTTGCCGAGTACCTCGACGACCTCGATGCGACGCGGCCCGCGATCTCGCTCGTTCCCTCGATCGGCCACGGTGCCGC
>Ga0183260_10004886_pt1 | contig 10599 bp, 14 predicted proteins | sample AntDrymUQ4972206_2_FD_129768 | JGI IMG/M metagenome (GOLD analysis project Ga0183260, IMG submission 129768) | Polar desert sand microbial communities from Dry Valleys, Antarctica - metaG UQ497 (22.06) (version 2) (version 2) | ecosystem: Environmental > Terrestrial > Soil > Desert | place...
GCCGGGCGCGACGACATCCGGCAGCAGATCGTCGCGCTCGCCCGGCGCGAAGCGACATCGCGCGGGGTCATAGCCGGTCTTGAGCGCGTGGCTGGCGTCCGCCGCCACGACGTGACCGACGAGTCTGCGCGTCACGACGTCGGGCTGGTGGGCCAGGCGCGCGCCGGGGCGGCGCGCGGCGGGATCGTGCTCCAGCAGCCAGTGCAGCTTGGGCAGCGCCCACGACGTCGCCAGCCCGAGCCGCTGCGCCTGCTCGCGCGCGCGCCCGTCGTCGTACATGAGCGCCGGGGTCAGCGGCTCGCCGTCGCGGTCAACGAGCAGGATGGTGCCCGAGGTCGCGCAGGTGGCGACGGCGCGGACGCGCGCGGGTGCGATCTCGCGCAGGGCTTCGCGGCAGGCGGCGGCGGCCGCGTCCCACCAGCGGCGCGGATCCTGCTCGTAGCGGTCGCCGTCGCGCCGGCTGTGCAGCGGCGCCTCCCCCCGCCCGAGCACGGTCCCGTCGGCGTCGGCCGCGAGCGCCCGGGCGCTGCCGGTGCCGAGGTCGAGGCCTACGTAGACGGCGCCGCCGGCGCTCATAGCCGCTGCGGCGGGCCCGGCTCCGGCGGTGGCCCGTCTGTGCGCTCGCCGTCGGCGAGCTGCCGCTGCCACCACGCGACATCACGCCACGCGCCCGCCTTCCAGCCGATGTCGCGATACGTGCCGACGTGCTCGAAGCCGAGCGCGCGGTGCAGTCCCACGCTCGCGTCGTTGGGCAGCGTGATCCCGGCGCAGGCGATCCGCAGGCCCTGGCGGCGCAGCAGCTCCAGCAGCGCCTCGTAGAGCCGGCGGCCGGCGCCACGGCCGCGATGGCCGGAATCGACGTAGACCGCGACGTCGACCGCCCAGCGATAGGCCGCGCGCTCGCGGTGCTGCGAGGCGTAGGCGTAGCCCACGACGCGGCCGTCCTCCTCGAGCACGAGCCAGGGATAGCGCCCGCTCGTCGCGGCGATGCGCGCGCTGAGCTGCTGCGCCGTCGGCGCGACGTCCTCGAAGGAGATGGCGCTGTCGGTGACGTACGGCGCGTAGATCGCGGAACAGGCGGCGCCGTCGCGCGCGGGATCGGCGTGGCGGAGGGGCACGACGCCATGATGTCGCTTCGCGGGCCGGCGCTCGTACGCGGATGGGGTTGGGTGGGTCTGGACGGGCGGCCGACGGGGTAAGTGACGGCGCGTGAAGAGCGCGCTGATCGTCGTCGACATGCTCAACGAGTACGACCACGAGGACGCCGACGTGCTCGTGGAGGCGGTCTTCGAGGCGCTGCCCTCGATGCGGCGCCTCGTCGAGCGCGCGCGGGAGGAGGGCGTGCCGGTCGTCTACGTCAACGACAACAACGGCGACTGGGGCGCCGGCCGGCCAGAGCTCCTCGAGCGCGCGATGGCCGGCCGCGCAGGCGATCTCGTCGAGCCGATCGCGCCCGCCGCGGGAACGTGGTTCATCGCCAAGGCGCGCCACTCGATCTTCTACGAGACGCAGCTCGAGTACCTCCTGCGCGAGCAGGAGGTCGACCGCATCGTGCTCGTCGGTCAGGTCACCGAGCAGTGCATCCTGTACTCCGCGCTGGATGCCTACGTGCGCCACTTCGCCGTCGCGGTGCCGCGCGACGCGGTGGCCGGGATCCATCCCGACATGGCCGACTGCGCGCTGCGGATGATGGAGCGCAACATGCAGGCGGACGTCGTCGAGGCGGACGACTGCGAGCTGTAGGCCGGCGCCGGGCCGGGGCGGCTGGTGCGGCTGCCGTCAGCGCCCGAGCTTGCGCCGGATGCGGTTCAGCAGCCCCCCGCCGGGCGCGGGGGCGGCGCTGGAGTCGCTGACGGCGCCCGGCGCGCGCTCCTCGGCCCCTGGCGGCGCGATACTGCCGCTGCGCCCCGGCTTGGCGTCGGGCTCCGGCGTACGCGCCTGGTAGGGCCCGGCGTCGACGCTCGGATGCGTCGCGTCGCGCGCGGGCTCCTCGCCGCGCTCGTCTCCCGGCGCCTCGGCGTCGCCGGAGGCCGGCGACCGGGCGTCGTGCTCGCGGTCGCGGTCGCGGGGCGGTTCGTACGCGGTCATGTGTCGAGCATCCCGCAGCACGCGGGCGCAAGCAAGCGCGCACCAGGTGTATCACCGCTGGTGCGAGCGCGCTCATACCCACAGGCGGGCATCTGTCTGCCGCCGGCCCGGACCCCGACGAGGACCCAAGGAGCGACGATGAACGCCGCACCCCGGCCCCGGATGAAGACCGCGGCACCGTTGCTGCGCGGTGGCGGGCAGCTGCACATCGTGCGCAGCGACGACGTCGTCACGTTCGAAGACCCGGACGGCGCGATGCACCGCCTCGTCGAGCTCGCCGACGGCTCGCGCAGCACGAACGAGCTCTACCAAGCGCTGGCGAGCGAGTATCCGCGGGTGCACCATGGCGACGTCGTCGAGGCCGTCTCGCGGCTGGAGGAGGCCGATCTGCTGGAGCGCTGCCCCCAGCGCTGGGGCGGGCGCGATCAGCCTCCGAGCTCCGGCCTGCTCTAGCGCGGCGGCAGCGAGGACGTATCACGTCACCACCGCCGGGCTCTTACCACACATGATGGAGCCCGGCACTGCACCGTTTCCCGACGATCACTCGCTCCTGGCGCGCCTGCGCTACACCGCCGGACAGGTCGATCCGATCCCCGCGGCCGTCCAGGTCGCGGCGCGCGCGGCGATCAGGTGGCACGCGCTCGATCCCGAGCCGGCGGCGCTCGTGCACGACTCCGCCCGCGGCGCGGCGACCGCCCCGCGCGGGCTGACGTTCACGGCGACGGACCTGCGCATCGAGCTTCAGGCCCAGATCGCCGGCGAGGCCGGCGGCCTGAGGCTCGTCGGGCGTCTCGTGCCGCCGCAGGCGGCTGAGGTCATGGTGCGCCACGGCGACCGGCTGATCACCGTGGGGGCCGACGGGCGCGGACGCTTCGCCGTGCGCGGCGTCGCGCCAGGTCCGCTGCGCCTGCGCTGCCGTCTCGACGCAGCGTCCGGCGCGAGCCGGCTCGTCGAGACGGCATGGCTGACGCTCTGACCGCCACAGCGCCGCCGCGGAACCGGACGGGTTTCCGGCAGAACGTCGCATCGCTCGGGGCAGAAGCGGCCGAACCTGGGTAACGAGACCCGAACCGTTCAACCCAGGCGCCGGACACGCCGGCGCGATACCACGAGGTGACGCAGATGCCCCAGTTCATGCTCCTGATCTACGGCGATCCCGCCAACGCGCCCGGAACCGAGGAACAGGAGAAGCAGTACACCGAGTGGCTGAACTACACCAACTCGCTCATGGCCACCGGCGCGATGGTCTCCGGTGCCCCGCTCGAGGGCGTCGAGGCGGCCACCACGGTGCGGGTGCGCGGCGGCGACATGCAGCTCAGCGAGGGTCCTGCCCTCGAGTCCCAGGAGATCCTCGGCGGCTACTACCTCGTCGACGTGCCCGACCGCGAGTCCGCGGTGGCGCTGGCGGCCAAGATGCCGAACATCGAGAACGGCTCGGTCGAGGTGCGCCCGGTCGTCGTTTTCCCCGGGTCCGGCTGAGCTCGCGCCGCGGCGCGCGGCGCGACGCATCTCGCGACCGCGCCGCGCCGCTTCGCGCGGTGCTTGCCCGCGGGCCATGCGAAGCCCGCCACGGTGAGTGCCCGCCCGTCTGGCGCAGGGAGCTTGAGGTAGCGTGCCGGCCGTGCCCGACGCGCTCTTTCGCCTCGCCTGCGCCCCCGCCGTGCTGGACTCCGCGCCCGCCGGCTGGGTGACGACGCTGCTCGAGGAGGGCGAGCTCGCCGTGCTCGCCGACGACGGCGGCCTGGATGCGATCACCGCGCTCGCGCACGCGCTGGACCTCGTGACGGTGCCGGTGCTGCGCGCAGAGCGCACGCCCGAGCAGCAGGAGGCGACGGTCATCGCCTACGCGGAGTCCAAGCCGCTGGTCTGGGTGGCGGCGTCGTTCAGCGAGGACGCCTCGGACTGGGCGCGGCGGCGCGGGCCCATGACGCTGCTGATCGAGTGCGACGGTCCGCTGTCGCCGGACGAGCGCAAGCGCGTCGAGCGCTTCGCCGTGATCCTCGGTCGCCAGGCCGAATAGCGACGGCCGCGGGCGGCGCACCAGCGCGCGCTCTCAGTCGGATCCAGCCGCCGCTGCCATCACCGACACCCCGTGGCACGTCGCGGTCACCGCGCCGGCTCACTCGACGCTCGCGGCCAGGAACGCCTCGTAGGCGGCGGCGTCCATCAGGCCGTCGACCTCGGACTGATCGCCGGGCTCGATCCGCAGGATCCAGCCCCTCCCGTACGGATCGTCGCTGATGAGGCCCGGGCTGTCGGCGAGCGCCTGGTTGACGGCGTTGACCTGGCCGAGGAAGGGCATGCGGATCGTCGCCGACGCCGTGTCCGACGTCATCCGGGCGAGCACGGCGCCGGGGCGAAACAGCTCGCCGGGGTAGGGCAGCTCGATGAAGCCGACGGTGCCCAGCCGCTGCACCGCGGCCTCGGTGACGCCGAAGGTCACGAGCTTGCCGTCGGCGCGCACCCATTCGTGCTGCTCGGTGTAGCGCAGGTCGGTCGGATAGCTGGCCATGCTCGTCGTCTCCCTGATCGGTGCGGTTCGCCGCCACGACCAGCCGCGGCGGGCACGCGCAGGCCGGTCGCAAACCGCATCCTGCCCGGCCGCGCGCGTGCGTGGAACATAGGGGATGGCGAGCGCGATGGGCGTGCGGTCGGCCCGGCTGCGGCGGCGCCGACCGGTGCCGGGTAGACTCGTGGCACGGATCAAGCGACGTGCGATCGTCGTGACCTACGTCTGGCCGACAGGCACAGCTGACCCGGAAGGTGGTCAGATGGCCGCGCGACGGCAGCGCCGTGCCGGCCGGGCCGCAGCATCCGCCGGCGAGCGTGACCCGATCAGCGCGTTCGGCGCGACCGGCTCGCGCAGCACCGACCGCCTCAACCAACCACCGAGGAGCACACGCATGGCCTCAAGCGGCAAGAAGAAGACCACGATGGCAAAGCTCGACCGCGAGCGGAGGATGCGTGAGCGCCGGATGGACAAGCAGGCCCGCAAGGACCGGCGCAAGCAGCTGGCCGCACAGGGCCCCGACGTGCCCGACGCCGCGCTGACCGAGGCCCCGGCGGCCGACGACCAGCCCACGCTGGCGCCCGTCGGCCCGGCCCGCGCCGACGCCTGACGCCGGGCGCGCGCCCCAGGGCGAGCACCCGGCGCCGCCGTTCTGGCGCCGCCGGCGCCCGCGGATCGCGCTCGTCGTGCTCGCGGCGCTCGCCGCGCCGGTCGCGCTCGCGACCCTGCTCTCGGGCTCCGAGTCGATGCCCGAGGTCGACGCGTTCTACAACCCGCCTGCTCGGCTGCCGGACGGGCCGCCGGGCATGATCGTCCGCAGCGCGGCGATCGAGCGCCCGCCCGAGCGCTCTCGCGCCTACCGCATCCTCTACCGCTCGAGCGATCACCGCGGGGCGCCGGCCGCGCTGAGCGCGCTGCTGTTCGTGTCGACCCGGCCGGCCCCGCCGACCGGGCGCAACGTCGTCGCGCTGTCGCACGGCACGGTCGGCGTGGCACGGCGCTGCGCGCCATCCAGCGGACGCGCGTTCCTCGGCTCCGCCGACGGCCTCGCGCGCTTCATGCGCGCCGGCTACGCCGTGGTCATGCCCGACCTCGAGGGGCTCGGCACCCCCGGCACGCACCCCTACCTCATCGGTGCGGCGAGCGCGCACGCGACGCTCGACGGCGTCCGCGCCACGCAGCGCTTCCCCGGCGCCGACGCCAGCCGGCGCTTCGTCGCGTGGGGCGTCGGCCAGGGCGGTCATGCCGCGCTGTTCACCGGTCAGGAGGCCAGCGCCTACGCGCCCGAGCTCGAGCTTGCCGGCGTCGCCGCCGCCGCGCCGCTGGCGAACGTCGGGCGGCTGCTCGAGACCGGCGCCGGCACGCCGGCCGGGGACGTCATCGCCGCCTACGTGCTGTCGACCTGGAGCCGCGTCTACCCGCGGCTGCGCCTCGACGACGTGCTCACGGCCCCCGCGCGCAGGACCGTCGAGGAGGTCGCCGGCCGTTGCGTCGCGGTCGACCACGGCCGCATCGGCTCCGCGCTCGGCGACCGCGAGACGGCGCTGGCCTACCGCTCCCGGACGCCATGGAGGCGCGCGCCGCTGCAGGCGCTGCTGGCCCGCAACTCCCCCGGCGGGAGGTCGATCCCGGCGCCCGTGATCATCACGCAGGGCCGCGACGACACGTTCGTGCCCCCGACGTCGTCCGCGCGCTTCGCGCGCTACCTCTGCGGGCAGGGCGCGACCGTCCAGTACCGCCCCTCGCGGGGCGTCGCGCACGGCGACGTCGGCGAGAAGACCGCGCCCTACGTCGCGCGGTGGATCGTGCGGCGCTTCGCGGGCGAGCGCGCGCGCTCGACCTGCTGACCGCCGCCACGGCGGCGTCGGCCCGGCCGGGCGGCCGGTGCCGAGAGCACGTTCGCGGTGTATTAGCCTGACCGGATGGCGACGCAGCCCGCACCCCAGAACCTCGATCCCGCGGCGCTGATCGACGCCGCGCCCGAGGACGCGTTCGCGCTCATCGAGCTGCGCCTGGACTGGCCCTACGACCTCGACATCCATCCCGAGCACCGGCAGCTGTGGCTGCGCTGCTTCGTCATCACGCAGGATCCGCTCGGCTGGATCCCCAACCGCGGGGACGCGTGGACCGCGGTCACGGTCGACGAGGACGTGCTCGAGGTCGACCTCTATCTCACCCTCGACCTCGTGCTGCGCACGCTGGAGGAGACCGGCGGCGACCTGTCCGCCGCGATCGGCCGCTACGCGACGACGGTGCTGGCGGCCGCGCTGGAGCGCGAGGCGGAGCTGCTGGAGGGCGACTACCCGCGGCTCGCCGCGCGCGGCGAGGTGCCGCGCCTGCTGCAGGACGTCGACGGCGACCACGGGGCCTTCGGCGTTCCCGCGATCCAGGCCAAGCGGTCCTGGAGCCCGGTCGGCCTGGGCGCGCTGACCGACCTCGTCCAGCACGCGTTCGGCGAGGTCGACCTCGATCGCTCCAACGTGACGCTCGACCCGGTCGAGGCCGTCGACGAAGAGTGCCCGGCTTGCAAGGGACAATCGTTCGGCTACCCCACGAGCCTCGAGGACGCGAAGGCGACGATGTGCGCGCAGCACAAGGCCGCGGCCGTGGCGGTCAACACCGCCCGCCTGCTGCGCGCGCGGGAGTCCAACCCCGCGGGCTGGCGCGCCGTCGACAAGGCCGTCATGCGCGTCAACAAGGCGCCCGAGCCGTACTACGCGCCGCAGCCGCCGCGGGTCGTCGGTGCCACCCCGGCGCGCAACGAGCCGTGCCCCTGCGGCAGCGGCAAGAAGTACAAGCGCTGCCACGGGGCATGACGATGGCCGCGCCTCCGCTGACCGGAGGCTGTCTCTGCGGCGGCGTGCGCTTCTCGCTGGCGACGCCGCCGGCGATCGCCGGCTACTGCCACTGCACGCGCTGTCAGCAGCGCACCGGCACGTCCGCGTCGGCGCAGGCGTTCGTCGACGGCGAGGCGCTCACGATCGCGCAGGGCGAGGAGCTCGTCACCGGCTGGCGCCATCCCGACGGCGGGATGGAGAAGTGCTTCTGTCGCCGGTGCGGCGCGCACATCTTCAGCCGCGACCCCGCCAGCAAGGTCATCCGCACGGTGCGGATGTCGGCCTTCGACGATGACCCGGGGGTGCGGCCGAGCTTCCGCGCGTTCGTCGCCTACGCCGCGTCGTGGGAGCCGATCCCCGACGACGGGCTCGAGCGCTTCGAGGAGGCGCGGCCGGGCTGAGCCGACGGCGCGTCAGATGAAGACGCGCAGCAGCGAGACGAGCAGCACGACGCTGCAGCAGGCAGCGACCGTGCCGAGCACCCGGATGACCCACACGTCGCGCTCGGAGAACGGCAGCCCGCCCGCCGGCGGCGCCACCCGCGGCAGCTTCGCCGTGGGCTCGCGGGCGGCGGGCGCCGTGCCCGAGCCGACCGGCGGATGGAGACCGGTCGGGTCCTCCGGTGCGCGGTCGTGGGCGCGGTCCTCGTGGGCGCGGTCCGCGCGAGCCCGGTCGTCCTGAACCTGGCGCTGCAGGTCGCGATAGGCGAGCAGGATGTCGTCGCGCTGCGCGTGGGCCACGTCGCGCTCGGCCCGCACGGCCGCCAGCGCGGCCTCCGCGCCGGCGCGCGCCTGCAGCGCCTCGTCGTGCGCGACCTGCATCCCAGCGTGCGCGCGAACGGCGGCGTCCCGCGCCGCGACGGCCTCGTCGCGCTCGCGCTGCGCGGCGTCGCGCTCGCGCGCGAGGGACTGAAGCTCGGACTCGTGCGCCGCGACCCGGCGAGCCCGCGGCGCCCGCGCGGGCGCGGCGGGCGCGGCGGGCGCCGGTTCGGGCAAGCGGGTCGGCGCCACCGGCGCGGGCGCGGCGGCGGCCGGCGGCAGCTCGGGCTCCGGCTCGGGCTCGGCGGGCGGCGGTTCGGGCGGGCCGATCGGCGCCACCGGCGCGGGCTCGGGCGCGGGCGGCGGACCGGGGACGGGCTGCGGCTCGTCAAGCGGCGCGCCGCTGAGCGCCACCGTGACCTGCGGCGCGACGGCGAGCGTCAGCGCGTCGACGTTGACCTCGTCGCCCTCCCAGGGAAACGCCGCGACCCACGCGCGGTCCAGCGACGGCGCCCACGGCTTGTGCTCGAGCGTCGCGAGGATGCGGCGATCGTCGGCCACGAGCATCGGGCGCACGAAGCGCAGGCCGCGCACGCCGGACCAGTGGCCGGTCACGACGAGCTGGTCGCCCTCCAGGTCGAGTCCCTCCAGCTCGAACGAAACCCCCGCACGTTGGACCATTCCATGGCCCTACCCCGGCGGGCAGCGGGACACGCGCGGGGGCGGGCGCGGCACGCCGGGGCCCGGCCCCGCCCGCACGTGTGAGCGTGAGCACATAGGCGTCCGGAACATTGCAGTCACACCTCTGAACAGTGCACGCAAGCCCATTCAGCATTGAAGGAACTTGACATGACAGCGTCTCCTCTTACCAGTTTGGTTGCGCGACGTGCGGTAGCCGCCGCGCGGCCGGTGCATGCGCGCCTGCGCACGGCCGGCCGCCTCGGGGCCGCGGATGCGCGCATCCGCGCGCTGGAGGATCTGGCCGTGAGCTGGCTGGTCGCCCACAGCATCGCAATCCTGCGCGTCTGCCTCGGCGCCGTCTTCTTCGGCTTCGGCCTGCTGAAGTTCGTTCCCGGCGTCAGCCCCGCGCAGGACCTCGTCGAACACACGACCGACATCCTCACGCTCGGCCTGATCCCCGGATCCGTAGCGTTGGTGGGCGTTGCGACGCTGGAATGCGTGATCGGGCTGTGTCTGATCACGGGCCGCGGCTTGCGCGCCGCCGTCTACCTGCTCTGCGTCCAGCTGATCGGCATCCTGTCGCCGGTGGTGCTGCTCGCGGCGCGCCTGTTCGACGGGCCCCACGGCGCGCCGACGCTCGAGGGCCAGTACGTCCTCAAGGACGTCATTCTCGTCGGCGCGGCGCTCGTGATCGCCTCCACGGTCGGGGGTGCCCGGCTCACGCGGGAGAGCGACGCCGACTCGGTGCGCTGAGCTGAGTGGGGTCGATTCACCGATATCGCCTGATGGTGTGGCCCCCTCGCGGGCCACACAAAAGGGCGTGAGCAGCAACCGCCGCGGCGCAGCTGCTGCGTCCCATCCGAACGCACGTATCAGGCGCGGCACGTGACGCTCTTACTCCCCGTGGCCGCCCTTGCAGCCATGAACGATCCCCAGCGCGGCGCGCGCCGCGGTCGTCCCTCCCATGGCCCAGCGCGGCGCGCGCCGCGGTCGTCCCTCCCATGGCCCCGCGCGGCGCGCGCCGCGGTCGTCCCTCCCATGGCCCGGCGCAGTCGCGCAGCGGCCCTTCAACCCAAGGAGAGCCTCGATGCTCAACATGAAGCACGGCGGTCACGTCCAAGACAAGGTCGAGGACCCGTCGCTCGAGACGCCGTTTGCCTACCTCAAGCAGGAGGTGGCGGCCGATCCGGACAACCAGCTCCCGGGCGATCCCGCCAAGGTCACGGCCGACCTGAAGGCTTTGGGTGTGGCGATGGTCGACGACGGGCCGCCGGCGGCGACGGATCCCGCCGTCAAGGTCAACTCGACGATCCCCCGCGGTCTACACCTACTGGGGCCAGTTCATCGACCACGACATGACGGCGAACACCGACCGCACGTCGAAGATCAGCGACCTCACGAAGACGCCGATCGTGCCGACCGATCCGGAGGTCGTCGCAGCCGAGCTCAAGAACCTGCGCCGCCCGACGTTCGACCTCGACAGCGTCTACGGCAACGGCCCCGGCCTCTACGACGACTACTACCGGCCGGACCCCGGCCCCGCCGACGAGGGCTTCTACGAGGGCATCCGCTTCCGCGTCGGCGAGAACGCCACCGGCGAGGGCATTCCCGGCGTGCTGATCCCGCCGGAGGACGATCTGGAGCGCGACCTGCCCCGGATCGGCCCGCTGCTCGACGCCGGCGTGATCACCGAGGACGACCTGCCCGAAAGCCTCCAGGGTGACCC
>Ga0183260_10004887_pt1 | contig 10598 bp, 10 predicted proteins | sample AntDrymUQ4972206_2_FD_129768 | JGI IMG/M metagenome (GOLD analysis project Ga0183260, IMG submission 129768) | Polar desert sand microbial communities from Dry Valleys, Antarctica - metaG UQ497 (22.06) (version 2) (version 2) | ecosystem: Environmental > Terrestrial > Soil > Desert | place...
CGGCAACCTACGCAGGAGACCGTGGCTCGTGCTGCTCCTGCCCGCGTTTCTCGTCTCGTTCGCGCGCTCGGCGCGGCGAGCGGCGCGCGATGCCGACCTCGTCCACGCCCACTGGCTCCCCTCCGGCCTCGCGGCGCTCGCGACCGGCAAGCCATACGTCGTGCAGCTCTGGGGGACGGATGTGGAGCTCGCGCGGCGGGCGCCGTGGCTATTTCGGCCGATCCTGCGGCGCGCGCGGCTCGCGATCGTCGCCTCGGACTACCTCGCCGGCGCCGCCCGCGAGCTCGGCGCCCGGGAGGTGCGCGTGATCCCTACCGGCGTCCAGATCCCGAAGACGGTCGGCGAGCCGGACGACCCGCCGCACGTCCTCTTCGTGGGCCGTCTCTCGCCGGAGAAGGGGATCCACGAGTTCCTCGAGGCGACGGAGGGGATGCCGCGCGTGATCGTCGGCGCCGGGTCTGTCGAGGTTCCCGAGGCAGTCGGGTTCGTCCCGCGAGGCGAGCTCGGTTCGTACTACGAGCGCGCGGCCGTCGTCTGCGTGCCGTCGCGCCGCGAGGGCTACGGTGTCGTCGCGCGCGAGGCGATGGCCTACGGCCGTCCAGTGGTCGCGACGGCGGTCGGAGGCCTGCCCGACGCGGTGGACGACGGCCTAAGCGGTCTCCTGGTCGGGCCTCGCGACCCGGGAGCGCTACGAGCCGCCGTGAAGCGCTTGCTCGGCGACGAGGCGTTGCGGCGTGAGCTCGGCGCCGGCGCTCGAGCCGCCGCGACCTCGAGTGAGACCGGTGCGGGCGGGCTCGTCGAGGCCTACGAGTTCAGCGCCCGGCTCCAGCTGCGGAGGCCTGCCTAGCGACCGAGGAAGACGAAGAGCTCGCCGTCCGAGCTTCGCGGTCGGCCGTAGCGCCGTTCGAGGAGGCGCAGAAGCGTCGGCCGCTCGGCGAACGCACGCCCGGCGACCACCGCCTGGACCTCGTAGGCCTCCAGCTCACGGAGCACCTCCGCATCGGTCAGCGAGCCGGTCTGGAAGCGCAGGCGGGCGGTGTCGACGAGCGGCCCCGCCGCACGGCGGCCGGCGAGGAACGGAACGATCGAGTGGTCGGAGACGACGAGCTCGTCCGGCCGGGTAGCGCGGGCGAGGAGCTTGGCAGCCGCGACGAGGTTCGCCTCCTCCGGGACGTCGTCGAGGACGACGCGGCGTTGCTGCTGGACGTAGCCTGCGAGGAGGACGAGCGCCAGGACGCCGACCACGAGCTCGGGGCGGCGCGCGCTGCGCGCCAGCTCCCCGAGGGCGACCCCCGTGGGCACGGCGAGCACGACCGGCAGGACGAGCAGGTGGTTGTCGTGGAGCGGGTGGTGGTAGACGAGGAAGCCGGCCGAGATCGCCGCCCAGAGCCACAGTGCCCACACGGCGTCGAGCCGCCGCCGGCGCAGGAGCGCGATCGAGGCGGCGAGTCCGGCAACGAGCAGCCACGCGAACGGTGTCCGCCAGTTCAGGAAGGTGACGAGCTCGTGCGTCTTGTCGATCACCGACGGCGTCGCGCGCGCGTCGCGGTGGTAGACGACGACGCTTGCCCAGAGCTCGCCGAGGACGTCGCGATAGGTCAGCAGGAGGGCGCCCGCCACGACCGCGGCGCCGCCGAGCGCTCCGAGGAAGGCCCGTCGGCGCCCCGAGCGCTCCCAGAGCAGGAAGAGCAGAAAGACCGGTACCGCCAGCACCGCGTTCGGCTTCACGCAGACGGCGAGCGTCAGCGCCCCTCCCGCGGCCGCCGCGAGCACGACCGAGCGCCGCTCCCGCGCCTCCCAGGCCAGCCGGAAGGAGAGAAGCGCGAGCCCGAGCGGCGGGATATCGGCCAGCACGCGGTGCGCGAAGAGCGGGAAGGGCGGCGCGATCGTGAGCAGCGCCGCCGCGGTGAGGCCGGCCAGCGGCCCCGCGATCGCACGCGCGAGCAGGTACGCCGCGAGACACGTCGCGATCGCGACGGCGACCATCCCGATGTGGAACCCGCGCACAGAGTCGGCGCCGGCAAGAGAGAGCAGCCGCAGCAGCAGGTACCAGCCGGGCGGCTGCGGCGCGAAGACGTCCTCGCCGAGCCGCTGCCCGTGCTCGAGCGCGTCGACGCTCGCGAGGTAGACGCCCTCGTCGTAGTCGGTGTCCGTGCCGACCAGGCGGCCGAAGAGAAGCGCCTGCGCCGCCACGAGCACCGCGAGCGCGGTTCCCTCGAGGGCGTGCGGCGACCGCGCTAGCCGAGCTCGCGTCGGAGCACCTCCGCAGCGCGGCGGCCCGCGGCGCCGTCCCAGAGCGGGATCTGGTTGCCCGGCTTGACCTCCGTGAGCAGCGCGGGAATTTCCGCGAGGTCACGGATCAGCGTGTTCGTCCCGCTTGTCACCGTGATCGGCCGTTCGGTCGTGTCGCGCAGCGTGAAGCAGCGGATGCCGAGCGCGGAAGTCTCCTCCTGAATGCCGCCGGAGTCGGTGATCACGAAGCCCGCATCGGCCTGGAGCCCAAGAAAGTCGAGATATCCGAGTGGTGGTGCCAGTACGACACCGGCGTCGCGGAGGACGCGGTCGTGGCCACCGTTGGCGAGGGTATTCATCGTCCGTGGGTGAACCGGGAAGACGAGGGGAAATTCCGACGCGAGTCCCGCGAGACCTTCCACGGCCGCGACGAGTCGCCCGGGTACTTGGAAGAGCGATTGTCGGTGAAGCGTCACCAACGCGTAGTGGCCGCGTTCGACCGCGAATGCCTCCCACGCTCGGCGTGCTCGAGCTGCCTCCACGTGCTCGAGCAGCGAGTCGATCATCGTATTGCCGACGAGGTGAACCCAGGCCCTGTCGATTCCCTCTCGGGCGAGATTCTCGTCCGCATCGGGCGAGTGGGTCAGCAGGACATCGCTGAGGTGGTCGGTCAGCTTGCGGTTGTGCTCCTCAGGCATTGTGCGGTCGAAGCTGCGAAGCCCGGACTCGATGTGCGCCAGCCGGACGTCGGCCTTCGCCGCGGCGAGCGCGGCTGCGAGCGTCGAGTTGACGTCGCCGGCGACGACGCAGAGATCGATTTCGCGCTCGCGGAGCACGCGCTCGACGCCCACCAGCGCTTTTGCCGTCTGCTCGGCGTGGGTGCCGGAGCCGACGCCGAGGAACTCGTCCGGACGCGGGAAGTCGAGCTCGGCGAAGAAGACGTCCGACATCAGCTCGTCGTAGTGCTGCCCCGTGTGCACGAGCACGAGCTCGAGCGAGGGGTCGAGCGCCGCCAACTCCCGGTACACGGGGGCCGACTTGATGAAGTTCGGCCGGGCGCCGACGACGAAGCAGACGCGGGCCGACACGCGGAGGATCCTATCGTCGTCTCTACACTCGGCCCGTGATCGTGCTCAAGGCGCTCTTCTGGCTCTCGTTCGCCGCCCTCCTCTGGACGCACGTGCTCTACCCGCTCGCGGCCTCCGCGCTCGCCCGTGTCCGGACGCGTCGCGTGGCGGCGCAGCCGATCGAGCCCACGGTGAGCGTGATCGTCGCCGCCGTCAACGAGCAGGCGGCGATCGAGCGGCGGCTGGAGAACCTGCTCGAGCTCGACTATCCGTCCGAGCGGCTGGAGCTCGTCGTCACCTCCGACGGATCGACCGACCGCACGCACGAGCTCGTCGAGCGGTTCGCCGGTCGCGGCGTGCGGCTGATCGTCAACCCGCGCGGCGGGAAAGTTGCCGCCCAGAACCAGGCCGTCCGCGAGACGACCGGCGAGATCCTGGCCTTCTCCGACGCGAACGCGACGTGGGCTTCGGATGCCTTGCGGCAGCTCGTCGAGAACTTCGCCGATCCCGAGGTTGCGTATGTCTGCGGGCAGCTCGTGCTCGAGGCGGCTGACGGCTCCAATCGCGAGGGCCTCTACTGGCGCTACGAGATGGTGCAGCGCGAGGCGGAGTCGCGGCTCGGCTCGATCACCGGCGGCAACGGCTCGATCTACGCCGTTCGGCGCGCCGACTACGTCGAGGTCGACCCGAAGTGGGGCCACGACCTCTCGTTCCCGTACCGGATGGTGCAGGCAGGCCGCCGGGCGGTCTACGAGCCCGCCGCGCGCGCGTTCGAGAAGCCGACGCCGTCGAACGAGACCGAGTACCGGCGGAAGGTGCGCATGTTCGAGCACTGCTGGGAGATCACCCTGCGCGGCTCGATGCTGAAGCGCCTTCCCTTCGGCTACCTGATCGAGATGATCTCGCACAGGACCCTTCGCTACGGCAGCGGCATCCTCCATCTCGTCCTGCTCGCGACCTCGCTCGCGCTCGTCGGAACGGGGCTCGTCTACCAGGTCGTCCTCGGCGGACAGCTGCTGCTGCTCGCCGCCGCGGCGGCCGGAATCGGGATCGCGCGTTACTACGTCCTCGTCACCTGGGCGACGGTGGTCGCGCTCTGGAACTACCTCCGCCGCGGCGTGCCCGCGACGTGGGAGGCGGCGGAGGGGACGCGCTGAACCGGACGCTCGACGTGGCCATCGCCGGCGGCGGCCTTGCGCTCGCGAGCCCCGTGCTCGCGCTTGCGGCGCTCGCGGTCAAGCTTGGCGACGACGGCCCGGTGCTCTTCAAGCAGACGCGGGTCGGCAAGGACGGTGAGGACTTCGAGCTGCTGAAGCTGCGGACGATGGTGGTCGGCGCGGAGTCGAAAGGGGCCGGCTACGCGGTCGACAAGGGCGACACCCGCATTACCCGTGTCGGCCGCTTTCTCCGGCGCACGTCGATCGACGAGCTGCCGCAGCTCTGGAACGTCGTTCGCGGCGACATGAGCCTGATCGGGCCGAGGCCGACCCTTCGCTACCAGGTGGAGCGCTACGACGAGCGGCAGCGACGTCGGCTCGAGGTGCTGCCCGGGATCACGGGCTGGGCGCAGATCCACGGCCGCGCCTCGCTTTCGTGGGACGAGCGCATAGAGCTCGACGTCTGGTACGTCGACCACCGCTCGCCGCTCACCGACATCCTGATCCTCCTGCGCACGCCGCTCTCACTCTTCGGCGGCACCTACAAGGGCGACGCCGGCGGCTGGAAGGGCTAACCTCGGCCGGTGACGGCGGTCCTCTTCACCTGCGCGGGGCAGCGCGTGGACATCGTCTCAGCGTTCTCGCGTGCCGGGGCGACGACGGTCGCGACCGACCTCGACCCGCTCGCGCCCGCGCTCTGGCACGCCGACCACCACACGATCGCGCCGCGCATCGACGAAGCCGGCTACGTCGATGCGATCCGGGCCCTCGTCGACGAACACGAGGTCCGCCTGATCGTCCCACTCACCGATCTCGACCACGTCAAGCTCGTGCGGGCACGCGACCGGCTCGGCGCGCTCGTGCTGCTGCCGTCGGAGGAGGTCGTGCGGCGCGTGGCCGACAAGTACACGGCGCACTGCTTCTTCGAGGAGCGCGGCATCCCCTCGCCGCCGAGCTGGCTGCCGGACGACGTTCCGGAGGACGCGCGCTACCCACTGCTCGTGAAGGTGCGCGAGGGCTTCGGCTCCCGCCACATCTTCCGGGCGCACGACCGCGCAGAGCTCGAGTTCTTCCTCCGTTACACCAGCGTCGATTCCTTCGTCCAGACGTGCTGCCGCGGCGAGGAGTTCTCGATCGACGTCTTCTGCGACCTCGAGGGCCGCTGCCTGAACGCGATCCCGCGCACGATGATCCAGTCCAAGGGCGGCGAGTCGATCAAGGGAGAGTCCGTCAAGGACTGGGAGCTGATCGAGCATGCGCGCCGTGTCTCGGAGACGGTCGGCATCGTCGGCCCGGCGAACATTCAGTGCTTCCGCGAGCCGGACGGCTCGCTGCCGGTGACCGACGTCAATCCGCGCTTCGGCGGCGCGTTTCCGCTGCCGCTTGCGGCGGGGAGCCGCTACCCTGAGCTGGCGCTGGCGCTCGCGGTCGGCGAGCGGCCCGAGCCGACGCTCGGCGAGTTCCGCGCAGGGGTCCTGATGACGCGCTTCTTCTCTCATCTGTGTCTGACAGCCGGTGACGGCGGTAGCCTCGTTCCGTTCGCGGAAGAGCTCCCAGAGCCGGTCGCAGGCGAGCCCGGCGAGGCGTGATCCGCCTCATCGCGGCAGGTGTGGCCCTCCTGGGCCTGGCGGCGGCGTGCGCCGGAGGCTCTCCTGAAGAGACGACGCGGGAGACGCCGTTCCTCGGACCCGCCGACCCGCCGGTGCCACACGCGCTGCGCGCGCACTCACAGGCGGCGAAGGTCCTCGTCACGGTCGTCGACGGCGACACGCACGGCCGCGTCCAGGGTGCGCGCGTCGTCATCGGCCGGCGCGCGGGTTACGCGGACGCCGGCGGCCTCGCCACGGTGAAGATCAAGCGGCGCGCAGCGCTCCCCGTTCGGGTCTCGAAGCCCGGGTACGCGATGCGCATCGTGCGGATGCCCTTCAAGCAGCACCGGGAGGTGACGATCCGTCTCTACCGCGACTCGCTCCAGTGGCCGATGTACGGGGCCAATTCACGCCGGACGCAGGCGCACGGCGAGATCAAGCTGCGGCCGCCATTCAAAGTCGTCTGGTCGCGGGGAATCGGGACGTTGATCGAGTTCCCCGCCGTGATCGCCGGTGGTGTCGCCTACATCGGCAACTACCAGGGCACGATCTACGCGCTGAACATGCGCAACGGCAAGGTGAGCTGGAAGTACGACCCGCCCGGCGGCAAGATGGCCTCGTCGCCCGCGATCGTCGGTGACGGCCTCGTCGTGCACGGCATGGACGGCATCGTCCGTGTGCTCGACCGGAGCAACGGCCGCCTGCGCTGGAGCTTCCGCGTCGGCTCGCCGATCGAGTCGTCGCCGATCGTCCACGGCGGGCTCGACTACTTCGGCGCTTGGAACGGTCGCGTCTATGCGCTCGACCTGAAGCGCCGAAAGCTGCGCTGGAGCTGGCGCGGCGGCCACAAGATCACGTCGAGCGCGGCGATCGAGGGCAAGACGCTCTACATCGGCGACTACGGCGGCCGGCTGCTGGCGCTCTCCACCAGCACGGGCAGGCTGCGCTTTTCGCGCTCGGTCAACGGCCGCGTCTACGGGACGCCGGCGGTCGCAGCCGGGCGCGTCTTCGTCCCCTCGTCGACCGGCAACAGCCTCACTGCCTTCACGACGAGCGGCCGCTACCTCTGGCGGGTGCAGACCGGCGGCTACGTCTACTCCTCCCCGGCTGTGTGGGCGAGCCGCGTCTTCTTCGGCTCCTACGACGGGCGTTTCTACTCCGTCTCAGCGAAGGCGGGGCGGGTGCTCTGGAGCGTCGGCGCGGGCGGGCCGGTGTCGGGCGCCGCGGTCGTCGTCGCCGGCGTCGCCTATGCAGGCTCGACCCGCGGCAGGATCACCGGCGTCGACGCGAAGAGCGGCCGAGTCGTCCTCAGCTTTCCGCACGGCGAGTACGTGCCCGTTTCGGGAAACGGCCGCCGCCTGCTCCTGCACGGCTACTCGCGCGTGTGGGCTGTGGAGCCGCAGTTGAAGATGCAACGATGAGCAGGTGGTGGATCGGCGGCTCCGTCGCGCTCGTGCTGCTCGTGGGCGGGGTCGCGGCAGGCTACGTCCTCTATAAGCGTGAGGAAGCCAAGGACGTGCGCGGCTCCTCGACGGAGGAGTTCGTCACCACCGAGGAGGAGGAGGAGCAGCCGCCCCCGCCCCCGCCGCAGCGGGAGCAGCTCGAGGTGCTGTGGCCGCTGAACGGCTACGACGCCGAGCGCCAGCGCGTCGCGCCGTTCGACCTGAGCCCGCCGTTCCGGCGTGTCTGGGCCTTCCGCGCGCGCAACCTGCTCGAGTTCCCGCCCGCGATCGCCTACGGTCGCCTCTACTTCACGAACAACTCGGGAATGATGTTCGCCGTCAACGCAAAGACCGGGAAGCGGGCGTGGAAGCGCCCGATCGGCCGCTGCGTCGCAGCGTCGCCGGCGGTCGCGAACGGCATCGTCTATCAGTCGTTTCTGAACCGGCCGCCGTGCAACAGCAAGGCGAAGCCGGGGCGGCTCGAGGGCGAGGTGATCGCGTTCGCCGCCGGCTTCGGGAAGATCCGCTGGCGGACGCGGATCGGTCCGACGGAGTCCTCGCCCCTCGTTGTCGACGGCCTGGTCTACGTCGGCGACTGGCGCGGCCGCGTCTACGCGCTCGACGCGGCCACCGGCCGCGTGCGCTGGACGTTCCAGGGCAAGGGACGAGTCAAGGGCGCGGTCGCTCGCTCCGGTAACCGGCTCTACGTCGGCACCTACGAGGGATACCTCTACGCGTTGCGGGCGGACACGGGCAAGCAGGTCTGGCGGACGAAGTCGCAAGACCGGCTCGGCGGCCGGGGGTACTTCTACTCGACGCCCACGGTTGCCTACGGGCGCGTCTACATCGGTTCCACGGACGGCAAGATCTACTCATTCGGCGCCGCGACCGGGAAGCTTCGCTGGTCGCAGGGCACCGGCGGCTACGTCTACGGCTCGCCCGCGGTCTGGCGCAAGACGGTGTACGCCGGCTCCTACAGCGGCCGTTTCTACGCACTCGACGCCGCGACCGGCGACGTTCGTTGGCGCTTCCGCGCGAACGGGGACATCTCCGGCTCGGCGACGGTCCTGAACCGCGTTGTGTACTTCTCCACCTTCAAGGAGCGCACCTATGCGCTCGACGCCCGCACGGGCAAGCAACTCTGGACGTACGAGGACGGGAAGTACGGCGGCATCGTCGCCGATCGCGACAGGCTCTATCTCGTCGGTCACGCGCGCATGTATGGGATGGTCGAGAAGTGAAGTACGTCGTCACAGGAGCGGCCGGGTTCATCGGCTCGCACCTCGCCGAAGCGTTGCAGCGCGACGGCCACGAGGTGCTCTGCGTCGACTCCTTCACGGACTACTACGAGCGGTCGCGCAAGGAACGGAACGCCGCCGCGCTCGACGTGCTCGAAGCCGATCTCGCCCAAGCGCCGCTCGAGCCGATCCTGGCGGGCGCCGACGGCGTCTTCCACCTGGCCGGCCAGCCCGGCGTGCGGGCGAGCTGGGGCGAGACCTTCCAGCTCTACCTCGATCGGAACGTGCGCGCCACGCAACGCATTTTCGAGGCCGCTGCGGCTGCGGGCGTCCGCGTCGTCTTTGCGTCGTCCTCGTCCGTGTACGGCGATGCCGAGACCTACCCCACCCCGGAGGACGTCGTCCCGCGGCCGATCTCCCCGTACGGGATCACGAAGCTCGCCTGCGAGCACTTGGCCGTAGCGATCGAGCGGGCGCACGGGCTCGAGGCGGTTGCGCTGCGGTACTTCACGGTCTACGGCCCGCGACAGCGGCCCGATATGGCGTTCACCGCCATGCTGGAGGCCCGTGCGCGGGGCGAGCGCTTCCGGCTCTTCGGTGACGGCAGCGCCGCGCGGAGCTTCACGTATGTGGGCGACGCCGTGGCGGCGACGATCGCGGCGATGAGCCGCGGCCGGGGTGGTGAGACCTACAACGTCGGTGGCGGCGAGGAGGCGACGATGAACGAAGCGATCGCGCTCGTGGCGGAGGTTTCGGGGCAGAGCCTCGACGTCGAGCGGGTCGAGGCTGCCGTGGGAGACGTGAAGCGCACGAAAGCGGACGTGACCAAGGCGGCTACCGACCTCGGCTGGAGGCCGGTGACGCCGCTGGCGGAGGGAATGCGCGCGCAGTGGGAATGGGTAGCCACGGTAGAGTCGCCCGCGTGACGACGACCCCTCACGATCCCGAAGCCGAGCGGGAGGTCGACCTTCGCTCGGTGTGGGACCGGATCGCGGCTCGCTGGTGGCTGCCGGTGCTCGGGACCGTCCTCGGCCTCGCGATCGGCTTCGCACTCGCGCTCGGCAGCGGCAAGGTGTACGAGGGGAATGCACTCGTCTACGTCGGTCAACCGCTGACTCCGGGCGGCAGCCCGATCCAGAACATCGCCACGACACCCAATCAAGTCGGCGAGATCGTCCGCTCGGAGGCGGCGCTGAAGGAAGCCTCCAAGAAGAGCGGGATCCGCGTCGGCAAGCTGCGCGGACATGTGTCCACTCAGGCGATCGCGCCCGGCGCCCAGAGCCGGTCGGCCGCGACGCTCCTCGTACAGATCACGGTGCAGGGCGACAGCGCGCCGCGTGGGGTTGCCAGCGCGGCGAACGCACTCGCTGCGCACGTCGTCGGACGAGTGTCCGACTATCCCGACCTGAAGATCTCGAGCTTCAGGCAGCGGCTCGAGGGAATCAACGCGCGGCTCGAGTCGGTTGCGGTGCGAATCGCGGCCCTGGAGGACGCGCAGGCTCAGGCAAGAGATCTCAGCCCGCTCGAGCGGCTCGAGCTGATCAGCCTGGCCGACAACGCGGAGCAGCGGCGGGGGCAGCTGCTCGACCAGCAGACCTCGGCGCAGCAGTTCCTCTCGCTCGCCGAGAGCGTCGAGAAGGCACAGGTGATCGAGCCGGCGGTCGCCGTCGCCACGACCGCGCGCAGCGGCCGCAACGGGGCGCTCGTCGGCGGCCTGATCGGCCTCATGCTCGGCTGCGCCGCGGCGCTTCTCGCGGATCCGTTCCTCGCGCGCCGGGACCGCGCCGGCACCGTCTGAAGCTCTTCGAATGGTCGACGAGAAGCGCGTCGCGGTCGTCGTCCCCGCCCACGACGAGGAGCGGCTGATCGCGAC
>Ga0183260_10004889_pt1 | contig 10597 bp, 9 predicted proteins | sample AntDrymUQ4972206_2_FD_129768 | JGI IMG/M metagenome (GOLD analysis project Ga0183260, IMG submission 129768) | Polar desert sand microbial communities from Dry Valleys, Antarctica - metaG UQ497 (22.06) (version 2) (version 2) | ecosystem: Environmental > Terrestrial > Soil > Desert | place...
CCGAGACCTTCGACACGGTCTTGGCACTCAACGTGATCCACCATCTCCCCGAGCCGATCACCGCGCTGAGGCGATTGGGCGCGCTCGCGACGGAGCGCCTCATCCTCGAGTTCCCCACCTTCGCCGACCCGAAGTTTCGCAAGGGGACCGGAATCCGCTTCTGGCGCCTTTATGACCGCCGCCCTCTGCTCGGCGTCTCGACGGCGAAGGCCGGCCAGACCTTCGTCTTCACCCGCGGGGCGATCCGCCGGCTCCTGCGCGACCACTGCGGGATCCGAGACGTCAGCTTCGCCGCCTCCCCCATGGAGGGGCGAACGATCGCGTTTTGTGAGAAGCGGCGCAGGGGCTGATCGATCGGGGGGTTCGGCCTATCGGCGGCGCAGCTTCACCGTGGTCCGGTTTGTGCTGAGCTCGAGCCGCTTGCCCTGCGCGACATAGGCGGGGTCGTCACGAAACAACTCCACGAAGAATTCGTCCTGCTCCTTGGCGGCCGGCGAGCAACCGATGGCCGTGCCGAGCACGCGCCCAGTGATAATCCGCTTGTCCGTCACCTCGACCCGGGCGCCGTAGAAGTTGCAGCCTGAGCTCCAGCGAACCGCGTCGTTCGTTTCGTTGTGCACGAAGCGCACCTGGAGCGGCTTGTCTCCGACGAGCTTTCGCGGCTCGCCGTTCTCCGTCACGAACGTCGAGAAGTACTTGGCTCCGAACAAGGCCGTCCCATCGCCGGCGTGCCCGGGGACCGCCAGCGCCACCGTTGCAACGGCCGCTAGAGCGACCATCCCGAATGCCCTCATGAACCCACTTGTCCTTTCACACTCTCACCTCTCCAAGGTCTACTACGAACGGGATGTCGATGCGTCACACCCGCGTTCTCGGCATCCCCGCTGATCCGCGGCGAGTGCGAGAAAAATCGCGCGGGAGCGGCAAATCTTCGCACTCGCGCTGCCGCCCGCGGCGCGGGTAGAGTCGCGCTCGTGAGCACCGACGCCACCACGCCTTCCAAGCATCGCGGGCTGGGTCTCACCGACCCAGAGTTCGAATTGATCAACGAAAAGCTCGGGCGCGAGCCCAACGACGTCGAGCTCGCGATGTTCTCGCTCCTTTGGTCCGAGCACTGCGCGTACAAGCACTCGCGAAAGCTCCTTCGCCGGCTGCCGACCGAGGGGCCGCGCGTCGTCATGGGGCCCGGCGAGAACGCCGGCGCCGTCGACATGGGCGGCGGTTATGCGGTCGCGTTCAAGGTCGAGTCGCACAACCACCCCTCGGCGGTCGAGCCGTTTCAGGGAGCCGCGACCGGCGTCGGCGGGATCCTCCGCGATGTGTTCGCGCTAGGAGCGCGACCGATCGCGATCCTCGACTCACTGCGGTTCGGCGACCTCGAATCCGAGCGCTCCAGGTACCTGTTCGACCATGTCGTCGCCGGCATCGCGCACTACGGGAACTCGATCGGCGTGCCCACCGTGGGCGGCGAGGTCTACTTCGAGCCGCCTTACGAGCAGAACTGCCTGGTGAACGCGATGTGCATCGGCTTCGCCCGCACGGAGGCGATGATTCGTTCCGCCGCTGCCGGCATCGGCAACAAGGTCGTCCTGATGGGCGCGTCGACCGGCCGCGACGGAATCGGCGGCGCGTCGGTCCTTGCATCCGCAGAGCTCGACGAGGCTGACGAGTCGAAGCGCCCGTCAGTCCAGATCGGCGATCCGTTCGAGGAATCGAAGTTGGTCGAGTGCTGCCTCGACTTGCTCGACGCGGGCCTCCTGATCTCCCTCCAGGATCTGGGCGCCGCAGGGCTCACGTCATCTGCAGCCGAGATGGCATCGGCCGGCGGTGTGGGGATCGACATCGACGTCGCCGAGGTGCCGCTCCGCGAGGCCGACATGGAGCCGTTCGAGATCATGGTCTCCGAGTCGCAGGAGCGGATGCTCGCGGTGGTCGAGCCCGCCAAGGTGGACGAGGTGCTCGCGATCTGCCGCAAGTGGCAGGCCGCTCCGGCGATCGTCGGCGAGGTGACCGATTCGGGACTCTTCCGAGTACTCCGCGGCTCGGAGGTGGCGGGTGAGATGCCCGTCGAGGCGCTGGTAGACGGCTGCCCGCTTTACGACCTCGAACCCGAGGAGCCGTCAGGCTGGATCTACGGCAACGAGCGCACGCTCGAAGCCGGCGACGCGGCCGACATCTTGCTCGCGCTCCTCGCCTCGCCATCAATCGCCTCGAAGCGATGGGCCTTCGAGCAGTACGACTCAATCGTCGGCTCGCGCACGGTGCGCCGGCCCGAGGCCGCGGACGCCGCAGTGCTCCAGCTTCCCGAGACGGGGTCGGCGATAGCCGCATCGATCGACGGCAACGGCCGACGGGTCGCGTGCGATCCCTACCGTGGCGCGATCGAGGCGGTGCTCGAGTGCGCCCAGAACCTCGCCTGTGTCGGCGCCGAGCCGCTCGGCCTCACCAACTGCCTCAACTTCGGCAACCCCGAGAAGCCCGCCGTCGCCTGGCAACTCGACCGGGCAGTGCAAGGGCTGGCCGACGCGTGCGAGGCGCTCGGCGTGCCCGTCGTTGGGGGCAACGTCTCCCTCTACAACGAAACAGACCGCGGCCCGATCTACCCAACCCCCGTGGTGGGGCTTGTGGGCGAGCTGCCCGATCCACGCAAGGCGGGAGGGCTCGCATTGTCCGAAGGTGATGCGATCGCCCTCGTCGGCCCATTTGCCCCGGCACTCGCCGGGTCTGAGCTCGCGAAGCTCAGAGGAGAACTTCAGCCCGGGCTGCCCGATCTCGACGTCGCGGCGCATTCAGAAGCGCTGGTCTTCGTCCGTCAGGAGGCGCGCTCGGGCGACCTCGCCATCCACGACATTTCCGACGGGGGCCTAGCCTGCGCGCTCGCCGAGATGGCGATCGCGGGCGCGGTCGGGGCGCGCTGCGACTTGGACGCGCTCATCCGCACGCGCGGCTCGGAGCCCGAGGACGCCCTCTTCGGCGAGGGGCCCGGCGGCTACCTCGTCGCCGGAGACGAAGCGCGGGTGCGAGAGCTTCAGGCCGCTGCCAAGGAGGCGGGCGTCGACGCCTGGGTGATCGGCTCGGCGGGCGGGGATCGGCTCGAGATCTCATCCGAGTGGATCGAGCCGAGCGTCCCGGTCGGAGCTGCTGAGGCAGCGTGGCGCTCGCTCGGCGAACGCTTCGGCCCCCCCGCGGCCGTGTAACGCCTCGCATCGCTCTTCCACGTACTGGCATGAGCCGCGAACGCGCTATTCCCGCCCTCATAGTCGCCAGCGTTCTCGGAATCGGCCTCCTCGTGCTCCAGCGCTGGGTCGCGGAGACGAAGGTCGCGGCGATCGTTCTCGTAGGTATCTGGTTCGCGCTCGTCGGCGCCGCCGCGTTCGCCGCCGCCACGCGGCGGCCGGACCTTCGGCTCCCAGTGCTCGGCACCTTCGCGGCGATCGCCGTCGCGACGGTTGCGATCGGCTACTTCACGGGCTTTCGCGACACGAAGGTCGACGAGGACGTCGTCGTCGCGTCCGCCGAGGCAAGTGAGAGCGAACGCGACGCCGGCCTTGCGGGTGACGGCTCTGAAGGTGATCCCGACAAAGCGGAGACCACCAAGAAGAAGCCTGAGCCGAAGCCGGCCGAGCCGGTCTCACTCGCGAGCGGGCAGTTCACGGGCGAGGACGGCCACGCGGGAAGCGGAACCGCCACCTACATCCGCGAGGCGGACGGCGAGCGGGTCGTCACCTTCACGGACTTCGAGGTCGACCCCGGTGCCAAGTCCGTGGTGTGGCTGACGCAAGACGAGACCAACTTCGACGACCGGGTCGAGCTGGGCGACCTCAAGGGCAACGTTGGCGACCAGCAGTACTCCATCCCCGCAGACGCCGACCTTCGCAAGTACGACACCGTGGTCGTGTACTGCACCCCGTTCACGGTCAGGATCGCCGTCGCGCCTCTGAACTAACCCTGTTTCGGTCCATTTCGCGAAAGTCTCGGCACAGGTTGGGACCGAAGCCGATGCTAGCCTTGATTTTCAGGCAAGCCCGCCTGCTCCGCGAGTCCCACTGACCCAAGCGAAGCTCCTTCATGCCCTCTCCCAAGAGGCCTCTTCAGGACCTCGAAATGGACGGTTTTTCGGACCGGGACGGTCCGCGAGACGAGTGCGGCGTCTTCGGCGTCTATGCCCCGGGCTCCGAGGTCGCAAAGCTCGCCTACTTCGCCCTCTACGCCCTTCAGCACCGCGGCCAGGAGTCGGCCGGGATCGCGACCTGCGAGGGCGGGCACATCACGACGCTCAGGGACAAGGGGCTCGTCTCACAGGTCTTCGACGAGGAGAAGCTCAGCGCGCTCGACGGCGACATGGCGATCGGCCACGTGCGCTACTCGACCACAGGCGGCGGCTCCTGGGAGAACTCGCAGCCGGTCTGGCGCGACGACGGACGCGAGGTGGCGCTCGCGCACAACGGCAACCTGACGAACGCGGTTCAGCTCTACAACGAGCTGACCGCGGGCGGCCTGCGCTTTCGAGGCACCTCTGACTCGGAGATCATGTGCGCGCTCCTCTCGGTCGCAGAGGAGCGCCCGATCGAGAACGCGGTCGAAGCCGTTATGCCGCGCCTCCGCGGGGCCTTCTCGACCGTGATCATGACCAAGCGCGCCGTGGTGGCCTTTCGGGATCCGCACGGCGTGCGACCCCTCTCACTCGGCCGTATCGGCGACCACTACTGCGTCGCGTCCGAGAGCTGCGCCTTCGACATCATCGGCGCCGAGTTGATTCGGGAGGTCGAGCCCGGCGAGATGATCTCAATCGGCGAGCGCGGGCTCGAGACGCGTCAGGTGATCGAGCCAAAGCGGCGCGCCCACTGCGTGTTCGAGCACATCTATTTCTCGCGCCCCGACACGCGTCTCGAGGGCAAGGTGCTCCAAGAGGTTCGCTCGAAGATGGGCGAGATCCTGTGGCGCGAAGCCCCTGTCGAGGCCGACCTCGTGATTTCGGTCCCGGACTCGGGCAACCCTGCCGCCACGGGCTTTGCGCGCGCGGCAGGTCTGCCTAAAGACGATGGGCTGATCAAGAACCGCTACGTGCAGCGCACTTTCATCCAGCCCGGCCAGGAGCTCCGCAAGCATGGCCTGCGCATGAAGTTCAATCCACTTCCCGAGGTGCTGGCGGGCAAGCGCGTGGTGGTGGTCGACGACTCGATCGTCCGCGGGAACACAACCCGGCAGATCGTGGGGATGCTCCGCGACGCAGGCGCCACGGAGGTGCACTTGCGCATCTCGGCACCCCCGATCCGCAATCCCTGCCACTACGGGGTCGATATGTCGACCCGCGAAGAGATGATCGCCCACGAGCGCACTGAGGAAGAGGTCGCCGCCGAGCTTCAGGCGGACTCTCTGGCCTACCTCTCGATCGACGACGTCTACGAGGCCGTCGGCACCCCGCGCTCGTCCCACTGCGACGCGTGCTTTACCGGTGACTACCCGCTCGGCGACCCGACGGCGGCCGACGGCAAGTTCGCGCTCGAAGAGATCGCGGCCGTACCCGTGCATCGGTGAGCGCGGAGGAGGCCCTCACCCGCCACTTCGGGCATCCCGGCTTCCGGCCGGGGCAGCGCGAGGCGGTCGAGGCGGCGATGTCGGCGCGAGACGTCCTCGTCGTCATGCCGACGGGCGCAGGCAAATCCCTCTGCTACCAGCTTCCCGCACTCGAAGACACAGAAGCACTCACGCTCGTCGTCTCGCCGCTGGTCTCCCTCATGCAGGACCAGGTCGAGGGTCTGGGTGGCCGCGCCGAGCTGATCAACTCGCAGCGCGACTCGTTGGACAACGCCGAGTCGCTGCGGCGGGCGCTCGACGGTGAGACACGGATGCTCTACGTCGCGCCGGAGCGCTTCTGGGCGTCCGGCTTCGGCGAGAAGGTGAAGGGCCGAGTGGGGCTCTTCGTCGTCGACGAAGCGCACTGCGTGAGCCAGTGGGGCCACGACTTCCGGCCGGAGTACCACAAGCTCGGTGAGATCGCGCGGCGCCTTGGCGTGCGCTCGATTCTCGCCGCGACGGCCACCGCGACGCCGCGGGTCTCAGTTGACATCGTCCAGCGACTAGGCCTCGAGAACCCGGTGAAGATCGCGACGGGTTTCGAGCGGCCGAACCTCTCCTACGACGTCGTGCCGATCCAGGGCGATCGGCAGCGTGAGGGAGCGGTCTCGGCGCTGCTTTCGGACCCTGGCTCGCTGCCGGCCATCGTCTACTCGGGAACACGGAAGCGCACGGACGAGACGGCGGCTCGGCTCAGCCGGGAGCTCGGACACCACGTCCCCGCCTACCACGCGGGCATGGACCGCGAGCCTCGTGCCGAGGCGCAGCGGTCGTTCATGTCTGGCGAGGCTCAGGTCGTAGTCGCGACGAACGCGTTCGGGATGGGGGTCGACAAGGCCGACGTCCGAACGGTCATCCACGAAGCGGTGCCTTCGTCGCTCGAGGCCTACTACCAAGAGGCGGGGCGCGCCGGTCGCGATGGCCTGCCGTCTCGGTGCGTTCTTCTTGCAAGCGGGCAGGACAAGGGCCTCCATGTCTTCTTCATCAACCAGACGCACGACGAGGAGGCCAAGTCGCAAAAGTGGGCGCAGTACCGCGCGGTCTGGGGCTTCGTCGACGGCGAGGGCTGCCGTCGCGTCGCGATCCTCAGGCACTTCGGCGACCGCTCGGCGCCGGTGAGTGAAGGGCGCTGCTGCGACGCGTGCGACGGACCGATCGACGGGGTTGGCGCCAGCAAGGCAGCGAGCCGCCCCAAGCGTGTGAGCGATGCCTCGTCTGAAGGGGGCGAGGACGTCCGCGATGCGATCCTGCGGGTCGTCGAGGAGGCCTCACCGGCCGTTGGGCGCACGCGCGCAGTCGAGATCCTTCGCGGCGGCCGCTCGAAGGTTGTGGCGAAGTACGCCTACGACGAGCTTTCCGGCTACGGCGAATGGCACGCCTGGCACGCCGACGAGATCCTGGGCGAGGTCGATGCGATGCTCGCGGCTGGCACGATCCGCTCGACTGGCGGCAAGTTCCCGAAGCTCGAGCTGGCGGCGTAGGCGGCGACTCGCCTACTGGACCTACTTGGGGCCCGCGTCAACCGGGTCCGGATCGCGGATAGGTTGTCTTACCGTGAGCACCGGCACCCCATTTCGCGTCGCCGTCCTCGCCTCCGGGACGGGCACCAATCTCCAGGCGATCCTTGACACGGTTCACGGCAAGGACGGGATCGAGGTGGTCGCTGTCGCCTCTGACAAGCCGGGAGCGATGGCGCTCGATCGGGCCACCGACGCAGGGATCGCCGCGGAATGCTTTCCGGGCGATGGGTTCGAGACTCGGGAGGCACGCGACGAAGCGATAGCCGGGTGGCTCGAAGAGCATGGCGTCGACCTCGTGGTTCTCGCCGGATACATGCAGCTCCTCTCCCAAGGCTTCATCGCCCGCTGGCGCGACCGGGTTGTGAACGTGCACCCAGCGCTTCTGCCCGCGTTCCCCGGCCTCGACGCGATTGGACAAGCGCTCGACGCGGGCGTCAAGATCACGGGCGTGACCGTCCACTTCGTCGACGAGGGCGTGGATACGGGGCCTCCGATCCTGCAGCGCCCCCTGCCGATTCCGCCCGACCGCGACCGTGTTGCGCTCGAGGAGACGATTCACACCACCGAGCATGTGCTCCTCCCCGCGGCGATCCGCCTGCTCGCGGCGGGCCGCGTCTCGTTCGACCCGGCGAACCCCCGGGTGGTCCTGATCGACGGTGCCGAGGGCTGAGAAGTGGCTGACGCCCCAGACCCTGCGCGAGTCTCCGAGGCGCTCGCCTCGAAGGTCGACGTCGGCGGCACGGGTAAGGCGCTCGGCGACATCACCGCCGAGGATGCGCGCGCCCAGGCCCAGCGACTCACCGTTGCGATCGCCTCTTCCTCGTCCACCTTGGAGAGCGCGAAGCCGACGTGGATCAGCACCCAGTCGCCTACCTCGATACCGCCCGACGGATCGTCGTCGAGCAGGCCGATGTTGACGTTGCGACGGACCCCCGCGATATCGACTTTCGCGAGCCTGTTGGTCTCGTCAACGACTCGAGCACTTGGCCGGGGATGGCCAGACACATACTCGCCTACTCCTCCTCTCCAGAGGTTCTGGCCGAACGTACCACTCCTGGGTGAGCCGCGCAAGCACCCACCAGTTGGTCGGATATATGGCTTGGGTACTTAGGGAACCCTAAGTCGCCTAGGCGTCGTTTAGGGTGAGGCAGGTGAGCGAGCGGGTGACGGATGTCGAGGAAACGGAGGGTGGATCGGCTCCGGCAGGCGAGCCGGTTCGGGTGCGCCGAGCGCTGATCTCAGTTTCCGACAAGACTGGGGTGGTGGACTTCGCGCGCGGCCTTGCCGAGCTGGGGGTCGAGTTGTTGTCTACGGGCGGAACGGCGAGTGCGATCCGCGAGGCCGGGCTCGAGGTGACTGACGTCGCGGTCTTTACCGGGCAGGAGGAGATCCTCGGTGGCCGAGTGAAGACGCTTCATCCGCGCCTTCACGCCGCCCTGCTTGCCAAGCGTGACGACCCCGAGCACATGGAGACGCTCGAGCGCGAGGGCATCGAGCCGATCGACTTGGTGTGCGTGAACCTCTATCCCTTCTCGCGGACCGTCTCTCGCCCTGGCGTGACCGAGGACGAAGCGGTCGAGAACATCGACATCGGCGGCCCGACGATGATTCGTGCGGCCGCCAAGAACCACCACTCGGTTGCCGTCTTGGTCAAGCCCGAGAGCTATGACGCGGTCCTCGCCGAGCTGGAAGCGTCGGACGGCGCTGTCTCTGAAGAGACGCGCCACTGGCTTGCAAACGAAGCGTGGGCGGACATCGCGCGCTACGACGCGGCGATCTCTCGCTGGTTCGGGCTTCGTTACGAGGCCTTCCCGCAACATTGGGTGTTTCAGTACGAGAAGTTCCTGGACCTCTCCTACGGCGAGAATCCGCATCAAAAGGCGGCGCTCTACGTCGAGTCCGGCGCCCGGTCGCACGTCTTGGCACGGATGGCGAAGCTCCACGGCCGCTCGCTCTCGTTCAACAATGTGCTCGACCTGGACGCGGCAACGAAGCTTCTGGCCGATTTCGAAGAGCCCGCCGCAGTGATCGTGAAGCACAACAACCCGTGCGGCGCGGCGATCGCCGCGGATATCGCCGCCGCTTACGAGAAGGCGCTCGCGTGTGATCCGCTGTCGGCGTTCGGCGGCGTGATCGCGCTCAACCGGCCCGTCGACCGCGCGCTTGCCGAGCGCCTCCACGAGAACTTCATCGAGGTCCTGATCGCGCCCTCTTACTCAGACGAAGCGCTCGAGATCCTCCAGCAAAAGGAGGCGATTCGAATCCTGCACAACACCGAGGCACAGGTACCCGAACCGCGCGAGCGGGACTTAAAGAGGGTGCGCGGCGGTCTCCTTGTGCAGACGCCGGACCTGATCGAAGAGGATCGGGAGTCGATGGAGGTGGCGACCGCTACGAAGCCCGCCGAAGAGGCGTGGCGCGACCTCGACTTCGCGTGGCGCGTGTGCAAGCACGTCCGCTCAAACGCGATCGTGATCGCAAAGAACGGTGCGACGCTCGGCATCGGCGCCGGGCAGATGAGCCGGGTGGACTCCGTCCGGATCGCGATCGACAAGGCGCGGGACGCTCGCGGCGATGAGGCGGAGGCGCTGCTCACCGGCTCGGTCGTGGCCTCGGATGCATTCTTCCCGTTCGCCGACGGCCCTCAGATCGCAATCGACGCGGGTTCGAACGCCATCATCCAGCCGGGCGGCTCGAAGCGCGACGCGGAGGTCGTCGAGGCGTGCGACGCAGCGGGCGTGGCCATGGTCATGACGAGGCGGCGCCACTTCCGCCATTAGGGGTTCTGATGATTGGCCTGGCCCGCAAAGCTCTTCTGATCGTCCCGATCGCGCTAATCGTAGGCTTTTGCTTTCGCCCGACCCCCATCCTGGGAGTGGACGGGAAGAGCCTCGCGGCCTCGACCGGCGTGCCGGTCGGGACAACGGGGTTCGAACCGTGTACCGAGGAGAGCGAGGCGTGGATTTGCACGCTCGAGAGCGACATGGGGGATCCCGTCGCTTACACGATCGACGTAGACGGGCTCGGTTGCTGGACGGGAACGGTTCGCGGGTCGGGATCGGACGACGCGGCGTTGGAGGGCTGCGTGACGATCGCCGACCACGTCGAAGCGATCGACTAAAGACCTTCTGGCTTTTTCGGCTCCCTCGCAGGCAAGGAGGGGTCTCGGTCGTGGAGGGGCGCTGCTCCGTCCGATCCGTTTGGGAACATGTGTTCGTGTCTAAGTCGCGACCCTCAGCACCGCAACCCGTGCGCAAGACTTCTGGTCGTCCGCCCGGCGGTGGCCTTCGGCCCCGCGAAACCAGGCACTGTCGACATCATGGCTATGTGCCGTTCGGCAACTACAGCGCCGGCTCGGCGAGAGGCTTTCGATGGAGATGCACCAAGTGTGTTTCCGAGGCGGTCACCCGGCGGCACCAGAAGATCAAGGAGATCCTTGTCGCCGAGCACGGCGGATGCTGCGCCGTGTGCGGCTACCACAAGACAGTCTTCAATCTCCA
>Ga0183260_10004890_pt1 | contig 10596 bp, 9 predicted proteins | sample AntDrymUQ4972206_2_FD_129768 | JGI IMG/M metagenome (GOLD analysis project Ga0183260, IMG submission 129768) | Polar desert sand microbial communities from Dry Valleys, Antarctica - metaG UQ497 (22.06) (version 2) (version 2) | ecosystem: Environmental > Terrestrial > Soil > Desert | place...
CTCGCCGGGGGCCTGCGAGCCCTGGCCGCACCATGGATGGTGGTCCTCACGCTGGGCATCTGGCTCGGTACCCAGGCCCTGGGCTTCGCCCTCGTCTACTACCCGGGCGTCACCGCCAACGGTTTGGTGGTGGGAGCCAGCCTGCGCCGGTCCTTCGGCGCCGCACTGGTCGTGTCGTCGGCCACCCTGGCCAGCCTCAGCTTCAGCGATCTGGCCCCGCGCTCGATGATCTACCACGCGGTGGCCGCGGCGGAGACCCTCGTGGGCCTCGCCATCATCACCGTCACCATCAGCTACATCCTCAACGTGTACCAGGTCATCCAGGCCCAGCACGCTCTTGCGTCGGCCCTGCACCACCAGGCCGAGGATGGTGGTGATCCCCGGTCCATCCTTACCCCGCATTTCGTCGACGGCCGGCCGGAGGGCCTGTCCACGCACCTGCGGGAGTTCCACCGCGGCCTGGTCGAGCAGGGCGAGGGCCTACGGCGCTACCCGATCGTCTTCTACTTCCAGAGCCGCCAGACGTACCGGTCGATCCCCTATGTGTTCCACATGATCGGCGTGTGGTGGCGGCGCTGCGCTGGGGCCTGCCCATGGACCACCCGGCCACGGTCGACCCGTGGTTGCCGTCGTTAGCCACCGGCTACCGGTCAGTGATGCGCGAGGTCGAGCACAACTTCATCCCCGGGGTGGGGCCAACCGAACCGGAGCCGGTGCCCCTCGATCGGTTCCGGGCCGCACTGGGCGACGAGCGATGCTCGGACGGCGACGAGCGCCTGGTCGAATTCGTCAAGCTCGACCGCTTCATGGGTGGTGTTGCCGACCTGCATGACTCTCCCGATCCAGAGGAGGCGTACCGCCGGTACTGCGAGTGGTTGCCGTTCGCCACCGAGAGCGCGGCCTTCGTCGCCGCCATGGCCGCCGCCCTCGGCATCGAGATCGGCGACATCGTCGCCGATCTCGATGCCGCACGCTTCTGAGGATGCCGCGTGTCGCACGACGTTCAGGACGCGAGCCGACCCCGCCCATCAGTGACCGAGGGCGGGGTCGCCTCTCTCAGTCGCTCGAGTTGATCTTGGCGTCCTTGAATCGCTGGGAGTGGTCCTTCTCGCCCGGCATTGGATGCGAGACGGTTCCCAGTTCCGGTGACGGCGCCGGAGTGGCTTGCGTCGGGCCTGGCCATGGACGTGTTCCAGTCCTCCTCAGAGCCGCTCGGCATGGCGCCGCCCTCGCCCATCGAGGGTCCTCCATCGGGGCCGTCGGAGCTGACCTCGTCCTCGTCGGTCGGAGTCTTGTCGTCGTTGCTCATCGGTGCGCTCCTCTTGTCTGAAGACGCCGGCCGGACGACGATTGGGGGGGGGTTGCAGTCCCAAAGCCACCCGAAGGGCCGCTTCCGGCAGGACACTGCGTTTCGACTCGACCCATCGTGATCTGATCTGACTGGAACCAAGGCGGATGATTGAGCAGGGCTGAACGGCGATTCCTGCCTTGTGGCAGTCAAAACATTCCTCTAATAGCCCTTAGTGGAAGCGTCCGCCCGTTGGACTGCCACTAACTCGTCTTCCAGCGGGCTGGTAGGGTCGGCTTTCCAGTGCGACTAACAGCGGAGAGCCCGTGCCCACACGCTCAAGGAATACCGATAGGGGCCTAGTCGACGCCGGGAAGCTCCTGGCCACCTACGCCGAGTCGCTGGAGCGACAGCCCCTGGCTACGCGCACCCGGGGGGCGTACATGGCCCAGGTCAGCTCCTTCGTCTCCTGGCTGGCCGCCTCCGAACACGGGGCGCTGGCGCTCTCGGAGCAGCGGGTGCGGGACTCGGCGGTGCGGGAGTACAAGCGCCACGTCAAGACGGATCGGAAGTGGGCCCCGACGTCCGTGAACCAGGCCTTGGCGGCCATCGACAACTTCTACCGCTCCCTGAGCCTGGGCCGCCCCGACGTGGCCCGCGAGGACCTCCCGCAGCTGGCTCCCCGCTCGCTTGATGCCGACGATCAGCGATCGCTGCGGCGGGCGGTCGAGCGTTGCCCGTCGGCGCGGGACCGGGCCATCGCCACGGTGTTCCTGTACACGGCCTTGCGCCTCTCCGAGCTCGGGGCGCTCGACCTGGCGGACATGTCGATGTCGGCTCGCCGCGGGCGCCTGAAGGTCCGCCTGGGCAAGGGCGACGCCTATCGGGAGGTGCCCCTCAACAGCGCCTGTCGGGCTGCGCTCGAGGAATGGCTCATCGCCCGGGCGGACCAGCTCTCGAAGGGCCAGGGAGCCCACGTGAACCACAAGGCCCTGTGGCTGGCCCGCTCGGGAAGGCGCCTGTCGACGCGGGCCATTGACCTGGTCGTGCGCCGCCTCGCCGCCGACGCCGGGCTTGAGCTGTCGGCGCACATGCTGCGCCACACCTGCGTCACCAACCTCGTGCGGGCCGGCACCGACGTCGTGCTGGTGGCCGAGTTGGCCGGTCACCGCCGTCTCGACACCACCCGGCGCTACAGCCTGCCCTCGGAGGCCGATCGTGACGCCGCGGTCGAAGCCCTCGTCCAGACATGAGTGCCCCCGACAAGAACTGATGTGCGATGGCGCCCCGGGTGCTCTCCGACGCCGAGTTCGAAGCGCTCACCACCTGGCCGTCAGCGGTGGCCCACAGCGACTTGGTGGAGTACTTCAGCCTCGACGTCGAAGATCTCCGCTGGGCCCGCTCACATCGCGGGTCGGCGACTCGCCTCGGCCTGGCCGTACAGCTCTGCGCCCTTCGGTTCCTCGGCTTCGTGCCCGGCGACCTGGCCACGGCGCCGGCCGAGATCACCGATCGCCTGGCCGAGCGGCTAGGCGTCGCCGCCAGCACGCTCGCCCGCTACAGCGACGACGTCGACGGCAGGCTGCGACGCCTGCACGTCGCCTCGGTGATCGAACGGGCCGGCTGGCGCAGCTGTGGGCCAGGCGAGCGCAAACAGCTCGCCGACTGGCTGGTCGCCCGGGCCCTCGAGCACGACGACGCCTCCCTGCTCTTCGGCCAGGTCCTCGAACACCTCCGGGCCGAGCGGATCGTCCGGCCGGGCCTGGACCGACTCCTGCGCTCTGTCGGAGAGGCCAGAGCGGCCGCCGACAAGGAGGTCCACTGGCGCCTACGCCCCCAGCTCAACCCAAAGCGCTGTGAGCAGCTCGACGCCCTGGTGGTCACCGACCCCGATCTGGGCATGGCCCCGCTGGTGTGGCTCGACCGGGGGGCCACGGGATTCGCTCCGGAGGCCATCAAGGCCGAGATCGCCAAGCTCTCCTACCTGCGAGAGACGGGAGCGGATCGCCTCGATCTTTCGGCCATCCCGCCCGAGCGTCTCCGCCAGCTGGCCACCGTCGGTCGGCGTTCGACCCCCAAGGCGCTGCGGGCCATGGCGCCCGAGCGCCGCCACCCAATCCTGCTCGCCACCCTGGCCGGGACGTACTCCAGCATCACCGACGAGGTGGTGCAGATGTTCGACCAGGCCCTGGCCGGCATCGACAGCCGAGCCCGGAGCCACCTGGCGGAGCGGCGGCTGGCCGAGGCGGAGGCGAACATCGAGCGCCTGGTGCTTCTGGACGAGATCCTCGACGTCGCCTTGGACCCCGGCCTCGACGACGCCGCGGTGGGGGCTGGGGTCCGCGGCCTTGGCCCCGATCGCCTGGCCGCCGCCGTGCGGGCCGAGGACGAGCGCCTTCCCCGCGACGGTGGCCACCTGGGCCTGGTGGAGGCGCGCTTCGCCCACGTCCGCTCCTTCGCTCCCCAGGTGCTCGCCGCCCTGAGCTTCCGGGCCAGCGTGGCCAGCGAGACCCTCGACGCGGTGACGCTGTTGAAGAAGATGAACGCCGAGGGCCGCTGCCATGTGCCCGACGACGCTCCGGTCGACTTCGTCCCGGCCCGCTGGCAGCCCTACCTCAGCGGTGCGCGGGCGGCCAAGGACGACAACGCCTACAAGCACTACTGGGAGCTGTGCGCCCTCTTCGCCCTGCAGGGGGCACTGCGGTCGGGGGAGATCTGGGTCGAAGGGTCGCGGCGCTTCGCCGACGTCGCCTCCTACCTGATCCCCCTGGCCGACTGGCCGCAGATGCGGGCCGAGGTGGCCGAGCTCACCGGCATGCCCGCCACCTTCGCCGAGCGCCTGGTCCGCATCGACACCGACTACGCCCGCTACCTCGACGAGCTGGAGGTCCTCCTCGCCGCCGAAGACGCCCCGGTGCGCCTCGACGCCGACGGCGGACTGCACCTCAGCCCCCTCGCCGCCGAGATCGTCGACCCGGCGGTGCTCGCCGTCAAGGACGCCGTGCTGGCCCGGCTGCCCATGGTGCCCCTGGCCGAGGCCATCATCGAGGTGGACAGGGTCACCGGCTTCAGCTCCCGGCTGACCCACGCCGGCGGGGCCACGCCCCGAGCCCCGGAGCTGGAGCATCGCCGCAACCTCTATGCCGCCCTCATCGCCCAGGCCTGCAACTTCGGTAGCACCCGCATGTCCGAGCTCACCGGGATCCCGGCCGACACCCTGGACTGGTACACGGAGTGGTACCTCCGAGAGATCCCTGCCCTGGAGGCGGCCAACGCCGAGGTGGTGAACGAGCACCACCGCCACCCCTTGGCCCAGCACTTCGGCGGGGGGACGCTGTCGTCCTCCGACGGGCTGCGCCTGCCCATGCGGGGCAAGTCCCTCACGGCCCGGGCGCTGTCGCGCTACTTCCTTCACGAGGGCGTAACCACCTACTGCCACGTGTCGGACCAGCACTCCACCTATGGCACCCAGGTTGTCGTCTCGACCGACCGTGACGGCCTCTACGTGCTGGACGAGATCCTCGGCAACACCACCGAGCTGCCCATCGTCGAGCACACCACCGACAGTCACGGCCAGCTGCTCGCCACGTTTGGCCTCTTCGACCTGGTGGGCAAGAAGCTCTCGCCCCGCATCGCCAAGATCGCCGACAAACCGCGGTGGCGCCCGCACCCGGCCAGCCACTACGCCCAGTGGCCGCTCGCCGGCCCACTGCTGGCTCTCCACGCCCAGATCGACCTGATCGAGGAGCACTGGGACGAGCTGGCCCGCATCGCCGGCTCGCTCAAGCTGGGCTACGTCTCGGCCTCGCTGCTCGTCGCCCGGCTCCAGGCCGGCGCCCGCCAGCACCCCCTGGCCAAGGCGCTCCTGGAGTACGGCAAGCTGCTGCGCACCCTTCACTCCCTGCGCTGGTTCACCGACGAGGCCTTCCGGCGCCGCATCGGCCGCCAGCTCAACAAGGGCGAGGCCCTCAACGACCTGCGCCGCTTCATCGCCTACGCCAACGCCGGCAAGGAGAAGTACCGCCAGCACGAGGACCAGACGGCCCAGGCCCACTGCCTCACACTGGTCGTCAACATCTGTGTTCTCTCCACCACCTGGTACGAACAGGACGCCATCGACGCCCATGAGGCCGACGGTGATGAGGTCTCAGATGAGGTCAAGGCCCACATCAGCCCCGCTCACTTCGAGGCGCTGAATCCCTACGGCACCCACAACATCGACGTCGCCGGCATCCTCGGCCGAGGCGGGCGTCGCCCACTGCGGGCTCCGAAGACCCGATGAACCCCCGCAGCCTCCTCGACCGCCTGGCCCACGGCCAGCTGACCAACGTCCGATTCGCCGATGCCCAGCGCCTGGCCGAGGCCCTCGGCTTCGAGTTGGACCGGGTCCGGGGCAGCCACCACATCTACCGCCACCGGGGCATCGGCCAGAGCATCAACCTGCAAGCTCGCGGTGGCCAGGCCAAGCCCTACCAGCTCCGCCAGCTCCTCGACCTCGTGGAGCGCCATGCCCTCCGACTGAAGGAGAACGACCAGTGAGCGACTACGCCATCAATATGTTCTGGAGCGGGGAGGACCAGGCCTGGGTCGCCGACATCCCAGACCTCCAGCACTGCTCGGCGCTCGGCGCCACCCCCCAGGAGGCGCTCGCCGAGGTTCTCGAGGCGAAGCAGGCGTGGATCGAGTCCGCCACTGAGCACGGCGACGCCCTCCCCGAGCCCCGGTACCGACCGGCGATTTACGCGGCCGGCGCCCAGGGTTGAGGCCTACACAATTGTCGTCTCAGGAGGACGCAGACAGGCTGGAGCGTGGACTGGATGAACGGTGGGAGCTGACGGCCACCTTCGAGCGGGGATCGCCTGACGCTCCCTGGACAGCCGTTCTCTCTGGCGAATGCATCGAGGTCGCCGACGTGTATGAGTGGGTCGCCTCCCAGCCTGCCCTCAGGGCCGCGCCGCTCGGTGATGTGGTCGTCGATGTCACCCTTTGTTGCGGGCCGTTGGTTCGATCGCCTGATCGTTGCCAGGTCTACCGGCGGCGGCAGGCCTAGACGGCCGGCGCCCGACCCGAACTCCGTCTGCTTTCGCTACTGCCACTAATCGCAGTTAGTAGCTGCATTCCTTGCCACTTTGGCACGGTTACCCCGGAGACCCCTGTCCGAACGGCCGACGGGCTCGCCAGCCGGCGTAACCCTCTCTGCCCGCAAGGCGGATCCGCTGTTCGTGCGGGTGGATGGTCGGCCCCTCACCCCCAGTGGCCTGGACCGGTTGCTGCGGGTCCTCGCCCTACGGGCATGCGTGACCACTCCCGAAGGAGCGATGGCCCACGCCTTCCGCCACTCCTACGGGGTTACCCTGGCACTGCGAGGTGTTCCCCAGGCGGTGATCGGCCAGCTCATGGGCCACGCGGATCCCCGGACCACCTCGATCTACACGACGGTGGCCAGCGGCGCCCTCATCGCCGTGCTCGACGACGCCGGCCTGCTGTAGTCCCCAAGGGCGTAGGTCTGCAACAATGCCTGCGGAGTTCCTGACCGAGTCCCAGGCTCGGCGCTACGGGCGATTCCAGGCCGACCCCTCCCCCGAGCAGCTGGAGCGGTACTTCGCCCTTGGCCCCGGCGACCTCACCAGCATCGGGCGACGTCGAGGGGATTGGACGAGGCTCGGCTTCGCCGTCCAGCTCGGCACCGTCCGCTTCCTGGGCACCTTCGTGACCCGATTGGAGGAGACCCCGCCGTCGGTGATCCAGCACATGGCCGCGACCCTGGGCGTCAGTCGGCGGAATGGACGACCTACGTCAGCTCGAGGGCTCGCCTGGTTCACACCGCGGAGATCTCCCGCCTCTACGGCTACGTCAGTTTCGGTGACCCACCGTTGTCGGACCGCTTCCTGCGGTGGCTCTACGAGCGCGCCTGGACCGGCGACGATCGCCCCACGGTGTTGCTGGACTTGTCCACGGCCTGGTTGGTCGACCACAAGGTCCTCCTGCCGGGCATCACTCGGCTCACCAAGCTCGTCGCCCGCGTGCGCGAACGGGCCAACCGGCGGGCGTGGCGCCAGAGCAGCCGATCTGTCTCGGCCGACCAACGTCTGGTTTTGGAACGACTCCTCGAGATCGACCCGGGCACCGGTACCTCGGGTCTGGACCGCCTTCGCCGACCCCCCTCGTCGCCGACCGTCGACGGCCTGGTCGCCGCGCTCGACCGGCTGGAGGAGGTTCAGGCTCTGGGCGGCGATGGCATCGACCTTGGAGGAGCGCCGGCGGGGCGCGTCCGGGCCCTGGCCCAGGAGGCCTTCTCGGTCAAGGCGCAACGCGTCGCCCGGCGCACGCCGGATCGGCGGCTGGCCACCCTGGCTGCGTACGCCTGTCGGCTTCATCGAGATGCCCACGACGATGTCATCGACGTCTTCCTCTCCGTCGCCGCAACCATGACGGCGCGGGCCGAGCGGGCGGGACGCACCGAGAGGCTGGCCAGCCTGGCCGATCTGGATGCGGCCGCCCTCGTGCTCCGCCAGGCGGCCATGGTCGTGCTCGACGCGCAGGTTCCCGACCCGACGGTGCGCTCTTCGGTCTTCGAGAAGGTCTCGCCCGAGCAGCTCCAGGCAGCGGTCGACCTCATCGGGCGAACGTCGGGCGCCGGAGACGTCAGCCTCGTCGGCCTGCTGTCGCGCTATCCGACCGTCCAGCGATTCCTGCCCCGCCTCCTCGAGCTGGTCCACTTCGAAGCCACCCACGTCAATGACGTCGTGCTCGCTGCCCTTCGCCACCTCCGCCTCGTCAATCGCGGAGAGGCGGCCATGGCGGAAGCCCCGACGGGAATCGTCAGCGACACCTGGCGCCAGCTGGCGATGCCTCATGGTGCCATCGACAAGCGGGGCTACACCCTGTGCCTCGTCGACAAGCTTCGGGCGGCACTGCGTCGTCGCGATGTGTTCGTTCCCGCCGGCGATCGCTGGGGCGACCCTCGCCGTCTCCTCCTTGAACACGCAGCGTGGAAGCGAGCGGCGCCAGGCGTCCTGGCAACCCTCGCCCTTCCCGCCAGTCCGGACGGCTACCTGGCTGGCCTCGCCCGGGAGCTGGACACCGGCTATCGCCAGGCCGCCAGCGCCCTTGCCGCCGACCCCGCACTCTGGGTCGACACCTCCGACCCAAAGCGCGACCGGGTCCGGCTGGCCCGCCTCGAGGCCAGTCCGGAGCCTGCCTCGACGGCGTTGCTGCGTGCCGACATCCACGCCTTGTTGCACACGGTCGACTTGCCCGAGATCCTCCTCGAGGTCAACCGCTGGTGTCGCTTCACCGACGCCTTCACCACCGCCAGCGGTGGTGGTGGCCGGATTCCCGACCTCGACCTCTCCGTGTGCGCCGTGTTGCTGGCCCAGGCCTGCAACGTCGGCTACCGGCCGGTCACCCGTGCCGATGTCCCGGCCCTCACGCAGGCGCGCCTGGCCTGGGTGGCCGCCAACTACATCCGCCCCGAGACGATCGTGGCGGCCAACACCTGCCTCGTCGACCTCCAGGCCCAACTCGGCATCGCCCGGATCTGGGGCGGCGGCGAGGTGGCATCCGCCGATGGCATCCGCTTCGCGGTCCCCGTCCGCTCCATCCACGCCGGTCCGAACCCCCGGTACTTCGGGACGGGCCGGGGCGTCACTCTGTACAACTTCGTTGCCGACACCTACACCGGCTTCGCTCATCTGGTCGTTCCGGGCACTCTGCGGGATTCCCAGTTCATTCTGGACGGGCTGTTGAACAACCCGACCTCATTGGACCCCCATCATGTCGTGGCTGACACCGGCGGGGTGTCCGAGCTGATCTTCGGGTGCTTCCGCCTCCTCGGCTACCTCTTCACGCCGCGGATGGCCGACCTTCCTGACCGTCGCTACTGGCGCATGGACGCCAACGCCGACTACGGCGCCCTGAACCGGGTAGCCCGCCAGCGCATCAACAGTCGGCTCATCAACGAGCACTGGGCCGACATCCTCCGGGTCGCCGGCACGCTGCACACCAGGACGGTGACCGCGTCGGAGCTGATTCGAGCCTTGCAACGGGCCGGGCACCCCACCGCCTTGGCTCGCGCGATCGCCGAGATCGGGCGCATCGACAAGACCATCGCCCAGCTGCGTTGGATCTCCGACGAGCATCATCGTCGGGCCGTCGGTGTCCAGGCCAACCGCCACGAGGCCCGTCACAGCCTGGCCCGGAGCGTCTTCCACGGTCGACGAGGCGATCTGTATCAGGCGTATCGACGAGGCCAGGAGGAGCAACTTGGCGCACTCGGCCTCGTCGTGAACGCTGTCACCCTCTGGAACTCAAGGTACATGGATCGCGCCGTTGGCCACCTTCGCGACCTCGGTCAGATCGTCGATGACGGCGACCTCGAACGGATCTCGCCGTTGATCCATGCACACATCGAGCTCCACGGCCGGTATTCCTTCGACCCGCCCGAGCACATCCGGCATGGGGAACTCCGGCCACTCCCCCACCACGGCGGCTAGCGCGAATCCGTCCCAGTTGCTACCGCGAGGCCAGGGTCACGCGGCCAGGCGTGCTGCGCTGTGGCGAGCCGTCGTGACGACTGCATCCTCGGGACGGCCATCGGCAACCCAGTCTGCAGGAGCCACGTCGTCCAACTCAGCGTGAGGGCGTCGTGCCCACGATGCGATCTCAACGGCCCCGAGGGGTCGTTCCATGTTGCGAAATACCTGGAGTAGTGAACCTACGACCGGGCGCGCACAGCGGCCGGCAAGGTCGAACTGCCAGATTGGGAACCAGGTCACTCCGCGTCCAGGGACGCCGAGCAGCGTCCCCCGCTTGACCCGTTCGTGAAGGGCCTGGCGAGTGACACCAAGGAACTCGGCGGTCGCCGTCGTATCCCAGCGCTCGCCCACGGCTTCGCCCCAGATGAGCGGGGCAAGGGCGGCTTCGGCGGCCCGCCTCCCCAACTCCCCCGCCTCGGTCTCGTCCACCTTGTCGAGCAGCCGGTCGTGACGGGACAGCAGCCGGCCGAGGTGTTGGTGAAAGGACTCGGACAGTGTGGCTTCGGCATCTGCCATGACCACAGACTAGCTTCTAAGCGTCAAGGCGTCAAGGCCACGGGCGGCCACACCCAGGCTCTCAGTCTCTGGCTCGGCCCGTTCGACGAGGTCGGTGGAGTTCCATGTGCTGCTCTCCTGCCGCCTCGGCGCATGGACGAGGGTTGCAGAGAGCTCGCTCTCCCAGCCGCATGAGCATCGAACGGAGTGGCCCTGGCAGGTCCCGTCGTCGCGGAAGAGCGCGCCCCCTCGGATGCCGTGGGGCAGCTGTGCGTC
>Ga0183260_10004891_pt1 | contig 10595 bp, 9 predicted proteins | sample AntDrymUQ4972206_2_FD_129768 | JGI IMG/M metagenome (GOLD analysis project Ga0183260, IMG submission 129768) | Polar desert sand microbial communities from Dry Valleys, Antarctica - metaG UQ497 (22.06) (version 2) (version 2) | ecosystem: Environmental > Terrestrial > Soil > Desert | place...
AGGCCCGGGAGGGCGACGTTGTCGAGCGCGAGCGATGACACGGCCGCCGACCATACCGCCGGGTCCGGAGGTCTCCGGGGCCCTGCGGAGAGTTGGAACGGAGTCGTTACACCTGCGCGAGCGGCAGCGCGTGCTCGAACGCGTCCTTCGCCTGGGCGGCCGCCGTGCCGGCCAGGGGGTACTCGCCCGAGAAGCAGGCGTCGCAGTGGGTGTCGCGGGTGCCCTCGATCGCCTCGTAGACGCCCTCCAGCGACAGGTAGGCGAGCGAGTCGCAGCCGAGCTCCGCGGCCACCTCGGCCACCGTGCGCCCGTGGGCGATCATCTCCTCGCGCGTGGACATGTCCACGCCGTAGTGGCAGGGGTGGCGGATCGGCGGCGCGGAGATGCGCAGGTGGACCTCGCTCGCGCCCGCGTCGCGCAGCATCTGCACGATCTGGCGGGTGGTGTTGCCGCGCACGATCGAGTCGTCGACCACGACGATCCGCTTGCCGGCCACCACCTCGGGGAGCGGGTTGAACTTCAGCCGCAGGCCGTGCTTGCGCAGCTCCTGGCCGGGCTGGATGAAGGTGCGCGCGACGTAGCGGTTCTTGACGAAGCCGTCGTCCTGCGGCAGGCCGCTGGCCCGCGCGTAGCCGCGCGCGGCGGGATTGCCGGAGTCGGGCACCGGGATCACCAGGTCGGCATCCGCCGGCGCCTCGCGCGCCAGCACCTCGCCCATCCGCCCGCGCGCGACCTGCAGCACCTGGCCGCCCAGCCGCGAGTCCGGGCGCGCGAAGTAGATGTGCTCGAACACGCACAGCGCATGGCGCTCTCCGTGCACCGCCTGGCGCACCTGCAGGCCGCCCTCGGTCAGGGACACGATCTCGCCCGGCTGCACGTCGCGCAGGAAGCGCCCGCCGATGATGTCGAACGCGCAGGTCTCCGACGCGACGCAGTAGCGCTCGCCGACCATGCCGATCGACAGCGGCCGCAGCCCGGCGGGATCGCGAAACGCGACCACGCGGTCCTTGGTCATCACGACGGTGGAGTAGGCGCCCTCGACCTGCTCCATCACGTCGGCCACCGCGTCCTCGATCGAGGCGGCCTCGTGCGTGGAGAGCAGAGCGGCGAGGATCTCCGAATCCGACGTCGAGCGGAAGCCGACGCCCGCCGCGCGCAGCTCGGCGTGCAGGTCGACGGCGTTGATCAGGTTGCCGTTGTGGGCCAGCGCGACCTCGCGCCGGTCGGCCCGCCACACGGGCTGGGAGTTCTCCCACGAGTTCGCGCCCGTGGTCGAGTAGCGCACGTGGCCGACGGCCATGCCGCCCTGCAGGGCGCGGAGCTTCTGCTCGTCGAAGACCTGGTTGACGAGCCCCTGGTCGCGCATCGCCATGATGTGGCCGTTCTGGGAGACGGCGATGCCCGCGGACTCCTGGCCGCGATGCTGGAGCGCGTAGAGGGCGAAGTAGGCGAGGCGGGCGACCTCGTGCTCGGGGGCGAAGATGCCGAACACGCCGCACTCGTCGCGCGGACCGTCGCGGGCGTCGAGGAAGGAGTTCTCGTGCACGACCGAGGGCTCAGGCTAGCAACGGAACCGGCGGCTCCCTCGCCGCGCCGGCGCGCGGGCGGGACGGTCGTTCGCCGCACTGTCGGCGCGGGTCGGAGGTACGCTGGCGGCATGTCCGTCAACGCTCCCGTGCAGATCGACCGCCAGCGCATCCGCGAGCTCATCGAGCGCGAGGAGAAGCGCCTCAACGAGGCCACCGCCGCTTCGGGTGAGATGTACCGCCGCGCCCATGCGGTGCTCTCGGGAGGGGTCGCCTCCTCCTACCAGCTGCGCGACCCGTGGCCGATCTACCTCGAGCGCGGCGACGGCCCGAAGGTGTGGGACGTCGACGGCAACGAGTACCACGACTTCCACAACGGCTTCGGCTCGATGGTCCAGGGCCACGCCCACCCGGCCATCGGCGCCGCTCTCAACGAGCGCTACGCCAAGGGCACCCACTTCGCGGCGCCGACCGAGGACGCCGTGGTGGTGGCCGAGGAGCTGCAGCGCCGCTGGGGCCTGGCCCGCTGGCGCTACACGAACTCCGGCTCGGAGTCCACGATGGACGCCATCCGCATCGCGCGCGCCTACACGGGTCGTGACGTGGTGATGAAGATCTTCGGCTCCTACCACGGCCACCACGACACCGTGATGGTCTCGATCGGCGTCGAGTACGACGCGATCGGCGACCGTGAGAACCTCGCCTCGCTGCCCTACGGCGCCGGCATCCCGCAGGACGTCGTCGACCTCACGATCGCGGTGCCGTTCAACGACGCCGGCGCGATGGAGCGCCGCATCGAGCGCCTCGACGCGGAGGGCCGCAAGCCCGCCTGCGTGATCATGGAGCCGGCGATGATGAACCTCGGCGTCGTCCTCCCCGAGCCTGGCTACCTCGACGCCGTGCGAGTCCTCTGCACCCGCCACGGCGTCGTGCTGATCTTCGACGAGGTCAAGACCGGGCTGTGCATCGCGGCCGGCGGGGCGACCGAGCGCTTCGGCGTCACGCCCGACATGGTCACGCTGGCCAAGGCGCTCGGCGGCGGGGTGCCGACGGGCGCGATCGGCGGCAACGACGAGGTCATGAGCGTCGTTGAGGACGGCTCCGTCTTCCAGGTCGGCACCTACAACGGCAACCCGCTCGGCATGGCCGCCACCCGCGCGAGCCTGCTCGACGTGCTCACGCCGGACGCCTACGCCCACCTCGACCGCCTCAACGAGCGCATCCTGGCCGGCAGCGAGGAGGTCATCTGCAGGCACAACCTGCCCGGCTACTCGGTCGGCGTGGGCTCCAAGGGCTGCGTGACCTTCTCCCCCGTGGCGATCGTCGACTACGAGACCTTCAAGGCCAACCAGGACCAGGACCTCTCCGAGCTCGCCTGGCTCTACAACATGAACCGCGGGATCTACATGACGCCCGGCCGCGAGGAGGAGTGGACCCTGTCGGTGACGCACCACGACGCGTCGGTGGACGCCTATGTCGCGGTGTTCGAGGAGATGGCGGCGGACCTGACGCGATAGGGGTTCGCGTCGCCGTGGGCCCGCGGCGCGCTCGCGGCCCTTACGGCGGCTGGGTAGGAGGGGCAGGGTCGGGCGGGGGTGGAGCAACGTCGAACCGCTGCGGCTGTAACGGGGCGGCTCGACGTTGATGACCGTATAGGTGCTTAACGTCGATTCGGTCTCGGTGAAAGAGGGCGGTTCGACGTTGGACGACTACATCCGGGCTCCTCCTCGGGCGCGCCGGTCCCGTCACCCTCTCTACCCAGCCGAAGTAGACGCCGCGCGCGCCGCGAAGCCCGCTACCGCAGCAGGTCCGCCAACCCGCCCGCGTGCACGCGGGCGAGCTCGGCGACCGGGACGTCGAGGACGCCTTCGATCCGCAGCGCGTCGCCGCCGACCGTGCCCACCACGCGGGCGGCCGAGCCGAAGCGCGCGAGCGCCTCGCGGGCGGCCGAGACGACGAAGGCGCCCGGGCCCTCGCCGAACAGCAGCGCTTCGCCCGCCGGGGCGCCGAAGTCGATCGAGGCGCCCAGCCCCCCGGCCAGGCTGCACTCCGCCAGCGCGACCGCCAGCCCACCCTCGGCCACGTCGTGCGCCGACCGCAGCGCGCCGGAGCGGACGCCCTGGCGCACCGCGGCGTGCAGCGCGCGCAGCTCGCCCAGCTCGGCGGCGGGCAGCTCGCCCTCGAGCGCCTCGCCGCGCAGCTTGGCCAGCTCCGAGCCGGCGGCGGCCGGCGACCAGCCGGCCGCGATCAGCGCGACGACGTCGCCCTCCTGCGCGAAGCCGAGGCGGCCAGCGCGCGCCGGATCGGGCAGCTCGCCGACCATGCCGACCACGGGCGTCGGGTAGATCGGGCCGCCGCCGCCCTCGTTGTAGAGCGAGACGTTGCCGCCGACGACTGGGACGCCGAGCGCCCGGCAGGCGTCGCCCAGGCCCGCCACCGCGCGCGTGAGCTGCCAGGCGATGTGCGGCTTCTCCGGGTTGCCGAAGTTCAGGCAGTTCGTGAGCCCGAGCGGCTCGGCGCCGGCGCAGGCCAGGTTGGCCGAGCACTCGAGCACCGCCTCGACCGCGCCCCGATACGGGTCGACCGCCACGCGGCGGCCGTTGCCGTCGATCGAGACGGCGAGCGCGCCGCCACCGTCGAGCCTCAGCACCGCGGCGTCGGACTGCCCGGGCCGGCGCACGGTGCGCGAGCCGACGATGCAGTCGTACTGCTCGAACGCCCAGCGGCGCGAGGCGAGGTTCGCGCTGCCCAGCAGCGCCAGCAGCGTCGCCCCCGCGTCGAGCCCCTCGCCGAGCACGCGCGGGGGCGGCGGGTAGATCGGGATCGCCGGCGGCGCCGGCTCGAGGTCGTACGCCGGGCACTCGTCGACCAGTGCGCCGACGGGCAGGTCGCCCACCAGGTCGCCGTCGTCGAAGACGCGCAGGCGGCCCGAGCCCGTCACCTCGCCGATCGCCGTGGCGTTGACCTCCCACTTGTCGCAGACGGCGAGCACCGCGGTGACGCGCTCGGGCTCGACGACGCAGAGCATCCGCTCCTGGGACTCCGAGATCATGATCTCGAAGGGCTCCATGTCGGCTTCGCGCAGCGGCACGCGCCGCACGTCGAGGTCGATCCCGACCTCGCCCTTGGCCGCCATCTCGGCCGACGAGGACGTCAGGCCGGCGGCGCCGAGGTCCTGCAGCGCGACGAGCAGGCCCTCGTCGAGCAGCTCGAGCGAGCACTCGAGCAGCTTCTTCTCCTCGAACGGGTCGCCGATCTGCACGGTCGGGCGCTTGTCGGCGTCCGCGTCGCCGAGCTCGGCGCTGGCGAGCACGGAGGCGCCGCCGATGCCGTCGCGGCCGGTGCGGGCCCCGAAGAGCACCACGACGTTGCCGACGCCGGCCGCCGCCGAGCGGATCAGCTTGTCCGTCTCGATCAGCCCGACGCACATCGCGTTGATGAGGCAGTTCTGCTCGTAGGGACCCTCGAAGTAGATCTCGCCCCCCACGGTGGCCACGCCGATCGAGTTGCCGTAGTGACCGATGCCGGCCACGGCATGCTCGAGCAGGTAGCGCGAGCGGGGGGAGCCGGCCACCTCGCCGAAGCGCAGCGAGTCCAGGATCGCGATCGGCCGCGCGCCGATGGCGAACACGTCGCGCAGGATGCCGCCGACGCCGGTCGCGGCGCCCTGGAACGGCTCGACCGCGCTCGGGTGGTTGTGCGACTCGACCTTGAACGCGCAGGCCAGCCCATCGCCGATCGCCACGGCGCCCGCGTTCTCCCCCGGGCCGAGGATCAGCTTCGGCCCCTCCGTCGGCAGCGTGCGCAGCAGCCGGCGGGAGTGCTTGTAGCCGCAGTGCTCGGACCACATCAGGCTGAAGACGGCCAGCTCAACCTCGTTGGGCTCGCGCTCGAGCTTGACGACGATCAGCTCGTACTCGGCATCGGTGAGGCCCAGCTCCCGGTGGCGCGCCATCACCGTCACGCGGCGGCGCCGATCAGCTTCAATCCGTCGACCGAGCCGGTCAGCACGTCGACCGCGTGCTCCGGGTGCGGCATCAGCCCGAGCACGTTGCCGGCCGCGTTGCAGACGCCGGCGATGTCACGCGCGGAGCCGTTGAAGCTGCTGCCGGGCGCGTAGCGCAGCACGACCTGGTCGTTGGCCTCCATTTCGTCGAGCACCGGGTCGGGCGCGTAGTAGCGGCCCGTGGTGTGCTTGGCCGGGATCGACAGCCGCTCGCCGGCCGAGCAGGCGCGCGTCCACGGGATGTCCGCGTTGACGACCTCGAGGTCCACCTGGCGGCAGACGAAGCGCAGCGAGGTGTTCGGCAGCAGGGCGCCCGGGAGCAGCCCCGCCTCGCACAGGACCTGGAAGCCGTTGCAGATCCCCAGCACCAGGCCGCCGTGGCGGGCGAAGCGCTCGACCTCGCCCATGACGGGGGCGAAGCGGGCGATCGCGCCCACCCGCAGGTAGTCGCCGTAGGAGAAGCCGCCCGGGACGATGACGGCGTCGACGCCCTTGAGGTCGGTGTCGCCGTGCCACAGGATCTCCGCCTCGCCCACCAGCCGCGCGGCGAGCAGGGCGTCGACCTCGTCGCAGGAGCCGGGGAAGCGGACGACGCCGAACCGCATCAGCGAGCGGAGACCTCGCCGCTGAGGATCTCGTAGTCCTCGATCAACGGGTTGGCGAGCAGGCGCTCGCACATCTCCGGCAGGCGCGCCGGGTCCTCGACGTCGAGCTCCACGAGCCGGCCGACGTGGACGTGGCTGACCCCCCCGAAGCCGAGTGCAGGCAGCGCGCGCTCGACCGCCTGGCCCTGCGGGTCGAGGATGCCGGCCTTCGGGCGGATGAGGACCCGCGCCCTCATGCGGCGGTTCGCCGCAGCCAGGCGGAGAACGGCTCGCCGGCCAGGCGCTCGTAAGCCGTCACGTAGCGCTCGCGCGTCGCGGCGACGACGTCGTCCGGGATCGCGGGCGCCGGGGGCGCCTTGTCCCAGCCCGTGCCGGCCGCCCAGTCGCGCACGTACTGCTTGTCGAACGACGGCTGGCCGCGGCCCGGCTCGTAGGAGCCGGCGGGCCAGAAGCGCGAGGAGTCCGGCGTGCACACCTCGTCGCCGAGCGTCAGCTCGCCGCCAGCGTCCAGGCCGAACTCGAGCTTCGTGTCGGCCAGGATGATGCCCCTCTCGAGCGCGTGCGCGGCCACCGCCTCGTAGACCGCCAGCGTCGCGGCGCGCAGACGCTCGGCCAGCTCGCGCGAGCCCGCGAGCTCGACCGTCCGCTCGAAGTCGATCGCCTCGTCGTGGCCCTCCTCCGCCTTGGTGGAGGGCGTGTAGATCGGCTCGGGCAGGCGGTCGGACTCCCGCAGCCCCGCGGGCAGCTCGATGCCCGAGACGCTGCCGGTCGCCTGATAGTCCTTCCAGCCGGAGCCCGACAGGTAGCCGCGCACGACGCACTCCACCGGCACCATCCGCAGCCGCTTGACACGCAGGCCGCGCCCGCGCGCATCGGCCGGGACGCCGTCGGTGCAGGAGAGCAGGTGGTTCGGGACGATCGGCTTCGTGAGGTCGAACCACAGCACGGACAGCCCGGTCAGGACCTTGCCCTTGTCGGGGATCTCCGTGGGATGGACGACGTCGTAGGTGGAGATGCGATCGGAGGCGACCATCAGCAGGTCACCCTCGAGCTCGTAGAGCTCGCGCACCTTGCCGCTGCTGAGGAGGGTGCTCACCGGGCTGAGGCTAGCTCAGGCGCCGGACCCCTCCTCAGAGGTCGTACGGAAAGTCCGTCAACGTCTCGCACCCCTCGTCGGTGACCACGACGAGGTCCTCGAGCCGGCAGCCGCCGAAGCCGCGGCGGTAGCAGCCCGGCTCGAGCGTGATGACGTCGCCCGTGCGCAGCGTGTCCGGTGAGCGGCCCAGGTTCGGACGCTCGTGGACCTCCAGCCCGACGCCGTGCCCGAGGCCGTGGAAGTAGCCCTCCTCGAGCACCGTGCCGGGCTCCTTGGTCAGCTGCGTCGGCAGGCCGGCCTCGTGGTAGGGCTCGCACGAGGCCTCGTAGATGGCGCGGCAGTCCGCGCCCGCGCGGACCATCGGGTAGACGCGCTCCAGCGACGCGCGGGTGAGCTTCCAGTAGCGCGCGAGCTCCTCGGGCGGCTCGTCCCCGCCCGCCACGAACGTGCGCGTCATGTCGGCCCAGCAGCGCGAGGCCCGGTCGCGCGGCCAGATGTCGACCACCACCGGCTCCCCGGCGCCGATGCCACCGTGGCCAGGCTCGTGGCCGACGGCCGCCTGCGCGCCGTGGGAGACGATCACGTCGTCGGGCAGGTCGGCGCCGTGCTGGTCGCAGACGGCCTGCATGGCGGCGCGCACCTCCTCGGAGGTCACGCCGCCGCCGCGGATCAGCCGCGCGGCGACGGCCATCGCGGCGTCGGCCGCCCGCTGGGCGCGCCGGATGCCGTCCAGCTGCGTGCCCGTCTTCTCGCGCCGGCGCGCGACGAACAGCTCGGGGTCCACGCGCAGCTCGAGCCCGCCCGCGCGCAGGTGGTCGGCGACGGCCAGCGGGAACTCGAACGGCACGGCGGCGCGCTCGATCTCCAGCGCCCGGCAGGCGCGCAGCGCGACCTCGGCCTCGATCTCGTGGACGGGCCGGCCCGCCTGCAGCAGCTCGTCGCGGCCCAGCGAGTACGGGTCCATGATCTCGACGCCAAGCTCGCGCACCTTCTCCGCGTCGAGCACGCTGACGGTCGCCGCCCGCCGGCCGCCCGCCTCCAGGTAGAGGAACGGGTCGATGATCCCGACCGGGACGGCGTGGAACAGGTCGGCCGAGAGCTCCGGGCTTCCGTAGAGAAGTAACGTCGCACGCTCGGCGGAGCCTGCGGAGCCGTGCGGGCGCAAGTCCTTACTCACTGGGGATGACCTCCAGACGTCGGAGCACCTCGGGCACGTGGCGCAGGTAGTGGGCGTAGTCGAACACGGCGTCGAGGTCGAGCTCCACGCCGGGCTCTTTCTCGAGCAATGACCGCAGCGGCGTGCGCGTGTCCCAGGCCTGCTGCGCCAGCCGCTGCACGATCCGGTAGGCGTCGTCGCGCTGCATCCCGCCGGAGACGAGCGCGAGCAGCACGCGCTGTGAGAACAGCGCCCCGCTGGTGAGCTCGAGGTTGGCCGCCATCCGGTCGGCGTGCACCGTCATGCCGCGCGCGACGCGCAGGGCGAGGTGCTGCATGTAGTCGAGCAGGATCGTGGCGTCGGGCAGGATCACCCGCTCGGCGCCTGAGTGGGAGATGTCGCGCTCGTGCCAGAGCGCGACGTCCTCCAGCCCGGCCTGGGCGTAGCCGCGCAGCACGCGGGCGAGGCCGGAGACCCGCTCCGTGGTGATCGGGTTGCGCTTGTGGGGCATCGCGCTCGAGCCCTTCTGACCCGCGCGGAACGGCTCCTCGACCTCGCGCACCTCGGTGCGCTGGAGGTGGCGGATCTCGGTCGCGAAGCGCTCGAGCCCGGCGCCCGCCAGCGCGATCGCGCTCAGCAGCTCCGCGTGGCGGTCGCGCGGGACCACCTGGGTGGAGACCGGCTCGCCGGCGAGGCCGAGGCGCTCGAGCACGCGGCGCTCGAAGTCCGGCCCGAGCGACGCGTAGGTGCCGACCGCGCCCGAGATCGCGCCCGTGGCGGCCTGGGCGAACGCCCGCTCGAGCCGCTCGGCGTTGCGGTGGGCCTCCAGCGCGAACCCGGCGAGCTTGAGCCCGAAGCTCGTCGGCTCCGCGTGGACGCCGTGGGTGCGGCCCACGCAGAGCGTGTCCGCGTGCTCGCGCGCCCGGCCCGCCAGCGTGGCCGCGTACGCGCGCGCGCCCGCGAGGATCGGCTCGCCGGCGCGGCGCAGCTGCAGCGCGAGCGCGGTGTCGAGCACATCGGAGGACGTCAGCCCGAAGTGGATCCAGCGGCCGGCCGGGCCCGCCGAGGCGGCCAGCACGTCGACGAAGGCGGCCACGTCGTGGTCGGTGACGCGCTCGCGCTCCTGCACCGCGGCAACCGTGAAGGTGGCGGCGCGGATCGCCTCCAGATCCGAGGCCGTGGGGTCGTCCAGCGCCTCCGCGGCGGCGACCTCGACGTCGCGCCAGGCGTCCATCTTCGCCTGGTCGGTCCACAGGGCGCCGAGCTCAGGCCGGGTGTAGCGCGCGATCACGGCAGCGCATCGTATTCCCGTCCACCCCCATCAAGCTGGCTCAGCTTCGGCCGATCTCCCGGCACGTGGAGACACGCCTGATCTCGTGGACCGGTTGGTGACCCCGGGCGCCCGCGCGCGGCGTGTCCTGCTGGTCGAAGACAGCGCGGGCGGCGCGCAGCTGATGCGGATCGCCTTCGACGAGCGCCTGCCGGGAGCCAGGCTGGAGGTCGCCGAGGACGGGGAACAGGCTCTGGCCGCCCTGGCCTCGGGCCGGCTCGACTGGGACCTGGTGCTGCTCGACCTCAACCTGCCGGGCGTGAAGGGCCACGACGTGCTGGCCGCGATCCGCGCCTCGGGCGACGAGCGCTGGCGGCGGATGCCCGTCGTGGTCCTCTCGCATTCGGAGGTGGAGGAAGACGTCGTGCGCTCCTACGCGCTCGGCGCCAACAGCCACATCGCCAAGCCGCACTCACTCGACGCCCTCTTCGAGGTGGTCGAGGCGCTCGGGCGCTACTGGTTCGGCATCGTGTCGCTGCCGAGCGCCTAGGACTCCAGGATGCGCGCGGCGAGCACCGCCGCGTTGCGCGCGGAGTCGACGCCGACGCACGCCACCGGCACGCCGGGCGGCATCTGCGCGATCGAGAGCAGCGCGTCGAGGCCTCCGGCCACCGAGCGCGAGGACGTGAGCGGGACGCCGATCACGGGCAGCGGCGTGTGCGCGGCCACGACGCCCGGTAGCGCGGCCGACAGCCCGGCGCCGGCGATGATCACGCGCAGGCCGCGCATCTTGGCGTTCCTCGCGTAGTCGGCCACCACGTCGGGGTCGCGGTGGGCCGACATCACGCGCACCTCGTGGTGGATGTCGCGCTCGCGCAGCTCCGCGGCGGCGGCCTCCATGGCCGGCATGTCGCTCTTGGAGCCCATGAGGATGCC
>Ga0183260_10004892_pt1 | contig 10591 bp, 7 predicted proteins | sample AntDrymUQ4972206_2_FD_129768 | JGI IMG/M metagenome (GOLD analysis project Ga0183260, IMG submission 129768) | Polar desert sand microbial communities from Dry Valleys, Antarctica - metaG UQ497 (22.06) (version 2) (version 2) | ecosystem: Environmental > Terrestrial > Soil > Desert | place...
GGGGGCAAGGCGCGCGCCGCCAATCACCCCGACGGCGGCGCCGACGTCTGGATCGAGCTGCCGCTCGACCCGGCGGCACCCGCAGCCGCGGGCGCGCTACGCGCCTCGCGCGCGTAAGAGACGGCCGGCCTCTCCCCCCAACCAGCCGGAGCGATCGCGGGAGAAAAATTCCGCGGCGCTCTTGACACAGATATCTGAAGTGGTGTCTGGTTGGCACAACCGAGTGAGAGGGACATGAGAGCGGGTCAGCTCCCATAGCCCCTGGGCGGAAGGGGACTCCGTGGTGATCGATTCAGTCGTCAGGGATGAAGGCGCGACATGATCGCTGCCGTCGTCGGTCTTGCACTGCGGTTCCGCGGCCTCGTCGTCGGCATCGCCGCGGCGATCATCGTGGTCGGCGTCGTGACGCTGCGCGACGCACCCGCCGATGCCCTGCCGGAGTTCACCCCGCCCTACGTCGAGATCCAGACCGAGTCGCTGGGCCTGTCGGCCTCCGAGGTCGAGCAGCTCTTGACCGTCCCGCTCGAGGCCGACCTGCTCAACGGCGTCGAGGGCGTCGACGTCATCCGCTCGTCCTCGCTGCCGGGCCTGTCGTCGATCGTCCTCGTCTTGGAGCCCGGCACCGACGTCTACAAGGGCCGCCAGCTCGTCCAGGAGCGCCTGACGCAGCTCGGCGGAGCCGCCTTCCCGAACGTCTCCAAGCCGCCGACGATGCTGCAGCCGCTGTCCTCGTCGAGCCGCGTGATGATGATCGGCCTCTCCTCGAAGACCCTCTCCCCGATCCAGAAGTCCGTGCTCGCGCGCTGGACGCTGCGGCCGCGCCTGATGGGCGTCGAGGGCGTCGCGAACGTCGCCGTCTGGGGCATGCGCGACCAGCAGATCCAGGTGCAGGTCCAGCCCGAGCGGCTGCGCGACAAGGGCGTGACGCTCTCGCAGGTGATCCGCACCGCCGGCAACGCGCAGATCGCTTCGCCGGTCAGCTACCTCGAGGCGTCGGTGCCCGGCACCGGCGGGTTCATCGAGACTCCGCAGCAGCGCCTGCAGGTGCGCAACGTCTTCGACAAGATCGCCGACCCCTCAGAGCTCGGCAAGGTCACCGTCGAGGGCTCCGGCGGCAAGCTGCGTCTGACGGACGTCGCGAACGTCGTCTCGGCCCATCAGCCGCTCATCGGCGACGCGGTCGTCGACGACGAGGACGGCCTGCTGCTCGTCGTCGAGAAGTTCCCCGGCGCGGACGCCAAGGACGTCAGCGAGGGCGTCGAGGATGCGCTCGAGAAGCTCGCGCCCGGCCTCACCGGCCTGCAGACGGACACCTCGGTCTTCCGTCCGGCGAACTTCATCGACGAGGCGGTCGACAACCTCTCGACGGCGATCATCATCGGCGCGCTGCTGCTGGCGCTCGCACTCGTCGCGGTGCTCATGCGCTGGCGGACGGTGCTCGTAGTCCTCGTGACGATCCCGACCTCGCTCGTCGCGGCGGCGCTCGCGCTCGACCTGCTGGGCGAGACGTTCAACGCGATCACGCTCGCCGGCCTGGCGCTGGCGCTGGCGGTCGTCGTCGACGACGCGGTGACGGGTGCGGAGAACATCGCCCGGCGGCTGGCGCAGCGCCGCGCGGACGGCGCCGCCACGCCCGTCGTGGACACCGTGCTCGGCGCCACGCGCGAGATCCGCTCGCCGCTGGGCTACGGCGCGCTCATCGCGCTGCTCGTGATCGTGCCGGTGGCGATCGTCGAGGGCCGCCCGGGCGCCTTCCTCGCGCCTCTGGCGATCGCCTACGCCGTGGCGGTCGTCAGCGCGACAATCATGGCGCTGACGCTGACGCCGGCGCTCGCCGCGCTGCTCAAGCCCGCAGAGCACGGCTCGCCGCTGCTGGCGCGCCTCGCCGGCGCCTACGGGGCGCTGCTCGACAAGGTGCTCGCGCGGCCCGCCGCGGCGCTCACCAGCGTCGCCGTGCTCGGCCTCGCGGTCGTCGTCGCGCTGCCGCTCATGGGGCTGTCCCTGCTGCCGACGCTCAAGGACCGCAACGTCCTCGTCCGGCTCGACGCACGGCCCGGCACGTCGAACCCGCGCATGACCGCGATCGCGACCGAGCTGAGCCGCGACCTGCGTCGCATCTCCGGGGTCCAGAACGTCGGCGGGCAGGTCGGCCGCGCGGTCAGCGGCGATCGGATCGTCGACGTCAACTCGGCCGAGGTCGTCGTGAGCATGACGCCCGGCGCCGACTACGACACGACGCGCGCCGCGATCGACGACGCCGTCGATCGCGTCGACGGGGCGAAGGCGCAGACGACGACCTACTCCGCGCAGAAGCTGCGCGACGTCGGGGCGCTGACGAGTGGCGAGAACGTCGCGACGGGCGACGGGCTGGGCGTGCTGACCGGGGCCGGCAAGCCGCTGACCGTGCGCCTCTACGGCCAGGACCTCGAGACGCTGGGGCAAGAGGCGGCCAAGGTGCGCGCGCTCATGGGCGACGTCGAGGGCGTCGTGGACGCGACGATCGAGCGGCCGTCGCAGCAGCCGACGCTGCGCATCGAGGTCGACCTCGACCGCGCGCGCCGCTTCGGCGTCAAGCCCGGCGACGTGCGCCGCGCCGAGGCGATCCTCCTGCAGGGCATCCTCGTCGGCAGCACCTTCAAGGAGCAGAAGGTCTTCGACGTCATCGTCCAGGGCGACCCGAAGCTCGCCACGAGCCAGGCCGCGGTCCGCAACCTGCTCATCGATACGCCCGACGGCGGCCATGTGCGCCTCAGCCAGGTCGCCGACGTGCGCGTCGGCCGCACGCCGACGGTCATCAAGCGCGAGGGCGTGTCGCGCAAGCTCGACATCGAGGCCGGCGTCAGCGGACGCGGCGTCGCCGACGTCAAGGCCGATGTCGAGCGGCGGCTGGCCGATCTGCGACTGCCGCTGGAGTACCACGCGCAGGTCATCGACCACAGGCTCGCCGAGGAGATCAACGAAGGCCAGGTCATCGGTTTCGGCCTGGCCGCCGCGATCGCGATGTTGCTGCTCGCGCAGGCGGCGTTGTGCAGCTGGCGGCTGGCGGCGCTCGCGTTCCTCAGCCTGCCCGCCGCGCTGGCCGGCGGCGTCGCCGGCGCCCTCGCGCTCGGCGGCTCGATCACGCTGGGCGCGCTGATCGGGCTGATGGCGCTGCTCGGGCTGGCGGCACGCCAGGTGCTCGTGCTGATCGGCCACCTCCAGCGCCTCGAGCAGGTCGAGGGCATGCCGTTCGGCGAGGAGCTCGTGCGGCGCGGGGCGCAGGAGCGCCTGCCGGCGATGCTCGCGAGCGCGGCGGCGCTCGGCGCGGCGATGGCGCCGTTCGTGTTCATGGGCTCGACGGCGGGCCTGGAGATCGTGCACCCGATGGCCGTCGTCGTCCTGTGCGGCCTGCTGACGTCGTCGGCGCTGACGCTGTTCGTGCTGCCGGCGCTGTATCTGCGCTCCGAGACCGGACGGCCGCGCCCGGTGCTGCGCTCGCCGGCGCCCGACACGCAGGCCGCCCGGGAGCTCGCGTTCGAGTTCGGTGAGGAGCCGATCGTCCAGGCCCCGCTGCGATGAGCGCCGGGGCGGCGCCGCGCAGCCCGGGCCGTCACGTCGCCACGGCGCTGTCCGCGCTGCTCGCCGCGTGCCTGTTGCTGTCGGGCTGCACCGAGGTCAAGTCGGAGGACAAGGAGCACTACAGCCCGGCCAAGATCACCCCCGTCAAGGGCGGCCCCGACGGCCTCGTCACCGTGACCCTCACCCGGGAGGGCGCCGATCGCATCGACATCGCGACCCGCGCGGTCGGGCGGCAGACCGGCCGCAAGGTCATCCCGTACGCGGCGCTGCTCTACGAGAAGGACGGCGGCGCGTTCGTCTACACGAATCCGAGCGGCCTGACGTACGTCCGCGCGCCCATCGAGATCGAGCGCATCGCGGGCGATCGGGTCGTGCTGCGCTCCGGGCCCGCGGTCGGCACCCGGGTCGTGACGACGGGAGCGCCGCAGGTGCATGGCGCCGAGCTCGAGTTCGGGGAGTACTAGTGGCCGCCCGCCCACGTGTGCGAGCGGCCCGCGGAGGCCGGGCCTGATGCGCTGGATCGTCTCGCGCAGCCTGCGCTATCGCTGGCTCGTCATCTTCGTCGCCACGGGCCTCATGGTCTTCGGCGCCGTCTCGATCCCGGGCGCCAAGGTGGACGTCTTCCCCGAGTTCGCGCCACCGCAGGTGGAGATCCAGACGATCGCGCTGGGCAACTCCTCGGCCGAGGTCGAGGAGCTCGTCACGGTCCCGATCGAGGAGGTGCTGCAGGGCATCCCGGCCCTGAAGGAGCTGCGCTCGAAGTCCGTCTCGCAGCTGTCCTCGATCCGCCTGATCTTCGAGAAGGGCACCGACGAGACGAGAGCCAGACAGCTCGTCCAGGAGCGCGTCGCGCAGGTCCTGCCGCACATCCCGACGTGGGCCAGCCCGCCGTGGATGATGCCCGCCGCCTCGGCGACGAGCCGGATCATGAAGATCGGCCTCAGCTCGGAGAGGCTCGACCTCACCGAGCTGTCGGCGATCTCCTACTGGACGATCCGCCAGCGCCTCATGCGCGTTCCGGGCGTCTCCTCGGTCGACATCTACGGCGAGCGCCTCAAGCAGCGCCACGTCCAGGTCGACCCGGCCAAGCTCGCGCGCCACGGGATCACCATCGATCGCGTGATGGAGGCCGGCTCGGAGGCGCTCGACGCCGGCGTGCTGCAGTACGCCAAGAGCTTCACCGTCGGCCAGGGTGGCTTCGTCGAGTACGGCAACCGGCGGCTGAACATCGAGAACGTGCAGCCGATCAGGGGCCCCGCGGACCTCGCGAAGGTGCCCGTCGCCAAGCGCGGCGGGCGCGTGCTGCGGATGGCCGACCTCGGCCGCGTCGTCCAGGATCACCAGGCGCTGTGGGGCGAGGGCGTCGTCAACGGCGGCCCCGGGCTGCTGCTGATCGTCCAGAAGTACCGCGGCGCGAACACCGTCGAGGTCACGGACGGCGTCGACAGCGCGCTGACGCAGCTGAAGGCCGGCCTGCCCGGCGTCGCAGTCGACGCGCAGATCTTCCGCCCCGCGACGTTCATCGAGCAGTCGATCGACAACCTCAGCGAGGCGCTGCTGATCGGCGTGCTGCTCGTGATCGTGATCATCATGGCGTTCCTGTTCGAGCTGCGGACGGTGTTCATCAGCCTGATTGCGATCCCGCTGTCGCTCGTCGCGGCGGTGCTCGTGCTCGACGTGCGCGACTCGACGATCAACGTCATGGTGCTGGCGGGCCTCGTGGTCGCGATCGGGGTGGTGGTCGACGACGCGATCATCGACGTGGAGAACATCGTCCGGCGATTGCGCCAGGCGCGCGCGGCGGGCAGCACGAGATCGACGTTCCGGATCGTGCTCGACGCCTCCGTCGAGGTGCGTACCGCGATCACGTACGCGACGATCATCAACGTCGTCGCGATCGTCCCGGTGCTGTTCCTGACCGGGCTTTCGGGATCGTTCTTCGAGCCGCTCGTGCTCTCCTACGCGCTCGCCGTGCTCGTCTCGATGGCGGTCGCGATGACGGTCACCCCGGCGCTGTGCCTGCTCCTGCTCTCGCGCGGCATGCATACGCGCGAGGCGCCGCTGCTGCGCGTCCTCAAGCGCGGCTACGGCAGGGTCCTGGCCGTTATCCTGCGCCGGCCCAGCCCCGCGATCGGCTTCGCGCTCGTCGCGACCCTCGCCGGGCTGATGATCTACCCGACGCTCGGGTCGCAGCTGCTGCCGAACTTCAAGGAGCGCGACTTCCTCATGCACTGGCTGACCGAGCCGTCGACGAACGTCAAGGAGGAGTACCGCATCTCGGTCAAGGCCTGCCAGGACCTGCAGAAGATCCCCGGCGTGCGCAACTGCGGCTCGCACATCGGGCAGGCGCTGCTCAGCGACGAGGTCTACGGCGTGTACTTCGGCGAGAACTGGATCTCGATCGACGAGGACGCCGACTACGAGGAGACGCTGGCGGCCGTCGCGCGCACCGTCGACGGCTACCCCGGCATGCAGCGCGACGTGCAGACCTACCTGCGCGAGCGCGTCAAGGAGGTCCTGACCGGCACGAGCGGCGCGATCGTCGTGCGCGTCTTCGGCCCGGAGCCGAAGGTCCTGGCCGAGCTCGCGGACGGTGTCGTCAAGCGCATCTCCGACACCCCCGGGCTCGTCGAGACGAACGCCGGCCTGCAGAAGGAGATCCCCCAGATCAACATCGAGCTCGACCTCGTCAAGGCGCGGCGGTACGAGCTCAAGCCGGGCGACATCCGCCGCCAGTCGTCGGCCCTGATCGCCGGCGAGGAGGTCTCAGACATCTTCACGGGCGGCAAGGCCTACGACGTCCACGTCTGGACGATCCCGTCGGCGCGCGACAGCTTCGACGACGTCAAGAACCTGCCGATCGACGTCCCGGGCGGTGGCAAGATCAAGCTGTCTGACGTCGCGAACGTCTCGATCGGGCCGAGCCCCAACGCGATCCTGCGCGAGCAGCAGTCGCGCCTGATCAACGTCGAGGCCAACGTGGCCGAGGACGCCGACCTCGGCGCGGCGGTCAAGGAGGTGCAGGGGCGGATGGCCGACTTCAGCTTCCCGCGCGGATACCACGCCGAGGTCGTCGGCGAGGCCTCCGAGCTGACGTCGGCGCAGAGCCGGCTCGGGATCTTCGGCGTCGCCGCGGCGATCGCGATCCTCCTGCTGCTGCAGGCGGCGTTCGGCAGCATGCGGCTGGCGGCGCTGGCGTTCCTGCTGCTGCCGATCTCGCTCGTGGGCGGCGTGCTCGCCGTCAAGCTCGGCAGCGGCATCCTCTCGCTCGGCTCGCTCGTCGGATTCCTGACGGTCTTCGGCATCGCGGCGCGCAACGGGATCCTGATGATCAGCCACTTCCAGCACCTCGAGCGTGTCGAGGGCGAGCCGTTCGGGCCCGAGCTCGTCCTGCGCGGCGCCAGGGAGCGCCTCGCGCCGATTCTCATGACGGCCCTCGCGACGGGCCTGGCGATCGTGCCGCTGGCCTACGCGGGCAGTATCCCGGGCCACGAGATCGAGCACCCGATGGCGATCGTGATCCTCGGCGGTCTCGTCACCTCGACGCTGCTGAACCTCTTCATCATCCCCTCTCTGTACCTGCGCTTCGCCAAGCCGCGCGGCGAGCGGCGGCGCAGCGCGGTGGCCGCGCCGCCCCAGCCGGCCGAGACCCCGGTCTCCGCCTAGCGGCATCCGCATCGTCGTTTTGTCCGCGCAGGCCGCGGGCAATCGCACGTTGCTCTCACGCTCATCTCAGGAGCGGCCGATACAAGTCCTGCGACGCGAACGGAAAGGAGGGACGGCTTGACGTTCTCGATGTTGATCTACGCGATCGGCGGCTACGCCGTCGTCTTCCTCGCGGCCACGCTGGCGCTCGAGCGGGCGCGCGGGCCGGTGCCCCAGCCGGCCCCCACCGGACATCCGCCGACACGCCCGCAGCTGCGGGCCTGGCCCCGGGCCACGCGCCGCTGCCCCGTCGCGCACGAGCGCGCGCTGCCCCTGCGCTCCGCGCAGCACGGGCCCCCCGCGCGACGGCAGCGCCCCGCGCCGACGTCCTGCCGGCGCTGAACGAGGCTCGCCACCGCCGTCACGATCCCAGCGGCCTGACCTGGCGCAGCAGCTCGGCGTTCTCCTCGCGAAAGCGCGTCTCCTTCTCGCGGCGCACCTCGTCCTCGACGGCGGCGATGTGCTTCTCCTCGCACGCGAGGTCCTTGTTCGTCCACTCGACCTCGAGGCGCTGCAGCTCGGTCAGCGCGGCCTTGTCATAGGAGCCTTCTGGAGCGACCTGGCCCGGCGCGAGCACCTCGCCGACGATCTGCTCCAAGCGCGTGCGGATCGTGTCCTCGACGGCCTCGGAGTCCTCGAAGCTCTCGCCGGTGGCAGTGCGCATGCAGCGCGACCAGGCCTCCTGCGCGCGCACGACGCGCTGGTCGGCGAGGATCGACTCGTCGAGCTCGTCGAGCTCGCGCTGCAGCGTCGTCAGCAGCCGGGTACCGCCGAAGGCCGCCTCGGTCGCCTTGCGGGTGCAGCCGGCGAGCTCGCTGAAGTCGCCATTGTCGATCGCGTAGCCGAACGTCTGCTGTGGCCTGCCGCCGTTGAGCGTGCGGTCGTAGGCGCGCCGGTCGGCTTCGCCGAGCTGCGCGCGGATGCGCGCGTTGGGATCGCTCTGCGGCGTCCCGCGGCCGTAGAGCGTCGCGATGCCGTGCCCGAACGTGCGCTCGAACTCCTCGTCGCTCATGTTCGGCTTGCCCGTCAGCGCGGCCTGCGCGGCGATCGGGTCGCTGGGCACGTACTCGAAGCCCTCGGCCTTCATGCACGCGGCGATCGCGTTCTCGACCTTCGCCTGCGCGGCGGCGACCCCCTTGCGCGTGAAGCCCAGCTCCTCCTCGATGCCTTCGGCGGCGCCCGGCTGCGTGCGCCCCTTGTCCGCCGATCCGCCACCGTCGCCCGAGTCGCCGCCGCAGCCGGCCGCCAGCGCGAGGGCGAGCAGCACGAGCAGGACGGCGAGCGCGCGCGTGGGCGGGCTGCCCGTCATGTTCCCGCTCGCAAAGCGTCGACCGGCTCCATGCGGGCCGCGCGGATCGCGGGATACGTGCCGGACACGAGCCCGATCAGGGCGCCGAGCAGCGGGGCGGCGAGCGGGATCCAGGGGTCGAGCACGGGCGTCCACGTCCGGGCGGCGGAGATCGCGACGATCACAAGGGTGCCGATGCTCGCACCGATGATCCCGCCGAGCGCGCCCATCGCGCTGCTCTCGACGAGGAACTGCGCGGCGATGTGGCGGCGCGCGGCGCCGAGCGCGCGGCGCAGCCCGATCTCCCCCACCCGCTCGAGCACCGAGACGAGCGTGACGTTCGCGATCCCGATCGCACCGACGAGCAGCGACACGCCGCCGAGCAGCACGAACAGCGCGTTGAGGTCGTTGCGGATCGCGCCCCGCAGCTCGCGCGGATCGGGCGGGGCGGCGACCCGCAGCCGGCGGGCCTGCGTCGGCGCCAGCGCGAGCGGCGCCTGGCGCGCGATCAGCTCGACGGCCCCGACGCGCGTCTCGATCTGCGCGAGGGCGGGTGCTGCGAGGCCGTACTCGCGCGCTGCCGTGCCCTCGGGCATGACCATCGCGCCGAGCAGCGAGGGCTGGCGCTCCACGCTCTTCAGGATGCCGAGGACGACGTAGAGACGATCGTCGAGGAAGACCGCGGGCTGCTGGTCGACGCGCGTGATGTTCAGCCGCCGAGCGGCGTTCGGCCCGAGCACGACGACGCGGTCGGCGCGCGCCGAATGGCCGGCGTCGGGCACGCGGCCGGTTCTCAGTTGCGCGCGTACGGCACGCCAGAGTCCCGGCGACGCGGCCTTGACCGGCATCTGGAAGCGCGTCTGGCCGAGCGGATCGTTGACGGGCACCGAGCTGACGAGGTGGCCGCCGACGTTGACGTCCGACAGGGTCCCCGCGGCGACGACGCCGTTGAGGCGCTGCAGGCGGTCCTCGGCGCGGAAGGGCAGCACGCTCGCCGCCGTGGTGGCGCCGCGGCGGGCCGGCGACACGACGATGTCCGTCGAGGCAACCTCGTCGAAGTGCCCGACGATCTGGTTGGAGGCGGTCTTCGAGAGGCCGAGCGTGGCGACGAGCGCGGCGACGCCGACGACGGTGCCCAGCACCGTCAGCGCCACGCGCGCGGGCCGCGCGAGCAGGCCCGCGCCGGCTTCGGCGAGCAGGTCGCGCAGGGGCAGCCGGGGCCGCTGGCGCGGAGCGCGCATCAGGCGTGCTCCCGCAGCCGGCCGTCGACCATGCTCGTGCGGCGCGGCATCCGCTCGGCGACCGCCGCGTCGTGGGTGATGAGCAGCATCGTCATGCCCTCGGCCACGAGCCCCTCGAAGAGCTCGAGCATCGCCGCCGTGTTCCTCGAGTCGAGGTTGCCCGTCGGCTCGTCGCACAGCAGCAGGCTGGGCTCCCCGATCAGCGCGCGCGCGATCGCCACGCGCTGCTGCTCGCCGCCGGAGAGCTTGACGGGCAGGAAGTCGGCGCGGTGGGCGACGCCGACGCGCTCGAGCGCCGCGAGCGCCCGTTCGCGGCGCCCCGCCCGCTCGCCGCCGCGGTAGACCTCCGACAGCATCACGTTCTCGATCACCGTGCGGTGCGCGAGCAGGTTGAACGTCTGAAAGACGAAGCCCAGCAGCCGCCCGCGCAGCGCCGCGAGCTCGCCCTCGCCGAGCTGCGCGACGTCGTTTCCGTCGAGCAGGTAACGCCCGCCGGTCGGCCGGTCCAGGCAGCCGACGATGTTCAGCAGCGTCGACTTGCCCGAGCCCGACGGGCCGACGATCGCGATCGCTTCGCCGCGCTCGACGACGAGGTCGACGCCGCGCAGCGCGAGCACCGGCGGATCGGCGCCGTAGGTGCGGCTGACGTCGCGCAGCTCGACGACCGGCGGCCGGGGCAGGACGGCGAGCGGGCGGCCGCGGAGCGGCCTATCCGCCCGGGCTCGATCGCGGCCGCGGCCGCGCCCGCGGTCACGGCCCACGGAAGGTTCCCTGCTCGCTGCCGGTGGTCGTCGTCGCA
>Ga0183260_10004893_pt1 | contig 10590 bp, 9 predicted proteins | sample AntDrymUQ4972206_2_FD_129768 | JGI IMG/M metagenome (GOLD analysis project Ga0183260, IMG submission 129768) | Polar desert sand microbial communities from Dry Valleys, Antarctica - metaG UQ497 (22.06) (version 2) (version 2) | ecosystem: Environmental > Terrestrial > Soil > Desert | place...
AACCCATCCTGCACCACCCACGAGAAATGATGCATTCGTGCTGCTCGAGCAGCACGAGCGCAGAGACGCTCTGATGGTGCTCAGGCGGACTTGCGGGACTTCTTCTCCACCTCGCGCGGCACCAGCGTCGGGTTGACGTTGTCGAGCACGACCTCGCCGGTGACCACGACCTTCGCAACATCGTCTCGGCTCGGGACCTCGTACATGACGTTGAGCAGGACCTCTTCGATAATCGCCCGCAACCCACGCGCCCCGGTGCCGCGCAGCATCGCCTGATCGGACATCGCCTCGATCGCGTCGGAGGTGAACTCCAGCTCGACCCCGTCGAGCTCGAACAGCTTCGCGTACTGCTTGACCAGCGCATTGCGCGGCGTGGTCAGGATCTCGATGAGCGCATCGCGGTCGAGGCTGTCGACAGTTGCGATGACCGGCAGCCGACCGATGAACTCGGGGATGAGGCCGAACTTCAGCAGATCCTCCGGCATCACCTTGGCGAAGATCGTGCTCGGGTCAGCCTTGCTGATGGATTGCAGCTCGGCGTTGAAACCGAGGGTCTTCCGGCCGCTGCGCTGCTCGATGATGCCTTCGAGTCCGGCGAAGGCGCCGCCCACGACAAACAAGATGTTGGTCGTGTCGATCTGGATGAACTCCTGGTGTGGGTGCTTGCGCCCGCCCTGCGGGGGGACAGAAGCCGTTGTCCCTTCGAGGATCTTCAGCAGAGCCTGCTGCACTCCCTCGCCGGACACGTCACGGGTGATCGAGGGGTTTTCGCTCTTTCGAGCGATCTTGTCGACCTCGTCGATGTAGATGATGCCGGTCTCGGCCTTTTTGACGTCGTAGTCGGCGGCCTGGATGAGTTTGAGCAGGATGTTTTCGACGTCTTCACCGACGTAACCGGCCTCGGTCAATGCGGTGGCGTCCGCGATGGCGAACGGCACGTTGAGCATGCGCGCCAGCGTTTGGGCGAGGTAGGTCTTCCCGCACCCGGTCGGGCCGATCAACAAGATGTTGGACTTGGCCAGCTCGACGGAATCGTCCTTGGTGTGCCGACCAGCCACTACGCCCGCTTTGACCCGCTTGTAGTGGTTGTAGACCGCCACCGCGAGCGCCTTCTTGGCGGCGTCCTGGCCGATGACGTAGCCGTTGAGGAAGTCATAGATCTCGCGTGGCTTCGGCAGCTCGTCGAGGCCGACCTCGGCTCCCTCGGACAGCTCCTCCTCGATGATCTCGTTGCACAAGTCGATGCACTCGTCGCAGATGTAAACCCCTGGCCCGGCGATGAGCTTCTTGACCTGCTTTTGGCTCTTGCCGCAGAAGGAGCATTTCAGCAGGTCGCCACCGTCACCGATGCGTGCCACCAGGAACGCCCTCCTCGTCGGTTTCCCCGACCCATCAGCTGTGTGTCCGAGGGGAATGCAGGTCTCGACCGTACCGCTTACCCCCGACCGACCGGGGTGACAAACGCCCCGGGTCCCGTACGCCCGCGGCGAACGCCACCACCTGGCTCAGACGCTCACGAGCGAGGCCTTGCGCGACTCCAGTACCTGGTCGACCAGGCCGTACTCGACCGCTGCCTCGGCAGTGAGGATCTTGTCGCGTTCGATGTCGCGACCGACCTCCTCCAGCGACTTGCCAGTGTGCTCGGCGATCATTTTCTCGAGCAGCGCTCGCATCCGCAGGATCTCGTTGGCCTGGATCTCGATGTCGGATGCCTGGCCGTACGACGCCTCGGTGTAGGGCTGGTGGATGAGGATGCGGCTGTTGGGCAGGGCGAGTCTCTTGCCTGGCGCACCCGCGGCCAGCAGGATCGCCGCTGCCGAGGCGGCCTGGCCGAGGCAGACCGTGTTGATCTCGGGCTTGACGAACCGCATGGTGTCGTAGATCGCGGTGAGCGCCGTAAACGAGCCGCCGGGTGAGTTGATGTAGATGAAGATGTCGCGATCGGGATCCATCGACTCCAGGCACAAGATTTGCGCCATCACCGCATTGGCCACGTCATCGCTGATGGGGGTGCCGAGGAAGATGATTCGATCCTCGAAGAGTTTCGCGTACGGGTCGATCCGGCGGAAACCGTAGGAGGTGCGCTCTTCCCACTGCGGGATGTAGTAGTTCATGGAGTTTTCCCTCCTGGGCGCTGCTGCGCTGGGCGTCCCTGAGCGGTGACCTCGCCGGCGCTAGCCACGACGTGGTCGATGAAGCCGTAGTCGCGGGCTTGGTCGGCGGTGAACCACCGGTCGCGGTCTGCGTCGGTCTCGATCTGGTCGACGGACTGGCCCGTGTGCTCGGCGATCAACGAGAACAGCTGCCGCTTGATGTGCAAGGACTGCTCCGCCTGGATCTTGATGTCGCTGGCCGATCCGCCCAGGCCGCCGGAGGGTTGGTGCATCATGATCCGGGCATGCGGGAGCGCGTAGCGCTTGTCGGGGGCGCCGGCACACACCAGGAACTGACCCATCGAAGCCGCCAGACCCATCGCGACGGTGGCCACGTCGTTGGAGATGTACTGCATCGTGTCGTAGATCGCCATGCCCGCGTCGACGGAGCCACCGGGCGAGTTGATGTAGAGGAAGATGTCGCGCTTGGGGTCCTCGGCGTTGAGCAGCAGCATCTGCGCGCAGATCGCATTGGCGTTCTGATCCCGGACCTCGGAGCCCAAGAAGACGATGCGCTCCTTGAGCAGCCGTTGGTAGATGTGATCGTCCAGCCCATATGGCTGACCGTTCGATTGGGCGTCGGAAAGCTTGGGTGTCACGCGCTCGACACTATCGGGGGCTGCGGAGCTTCCCACGCGCTACCAGCCCCTGTTCGCTGTCGGCGCACCCCACATCCGCTGTGCCCCTGTTCTCGCTGAGCCCGACGTATTTGCCGCGACGCGCCGACCAATGCCCCGAACGCGTCAGCCTCACGGTGACTCTTCGACCTCGGCCGCTGCCTCTTCATCGGCGTACGTCCCGTCGGGTTGTAACCGCTTCAGCTCGACCGGGTTACCCGATGCGTCGGTGACCGCGGCGCTCTCGACGATCACCGCCAGCGCCTTTCCGCGTACTACCTCGCTGACCAGCGAGGGAATGTGGTTGTGCTCCATCGCGTGCTTCGCATAGTCATCCGGGCTCACCCGTGCCTGCTGCGCGCGGCGCACGATGTGCTGGGTGAGCTCGGACTCGTCGACGCCCAGCTGCTGGGTGCGGGCCACCTCGTCGAGCAGGAACTGGGACGCCAGGGAGTCACGGACGCGCTTTTGCAGATCGTCCTCGAACTCCTCCTCGGTCCGCCCCTCGGTCGCGAGATACGTCGACATCGTCATCCCGCTGTACGTGAGCTGCTCGTCGATCTGCTTGCGACGAGCGGCGAGCTCGTCGGCAACGACTTGCTCCGGCAGCGGCACCTCGACCAGCGAGAGCAGCCGTTCTAGGACTGCATCGCGAGCCGCTGTCGCTTGCTCCATGCGCCGGGCACGGGCAAGTCGTTCTCGCAGGTCGTCGCGCAACTCGGTGACGGTGTCGAACTCACTGGCAAGTTGAGCGAAGTCATCGTCGAGCGCGGGCAGCTCCTGCTCCTGCACCGCCGAAACACTGACTTCGACGTCTACCGGCTGGCCGGCCAGGTCACCGGCCAACAGGGCGGTCGCGAACGTCTGCACATCCCCCGCTGCCATCCCCACCAACGCCTCGTCCAGGCCGTCAAGCATCGTGTCGTTGCCAACCTGGTACGAGACACCGGTCGCTTGCGCCGACTCCACCGGCTCCCCGTTCTGGGCCGCCGACAGGTCGATGGTCACGAAGTCACCGTTGGCGGCGGCCCGGTCAACCTCCTGCAGCGTTCCGAACCGTTCGCGCAGCGCCTGCACCTGCTCCTCGACGTCCTCATCGGTCACGACCGCGTCCTCGACGCTGACCTCGAGTCCCTCGTACACCGGCAGCGTGATCTCGGGGACTACGTCGAGCTCAGCGGTGAACTCCAGCGACTCCCCGTCGCCGAACTGTGTGACGTCGATCTGCGGCGATGACAGTGGTTTGACGTCGTTCTCACGCAACGCCTGCATGTACAGCGTGGGCAGGGCTTCGTTGACGGCCTCCTCCAGCACGGCCCCGCGCCCGATGCGCTGGTCGACGATGGCGGCCGGCACCCTTCCCCGTCGAAAGCCAGGGATTGTGATTTGCTGCGCGATCTTCTTGTACGCAGCGTCCAGACTCGGCTTGAGCTCCTCGAACGGCACCTCGACGGTGAGCTTGACCCGGGTGGGATTCAGGGTCTCGGTGGCGCTCTTCACGTGGTGGTGCTCCTTGATCGATGTGCTGAAAAGCCGGGGCACGCGTGTCGGTGTGATCGGAGTCGGGGCGACAGGACTCGAACCTGCGATCTCCTGCTCCCAAAGCAGGCGCGCTAGCCACTACGCTACGCCCCGCGACGACGGGGAAGTCTAGTGGACGTCACTCCCCCGGGTTCTCGAAGATCCCCCAACGACGTGGATGCGGCACCCCAACTTGTCACTCTCAGACCAGGCTATGACCTGATCTGACAGTGACAACTCCGGCTAACGTCACGGGTGTGAGCCGCGTCATCATCTCGTTCTACGAGGCGCTCGAGGCGCGTGACTGGGCCGCTCTGGAGAAGCTGCTCGACTTCGACATCGTGTACGAGGTGCCGCAGACCCATGAGCGGGTGTCGGGCCGCAGCGCGTACATGCGCTTCAACCGCGACTATCCAGGCGACTGGTATCTGGAGGTCCAAAGGGCCTACGAGGACGACATCGGCGGTGCCGCCGAGGTGAGCTTCCGCGTCGGCGGAAAAGAGATGGTCAACGTCGCGTTCTTCGAGCTGTCGGCGGGACGGGTGCGGACCATCCGCGACTACTGGCCGGAGCCGTACCAGCCACCGCCTGGGCGGGAGCACCTCGTTGAGCGCTACTGAGTCGGGCCGCCATGCGATCATGGGCGCGCGAATGGTCCTCGCATGCGGGTGTAGCTCAATGGTAGAGCTCCAGCCTTCCAAGCTGGTCATGCCGGTTCGATCCCGGTCACCCGCTCCGGTGTTTTCGCAGGTCAGCGGCCGTTTCTGGCATCTGTCGAGTGACCGGAGGACCCCTGAGATGCCCTGTTTCGCCTCCCGTTAGGTCACGTCTAGGTCATGCCGAGGTCACGCCGAACCGCCGTCCGGCCCAGCCCAGCGGCGCCACCTCCCGCACGGGCAGCACGTCCAGCGACAACGCCGCGTTGACCTCCTGCACGTCGAATTTGCGGCGTCGACGCCGGTCCTCGCAGCTCGATGGACTGCACGAACACGTGAGCCCTCGGCTCGCGCCCTGCGAGAGGCGCTCGAGCTCGCTCACTGGTCCACCAGGCTCGTGTCGGCACTCCCCGATGGAGTGTTGATGCACCCGAGGTGCCGCCGGGTCATCGCCCTGCTCGCTTGACCGTGAGGTCCACTGTGAGATCCGCGAGGCCCGGTGGTTGCCCGGGGCGTGCGGACCGTCGACAGGACTGAGCGCCAGGGCTTCTGGCTGAGAGCGCCGATCAGTGAGCGGACCGGCAGTTGCGTCCCGGCACCAGCGGCACTGAATGAAGGTGCCTCCCCACTGGGACTAGCAGCGAGGAGGCTGACGTGAAGTCTGCCAGCAACACCCCGAACACCGCACTGCCCGAACACCCCCGCAACAACGTCACCGCGGGGATGGACTGGGCTCGTGACGATCACGCCGTGTGCATCGTCGACGGACGCGGCCACAAGGTCGCCACCACGATCGTCGACCACACCAGCAGCGGTCTGCGCGCGCTCGTCACCTTCCTGGGCAAGCACGGCGTGGCCGAGGTCGCCATCGAACGCCCCGACGGCCCCGTCATCGACACCCTGCTCGACGCCGATCTCACGGTCGTGGTGATCAGCCCGAACCACGTCAAGAACCTCCGCGGCCGCTACGGCTCGGCCGGCAACAAGGACGACCGGTTCGATGCGTTCGTGCTGGCCGACACCCTGCGCACCGACCGTGGCCGTCTGCGCCCATTCCAGCCCGACAGCCCGGGCACGGTCGCGCTGCGACGCGCGTGCCGGGCCCGCAAGGACCTGGTCTCGCACCGCGTTGCGGTCGCCAACCAACTCCGTGCGCACCTGCGGATCGTGTTCCCGGGTGCAGCCGACCTGTTCACCGAACTGGACTCCGCGATCAGTCTGGCCTTCCTGAGCCGGTTCACCACCCAGGCCCAGGCCGACTGGCTCACCCCGAAGCGGCTCGGGGACTGGCTGGCCAAGCAGGGCTACTCCGGACGCACCGACCCACTGGTCATGCACGCGAAAATCACCGATGCCGCCCGCGGCATCACCGGCCCCGACGCCGACACGCTCGCCGGCATCACCCGCGCGTTCCTCGCGACCCTGACCACCCTGGTCGCCCAGATCAAGACCCTCTCGACCAGATCGACCACCAGCTCACCACGCACGCCGACGCCCACATCTTCACCAGCCTGCCCAGATCCGGCCGCGTCCGTGCAGCACGCCTGCTGGGCGAGATCGGCGACTGCCGAGCCCGGTTCCCCATCCCCGAAGCTCTGGCCTGCCTCGCCCTAGCCGCCCCCTGGACCCGCCAGTCCGGCAAAGCCCGATCGGTCGGGTTCCGATGGTCATGCGACAAACAACTGCGCGACGCCGTCACCGACTTCGCCGCCGACTCCCGCCACGCCAACCCCTGGGCAGCCGACCTCTACAACCACGCCAGAACCCGCGGCCACGACCACCCCCACGCCGTCCGCATCCTGGCCCGCGCCTGGCTCTACGTCATCTGGCACTGCTGGCAACAAGGCGTCGCCTACGACAGCCGACTTCGTCGCAGACCAGCAGCGGGATGCGCCGCAGCTTGTCGAGCTCAGCGTCGAGGCGGCCGGCGCGTTGGGCTGCGTCCAGGCGCCCGACCCACTGGTGGGCGGTGGCGAACGCGACCCGGTGGCCGCGGCGGGCGGCTTGGACCGCGAGGGCGATGGACAGGTGGGTCTTGCCGGTGCCTGGTGGGCAAAGAACAGCACGTTCTTGGCTTCGAGCAGGAAGTCCAGCTGCGCCAGGTGCAGCACGACCTGTTTCTTCACCGACCGTTAGAAGGTGAAGTCGAAGTCGTCGATCGTCTTGATTGCCGGTAGCCGGGCGGCCCGGACGCGCAGCCGACCGCCGCTGGCCTCACGGGCGAGGACCCCTTCCTCCAGGACGCGGGCGAGGTAGCTCTCGAATGTCCAGTCCTCTTCCCGGGCCCGGTCGGCCAAGGGCCCGGCGATGTCGCGGATCCGCGGCGCCTTCAGGGCGCGCGCCAGGTGGACGAGCTCGCTAGGAGTCGCGGTGCTCATCCGGTCATCTCCGTCAGGTCGTCGTAGGCCGACAGCGGCGCTGTGTCGACAGTGACGTCGCCGGCCTTGAGGGCCTGCTTGGCCTCCCTGGCCAGCCGCAGCTCACGCGCGTGGGCGGGCAGCAGCCGGACGTCGGCCTTCGCCCAGGACCGCGGGTGGCGGGTGACCTCGGTGCCGTCGCAGAACACCACGACCTCGGTCAATGAGGCCCGGACCGCCAGCCGGCGCCCGACCAGCCGGGGTGGAACCGAGTAGTCGACATCACCGACCCGGACGAACGCGTCGCTGCTGGCCCGGACCTCCAGACGCTGGTCGACATCAGGCCAACTGGCGGGCAGCGGCCGCAACGCCTCCAGCTCGACCCCGAGGGCATCGCGGACACTCCCGCTGAGCCGACGGACGTGCCGGGCATCCGCGTTCAGCCGGGTCCACACATCAGCCTGCTGCTGCATGTCCGCGAGGTCGGTGAAGGACCGCAACGGCAGCCAGGAGGTCTGCAGATACTCCACCATCCGCTCGATGAAGCCCTTGCCCTGCGGGAACGCCGGTCGCAGCGCGATGCCCCTCATCCCGAGCTGCCCGAAAGTGGCCGCGACCTCATCGACGAGCCGGACCGTCCCGCCGTTGCGGGACGCGACGATCGCGGTGTCGTTGTCGAAGACCATCCCGGAGGGCAGGCCACCGAGGCGGTGCAGCCCGCCCAGCAGCGAGGGCAGGAAGCAGGCGGTCGTGCGACCCAAGGTGAACACCACCCGGAAGGCCGCCGAGAACGGCAGCCCCGTCACCAGACCGAAGGCCTCCCGAGTCTGGGACCGGCAGACCGGCACCTGCACTCCGGTATGCCACCAATCGGTCTGCGCCAGCTCCCCGGGCAAGTAGCTGGTCCGCTGGAAGGAACGGGCCGCCGTGAACGACGGCCGCACTGACCGGACGTCATCCTTCACGCCCGTGACCGACCCGGCATAACCTGATCGCCGCAGCCGCTCAGTGATCACCGTCGCCGGCACGGTCGGGGCCTCGGCCAGCATCGCCGCGACCTGGTCGGCGAACCGATCGAGCTGGGACCCCGCCGGCTTGCGCGCGTACTTCGGTGGATCCCTCAGCGCGAGCAGCCGCGCGACCGTGTTCCGGCTCATGCCTTGCTTCGCCGCAATCTCTGCCTTGCTCATCCCCTCAACATGGTGCAAACGGTGCACCTCAGCCCAGTCGTGCACGGAGTACATCCCCCCTGTCCCCTCGACGCGACCGACACGGTCACTCGAGGATCAGCCAAACCAAGATCACCTAGCGGGAAGGTGCTCAGTTTTCGGCCGTCACACGCTGCTCAGTATTGGGCCGTCGTCGACAGACCCGGCGAGGCACCAGCCTTACCGGCTGCGAACCGAGCTACCCGGATCGACAGTGAACACCTCGACAACCGGAACCTGGCAGTCCGTGGAGTTCACCGGCTGACCGAGCCAGGCAAACAACCTGGCTCCGATCACCCGGGCAAAGCACCTGTGGCCCCATCCTCTAGTGGGAAGCAATCGAGGCGCCGAGCACACCTTGAGCGTCACGCGGGCATACCCACACCCACAATCAGCGCCGGCACAACTCACACAGCGGGCGAACCCGATCGGTAGTGCCATTTTCCAGGTGTCGTCGGCCAGGTCTTCACCTCGACGACCAACCCGCGAGGCCACCGGCGACGGGACGGCGGCCGCGCTGCGGGCCGGGGCCCGCGCTCGCCGACCTCGAGTTCGTCCAGTTCCACCCCACGGTGCTGTGGCTGGGATCCGCGGCGCGGGGGCAGCAGCCGCTCATCTCCGAGGCGGTGCGGGGCGAGGCGCCCGCCTGGTCGACGGTTCATGCCGGCCATGCACGAGATGGCCGAGCTCGCGCCGCGTGACGTCGTCGCCCGCGCCATCGTCGGGCGGATGGCTGCGACGGGGGCCGACCACGTGTTGCTCGACGCCCGCCACCTCGGCCGGTCGTTCCTGCGCGAGCGCTTCCCCGGCATCGGCGCGGCGGCTGGCCGAGCACGGCTACGACCTGGCCGAGGACCTGGTGCCGGTGGCGCCAGCGCAGCACTACCACTCGGGCGGGGTGCTGACCGACCTCGTCGGCCGCACGTCGCTGCCCGGCCTGTACGCCGTGGGGGAGACGTCGTGCACCGGGGTGCACCGGGGTGCACGGCGCCAACCGGCTGGCCTCGAACTCCCCTGCTGGAGGGCTTGGTCTTCGCCCACCGCATCTCCGGCGATGTGTGTCGCGTATCACGGCCGGCGAGCTGCCGTTCGTCGAGCCGGTCGAGTGGTCCGGTGCCGCTGCCCTGGTCCCGGCGGCGTCGCGGGTCGCCGTCCAGCAGGCAGCGAGCGCCGGGCCGGGCGTCGTCCGGTCGGCGAAGGGTTGGCCGAGGCGGCGCGGGCACTGGCCGCCGTCCCGACGTCCGACGCGACCGCCGAGCCGGCGACGGCCGAGTGGGAGGCCACGAACCTGCACCAGGTCGCGACGGCCCTCACGCTGGTGGCGGCGCTGCGCACCGAGACGCGCGGCGGTCACCTGCGGGTCGGACTTCCCGAGGCGGACGACGACCGATGGCTCGTGCGCCAGGTCGTGGCGCTGGACGACGAGGCCCGCCTCGCCGTCCGCGAGCGGGTGAGCGACGGCTCTTCGGGTCCGGTCAGTACCTCGCGAAGCGAAGGGTGTCCTCGTGGAGGCTCTCGACGATCTCCGTGGTGAGCGTCGGCCTGGTCCGCTCGATCGCCCAGAGGAAGTCCGCGCTGGTCGACCGGGTCGTCGCGCCTTCGAAGAGCTCCCGCTCGAAAGCGCGCTGGGCCGCCTTGCGGGCGGCGAACTCGATGTCGGCGGGAGTGAAGAGCTCGGACGCATCGACGAGCGCCTGCACGTCGGGCGCCTGATCGGTGATCTCGTCGATGTAGCGCTGCCAGATCGCGCGGCGCGCCTCGGCATCCGGCGGCCCCACCGGTAGCACGTAGTCGAAGCGGCCCGGGCGCAGGAACGCCGAGTCGAGCCTCCCGATCCAGTTGGTGGCGCAGACGAGCAGGTGGTGCGGCACCTCGCGGAAGCGGGGGATCTGCTTCAGGAACTCGTTCGTGACGCTAGGGGTGACCTTGCGCTCCTCGCCGCGAATCGAGGCGAGGTCCTCCACCTCGTCGACGAAGACGACGGCAGAGGGCAGCTCGAGGATGCGGTCGAAGATCTGCGCGAGGAACTTCGCCTGTCGTTCCGGCCCCTCACCGGCCAGCTCCCCGGGCTGGATCTC